>ERZ1292625.372-Hain-H41-01um-R1-372-length-69547-cov-65_pt1 | contig 69547 bp, 96 predicted proteins | sample MGYA00564400_ERZ1292625 | MGnify/ENA primary metagenome ERZ1292625 (study PRJEB36523, sample SAMEA6512639) | groundwater metagenome | collected 2019-01-08 | study: AquaDiva: Metagenomics assemblies of 32 groundwater samples | reverse complement strand
CGCCACCGGCACGCCGGCCACGCCCGCCGGCAAGGCCGGCAAGAAGACCGCCGCGACCCCCGCGGCCTGATCCCCCCCCCAACGCTCAACCCAAGAACGCACGGAGATTCACCCATGGCAACGTTCACCCCCGGTCAGAAGCCGGCCAACGGTGGCGGCGACGAAGGCGTCCCCGCTGGCGACTACCTCATCATCCTCCACGGCTTCACCCGCAAGAACTCGCAGAAGTCGGGCAAGCCGTTCTTGCGCGGTCGGTTCCAGGTCATCCACGGCCGCCTGAAGGGCAAGTCGTTCTTCGACACGATCTCGCTCGACATCGACAACGCCGGCTCGCTGGGGCGCCTGTCGCTGCTCTCCGAGAGCGTCGGCCAGCGCGACGCGTTCGACCTCGACTCCGACGCGGAGTGCCGGGACGCGTTCTGCAACAAGCCGTTCAAGGCCCGCATCAACCGCGAGGTCAGCGGCCAGTACACCAACAACGGCATCGCTCGCTACCTCATCAAGGAGACCACCGACTCGGACCGCGCCGTCATCGAGACGTGGTTGCTCGAGAAGGCCGAGAAGGACCAGTTCGGCGGCGGTGGCAACCGCGATGGGATGGACGCCAACGGCCTCCCCGACGAGCACGGCGATCCGCCGCCCCCCGACGACAGCGACAACCCGTACGAGCGCCGCGGTGGCGGGCGCAACGGGTACGGTGGCCGCGGCAACGACGACATCCCGTTCTGACATCCCTGCCTCGTCGTGGTTGAACCCCACGGCGAGGCGCCGGCACCGAACCGGGCCAAGTCATAAGCCGCCTCGTGCGGCTGCCGACAGGTTCGCGACCGCGCAGTAGTGGGCGGGCGGAACGCCGCGGCTGGGCGTGACAGGCCGGAGAGACGGCCACCCACTCGACCAGATCGAGAGCAAGGACGCCACATGGAACGAGACCGACGACAGGAAGCCATCGGCGAGCTCGCCCGCGCGATCGGGGCGTTGGCCCGCGGCGACGACGCCGAGGCTGGCACCATCATCAAGGCGCTCGCGTCCGGGTTCACCGGCCAAGCCACGTTGCCGGGCATGCCGGCCCCGGCTGCAGCGCCCAACGCCGGCGCGGCGCGCGTCGCCACCGCCAGGGATCTGTTCGCGTACTGGCAACGCGAGTGCGAGCACACGCACGCGAAGCTCACGCCCGAGCGCAGCACGTCGATCATCGCGCGGCTCAAGGACGGCTACAGCGCCGCCGAGATCCGCAAGGCCATCGACGGCGCCAAGCACAGCGCGTTCGAGAAGGACGGCAAGCGGTTCGACGACATCACCCTCATCTGTCGCAACGGCTCCAAGCTGGAAGACTTCATCGAGCGTGGCACCAGGGCGACCGGCGCGATCGTCGTCCAGGCGCCGACCAACGGCGGCATCGAAGACCAGATCGCGGCCAAGCGCCGGCTGATGGCGACCCTCAAGCGCGAGGGCCGCACGACCGAGTACAACGACGCATCGCACGACCTGCACAAGCTGCTGGCCCGCCGCGAGGTGCAACCCGCCAGCCTACGGAGCCCGACGTGACCGACGAGCGCGACGACGATGACACGCCACACCAACGCGACGACGCTGCGCCGCACCCGCTGGAGATCGTCGCGCGCGTCGCGCACGAAGACCCGGCGTTCTACCGGGCCTTCCGGGACGCCAACGGCTCGGACCCGATCAAGGCCGCGCGCGGCCTGCTGGCGATGCAAGTGCTGACGATCCAGGCGGGCGAGATGCCGGGCCGCACCTACGAGCAACTTCCGGCGCACATCCCCGACACCGAAAAGGGGATGCGGGACCTCGCGTTCTCTCGCGCGGCTGCCGATGCCACGCTCAAGGCGGACCTGTTCGCATGGGCGCGCGGCAACAAGGACGTCCACGAGCGGGCCGCTGTCGCGCTGGCGACGTGCGTGGGCGCGTACCTCGGCGGCCTGGGGCTGCTCACCGACGCCGACTCGTTCGATGCGTCGATCGAGCACGACGTCACCTACCTCCGAGACCACGTGCTGCGGACGTGGCACGTCGACCTGTGCGACGCGCCACCGATGATCGCCGACACCACCGCGGACGCCCCGCACACGCTGGCGATCCGAGAGGCCAGACAGCGCGAGGAGATCGCACGGTGGGCGTGGGAGGCCGCCGGCAAGTACGACGTCACCCCGGACTGGATCTTGACCGGCAAGCAGACCAGGAACGCCTGGAAGCCGCGCCCGGGGAAGGCGGCGCGCACCGGCCCGACGACGATGGGGAACGCCATGCGCGGGTTCACCGCGGAGACCGCCGATGACTGACCAACCCAAGCACCCGTCGTTCTCCGAGCCGTGGCCGGCGTCTGTGCAGCGTGCGCGGGTGCTGTCGGCCGACTGCCCTTGGCCGTTTGACCAGGCCGCGGACATCGACGGCAGCCGGTGGGGAACGATCGACCTCCACTACAAGCCGCTCTCCATGCTCGAGCTGCGGCTGTTCCCGGTGCCACCAATGGAGTACGACGCCATCCTCGCGCTGTGGCGAGTGGCGTCGATGCCGCAGGAGGCGCTCGACGTCGTCAAGGCGTGGGGCTTCACGGCGAAGGCCGAGCTGGTCTGGCTCAAGCGCACGAAGACCGGCAAGCGCCACTTCGGCATGGGCCGGCAGGTCCGCATGGAGCACGAGATCGCGATCATCGCGACCCGTGGCAAGGTCGAGCCCAAGGTCAAGAACATCCGGTCGACGTTCGAGGCGCCGGTCCCGGTGTATCCGGTCGGCCACCCGCGCGCCGGCCACACGATCCACAGCGCGAAGCCCGAGAAGTTCTACGACATCCTCGAGGAGCTCTACCGCGGCCCCTACGCGGAGCTGTTCGCTCGTCGACGCAGACCTGGCTGGGCCTGCTACGGAAACCAGCTGCCACCCGAGGAGACGCCATGCCCTACGTCGTGAAGCACGGAGACGTGTACTTGCTGCGCCACGCCAACAACCACCTCCCCAAGCGCGAGCTGGTGGCCGAGCTCAACCGCGCGACGACGTGGTCGGAGATCGGCCACGCCAAGAACGCGATCCGCGAGGCGGTGCAGGACAACATCATCCCCAGCGACACCCGCATCCTCATCATGCGCGTCGACTACCGCGAGCAGCAGATCGGCACGGCCGTTAAGTACAAGCTCGACCGCTATGGGACGGCGCGCTCGATGGACGTGGCGTGATGCCGCGGCCGTCGACGCCGCTGGTGCGCGCGCACCGCAAGGGCGACAAGTACAAGGTGCGCGAGCTCGTCGCCGAAGGCGATTGGATCCTTGCCGTCGACCCGGGGGCCGACGGCATCGCGCTGCTGTTCGAGCCCTTCTGCCGCTGGAAGGTGATGGAGCCGCCGGAGCCGTTCGCGGTGTTCCCGTTCAACCGATTCGGCGGCATGGACTTCGAGCCCGTCGACGAGGTGCTGCGCGGCGAATCGATTGGCACCAAGCTCCTGGTGGTGCTCGAGGAGTCGTTCGGCGGCGGGCGGCTCAACATCGCCAGCGACCTCGCGCTCGCGCGGTACTCCGGCGCCGTGATCGGCGCCCTGGCCGCGGTGGTGCGCCCGCACGCGTTCAACGTGGCGATGGTGAACGCGACGACGTGGTTGTCGGCGGCCACGTCGCGAGCGATGACAGCCAAGGCAGCGCGCGCGCAGCGCAAGGCGATCTCTGAGGCCCACACCTTGAAGTCGCTGGGCGGTGTCGGAAGCGTACACGACCGTTTCGGCTGGCCCGGTCTCACCCTTGCGGCGCACCGCGAGGCGTTCTGCGACGCTTACACAATGGCGACGTGGTGGGGCCGATTCCATTGGACTACCCAGCAGCGCGTCTCGCGTGGTACAGGTAGCCGTGGCGGATGATCAGCAGCCCACCGAGGTCGACGACGGTGTCGAGGCGACCGCGTGGCGGTTCCTCCGGGACCTGTACTCGCGGCTGCTGTGCGGCAAGGCCGGCGTTCACCCCGGAGGCATGACCGAGCCGGAGCGCGCGCTGCTCCTCGAGCCGCACCACCGGGACATGGAAGCCGACTTATCCGTGGTGATGTCGCTGGTCGGCAAGGCGCAATCCGACGTTGCGTCGCGGTGGCGCGAGCAGATCCACCGCGCCGAGGGCATCGACCACGAGATGATCGACGAGGCCATCGACTACGCGCTCGCACCGCCGAGCGCCACCGACTGAAAGGCAAGGCACCATGGCACCCCCACCGCTCCCGATCATCGACGGCCTGGCCGGCAAGATCGCGACGCTCGAACGGCGCCGCGAACACCTCGAGCGCCGGCTACACGGCGCCAGCCGCGGCGCATCCGCCGACTTCGACAAGGCCGAGGAGAGCGCGTTGCGCGCGGCCGTCAAGGCCATGGAGTACGTCAACGCCGTCCGAGGTGCCGCGTGACCACGCGGCGTCCGCTGGCCGAGGCGATGCGCCGCGCCGACGACGTGGTCGACATGCTGCGCGAGGGCTGCACGCGCATCGAGATCGCCGGGTCCATCCGCCGCGAGTCCCCGGACGTGAAGGACATCGAGGTCGTCGTCGTCCCCGGCCACCAAGCCGACCTGTTTGGGGGCGCCGCGTTCGACCTCCTCAACGAGGTTATCCGCAAGCGCGTCCGCGAGAAGCGGCTGGTGTGGCGCAACGTCCAGACCGGCCTGTACGGGGCGCACGAGCCCGAGAAGCTCGACGGGCGGAAGTTCTACGCCCTCGGCACCGTCGAGCAGGGCGGCGACCCGTGGCCGATCGATGTGTTCTGCGTGCGGCCTCCGGCGCAGTGGGGCGCCATCATGGCGATCCGCACCGGCCCCGCCGACTACTCGCAGCGCCTGGTGACCCAGGCGCGCCAGCAGATGCTCAAGTGCGAGGACGGGCGGCTTGTGTCGATCGCGCTCATGTCGTGCGGCGCGGTGCGGGACACGCCAGAGGAGCGCGACTTCATCGAGGCGTGCGGCCTGCCCTTTCTCCCGCCCACTCAGCGGAGGTGATAGCCATGCTTCCCGACTTCTTCGGTCGTCGTCGTGCTGCGCAGCTCGAGGAGCAGCTCTGCTCCCTCAAGTCGGACAACCGCGGTCTCCGTGCGCGCCTCCAGTGCGTCGAGCTCGAGCTCACCCGCCGGCGGGCGGACGCGGTCGCTGGGGCGCGTCTGAGCCGCGCCCCCAACGCCCCGCACCTCGACGGCCCGATCGCGGTTGCGGTCGACGGCCTGCTGGCCGTGGCCGACGACCTCGAGAACTCGTCGTCGCGCGAGGCGGTGGGGCGCGACATCCGCGCGCGCACCGACGCGATCGTCGCGAGCCTGCGCCACGCCAGCGAGCCACAGCCGGGCGAACTCGACCGCCGCGAGGAGTACGCGGACATCGTGCGCGGTACCTGGGACGCGGTCGACCGCAACGGCGTCGCGCGCAACATCACCACGCGGATCGCCGCGCTGGACCCGCGGTTCTCGTCGGTGACGCGCCTGGCGCCTGGCCACGTCGTCGAGGTCGCCGCGCCGACGATCAGCGCGCTGCTCGACGACGGCCCGGTCGCCGCTGCCCTCGCTCTGCGGGCCGTCGACGGCATCGACCTCGACGGAGACACGTACGCGCTCGGGGCCGAGGCGACGCTGTACGCGCTCGCCCTCGCGCTAGGGGGGCGCTGGACCGACGCCACGCGAGAGGCGTGGTGTCTCGCGATCGACGACGTCGCACTCGCCCTGGGCTTCAAGAAGAACGAGACCACAGAATTTTCGTGCGGTGATTCACTACTGGAATCACTAGGTTAGGGGAAACTAACCGCACTGTACACACAACGGGTTGACACCAAACGGCGACGGGCGTACAACGGGTGTGCATCGAACGAGACCCGCCGAGATGACCCGCAACCCCAAGACCGCGCGCCTCTCACAGCGCATCGACCCGGACCTCAAGGCGAAGATCGCCAACGAGGCCGAGCGACGCCACCTCGACGAAACCGCCATCGTCACCATCGCCCTCAACGAGTACTTCGAACGCCAGGCCGCAACCCCGGCCGAGCCGACCGCCGACAAGCTGACGTGACCACCGCCCCGGCCGGTAGCCGGGAGAAAGACACGACCATGTCCACCGACGACGATACCAAGACCAAGAAGGCCTTCGACTTCGCCCGTAACTCGACCTACGTCGCCGACCCGATGGATATCTGTATCATCGGCGGGAAGGTGCTCCCCCTCGACGAGCAGGGGCCGCTGGACACCGACGATGGCCCGGAGCACGACCTGTACGACGAGCGCCTCACCACCGTCGTCATCACCGACGCCGAGGTCGCCAACGTCGACACGTACGGCGTGCTGCAGGACATCACGATCACCAAGTGCCCCAAGACCGGGAACGCCCTCGCGGTGGACGGCCGCGGTCGCATCCGTCGGGCGCGCCGGGTGAACCTGCTCCGCGCCAAGCGTGGTGAGCCGCCGATCAAGATCGGCTGCAAGGTCCAGCGCGCCAAGGGCTACCGCCTCATGGGCGCCATGATCGCGGCCAACGAGGTCCGCAACGATGACGGGCCGATGGTGAAGCTCGAGAAGGCCAAGCGGTTCATGGAGCGTGGCGTCTCGCCCGGCGACGCCGCGATCGCGTTCGGCATGACCGAGGACTGGCTCAACAAGCTCCTCGCGTTCGAGGACAACGCCGCCCCGGAGGTGCTGGCGGCCGTCTCGTCCGGTGAGATGCACGCCACCGCTGGTGTCCACCTCGTGAAGGCGGCCAAGGACAGCGAGACGCAGCGCAAGGCCCTGGCGGGGGCGCGCTCGAAGGCGGCGGCTACCGGCCGCAAGATCACCACCAAGGACGCCACCGAGGCCGCGAAGGTCGCCACCGGCAAGGCGTCCACTGACACCGGCGCTGGCCTGGTGCCCACCCGCCGCGAACTCGCTGCGCTGGTCAAGCTGGTCGGCGCGAACACGGAGCCCGCCGCCGAGGCCCGCGTGCTCATCGACGACGAGAAGGACGAGAGCGGCCTCGAAGTCACCCAGGCCCACGTGGTGGACGCGTACTTCATCGGCGTCGAGGCCGCGCTCGCCCTCGTGCTCGGCAAGAGCGACGACAAGACGCTCCTCGGGATGCTGGCCAAGGCCCGCCGCTCGGTGGCGGGCTGAGCGGTGGGCTGGGGACAGATCGCCACCGCCATCGCGGCGGACCTCGTCCACGCTCTCGAGCTGCAACGGCGCGCTCCCGAAGAACGGGAGCGGATCGACTGGCCGCGGTGGCGGGAAGACACCGTGCTCGAGGCTGCGTCGGCGATGCTCGCGCGCATGGACGCCGCGAAGGGCCGCATCGACGCCATCACCAGCCAGGCGCACCCGTGAAGAAGCCGAAGATCCGCACCTGCGTCGTGTGCAAGGGCGAGGGCCGCGTGCCCAACCCCGACGCGACGCCAACCACCGACCACGCCAAGCAGACGCTCGTCTGCGGGTACTGCAAGGGGGAGGGGACGCTGTCCTCTCGACCGGCGCCATGAACGCCCTGCCCAAGCCGCTCACGCTCTACGCGCTCCGCATCGTGTCGGTGTCGTCGCGCGACTACGACCCGCTCATCATCAGGCCCGGCCTGCTGTGCATGGGCGCCCTCAACGCGTTCGAGGGGGCGACGACGCTCGGTGGTCGGGCAGACCTCGACGGCGTGTGGTTCACCACCGACCGCGGGGCCGCGGAGATGCAGCAGGCTGCGGCCCACGCCCGCCTTAGGGGCGTCCGGGTCGAGATCGTCGCCTTGGCCGAGGTCGCGCCGTGACGGACGCACAGCGCGTTCTGGACGCGGCCACGAGCAAGTTCGGCGGCAAGGCGTACGTGTCGATCGCGCGGTGCTCGCGGTCCCACGAAGACGCTCGCTGCTCCGACCCCAACCACCTCGCCGAGTGCGAGGGCAGCGAGCCCACCATCAGCGTCGGCACCATCGTCAACGGCACCCGGCGCGTCAAGCTGCGGGCGTTCTCCGTCGACGACATGCTCGGCCTCATCGGCAGCCGTTGATCGGCGTCCGCCGTTCACGTACCGTCACCGTCACCAACCCGCTGGAGACCGCCCGTGGAAATCACCCGCCAGATCGAATGGGACGCCGCGCACCGCGTGATGATGCACGAGTCGAAGTGCGCAACGCTCCACGGCCACCGCTACCGCGCCCTCATCACCGTCACCATCGACAAGCTCGACGACCTGGGCCGCGTGGTGGACTTCGGCGTCATCAAGGAGCGGGTGGGTGGGTGGGTCGACAACACGTGGGACCACACCACGCTCATCAACCACTACGACCACGACCTCCGCGACTTCTGCGACGCGCAGGCCGCCAAGGGCAACCGCAAGCCGTACATCATCGCGGGCGAGCCCACGGCCGAGAACATCGCCGCGGAGCTGCTCACCGTCTCCGCGCGCCTGCTCTCCGGCACCGGCGTCACGATCGTGCGCGTCGAGGTGTTCGAGACCCCCAACTGCTCGGCCACGGCCTACGAGCCGTCCGACGCCGCCAAGCCCCGCTTCACGCACCCAGGCTGATCACCACCCGCAAGGCAAGGACCATGACCGACCGACCGACCGACCCCGACACCACCGCTGCGCCCGACGCCTTCGACGAGAAGGCGCGCACCGCGCTCACCACGTTCAAGCTGGCCCTGGTCGAGGCGATGGCCGACACCACCGAGCACGACCGCCGTCGGGACAAGGTGGCCACGTTCGTCGACGCCGCGACCTCATGGGAGCGGCTGCAGAGCGCCGTCGCCACCTACGAGCTGGGCGGCACGGTGCTCGGGATGCTCACCGCCAGCGTCGACGATGGCGCCCCCCGGAACTTCGTCAAGATCGAGGTCGGCGGCACCCGGTTCCCGTTCGACCGGGCCGAGGTGACGCTCATGCGCCCCGGCGGTAAGACGCCGCACGACCTGTTGGTCGAGGAGCAGGCCGCCGGCCGCCGGCTGTCGTTCCGCAACGCCGCGCTCGAAACGCAGATCGAGCGCGCCCGCGCCGAGAACGCCAAGCTCAAGGCGGACAACACCCGGTTCATCCTCGCCAACGCCGACGTCGCGATGATGTACGCGTCGCTGGTGTGCGGTGGCGGCCAGCTGCTGACCGACAACGACGACTGGACCAAGGCCGCCCGCGCGTTCGAGTCGACGGTCCAGGTGCTGCGCGAGGCGATGGTGCGCCGCGAGGACATCATCAACACCGTCGTCGAAGAACTGCGCGCGCTCGTCGACCGCTACGCCAACGGTGGCGACGCGCAGTCGCCGGCCCGGCCGCTGGTGCGCGAGATCGAGGCGGCGCTCGCCAAGGCCATCGCCGCGTCTGGCGCCGAGCGCGTCGCGATCGTCGCCGACCTCCGCGCGAGGCTCGACGCGTGGAACCGCTACCACGATCGGGTCCGGGCCGCGCACGGCGGGTTCGACCCGTACACCGCCGCGCACGATGCCGCGCCAGCCACCGAGGAGCCCGCGTCGTGACCCAGGTGGAGCGCAGCGGCGACGTCGCAGCCACCATCAACCACCTCGCCGCGGGTTCGTTCAAGAACCATGTGCTCACGTGGGAGGCTGACAAGCTGTCGTGGCTGTGCCGCGCACCGGGCAGCGGCAACCACGCGTTCCGCGTGTACTTCGCCCCCGGCACCGTGTTCGTGTGGGGCGACATCGGCGAGTACGTCTTCATCCACAGCGACCGCGACAGCATCGGCTGGTGGCTCTGCCAGGGCGGCAAGGAGGGCGACTACCCCGACTACTTCCTCAGCAAGCTGCGCGCGGTCGGCAGCGAGAAGGGCGCCAAGGAGTTCTACATCGGCGACGCCTACGACTGGATCACCGAGCGCATCACGGAGCTCAACACGGAGCTCGCGGCCGACCTGGCTGAGTGCGGCGACGACGAAGACGAGCAGGACGAGCGAGACAGCCTGCAAGCCACGGCAGCCAGCGCCGTGCAGCGATGGGTGGACCTCCGCATCGCGTTCGACGAGCAGCTCGGCAACGAGGACGACGACCCCCGATGCGTGTGGGGCCGCGTCTACGTCGACGCCACCGGCGACGCCGAGGTCCCAGAGTGCGAGGGGCCGACGTCGTCGGCGCTGTGGGTGTGGCACGCGGCGCGCGCGTTCGCGCGCCTCCACGCCGCCCGCGAGGCCGAGGCCGCTCAGCCGACGGTGGCGCCGTGACCGCGCCGGTGCTGCCTCCGTTCGAGTTCCCGGTGCGGACTGGCGTGCGGCCTGAGCTAACCGTGTTCGTCCGCATCATGGAGGCGAAGCTCCGCGCCAACGACCATAAGGGCGGGTGGTCCGGCAACCAGCCGACCTCGTTGCTCAAGCGCCTCAAGGAGGAGGTCACCGAACTCGAGGACGAGATCAACAAGCCCACGATCAGCGCCACCCGCGCCGCGTTCGAGGCCGTCGACGTCGCGAACTTCGCGATGATGATCGTCGACGTGCTGACCGGCGGGAAGATGGCGACGCTGCCGCGCAACCTGTCGCAGCTCACGGCGACGCCAACCCACCGCGATTCGGACCGGGCCAAGATGCGGGTCTGGCAATGGTCGCTCGTCTCCACCGACCCCAACGGGCCGTCGTTCTCCGGCCGCGTCCTGGCGCTCGAGGACGACGCGGCCATGTTGCGCGTGCGCGACGCAGCCATCGCCGACAACATCGCACGGCCGTTCGAGGTGTCGATCTCGCGGGTGTTCCGCATCGTCGACGAGACAGTGCAACGGACGGCCGAGGTCGAACCGTGAAGCAGCCGAGCGCCAGCCTCGCGCGTCTGCTGCGCGACCTAACCGGCCGGCACGACCTGTGGTCGGTGTGGTCCGACTTCGTCGAGATGGCCGCGATCGCCATCAGCAACGCCGTCGATTGGGCGCAACGCGACGGCCGCGAAGCACGCTACCTGCGCATCGCCGAGAAGTACGACGCCACCGAGCGGACTCGGTTCTGCGAGGCGTTCGCGTCGCTCGTCACCACGTTCGAGGAGACCGGCCACGACGACATCCTCGGTCGCACGTTCATGGAGCTCGAGCTGGGGTCGAAGTGGGCCGGGCAGTTCTTCACGCCGTTCCACCTGTGCCGACTGATGGCCGAGCTGCACGTCGACGACACGATGCGCGCCACCATCGCGGAGCGGGGCTACGTCACCGCCAGCGACCCGGCCGTCGGCGCTGGCGCGATGCCGATCGCCCTGGCCGCCGCGATGCACGCGGCCGGCATCAACTACCAGCAGCACCTCCACGTCACCGCGCAGGACATCGACGAGCGCGCAGCGCACATGTGCTACGTGCAGCTGTCGATGTTCGGCGTACCGGCGATCGTCGTCGTGGGGGACACGCTCCGCATGGAGGAGCGGGCGCGCTGGTACACCCCGCTTCACATCACGGGCGGGTGGCGGTGGAAGCTGCAACGCGCGGCGGAGCCGCCAGCGCCGGCCACCGGAGAACCGAAGACCGACCCCGTCGCAGCGCCGGACGCGCCGCAACTGAGCCTGTTCGAGGTCCCATGAAGTACCTGCACCGCCCCCACGTCATCGACAACGCGATCCAGTTCGACCCCACCGTCCAGCCGTTGCCGGCCGGCGTGAAGCACGGGCTTGTTCACGGCGTCGGTGAGGGGTTCTACGTCGACGTCCCCGGCACGCCCGGCGTGGTGCCTGTGAAGGCTGGCCAGTACTTGCTCTACCGCACCGACCCAGCACGCCGCGGCTGCTACGCCGTCGACGTCGTCACCGCCGACGACTTCTTCGCGCGCTACCAGACCGAGGAGGAAGCGAACGCGCCGTTGGCCGTGCTGGCGGCCCGGGTGTCGGAGCTGGACGACATGTTCAAGACGGCGCGCAACAACTGCCGCGCCATCGCCGACGACCGCGACGAGGCGCGGCAGCTCCACGCCAGCGCCGTGCGCCAGTACCAGGCCGCCCGCGCTGAGGCCGAGGGCCTCAAGGCCGAGCTCGCGATCGTGACCCGCCGGCTCGCGCAGGCCAAGACGCAGCTCGAGGCCCACGGCCAGCTCATGCCCGAGGAGCCGCGCCACGATGGCGGCTGGTACTCGTGCGCCGTGTGCTCCAAGAAGACCAACGAGGCCCCGGCGCTGTCCAACCGGCACCCCTGCTGCTCGCGCGACGTCCACATCGGGCCGTGCTGCGCCGGCGCCGTCGAGCGCAGCCTCGACCACGTCACCGACATCATGGCCGGCATGGGGCACGTCGCCGGCTGCACCAACAACGGGAGATCGCCATGAAGGACTTCACGCCGACCAAGGAAACGATCAGCCTCCACGGGCTCGGGTTCATCCAGATCCTGCTGGGCGGCAACCAGCGGATGCACGTGTGGCACCCCGAGCTCCCGCGCCGCGACTGCTACACGTACTCGGCAGTTCACAACCACCGCTTCGGGTTCACCTCCCGCGTGCTCAAGGGCGTCCAGGTCAACCAGCGGTGCGACCTCGAGATCGTCAAGCCCGAGACCGGGTCGCACGTGCTGATCAGCCACAACGGCCCGCGCAGCGACAAGGGCGGCCGGCTGAGCTACCCGGTGGCCGACGTCAACGTCGCCGAGCGCGCCGTCGAGCGGTACCAGGCCGGCGACGAGTACATGATGCCGGCCTACGAGTACCACCACACGCCGTGCGAGGGGATCGTGGTGACGGTGCTGCGCAAGCACGACGAGGGAACGATCCACGCCAACAGCGTTTGTCGGCGCGGCGTCGACTTCCACTATGACTTCGATCGGTTCCAGCTCACGCCCGAGCAGTTGTTCGCCTACGTCGTGGACGCCTTGCGGTAGGCGCTGAATCCAGTGGCCCTCGTCGACGGGCCTTGATACAACGATCGCGGTCGCAGCGAGCGACCAGGGAGACCGACCATGCGTTACAAGGTTTGGGTCGAGAACGACGAGCAGTGGGACGCCGACACCGTCGAAAAGCCGGACATCGAGCTCGAGGCCGGCAGCGATGTCGGCGCAGCGATCGACGCCCACGAGAAGCTCACCGGCCGCCACCACGGCGCCCTCAAGTTCATCGTCCAGCCGGTCGGCCGCGGGAAGCCGGCGTTCGTTCGCATCGAACTCGCGTTGCGGCCGCTCGCGGTCAACATCGGCGCGGTGACCATCTCCGAGCTGCGCGACGAGCTGGTGGTCGCGCCGGTCACCCGCACGGAGCGGGTGTCGAAGGGCGGACGCCGGTGATCACCGCAGGCGCCGCCAACGCTCGCACCGCGCGCCGGAAGGCCCGCCGCGCCAAGCGCCATCGCGCGGCCATCGCGCGGCGCACACGGCAGCTCTTGGCCGCTGGCAGCGGTGCGCTCACGTTCTTCGCCGGCAAGGTGGGGAACACCAGCCAACCGATCAAGCTGGTCGGCGTGGTGTGGGACAAGGACGAGGTCACCTTGCCGTGGGTCGAGATCGGCGGTGAGGCGTGAAGCGGTCGCCGATGCCTCGGCGCCGCGACAAGCCCCGGCGCACCCGCCCCGAGCTGACGGCGCAGGCGTGCCCTCGGGTCGCGTACGCCGACCGGCCGCGGGACTTCGACTTCATGGGCTGGATCAAGACCCTCGACTGCTGCGCGCTCGAGATCATCGACGATGCCAAGGCGCTCAAGCTCGACGGCAACGTCATCACCCTCATGGTCCAGGAGCTTGGCGGCTGCGAGGGCGTCACGGAGTGCGACCACGCCGGCACCCACGGTTTGAGCCACAAGTCGGACGACGACACCGGCATCCCGCTCTGCGTCAAGCACCACCGCCTCCCTGGGATGCTGCACCTCCTCGCCGGCATCGCGCCACGCGGCCTGGTGCGGGTGTTCAAGAACCGTATGATCGAGAGGTACCAGGCAATGCGACCGGCGCCTCGCGTTCTCGAGGTCACCGAGGTGTCCGATGACTGATGCCACCACCTACCGCGGCATCCCGGTCCCTCAACCCAAGTGCGAGACCGTCGAGGAGATGTGCGCCAAGTGCCCGTTCCGGCCCGACGGTTCGGGGTACGCGCAGGATCACCCGGACCTTCCCGGCATCATGTGGTCGGCGTCGATCGGCAGGGCGTTCTACTGCCACGAGACCGCGCTGATGGACCCGCGCACGACGCTCGACGCAGCCGGTAACCCGGTCGGGATCCAACCTCACTTCCGCGGCTGTCTCGGCGCGCGCGGCCACCACCTCAAGACGTGGCGCGAGAACATCGACGCCGAGTTCGCGCGGCGCGAGGCTGGGGCCGCGATCCAGCTCGGCGACGTGGTCCACATCCGCGGCTTCAAGAAGGGCGACGACAAGGCGCACGTCGTGGTCTCCGAGTCGCGCTTCGGTCGCGTCAGGGTCGCGTACTGCGCCTACGAACGCTGGTACGTCCCCCAGGAGTACGCCGTCGAGTTCGTGGTCACCGACCTCAAGGACAACGCGCACACCCGGCGCGCGCGCCGCTGGCTTCGCGGCGACGTTCCGGCACACAAGCCGCGACGCAGCAGTGATGGCTGGCTCCGTATCCACTGCGGCGGCTGGCGCAGCGACGGCACCGAGGAGACGGTCGGGCACGTCGACGTCGCTCGACGGAGGCCCTGGTGAGCAGTTCGACCGTGTGGCGTCGCACCATCAACGAGCTCGCCCGCGAGTTCAACGCGACCGTGCGCATCGGCGGCCGGCGCCTGGTGATCGAGCTGCCCGGTGGCGCCCGGGTGTGGACCTCCGGCGCGACATCGAACGCGCCATAAAACAGCCACCACGCAACCAGGATATCCCGTGCAAGACCTCGTAGCCATCCTCGCCAAGCCCGTCCAGGCCCACGACCCGGACGCCAAGCTCTGCCCCAAGTGCCGCGGCGCTGGGGTGCGGACCAAGACCCGCGTCCATCGGTGCAACGGCATAGCCGACACGTGCGCGACGTGTGGCGGTGATGGCATCGTCGCCCGGCCGTCGTGGGGTTGGTGATGCGCCCCCTCGCCATCTTCGCCCGGCTCCACTTCTGGTGGCAGCGCAAGCTCTGCGAGCTCGGCCGCCACGACCTTGAGCCGGTGCGCATCGTCGACGGCCGCGTCGAGTTCGAGTGCTTCTATTGCCCCTACGGCAAGACGTCGAACATCCCCGGGCAGGAGCCATGACCACCATGATGGCCCTCACCCTCCTGCAGCCGTGGGCCTCGCTCGTGGCGATCGGCGCCAAGCGGTACGAGACCCGCGGGTGGTGGACGTCGTACCGCGGTCCGCTCGTCATCACCGCCAGCAAGGGCTTCCCGATGGACTGCAAGCGCCTGGCGTACAAGAACGAGCCGTTCTCGTCGGTGCTCCACGCGGGCGGCTACACCAACGTCAACAGCCTCATCGCCGTGTGCGGTCACGCGCTGTGCGTCGTCGACCTGATGGACTGCATCCGCACCCAGGGCTACGCTCCGCGCTTCGCAAGCCATCCGCCGGCCGAGCACGAGGAGGCGTTCGGCAACTACACCACCGGCCGCGTCGCGTGGATCACCACGAACCTCCGACGCCTCACCAGCCCGATCCCGGTGACCGGCGCGCGCGGCGTGTGGCCGCTCCTGCCCGACACCCAGGCCCGCATCGAATCGCAACTTGGAGCCAGACCATGACTCGCCCGCCGTTCAGGTTCACGTTCTCGTCGCTCGCCAAGCCTTCCGGGGACACGTTCCGGGCGCTGCTTACCAACGGCGAGAACGGTGGCGTCTGGCTCGACAGTGACCAAGTTCCGATCCGGTGGGATAAGGGCGACCTCATCGAGGTCGTTGACGGCCGCCTCCGCTACCTCGGCCCGCCGCGCCGCGCGCCCGGCTGGCGGTGGGCGCTCCGTGCTGCCGTCTGCGCCGCGTTCTTTGCCCTGGGCCTGCTCTGCGGCGGGTGCGGCGACAGCGGCACCCTGGACGAGCAGGCGGACGCCGGCGGCCCCGACGCGTGCTACCGGGTCGGTGGGGTCTGCACGGTCGCGCTGCCCCCGTCCGAGCCGCCCCCCACGCCGTGCCTCGACTGCGATGGGGGCATCGACGCCGAGCTGACCGCCACCCATCCGCCGCTCCCCCCGGTGCAGGCGTGCGTCCCGGTCTGCCTCGATGGGGGAGCGTCGTGAGCCTCGAGAAGAAGAAGGTGCGCAACAAACTTCGCTGGGCGTGCCTCGAGCGCGACAACCGCACATGCCGGGTGTGCGACCGCAGGGTCGGCGCCGTAGACGAGGAGGGCAACCGCATCACGCTCGCCATGCTGGACGCCCACCACATCACCCCGCGGACCAACCTGCCCAACCAGGGCAACGTCATCGACAACGTCATCACGCTGTGCCCCCCGTGCCACGAGTACGCCGAGGCGTTCTTGAACGGCGACCGGGAGCACGAGCCGCCGACCAAGCGCGGGTGGCACGCGTACGCGCCGAGCGCGCTCTACGCGCTCATCGGGTCCAGCTACGAGAAGGCCAAGGCCGCCAGCGAGGCCGCGTCATGATCGGCCCCATGCCGGTGCTGGAAGTCGAGGAGCTCGAACCCCGCGCCCCGGTGTGGTGGTTCACGCAGCAAGGCACGCTGGCGATCGCGCGCGTCGTTGGACCCGCGCGCGGAGGGCGTCTTCCCTGGGAGATCCTGGTTCTGTTCGGCACGCACACCGCACGGCTCACGCAACTGCACATCGCTACCGACTGGCTGCGCCGCGGTGGTGACCGGCTCCGGCCGGAGGAAGGACCCGTATGACCACGACGCCACCGACCGCCACCAGCCCCAAGGAAGAAGACGAGAACGTACTGCGCCGCTCGCTGCGCGCCATCGCCCAAGGCGGCGACTGCTGGGGCCGCGAGGAGGATGGGAGCTGCACTTGCCCGGTGTGTGAGGCGTCGTTCGCGCTCGAGAAGGTGCGCTCCTGGCGGTTCGAGGCCGCCCTCGCCGAACGCGTCACCAACGGCTTCCACCCGGCCGAGGCGCGCATGATCGACGCCTGGCGCCGCGCGATGCACGGCGGGCCGGAAGGCGACCCCGACATTCGGTTCGCCATGGTGCTCAAGCTCGACGGCCCCACCGAGGTCACCCGCCGCGACTGGTACGTGGCGACGTCGGTGGTGCAGTGGCTGGCGACCAACATCGGTAGCTGCGTCATCGAGCAGGCCGGGTACCAGTACCTCAAGTACGATGAGGATCGGGCGTGCCGCGACTTCAAGCTGCCCCCGACGCTCGGAGCGGTCGCGTGTAGCCAGTGCGCGCTCGAGGGATCTGCCAGGCGGTTCTGCGGGTTCTGTGGCCGGCACCTGGACCGAACGACGGCGGTGGCGCCGTGAAGCGCGGCACGTGGAGAGACCCGGAGGCCGGCCGCGCCATCGCCACCAGCCCGTTCAAGATCGGCTGGGACAAGGCCGCTGCCCTCGCCGCGGCTGCCAAGGAACGCAGGGCGCTCCTGGACACCACGTTCGAGCCGGTCACTGCCAGCGAGGCAGGCAGCTTCATCGCGCTCCTGGTGGCTGGCCGGCCGCGCGCCTTCGTCAACCTGGTCAAGATCCGCACCTCGCCCAAGGGCGGTCTCGGCTGGCGCTGTCGGGCCTGCGGTCGCACCGGCGGGTTCACCACCGCCTACGGAGGCCTCATCCTCGACGACCTCGAGAGCCACTCGCGCACGGCCGAGACCGCCAGCGCCGCGTTCGCCATGTTCGTCAACCGTCACAACAGGTGCCTGTGATGGACGTCGATGCTGTCGTGTCCGAGGTGCGGGCGCAGGTGGCCGAGCTTGCCGACGAGGACATGCCGGTGTCGGCCATGTGCCTCTACCACGCTGTTCTTGCGGTCGAAGCCATCCGCGCTCGCGGCGTCCGCGCCATCCTCCAGGCCGGCACCGCGACATGGAAGATGCTGTCGCCGGACCTGGACGACGGGACGGTCGAGAACGCGTTCGGGTACTTGTGGGACCCCGCAGAAGCGGTGCCGCTCGCCCGACGGGGGCTGATGCCCGAGATGCACGTGTGGGCGGCCACGGTCGCGCCGATGGCCGTGGTCGATCTCGCCTCGTGCTACTTCCCGGCGCAGGCGCAGCGCCTCAAGGGTATCGCGTGGCGTGCGGCACCACCGCCTGACTACGTGTGGGGCACCCCGCCGGCCGGGTGCCGCTACGAGCCCCACAGGGAGGCGGTGGCGTGCGCGGTGGCGATGGCTGCCCGGGTGTTCGGCGAGCGTCGCGCTCTCCGCGCGGTGATGTAGTGGCGGCCCGGGACTGCGTGTGGCGGGTGTTCGGCGTCACCGCAGATGAGGCCGGCAACGAGGTCCGCCTCACCACCGCCCGCCTGTGGCTCAACTGCGGCCACGACCACCAGACGCAGGGCGACGCCGAGGCGTGCGCCTGGGAGCCCGACAACGCCCCGGTCGTGTACGCCGGCCGGGTGATTCAGGTCCACCCGTCGTACTTTGCCCGGTTCGCACAGGGCCGGATGCCGTGGTCCGAGCGGCCGCTACGCCAGTCGGGCAAGTACCGCGTCGGCGCCAAGGAAAAGCCGAACGCCGAGTCCAAGCAGGTCCCCATGTTCGAGGACCCGTGATCGGCTACGCCTCGCGCACCGGCACCAAGACCACCATCGCGGCCCTGCGCGCGGCCAGCTGGCGCCTGCTGGTGTCGGCCGCCGGTGAGCACCGCACCGAGGGCATGGCCTACGCGCTCGAGAACGGCGCCTGGTCGTACTACCAGAAGCGCCAGCCGTTCGATGAGGCCCGGTTCGGCGCCGCGCTGGGCAAGCTCGGCCGCGACGCCGACTTCGTGGTCATGCCCGACATCGTCTGTGGTGGCGAATGCAGCCTCGAGCTCACGTTCCGCTGGATGAAGCGCGTCCTCGACGCCACCAACGTCGGCCTCATCCCGGTGCAGGATGGCCACGAGGCCTGGCAGGTCGACGAGTTGCTCGGCCCTCGGGTCGGCGTGTTCGTGGGTGGAGACACGCCCTGGAAGCTCGCCACGCTCGACCGTTGGGCCGCGGTCTGCCGCGAGCGCCGTGCCTGGTGCCACGTGGGCCGGGTCAACACCAGCCGCCGCATCGCCGCGTGTGGTGCGGCTGGCGCCACGTCGTTCGACGGCACCTCGGTCACCAAGTTCCCGAGCACGCTGGTCCGCCTCGACCGCGCCACCCACCGCGCCAACGGCCAGGTCGCCATCATGCTCGACGAGGGCCACGTCGCCGCCTCGGACCGCCCGTGGTGGGACCCGCGTTCACCGGGCGATGCCGGTTGACTGCCAGGCTCCGTGGCAGTACAACGGATACACGACGGGCGTACACGCGCCCTGAAATCGGCAGGTCATGAAGCACAAAATCCACAGCAGTCTTGAGAGCTTGGCTGTCGAAATCGCGTCGTTGACGCCGGACCCGCGGAACGCCCGCGCCCACGACGAGCGCAACCTCGAAGCGGTGATCGCCAGCTTCACCGACCACGGCCAGGTCAAGCCCATCGTGGTGCAGCGGCTGACGGACAAGGGCCAGCCGATGGTCATCCGGGCCGGCAACGCGTCCACCGACGCAGCCAAGGCGCTCGGCTGGACCCACATCGCCGCGGTGATCCTCGACGTCGACGACAAGGACGCGAAGAAGTACGCGCTGCGCGACAACCGCACCGCCGACCTGGCCGAATGGGACCTGCCCAACCTCGGCGCCGAGATGCGCGAGCTGGCCGACGCCGGTGTCGACGTGTCGACCCTCGGCTGGCAGTCGTACGAGTACGAGCCGCTCATGCAGGCCGAATGGAAGCCGCCCGAGAACTCGGGGGAGTCGTTCGACGCCCCGGGGCGCGGCCACAGCCTCAAGTTCACCGCCGACGAGTGGTCGCGCGCCGTCGCGGCCTGCGGTGGCAAGAAGCCCACCGCCGAGCAGATCATCAACGCGCTCACCGGATCCTGAGGAGACACCGACCATGACGACCAACGCCATCCGCAACGTCCTCGTGCTGCTGTCCGGCGGCCAAGACTCCACCACGTGCCTCTGGTGGGCGAAGGACACGTACCCCGACGCGGCGATCCACGCGCTCACCGTCTCCTACGGCCAGCGCCACGCGGCCGAGGTGGGCGTCGCGGCCGAGATCAGCCGCCTGGCCGGCTGCGCCACGCACGACTTCGCCTACGTGAAGGGCCTCGGCACCGAGTCGGCCCTCATCGAGGGGTCGGACGCCGAGCTGCGCGGCGATGGAGGCCTGCCCGACCAGCACGCTCCCGGCGGCCTCCCCACGTCGTTCGTGCCTGGCCGGAACATGGTGTTCCTCGCCCTGGCCGCGGCGCGCGCGGTCGCCGTCGGCGCGTCGCGCATCGTCACCGGCGTGTGCCAGACCGACTACTCGGGCTACCCCGACTGCCGCAAGACGTTCATCAACGCGATGGAGGCTGCTATCGCCGAGGCGATGCCATCGGGCATCGACGACATCGTCATCGACACCCCCCTCATGCGCCTCACCAAGGCCGACACCGTGGCCATGATGGTCGGGTTCGCCGAGAAGGCGGCGCGCTGGGAGCGGCGCGCTGGGGAGCGCGTACTGCCCTCCTGGTGGCAGAAGACGGCGCCGTGGGTGGCGCTGGGGAAGTCGGTCACCTGCTACAAGGGCGCCCGGCCCGGGTGCGGCGCCTGCCCGGCGTGCCAGCTGCGCGCCCGCGGGTTCGCCGAGGCCGGCATCGTCGACCCCGGGACCACGTACGCTGAGCCGCCGCCCGGCCGCACGCTGTCGGAGGCGGACGAGGCGCTCCGCGCGGCCGGCATGGGGATGCTCCCCAGCGAGGCGCGCCCGCGGCCCCGCCTGCACGTCGACGCCATCATCCCGCCGTTCGCCCGGGATCCGTTCGACCCCGACCGCCTGGACAACAGCGCCGGCCGCGTCGTGCGCGAGCCCGTCATCGACGACGCCGGCGAGGTCGTCGGCCACTATCTCGTCACGACCAACGGGGAGGGAGGCTGACTATGACGGTCCGGGAAGCCATCCGCAACGCCGCCGGCCTGGACGACACCAGCGACACCGCCGACGTGACCGACGAGCACGTCGAGGCGTTCCGCGCCATCGACCTCAAGGACGGCGACGCCGCGCGGGCGGCCATCCGCGCCAAGCTCGTCGAGCTCTACGCCCCCGACGCGGTCATCAGCGGCCAGGTCTACGCGGTGTTCACCGCCCTCGCCGTCGACCGCGTCGCCAGCATGTGAAACCCCGAACCGAAAGACGACCGACCATGAAGAACTACCGATTCAAGCACGTCGAGACGCGGGCGGTGGCGTGATGGCGACCGGCCGGTTCAAGATCACCTCGCTCTCGTTCCCGGACAACGGCGCGCGGCCGCTGCGTGGCAAGGACGTCCAAGTGCTGGTGGAGGGCCCCAACGGCGTCGAGTTGCTGGTCCCCGCCATGTCGCTCGTCCTCAAGATCGCCAGCCATGGCGAGCTGGCGATCGCCACCATCGAGGTTCCCGTCGTGCTGGTGTCCATCGACGTCGCCGACGAGCAGATCAAGATCGTCGGCGACACCATCCCGGCCGACGCGGTCGAGGCGACGTTCTCGCAGGCGCTCGGCGCCGACGCGGACACCACGTTCGCCGCGCCCGAGCACTACGCGGTCCCCGAGCGCGGCACGGCCGAGAAGCTGCCGCCACGCGGCCCGCAATCTGCCTGGGAGGCGCAGCGGGCTGCGCAACGCGCCCCGGTGGTGCAGGCGCCCGTCCCAGCCGCGGCTGGTGACGACCCGTACTCGCACCTCCTGCAGCCGGTGCCGCTCCGCGTGGTGCCCTACCGCGCGGCTCCGCTCGAGGCGGCCGGCCCCGACCCGCTGGCCGAGCTGGACCGCGTCATCGCGCGCGGCGGTGTGGTGGACCCGTGAGCCCGGACGACCTCACGGCGCAGATGACCACCGACCCGAGCGTGCTGGTCATCGACGCGTACGACGACAAGGACCAGCTCATCGCCAGGTTCGAGTGGTGCGCGGCCCGCCACACGTTCACCGACGAGGCCCCGCATCGAACGGCGACGGCGACGCTCCTGTGGGTCTACCGCAAGGGCGACGACAAGAACGGCCGCGCCGTCAATATGGCGGACTCCAGGCAGCCGATGCACACCACGGCCGGCTTCCCGATGGACCTGAGCGTCTTCACCGTCATCCCGAACGACACCCCGCACGACAAGTACAAGGGCAAGCTGCCTCACGAGGTCCGAGGCTGGCAGCCGGATTGACCATGACCACCATCTACCTGAGCGGCGCGAACGCGAACAGCGATCGCACAGTGGCCGGTCTCGCTTCCAGCCCCGGCTGGGCCGCGGACCCGATGCCGCTGCTGCTATCGTTCGCGTACCGCCAGGGGACGGACCGCGTGCTGGCGATGCTCCGGTCGACGCAGCTGATGCTGGACTCGGGGGCGTACACCGCTCACACGCTGGGCAAGGTCATCAACCTGCGCGACCTCATCGCCGAGGCCAAGAACCCGCGCTGGACCGAGGTGGTGTCGCTCGACGTGATCAGCGACTGGCAGGCCAGCAAGGCCAACGCCGAGACCATGTCGGCCGCGCTGGGGTACGACCGGGTCATCCCCGTCTTCCACATGGGGGAGCCCTGGCAGGTCCTCGCCGACTACTGCGCCCGGTGGCGCAAGGTCGGGCTCGGAGGCCTGGTGGGGCAGCCGCGCGCGATCGTGACCGCATTCCTCGGCCAGGTGTTCGCCCGGTCGTGGCCGAAGCGGTTCCACATCTTCGGCGTGTCCGGCGACACCATCCTCGGCCTGTACCCGTTCGAGTCCGCGGATGCGGCGTCGTGGGTGCTGGCGCCCAACGTCCAGAAGCGCGGCGTGATGGCCGGCCAGCCGCTCAAGGTGACCGACCTGAATCGTGAGCACGGGATCGCCATGTGGGTCGCGGACACCCGCGTTCGGCAGGCTCGCCTTCGCGCACGCTGGCAGAAGGAGCTCGCCCGGCTATGACCACCCTCTACTTCTCAGGCCCGGGAACCACTCAGCTCGAGGCGGTGCGCCGCTGGCCGTGGGAGGAGCGCCCGCTCGCGGTCCTCGTGTCGTTCGCCTACCTCAAGCTGTGGCGGCAGATCGCGCCGTACTTCCGCAACCCGCGGGCGCTGATGCTCGACTCCGGCGCGTTCACCATGCACAGCGTCGGCAAGGCCGTTGACCACAACGCGCTGATCGCCGAGGCGATGCGCCCGCAGTGGACCGAGGCGATCGGCCTGGACGTGATCGGGGACTGGCAGGCGTCGAAGGCCAACGCCGAGCGCGAGTACGCCGTCGGCGCGACCAAGATGATCCCCACCTTCCACCTCGGCGACCCGTGGGACTACCTGACGTGGCTGGTTGAGCGGTACCCCAAGATCGGCGTCGGCGGCATGGTGGGCGCGCCGAAGAAGCTGGTCATGCGGTTCCTCGACCAGGTCTTCGCGCGCGCCTGGCCCAAGCGCCTCCACTCGTTCGGCCGGTGTGAGGACGACATCCTCATCCGCTTCCCGTTCGAGTCGGCCGACGCCGCGACGTGGGCGGTGGCGCCGACGGCCTACCGCAACTGGCTGTTCAAGAAGGGCGGCCGGCGGGTCCAGAAGCACCTGTCCGTCGAGGGGTCAGCGATGATGACCTTCGGCATCGAGAACCACATGGCTGCGATGTGGGAACGCGAGCAGCGCCTGGTGGCGCACTGGCGGCCAACCCTCGCGGCGTTACCACCAACCGAGGTCCCATGTACTCCGTCGTGAACGTGTTCGGCACCATTCAAGGGGAGGGCGCCCACGCCGGCACGCCCGCCATCTTCGTCCGCCTCGGCGGCTGCAACATGTGGAGCGGCGTCGAGCAGCACCGCGAGCGCGACGCCGCTCGCAACGGCGCCGAGTGCCCCCGGTGGTGCGACACCGACTTTCGCCCCCGTATGCAGCTCACCGCGGAGCAGATCGCCGACGAGGTGCGCAAGCACGGCGACCGGCCGCTCATCGTCATCACCGGCGGTGAGCCGCTCCTGCAGGTGGACAACGACCTCATCATCGCGCTCACCGACTTCCGCCCCGAGTCGAAGCGGCGGATCCAGATCGAGACGAACGGCACGGTGGCGCCCAAGTTCACCCGATGGTCCCGCGTGTGGATCACCCTGTCGCCCAAGCTGCCCCGCGACGAGACCTTGCTCACCGAGGCCGATGAGCTCAAGCTGGTCTACCCGGCGCACGACCCGGCACAGTGGGAGTCGTTCCCCTTGAGCAGCGGGGAGCGGTTCCTGTCGCCGCAGAACACCCCGCCAAACCCGCACTCGCCTGAGTGGCGTCGCGGCGACCACGAGGCGCAGGCCGTCGCCTACGTGCAGGCCAACCCGCAGTGGCGCCTCTCCCTGCAGACGCACAAGATCATCGGTGTCCCGTGAAGCGCGACAAGACCACCGCCAACATCCTGACCGACATGTTCCCGCACGAGGTGGCGCAGGAGGGTGCAGCGCGTGATTCGGCCGGAGACCTGCTCGAGGCCCTGGGGGTGCCAGGTGTCGACCCGGAGACCCCCGGCCGCATGGCGCGCGCCCTGCGCGAGCTGGTGGCAGGCTACGCGGTCACCGACCTCGCCGGCATCCTCAAGACGTTCCCGGCGCCGGCCGACCCCGGCGTTGTGGTGGTGCGCGACCTGCCATTCGCCTCGCTGTGCGAGCACCACGTGCTGCCGTTCACCGGCACCGTGTCGGTCGCCTACATCCCCCGCCGCACCATCGTCGGGCTGTCCAAGATCCCCCGGCTGGTGCGGGCGGTGACGCGCCGCCTGCAGGTGCAGGAGCGCATCGGCCAGGTCGTCGCCGACACCATCGCCACCGCCATCAAGCCGATCGGCGTCATGGTGGTCGTGCGCTCGCGGCACTCGTGCATGGGCCTCCGCGGCGTGGAGTCGCCGGGCGAGATGGTGACGTCGTGCGTCCGCGGCGCGTTCAAGGACCAGCCGGCCGCGCGCGCCGAGGCGCTGGTGTTGATCGGGGTCGGTCGGTGAGCGCGCCGCGCCGCACGAAGCTCGAGATGGAGGCGGTCTACGCCGACGTCGAGGAGCACATGATCCGCCTGCGCCACGACGCGCGGGTCACGTCGGCGCTCGTCAAGAAGTACCAGGTGCATCCTCACACCGTCGGCAAGTGGACGCGCGAGGTGCTGGCCCGGCTGCGCGCCAAGCAGGCGCCGACCGACCACGAGGATCGCCGCAACCTCATGCGGGCGTCGCTCGACACCGTCGCGTCGATGGCCCTCAACAAGATGGTCACGCTCCGCGACCCCACCGGGAAGCCGATGCTCGACGGCAACCAGGCCCCGATCAAGGTCGGCGCGCCGGACCTCAAGCACGCGCTCATCGCGTTCGCCAAGCTCATGGAGCTCGACGGCCTCGCGGTGCCGGCGCAGGTCGTCACGACGCACGCCGGCGGCACCACGACGCACGTGGTGCTCGGCGCCGACGAGCGCCTCGCCGTCGAGGCCGCCCTGCGCGGCCGGGGGTGATCGGTGGTGCTCGACCCGTCCACGCTGCGCGAGTCGGTGGAGCTGATCGCGGCCGGTCGGGTCGACCACGCCGAGGTCGCGCTCGATCGGCAGATGGCGGCCGAGCTGCCACCGGGGCTGGTGAAGCGGCAAACCGGCGGCTACGAGCTGCCCAAGGACATCGACATCGGCTCGCTGTCGCCGACGGCCATGCTCAACCTGGCCGCGTGGCTCGAGCTGCGCGGCTCGCTGCCGTTCATCGGCGACGCCATCGACCTGTCGCGGTTCAACGACAAGACCCTCCTCGCCATCTCCAAGGTGCTGGAGGCGGTCCACGTCCACGAGGCGAAGTCGTCGTCGGCCGCGTTCGTCCAGTACGCGTTCAAGCACGAGGAGAGCAACGCCCCGATCGTCAACGCGCCCCACCACGAGGACTGGCACCGCTTCTTCGACGAGAACACCCGCGCCATCCTGTTCGCGGCCGTCGAGCACGGCAAGACGCAGCACATGCTCGGCCGGCTGCTGTTCAAGCTGGGCAAGCGGCCCGAGCGCCGCATCGCGGTCATCAGCAACACCTTCGACCCACACGCGGTGAAGATCATCACCGCGCTGCGCACGCACATTGAGAGCAACCCCCGGGTCAAGCGCGTCTTCCCCAACCTGCGGCCCTCCGAGCTCGAGGGCGACTCGTGGGGGCAGTCGCGGCTCACGGTCCACCGCGACACCATCGCCAAGGACCCGAGCATTCAGGCGCTCGGCACGTTCGGCCCTATCAACGGCTCGCGCCTCGACGACATCCTCCTCGACGACATTCTCAACTTCGAAAACACCCGCACGCCCGAGCAGATCAACAAGCTGCTCGGGTGGCTGGACTCCGAGGTCTTCACCCGCGTCACGGCAAACGGCTCGGTCGAGTGGATCGGCACGCCGTGGAACCCGCTCGACCCGATGCACGAGGTCGCCAAGCGGCCGGCGTGGGCCTCGCGGCGGTACAGCGGCGTCCTCAACCCCACCGACCCGATGGAGCGGTGGCAGCCGCTGTGGCCGGAGCAGTTCTCGCTCGAACGGCTCAAGCGCATCTACGACGGCACCACGCCGGTCAACTTCGCCCGCAAGTACCTGTGCGAGGTCCGTATGGACTCCGCATCGCGGTTCCAGCAGGCGTGGATCGACAACGCGAAGACCCTTGGCGTCCACCACCGCTTCAACGACCGCCAGCCGCACGGCCTCAACGGCCAGCCGTGGCCGTGCTTCACCGGCGTCGACCTCGGCATCGGCCAGGGCGAGGGTCACGACCTCACGGTCATCTTCACCATCGCGCTCGACGAGCGGAAGCGGAAGGTGGTGTGCGAGATCCAGGCTGGCCGGTGGACCGCGCCGGAGATCGTCACGCGGATCCAGAGCGCGGTCATCCGCTACAACGCGCAGGTCTTCGTCGAGGACAACGCGGCGCAGGCGTTCCTGGTCCAGTGGGCGTCGCAGGACGGGTTGCCGATCCGCGGCTTCACCACCACGGCCGGCAAGAAGTACGACGAGCACTTCGGCATCGAGTCCGTCGCCGTCGAGATGCGGAACGGCGGCTGGATCATCCCCAACCAGCCCAACCCGGAGATCGAAGCCTGGGTCCAGGAGATGCTGTTCTACACGCCCGACGCCCACACCGGCGACCGCCTCATGGCCGCATGGCTGGCCCGCGAATGCGCCCGCTCGGCCGGCGCCCCGATGTTCCGTACCACGGTGGACACCACGACGCGGTGAGGTGTAGCGTCGTCGACACCAACACCAGGGAGCACGCCAATGACCGTTCGCGCCAAGTTCAATTGCACCTCCAACACCGACGGCAACGTCTCGTTCCAGCCGGTCTACGGCGGCTCGCCCGAGAACGACAAGTTCTTCGCCGCGACCCCCGGCGGCTCGATCAGCCTGAGCGTCGTCAACAAGCCGGCCGCCGAGTCGTTCGAGGTGGGCAAGCCGTACTACGTCGACTTCACGCCCGCCGAGTAGCCAGTCCCCCGATCGCCCCCCTTCGTCACCGTCAACCAGGAGCCCGACCATGATCCCGATCCGTTCCATCGTCCTCGCCGCCTGCCTCGCCCTCACCGCCTGCACCGGATGCGGCGCCACGACCAGCGCCAGCTTGCGCGCCCACGACACCGCCGCGGGGCTGTTCGAGGACGTCGCGCACGACGCCAAGGACATCGTCCTCGAGCGCCGCCAGGTGGAGCTCAACAAGGCCGCCGAGCTGGCCCGCGACGAGGGCCTCCCCGCCCCGGAGGTGCTGGTCCGCGTGCAGGCCGCCGCGGACACCTACGACGCGGCCAACGCGACCCGCGAGGCCGCGGTCAACGCGTTCATCAACGCCAAGAGCGCCTACGTGCGCACCGTGCTCGCCCTCGGCGCCAAGGAGCGACCGTCGTGGACGGAAGCCAAGGCGCTGCTGCACGACGTGGTCGACGCCTACAAGAACCTGCGCGCCGTCCTCAACTACCCGCCCTCGCTGCCCGAGGTCCCCGACGTCGTCGCGCGCATGCTGTCCGCCGTCGCGCCGGTGCCCGACGGCCTCGCGGCCACCGCGCCGGACCGCCCGGCATTTCGCGCGCCGGCCGGGGGTGTGTCGTGGGTCTGACCGTCTCCAGCATCCTCCTGGACCTGGCCGCGGCGGCCGAGAAGCAAGCGGGGGCGCAGCACAACACGGCGGCCACCGCGGCGTTCCTGGGCACCGCCGAGCTACTCCGCGTCGTGGCCAGCCTGGTCAACGGTAAGACGGACGCCGAGGCCCTGGCGCACCTCGAGCACATCCGCGACCACGGGACCACGCCCATCACCCAGGCCGAGAAGGATGCACAGGTCCGCACGGCGGCCGAGGGCGGCCCCGCGGCGCTGGCCGGCCTCAAGCCCTGATCGGCCCGTAGGGCGCAGCACAGCGATGCACACGGCCGCCTGGGTGATACCGGGCGGCCGTTGACGTTCCCGAGGCGGCCAGATCGACCCCTGCGGTGCTCCCACGCCACCGCCTTGGTCGCGTAGGAGGTAGGGGCCGCTGGCCGGCCCCGGGCGGAATCGGTGGGGCTCAGGCAGCGAGCAAGACGCCGGGCATGGCCGCGACGCCCTCGGCGCGCTGCACGCGGAACTCGCCGATCGACGGGTCTCCGAGCTGCGCCGATGCGGCTGCCAGCGCGTCGGCCGGCGTGCGCGCGGCGATGCGGAAGTAGCGGACGGTCGGCGGCCCAAGCATGGAGCCGGCGACCACGTAGGACACGTGGTGAAGCGGCATGGTCGACATGCACAACCTGTACGCCCAACGGACGCCCGTTGTCAACACTGGCATCGACCGCGGCCCCATTCTGGTGCATCCGATGGACGTACGTGATAGAGCTTGACCCATGGCCGACACCGCCACTCAGCCACTCGCGATGACGTCCATCCCTCAGGCGCCGTTGCGCTCGCTCGCGGAGACCGACCGATTCCGCGAGACGGATCGGCTTGAGTCGTACTGGCGCATGAGCCAGGACAAGGGCAAGCGGTACGATTGGGACGGGAACATCGACGCGGCACAGGGGATGGTGGTGAAGGCGGGATGGGTGGTGCCCCACAAGATGCGCCGGCCCGGCACGCGCTACGACATGGCGCGGCTGATCGTCGACCGGCTCACGTCGTTCACGTTCGGGCAGGATCGCTTCCCCGACATCCGCGTCGAGGGTGACGCTGACGCCGAGGACTACGTGCAGGCGCTCGCCAAGGAGGCGCGCATGCCGGTCCGCATGATCGAGGCGCGCGACCTGGGCGGCGCGACCGGCACCGCCGTCATGTCGTTCGGCTTCCGCAAGGGCAAGCCGCGGGTGCAGGTCCACAACTCGAAGCACTGCACGGTGCTCTCGTGGGCCGACTACGACGAGCGCCGGCCAGCGACGGTGATGAAGGCGTACGCGTCGCCGCGCCAGGTGTACGACGCCGAGCAGAAGCGCATGGTGACCAAGGACTACTGGACGGTGTGGTTCTGGTCGGAGACCGACGAGGTGGTGTGGCGCGACATCCCGAACGAGATCGCGGCGACGCCGGTGTGGCAGGCGTGGCCGAAGAAGACGGTGACGTCCCACGGCTACGGGTTCTGCCCGGTGTACTGGATCCAGAACCGCCCGTGCTCCGACGACGTCGACGGCGAGGGCGACTACGAGGGCCTCGAGGAGACGCTGGACCAGGTCAACCGGCTGCTGTCGGCGACCACCAAGGGCACGATCGCCAACGTCGACCCCACCCTGGTCGTGAAGATGGACCCGGCCGCGAACACCGGCCAGGTCATGAAGGGTGACAACAACGCCATCTTCTCGGCGGGCGGTGCCGAGTACCTCGAGCTCAAGGGCACCGCGGTCCAGACGGCCGAGCGCAACCTCGAGCGCCTCCGCAACTACATCCTCGACGTCGCCGGCGTGGTGATGCCCGACCCCGAGAAGCTGTCGGGTGCGGCGCAGTCGGCCAAGGCGCTCGAGATCCTCTACCAGCCGATGCTGGCCACGTGCGACAAGCTGCGCGAGCAGTACGGGGAGCACGGCATCAAGGCCATGCTGCGCGACATGCTCATCGTCGCGCGCACGTTCCTCACCGCCGAGCCGATCACCATGCCCGACGGCACGGTCGTGCAGGCCGCGGTCATCCTCCCGCCCAAGGTGGAGACGACCACCGACGAGGCCGGCGTCGAGACCGTCACCGTCACCGAGCGCAACCCGGGCCAGTCCGACAACGTGTCGCTCAACTGGCGGCCGTACTTCGCCCCGACCTGGAAGGACGTGGTGGACGCCACGACCGGCATGAAGAACGCCAACGGCGGCAAGCCCACGGTCAGCCAGCGCACGTCGGTCGCCGCGATCGCGCCGCTGGTCGGCGTGTCCAACGTCGACGCCGAGATGGTGCTCATCGAGGAGGAGATGGAGCAGGAGGCGCAGCGCGCCGTCGACCTGTTCGCCGCGCAGGCCGAGACCGAGTCGAAGTTCGCGGCCCCGCCTGGTGGCGGCGGCCCCAAGGAGTGACCGATGCCGGCCTCGATGGTCGACGTCCGCACCATCCTCGCGGGGACGTTCGACGACGTCGACCGCGTGGCAACGTCGCCGGCCGTCACCCGCGCGCTCCTGGACGACCTGCGCAACGCTGAGAAGGTGCTGGCCGCGAAGCTGCGCAAGGAGGCGCAGAAGTTCGGGTCGCTCGACAGCCGGTTCACCGGCTCCGCGGCGCTGGCCTACCAGCAGCAGGTGCAGCAGTCGATCGAGTACGTCCAGCACCGGCTGCGTGGGCACACCAAGGAAGCCGCCCGCGCGGCCTGCGAGCAGGGTGTCAGCCAGGCGGCCACGCTGTTGGAGGGCCTCGAGCGCCGGTTCGGTGGCGTCACCATCCCCATCCGCCTGCGGCAGTCGGCGCAGCTGCGCCACGACGTCGCCACCAACGCCGGCGGCCTGTGGGCGCGCCAGTTCCCAACGTCGGTGGACCGCTACGGCGCGCACATGATGGGGCAGTTCGAGGAGACGATCCGCGCCGGCATGCTCGCGGGCTCGACCATGGACGAGATGATCGCGGCGTTCACCGGCCACGGCGGGCCGACGGGCGCGGTGTCGATGTCGGCCAAGATCACGCCCACCGGCGTGCTGCGCGTCGTCGAGGAGGACATCCCAGAGGGCCTGTTCGTCCGGCACAAGTATTGGGCCGAGCGCATCGTGCGCACCGAGGTGATCCGCGCGTACAACGGCGCGAAGCACGCGGGGATGGTGGAGATGGGCGCGCAGTTCCCCGACATGCAGCGCAAGATCCTCGCGATCCTCGACAAGCGCACCGCGGCGGACTCCATCGCCGTCCACGGCCAGATCCGCGACATGAAGACGCCGTTCACCGACGGCGCCGGCCGCGTGTACATGTTCCCGCCAGCGCGGCCCAACGACCGCGAGACCGTGATCCCGTGGCGCCCCCACTGGAACGATTCGGCCGACAACATGTCGGTCTGGGAAAAGGCGTGCTGTGGCGAGCTCGACGATCCCGCGGTCGAGGCGAAGCTGGCGAAGGCGATGGAGCAGATCGCCAAGGGCTCCGGCACCGGCAAGGCGCCTGGCAAGCCGCGCGGCCCGCGCAAGCCCAAGCCGCCACCGACGCCGATGGCGATGCCGAGCCCGCCGACGCCCGAACAGCTCCGCGAGGCCGACTTCCGGTCGCGTGTGGCCGTCAACACCCTTGGTCCGAACGTGCGCACCGTCGACGTCGATGGGGTCAACATCGGCTGGACCGAGCGCAACCCGGCCACCGGCAAGCTCCGCGCGCTGCTCAAGCCGACGGCTCGCGGCGCCGGTGGCGGCCCGGCCGCCCCGCTGTCTGGCGTCGAGCACGACAAGGTCGAGGACGCCGTGCGCGAGCTACAGGCGCACGCCAACGGCATCTTCGCGAGGGGAGCGGCGCAGTTCGAGCCGTGGAAGGAAAAGGCCTGGCAGGATGCCTGCGCAGCGACGGACGTGCCCCGGGCGCGGCGCCTGGTGCGCTCGCTGCTCGATACGCACGGCGTGCTCGCGCGCGACGCCCTGCACGCCGCCGACGCCATCAACCAGTCCTACACGAAGACGGATGCGCAGATGCCGGATGCGCTCGCGGTCCACCATTGGGACGGCCGTGTCGGCATCCGGCACGGCGCCTTCAAGCGCAGCGGGAACGAAGCGATCCTCGCCATGGTCCATGAGGAGCTCCACGGGGCGACGAAGTTCGCTGGCCCCGGGTTCTACGCCGGTCATGGTGCGGCGGTCGAGGAGGCGACGGTGGAGATGGCTGCGCGCAAGATCGCCAGTGCAGCGACGTACGAGAAGCCGCTCTGGCACTACGGCGCTTACCAGCCGACCATCAACCACATCACCAACATCATCGCCGACGAGACGGGCGGCCGTGGCGCGACCAACGACCAGCGCCGCGCACTCGAGCGCACCGCGTTCGAGCGCATCGCCGACGCCGGGATCAAGATGCGGTCGAAGTCGTCGACGGTGGCGCCGTACAGCACGGCCGATGATATAACCGACGCATTCGTCGACGCGCTCGACGTCTCGGCCGCGGCGAAGGTGCAGATCCGCCACCGCATCAAGGCCGAGGTGAAGTCCCCACGGTAAGGAAAGCCCAATGACCGACCAAGCCCAGCTCGAGGAACGCGTCGACGCGCTCACGCGCAACGACCCCGACACGTGCGAGACGATCGCCCGCGACTACGTCTACACCGTCGGAGCGGTGCCGGCGCACGTGCTGCACTACATGTTCAAGCTGCAAGACGACGACACCGAGCTACGCCGGCGCCTGGCCGGCATCGAGGCCAAGGTCGTCGACGTCGAGGTGCGGTGATGGCGGCCGTGAAGGCCGCACCGCCGCAGGCCGTGGTCTCGGTGCGCGCTCACCCGCCGGCGACGTCCATCAAGACCGGCGCCGGCAACGGCCTCGGCGCGTTCGGCAGCGTGATCCACGTCGAGAGCATCCTGTGGCACGGGTTCACGTGGCGCATCGCGTACGACCCCAGCGCCCGCATCATGTGGGTCATCACCGAGGACTTCAGCGTCGTCGACCGCAACATGGTCCAGCTCGCGCAGCTCGCGCGCGAGATCGTCGCCAACAAGGGTGACGTCAAGAAAACCGAGGCGGCCGAGGCCGCGACCACCGCGGACCGTTTCGCACTCCGCGGTCCGAAGGCGCAGGCGCTCGAGGAGCTGACCAGGGCCACCGCGAACGCGATCGCGTGTGGCGCGACCACCCAGGACATCCGGCTCGCGGTGTTCTCGGCAATGGGGCTGGACTCCGACCCTGCCGAGTAGTAGCGTCCTGGGCTATGCCGATCCCCACGACCGATCCCGAAGGCCCGGCGGCCCCGTTCAAGACGTTCCTCGACGAGTCCGACCGCGGCTGGAATGGCGTCCTCGGGCTGCCGAACCACTGGCGCAACGGTCCGAACGGCGAGGAGATCCCGGTCGACCCGGAGGCCGCGCAGTCCGGCGGCCTGTCCGCGGCGCCCGGTACGCCCGACGCGGCGCCCGGCAACGCGAGCCCCGTCAAGTTCGACCGCTGATCCACCAGTCTCGAGGAGGTTCCCAATGCTGCCCCCGTTCCTGTCTTCGACGTCCGCCGGCTCGGCCGGCCCCGGTTCCGGCGACACCTCGCACCTCGGCCGTGGCGCCGAGGACGCCGACGTCAACGGCTCGCAGGGTGGTGCGCCCGGCGGCCGCTGGCCGCAGGACGACCTCCCCGTCGACGCGGCGCCCGGCAACGCGAGCGGCTGGACCGAGGGGTTCAACCCGACCAGCGACAACCCGCCGTTGCCGGCGTCGCACACCGACGGCGTCGGCCTCCCCCCCGCCGGCAACCGCCGCTGATCGAGGGCCACCGTGACCGACTCCATCGCCATCCGCGGTTCGCTCATCCGGTCCCCCGGGCCGTCGTGCGGCTGCGCCGCGGGCCAGGCAACGTCGATCGGCCTGGGCTCGTCCGGCGCCTGCTGTGACGCGGGCCTGGCCTACGACAAGTCGGCCGAGTTCTCTTGGTCGGTCGCGACGGCCGGCGCCATCGGCCAGGCGTACGCCGACATCCCCGGCCTGGGCCAGTTCACCGCGATCGAGTTCCTCTACCTGGTCGCGTCGGCGCCGGTGCGGCTGCGCCTCAACCCCACGCGGCCCCAGCTCGTCGCCACGGCCGCGATTCCGGGCGGTGGCGTCGTGGCGGGCGCGGCCACGATCATCGTCACCGACGCCACGGGGGTGCAGTACACGGCCACCGTGACGTTCACCGCCGGCACGAGCACGCCGGCCCTCGTGGTCGGCGCCATCAACGGCGCCCTCGCGGCGGCCGGTGCGCCGTTCCCGCCCGACGGCCAGATCGCCCGCCTGGGCACCGGCGGGCTGCTGGCCATCGTCAACCCCGGCATCGGCCCTGCCACGTTCGTCGACCTGGCTGTCGGCGCGCCGTCGGGTCTCGGCCTCGGCACCGCGCACGTCGTCGACGAGGGCACCGCGCAGGACATGCCGCCGGTGGAGGGCCTTGTCGTTCTCCAGTTCCCGCGGTCGCCGAACGCGCCCGCCAAGATCCAAGTGAGCGGCGTGGCGTCGCTCGACATCATCGCAGCAGGCCGCGTGGCCTGACCCGTTTCAACACAGGAGCCCGTCATGTCCCGTACCCTGCTCACCGTTCTCGACGAGACCAACCCCAACAAGCTGGCGTCGGCGCTCCACGAGCTCCCGCTCGGCCAGGCGCTCGACCTCGTGCCGAAGTTCTATCGCGGCGTGGTCGCGTCGAACGTCCTCGTGCTGCCCGACGGCGCGAAGGCCGCCGCGATCCTGTCGTGCATCGCGACCATCGGCACCACGATCAACTACCTCACGCCGCTGCTCACCAACGCGACCCTCGCGACCCTCCAGTGCAAGGTGAACGCGACCGGCGACATCGCGTTCTTCGCGACCGATGCCGTCACCGAGGCCGAGGTCGTCTACGTCACCATCGAGGGCGAGGTCGTCACCCGCACGATCACCGTCGTCGCCGGCACCGGCGTCGGCGCGCTCCCCACGGGCGACGTCGCGGTGCTGCTGCTGTCGGCCACCGTCCTCGCCGGCACCACGCTCGGCGCCAAGACGGTGCTGCCGCGCGCGGTGGCGGCCCCGGCCACCACCAACGTGCTGCTCGCGCTCAACGGCGACAACATCATGTTCGCGGTCGCCGACGCGGTGACCAGCGCGACGGTGACGTACATGCGCATCCCGACCCGCACGGTCGAGCAGGCGCTGCGCACCGCCGTCCAGTACTGATCGATCGGCCGCTCGTCGCGGCCTCCATCGACCGACCAAAACACGTCGACGCCGACGGAAAAAACAGCGGGGAAGGCACAAGACCATGGAGACCGAGGCAGAGAAGAAGAAGCGCCTGGCCGACGAGGCCGCTGCAGCGGAGGCCGACGCCGGCAAGAAGCCCGACGACAAGCCCGCGCCGTTCGCGGTGTTCGAGACGGCCGAGGCGTTCCAGGCGCGCCTGCAGCGCGCGGTCCGCGCCGATCTCAAGGCCAAGGGCATCGACCCCGACAAGATCGACGAGCAGATGGCCGCGTTCAAGTCCATGCAGGAGGCGCAGGCGAAGGCCGCCGACGCCGAGAAGACCGCGGTGCAGAAGGCGCAGGACGCGCAGAAGGCGGCCGAGGATAAGGCGGCCGAGGCGATGAGCGTCGCCGAGACGGCGACGATGCGCGCGCACGTGCTCGAAGTCTGCGCGCAGCAGGGCATCAGCAACACCAGCTACGCGTTCTTCGCCGTCACCAACAAGCTCGCCGGCATGAAGGACGGCGAGGAGCTCGACGAGGTGGAGTTCCTCAAGGGCCTCAAGGCCGACCCGACGCAGGCCGCCGCGCTCGGCGTCGCCACCACCGGCGCGCCGGCCAAGGTCGGCGCGAACACCACCGACCAGGGCGGCCAGCCCGAGTCGCCGCCCAAGCCGGCCGGCGGTGGTGTGACGCCGCCACCGGATGCGTTCGGCCAGTCCAAGGACCAGTTCGCCGCGGCGACGCAGGCGAAGTACGGCTTCACGGTCCCGGGCTGATCGGCTCATCCCGTCGTTCGATTGACGCCCCCGAGCTTGCCTGCCGGGGGCGTTCGTGCGTTCACCCCTTGCGCACACACTCGAACGCGAGTAGCGTCGACCTCGTCCACAACATTCTCATTCCAGTCCTCTCGGCATCACGCGCACACCGGCGGTCAACAGGTGGAAGGCACGAGGAGATGGAGCACCCCGATACCGGAGTCGCACCATGTCGATCGTTCTTCCCGGCCTCCCCGACGCCCTCGCGAACCTCGTCCAGGATCGCACCCTCGAGCGCATCTACCACGACGCGCTGTTCTCGCGCCTGCTGTTCCGCAGCGAAGCCTCGGCCGAGCCGTGGCAGGCCAACATCGGCGACCGCATGGTCTTCACCCGCACGGGGCTCCTCCCCGTGTCGCTGCGCCCGCTCACGCCGGGCCAGGACCCGACCCCGAAGGGCTACTCGATGGAGCAGTGGGAGGCCGAGGCGGCGCAGTACGGCGACGCCATCGATACCCACATGCCGACGTCCTACGTGACGCTGGCGCCGCTGTTCCTGCGCAACACCGTCCAGCTCGGCCTGCAGGCGGGCGAGACCCTCAACCGCCTCGTCCGCAACCGCCTGTTCCGCGCCTACCTCGCCGGCACCACCAACCTCGCGGTCGCGGCGACCGCCGGGCAGACCCAGATGGTCGTGGCGTCGATCAACGGCTTCACCGAGACCCTGGTCAACGCGCGCCCGACCCCTGTGGGTCCCGCCGCGCCGCTGGCCGCGACGGTCAACGCCGAGGTCATCTCGATCATCGGCGCCGTCCCGCTCAACCCGGCCGACCCGTTCGGCGTCGGCACGCTGTTCCTCGCGGCGGCCCTGGGCACCTCGCCGGCCGTGCGCTCGCCCGTGCTCGCGACCAACCGCTCGCGGATCACCCGCGTCGGCGGCGGCTCGTCCATCGACGCGATCACCGCGCCGAACATCATCACGATGCAGGACATCATCAACGCCGTCACCCGCCTGCGCTCGGCCAAGATCCCGCCCTGCTCCGACGGCTTCTACCACGTCCACATGACCCCCGAGGGCGAGGCGGAAATCTTCGCCGACCCGGTGTTCCAGCGCCTCTACCAGTCGCTGCCCGACTCGGCGACCTACCGCGACTACGCGATCGGCCAGCTGCTGGGCTGCCGCTTCTACCGCAACACCGAGAACCCCGGCACCGAGAACTCGGGCGCGCTCGTCGCGTCGGGCTCCTCGGCGCAGGTGTCCGGCGAGGTCGGCGCGGACGTGGTCAACGCGGCCGGCATCCCGATCCGCCGCGCCATCGTGGTCGGCGGCGGCTCCATCTACGAGAAGTACCTCGACGAGTCGAAGTACATCACCGAGGCCGGTGTCACCGGCAAGATCGGCTCGTTCTCGGTGGTCAACAACGGCGTCCAGGTGATGACCCAGCGCATCCGCTACATCCTCCGCGCCCCCCAGGATCGCCTGCAGCAGGTCGTCGGCCAGGCGTGGTCGTGGTCCGGCGACTTCGCCGTTCCGAGCGACGCGCTGACCGGCGACGCGGCCCGCTACAAGCGCGCCGTCGTGATCGAGCACGCCTGATCAGCGTCGACCCCTTCTCGCCCCGAGTGACACCAGCTCGGGGCGGGCGCGAGTCCGACGACGATCCGCCACCAGGAGCCGACCCATGAGCCGCCGCGCATCCCCCGCCTCCCGCACGCCGGCCGCCGCGCCCGCGTCGGAGCCCACCGCCACCGCCGAGACGACCGCCGAGACGGCCGCCGACACCACGGCGCCCGAGCCGCCCCTTGGCCCCAACGACGGCACCGCGGGCGGCACCGGCACCGTTCACGCCGACGGCATCCCGGCCGCCACCGCGCTCGACAGCGACGCAGGGAGCGAGCTGGCGGCCGACGCCGCCGTCGCCGACCCGGCGGCCACCACGGCGCCCGAGCCGCCCCATGAGGAGGCCGAGCCGCTGCGCACCGACGGCCCCACTCCGGCCGAGTGGGTCGCGGCCGGGTACGCCGCCGAGCACTACCCGCCGGCTGGGTACGCGGCCAAGACCGACGACGGGGTGCGCTACTTCCGCGTCACCGAGCACTGCCGCTACTTCCAGACGAGCGGCGTGTCGACCTTCCCCAAGGGCCACGTCATCTCGACGCTCGGCTACAACCTCGACGACGTGCGCGCGCAGGGAGTTCCCCTCGAGCCCTGCACGGCGGCCGACATCCCCACCGCGCCCGGCATCGGGCATCGGAGCGTGTGATGCTGCCACCCAAGGCCGCCAAGGCGTTCACGCCCAAGCCCAAGGCGAAGCTCAAGGGCGCCAAGCCGGCCGGCAAGCCGACGACGCCCCCCGGCCCCCCGGCCCCGGCCCCCGGCAACAGCAAGCCCGTGCTCAAGGCGGGCGCGTCCGCGATGCTCAAGGGCCTCGCGAAGAAGTGAGCCAATGAGCACGTCTGAGTTTACCGACGACGAGAAGACCGCGATCCTGCGGTTCCTCGGCTACCCCGATTGGGTGTCGCTGGCCGCCTCGGTCCAGCTCGGCTACCCGTCGGCGTCGCAGCCGATGTACCTCGTCGTCGACGCGTTCAAGCGCATCTCGCCCACCGCGCGCGCGCTGCTCCGTGTCGACCTGGCCGAGTGCGTGTGCATTGAGGAGCAGCTGTCGCAAGCGCGCTCGCGGATGCGGGCCACCAAGCTCGAGGGCATGACGCTCAACCCGAACGAGGCCAACCAGCTCCGCGGCGAGCTCGCGTACTGGACCAACCGCCTCGCCGACGACCTCGGCGCCCCCAAGAACCCCTTCGCCGCTTCGACTGCGGGCGGCATGCCCGGCGGCATCAACGCCAAGATCGTCTGACCTCCGAGGAGTCCGCCATGACCGTCAACAAGTCCACCACCGTCCGCAACGCCGCCCTCGACGCCGAGGAGGCCGCCATCGGCACCGCGCCGTTGATGCGCTTCTACAGCGGCGCCAAGCCGGCGAACGCGGCTGCCGCGGCGACCGGCACCTTGCTCGTCGAGATGGCGCTGCCCGCCGACTGGATGGCCGCCGCGACCGGCGGCACCAAGTCGATGCTCGGCACGTGGCAGGATCTGACCGCCAACGCGTCCGGCAACGGCGGCTACTGGCGCATCTACGACACCGCCGGCACGACCTGCCACTACCAGGGCACGCTGACCATCACGGGCGGTGGCGGTGACATCACCCTCAACGCGCCCGACGGCGGCTCCGGCGCGCCCGCGATCGTCGCGGGCCAGGCCGTGTCGATCGCGACCTTCGTGATCACCGCCGGCAACGCCTGATCGGGCCACCGGGGGCTGACCCGGATCCGTCATGGCGACCGCGGAGCACAAGCAGGATGCGCGGGGACGCGGCCGGAAGGCTCCGTCCCCGCTTGTGCGCGCGGAGCTGTACAAGGCCGTTCGGCCATGCCTGCTGCGCCGTGGCGCTGGTGTGGGGCTCAAGAAGCGCCGCGGCCGCTTCGGGCGCGCCGTCGCCGGCTTGGGTGCGTTCGCGTCGATGGTTGGCCTGTTCCTGCTGGGCTTCGTCCGGCGCGAGCTGCTGACCTTGCTGCTGGTGTTCGGGGCGGTGCTCCTCGACACCAACCAGCACAGCACGCCGGCCGCTGAGACCTATACCAGCACGCAGGCGGCGTCCTTCTACTCGAACGCCAACGGCGGCGGCAGCAACGGGACGATCCGCTTCACGATCACTCCCACGCTTGGGTCGACCTCGTACGTCGGCGGCAATTTCCACGCGCTGTTCGCCGACAACTCACAGCATGGCGGGGTCTGGCTCAACGACGCCAATCTCGAGCTGTATACGACGCCTGGTGATGCGCTCGTCTTCTCGCAGGCGATGACGTGGTCCGCGCTCCAAACGATCACGATCACGATCCTTGCGACGGGGACCAAGGCCGTCACGATCTCGGGTGCTACGACCGGCAACGGCACGTTCACGTTTTCGACGGCGCCGAACTACTTCGACAGCACGCAAGACCTGGGGGTTGGTTCCTTCCCCGGTTCCAGCGCGTTCCGGTTTGCCGGGGTGATCGGCGACGTCGACGACGGCAACACCAGCATCGCCGGCGCGGGCGCGATCACGTTCGCAGACGACACTGTGGCGGCGACGTCGACGAGCGCCGTGGCTGGGGCTGCCGCGATCGCGCTGGCGGCCGACACCGTCGCATCGACCGCCGCGGCCACGATCGTCGGCACCGGCACGCCACAGCTCGCCGACGACACGCTCGCTGCGACGGCGGTGAGCGCGATCGCGGGCGCGGGCGCGGTGACGCTGGCCGACGATGCCCTCGCGTCCGATGGCAACGCTGGCGCGAACGGTGGCGCGATCACGTTCGACGACGACGTGGTCGCCGGCTCGGCCGCCGCCTCGGTGGTCGGCGCTGGGGCGATCCAGCTGGCCAACGACACCACGGCCGGCACCGGCACCGTGGACGTGGTGGGCGCGGGCGCGATCGCCCTGGCCAACGACACGACCGCAGGGGCCGGCACCGTCCCGATCAGCGGCGCCGGTTCGATCCAGCTCGCCGACGACGTCATCGGCGGCACCGGATCGGGGCCGGGTGGGTTCGGGCCTGGCGTCACCACGTCGGCCCTCGCGACGTTCGGCCACTCCTTGTCGACGATGTCGGCGCCGGGTGGCTATCTGCCGGCTGGCGGCGGTGGAGCCGATGTCGACGGCCGCACCCCCACGGCGGTCAACTCGCAGGCGTCCGGCTCGTCGTTCTACGCGGCGGTCGGGCGGCCGGTGGCGATCGCCGGGTCCAAGAACCTCACCGACAACAAGGGCAACAACGCGCTCTGGACGGAGATCCGCCGCGACAACTACGGCACCTTCGATCCCACGTTCGCGCCGTGGGAGGCCGCGATCTTCGAGTGCATCGACGGCGCCGGTGGCACCAACCACGTCGTCACCACGCCGGGCGTCGCTGGCGATGAGCTGCACCTCGGATGGACCGAGATTCAGCAGGGGCACTACCGCGTCGCGACCACCGCCGCCTTGCGCCTGACGGGGCAGACGCAGAACTCCGCGCCCCTGGCAACCAACGGCCCGGCGTACGTGATCGTCGACTGGTTTGGCGCCCGCGGCACGTTCGGCGCGGAGGGGTTCGACTGGACGGTTACCGCGATCGGCGAGAACGCCGACCCGGCGCTCGGGTGGAAGCCGCTCGACTCGCGGACCAAGAACCACACCGACGGGTGGTTCCAGTGGAAGCGGTGGATCCGCTACTTCGCCACGCGTCAGGCGGCGATCCAGTTCGCCATCAACGAGGCCACGCTCAACCCTCCTCAGCCCGGGATCTTCTACGCCTCGGCGTTCCAGCAGGATCTGTTCATCGACGGCGACGCGGCGATCCAGCTCGCCAACGATACCCTCGCGGCCACGGGCGTCGTGTCGGCCACCGGCAACGCGGCGATCCAGCTCGCCAACGATACCCTCGCGGCCACTGCGTCTGCGGCCGTCACTGCGGCCGGCCTGGCGCAGAGCACCGCAGACGCGACCACGGTGGCAGGTACCGCGACGGTCACCGTGGTCGGCGACGCCGCGATCGCGTTCGCGGATGACACCGTGGCAGGCGCGGGTGTGGTTGCCGATGGCCCCGTCGGCGCGGGCGCGGTGACGCTGGCCGACGACACGGTTGCTGGTAGTGCCGCGTCGGCGGTGGCCGGTGGCGGTGGCATCACCCCCATCAACGACACGGTCGCTGGCACCGGCACGACGTCGACGTCGGGCGGTGGTACCGTCGCGCTCGCCGACGACACCGTCGCCGGCACGGGCTCGGTCGCGATCGTGGGCGCTGGGGCGGTCCAGCTCGCTGACGATGGCGTCGCTGGCACCGGCATCGCCGTCGACCCCGGCACGATCCTCGGCGTCGGCGCGATCACGTTCGATGACGACGCGACCTCGAGCACCGCCGGCGGGGAGATCGCCGGCGTCGGCGTGATCGCGTTCGCCAACGATCTCGTCGCCGGGTCCGGCATCGTCGACGTCGGCAACCTCCCGCCCAAGCCGATCGCGGTGACGTTCCCGCGCCCGGCCCCCCTACCTCACGAGCCGACGCGCACGCCCAACCCGCGGCCGGTCACGCCCGACAACGATCCAGGGCTGCGCCGCAACCAGCGGCCGTCGAGCTCGTTCGTCGAGGACATGGCGCCGGTGGCCGACGACATGCGCCAGATGCTCGTCGATTTCGGGCTGCGCTTCTACGAGGTGTTCTCGGTGGTCGTGCGGTGGTCCGCTGGCGAGCGGGGCCGTGGCGTTCCCAAGGTCGTCTTCGAGCGCCCGTTCCTCCCCGTGCCCAAGGTCGAGGGCATCGATCGCGTGTCGCGCAGCCTGCGCTCGGGCGGCACCGTCGCCCGCGGGGAGATCCGCCTGTCGCAGATCAGCCCGCGCTACACGCAGGACGACATCATCAGCCTGTTCCCGCGCGAGCTGCGCGACGACGAGGAGCACTTCATCGAGGTCCGCGGCGACGGCCGCGACGGCGCTACGGTGCGCGCGCGCTACACGGTGTCGGGCGTCCCCGAGCGCCGCGCGCTCGAGTGGACCGTGCGCCTCGAGAAGCAGGACGAAGATCGCACGCGTGGAGGCCGGCCGCGATGACCGTCCACACCATCACGCTCTCCGCGTTCATCCAGCGCATGGCAACGCTCGGCGGCGACGTCGAGGCGGCGGTCGTGCGAGGCTTGCAGTCTGCGGCGATGCGGCTCGACGGCCGCGTCGTGCATGAGATCGACCACGCCGACCCGCACCCGGCCGTCGATCGCAGCGAGCTCCGCAACAGCGTCGAGGTCGTGCCGACGGACAAGGGCGCGATCGTCAAGGTGACCGCCCCCCACGCCAAGATCATCAACGACGGCACCCGCCCGTTCTGGCCCCCGTTGCAGCCGCTGATCGACTGGCTCACCCGCAAGCAGCTCGTGCCGGAGGAGGAGATCCCGATGCGCGCGCGGATGATCCAGCGCGCGATCGCGGCCCGCGGCATCGCGCCGCGGCACTACTTCGACAAGGCGTTCGCCTGGCTGGTGCGCAGCAAGGTCGTCGGCCGGGAGGTGGGGCACGAGCTCGAGGCGCTCGCAATCGCGCGGGGCAAGGGCCGCGTGGGCACCGAGAAGCGCCGCGGCTCTGGCCTGCGCCGGAAGGGTGGTGCGTGATGACGTTCGGTCAACCGATCTATCGAGCGCGCGAGATGCCACCGGCGGTGATCGCCGTGATGGGGCCAGAAGAAGCCATGCAGGAGGTCATCGGTCGATACCTGCTCTGCGCCATCTTCCGCACCCGTGGTGAGGGCGGCCCCGACCGGGACTTCACCCTCACCAACGTGTTCCACAACTGGCCTGACGCCGGGAAGGACATGCCATACCCCTGCGCGTCCATCGGCGCCGCGACCGACACCTACCACGAGGATCAGCTTCGGCCGCATCCGGTCGAGGACACCCTCGGGGTGTTCGATTGCCTGCTTGGCTACGAACCAGACCCAGCCTTCCCCAAGACGGTGCTGTGGCGCACCGCGCAAGCCACCGCCGACTTCCAGGTTGACGTGTGGACCACCTCGGCGCCCGATCGGCACGCCATCGAGGCTCGGCTGGGCCATCTGTTCAATCCAGGGCAGGAGAGAACTGGTGTTCTACTCGGGGGGCATCCGAGCTACTATTCGCGCGCGGTCCGAGTTACTTTGCTGTCGCATAACTCGATCGACACCGAAGACGCCGTGTACCCGAACGAACGTCGACTCCAGATCACCCTTCGCGCCGACGTTGACGTCGTCGACCTTCGAATCGCAGTCCTCCTCACGCCGCGCGCGACGGTGGACGCCTCCGACCCCAACGACCCAGGAGCATCGCCATGACCGCCTTCGTTCGTCGCTTCCGCACCACGCCGTCGCTCGCCATCCTCACCGCGATCGAGCAGGTCGCCATCGTCGATGGCGTGCCCACCACGCCGGTCACCGGCACCGGCACCGGCACGGTCATGCTGGTCGGCGAGTTCGAGGACGGGCCGTTCAATGAGCCCACCGAGGTGCTCGGAGAGCAGGACGAGGCCACCCGGTTCGGCGGCTTCGGGTACAAGTACGGGTCGGTCAACTACGAGAACCCGTGCGCCCGCGTCCACAACGGCGAGCCCTGGAACGGCAACGCGTACCTCAAGGGCAAGTTCCTCAAGTTCCCGCGCAAGATCGTCGTGCGCGTCGACTCGTCTGTCGGGACCGTGCGGTTCCAGCCGCTCGCGTCCCTGCGCACCGCCGTCGGCCCGTACCGCCTCACCGCCGGCCAGCAGCTGGCGGTGACGCCCGATGGCGGGTCGGCGGTGACCACCACCGCGGTCGCCGCGACGGCCGCCACGCGCACCGGCATCGCGTTCCCGGGCGGCTCGAACCTGTCCGGGTTCGTCGGCGGTGAGCAGATCGGCATCACCATCGACAGCAACCCCGAGGTCATCGTTACGTTTCAGGCGGCCGACTCCACCGCGGCGCAGGTCGCCACGCGGATCAACAGCTTCCTCGGGTACGTCGCCGCGACGGCGATCCTGTCGGGCACCGGGATCCAGATCGTCGGCATCGTCCTCGGGACCTCGGGGCACGTCACGCTCCGCAACGTGTCGGGCACGCCGCTCACCAACATCGGCTCGACCGCCGGCACGTCGAACGGCACCGGCAACGTCGGCAACGTCAACGCGGTCACCGCGACCGAGCTGGCCGCGATCATCGACGCCCTGGCCGGCGTCAGCGCGTCGGTCGATCCCACCGGCGCCGTGATCGTGTACTCGCCGACCGTCGGCACCGGCGCGATCCTCGTCACCGCGGGCGCGATGGCGACCGCGATCGGCATCACCGCCGGCACCACCATCACCGCGACGCAGGGTGCGGCCACGGCCATCCCGGCCGGCACCCGCGTCCGCACGGCGGGCGGGCTCGAGTGGGTCTCCATGCAGAGCCTGGCCATCCCGGAGGGCACGGCCAGCGTGCCCAACTTGGCCTTCTACGAGGCCCCGATCCGCCCCGGCCTGGACAACGGCACCATCGCCGGCGCCACCGCCGGCACCGTCGTTGTGCTCGTGGACATCCCGAACGGCCGCATGTTCTCGGTGACCAACCTGTCGAACGTGGCCGCCGCGCTCGACGAGAACGCGCTCGACGCGCGCTATGAGACCGCGTTCGCGGCAACCGTCGACGTCGCGTCGGTGGCGGCGCAGGTCAACTACACCATCTGCGCGCGCCGCACCGACGCGGTCATCCGCGCCGGCCTGGCCAACGCGGTCACCGCGTCCGACGAGGGCTGCTTCGGTCGCTCGTTCCACACCCGCGCCCCCCTCGGGTTCACCGGCACGCAGGCCATCGCCGACGTCGCCACGTACCGCGACGCCGACCGCGGCTTCTACTGCTGGCCGGCGTGGAAGGTCCGCATCCCGGAGATCGCCAGCCGCGGCACCGCGGGCGGCTTCGGGTTCACCGCCGACGGTGTCATCCTGGTCGGCGGTGACGGGCCGCTCGCGTACCTCAACGCGGCCCTCAACCCCGAGGAGAACACGTGCCAGGACACCGGGCTCCTCACGTTCGTCGACGGCATCGAGCGCCCGGCTGGCGTGGCGTTCAACCGCGAGCTGTACCAGGCGCTCAAGGCGGCCGGCATCTGCGCGCCGCGCATCGATCAGCGCGGCGTGGCCGTCTACCAGTCCGAGGCGACCATGTCGCTCGAGGACGGCCGCAAGACGCAGAAGCGCCGCAAGATGGCCGACCACCTGCAGGACACGATCGCGGCGCTGCTGCTGCCGTTCTCGAAGAAGCTGATGACCGACGAGCGCGAGGCGTCGATCGATGCCCGCCTGGAGTCGCTGCTGTCGACGTACCTGGCGCGCAACGCGCCCGGCCGCCAGCGCATCAAGGCCTACGGCTTCGCCAACACCACCAACGCCAACCCCGATCTCGCCGAGCGCGGCATCTCGACGCGCGACGTGCAGGTCCAGCTGCTGTCGTCGGCCGACACGTTCCTCGTGCAGACCGCGATCGGCGAGGGCGCGATCACCGTCTCGGTGTCGTGAACCGAGCCGCCACGTAACCACCGCCACCGCCACCGCACCGGAGGATCGTCATGGGCAACCGTCTCAAGGGCCAGGAAACCAGCATCGCGCTCGTGTCGTCGGCCGGCACCGAGGAAGGCTTCGCCGACGTCAAGTCGTTCGACTTCCAGTGGGACCGCGAGACGATGTCGGAGGGGTACCTCGGCAAGAAGACCGAGGACAAGGACGCCATCTTCAAGGGCGTCTCCGGCAAGATCGAGCTCCACGTTCGGAGCGCCAAGGTGCTGGACGTGGTCAACAAGATCAACGAGGTCACCAAGGGTCGCCTCCCCGGCGAGCAGTTCGAGATCGTGTCCACGATCGAGTTCCCCGAGGACGGCACCCGCCGCATCGTGATCCCCGCGGTGGAGTTCGGCACCATCCCGTTCACCACGCCGGGCCGCGCCGAGTACACCACCATCACGCTCGAGTACACCGCCAGCGACGCGTTCGTGCGCGTCGCCTGATCACGCCACCCGCAAGGAGAGCCGCCATGGAATCGACCGCCGAGACCGACCACGACGAGACCCCCGACGCGAAGCCCGCGCCGGCCGCGGTGATCGTCCCGCCCAACCCCGACGCCCTCGCGCAGCTCGAGGCCAAGTTCACCGCGAAGGCATCCGAGGGCGGCAAGCCCCGCGGCATCCGCCGGCGCACGTGCGAGGTGCCGATCACCCCGGACATGTGCGAGCCGGACACCATCACCGAGCCGGTGATGATCGGGCTCGAGGGGCTCAGCTCGAAGCAGGAGATGGAGGCGCTCAAGGCCGCCTCCGACGGCCTGAGCATGGGCTACGAGATGGCGCGCCTCTCGATGCGCACCATGAACGGCGCCATGATGCGCAACCACCAGCGCGCGTTCGTGTGGGAGATCCTGTCGCTGGGCGGGCGCACCGCCCTGGTCAGCGCGTACCTGTCGCAGTGCTGCGGAGTGGTCCAGGGTGGCCTGGGAAACTCGCTCGGAGTCACGGTCGGCTGACTCCGCTGCTGGTGCTCGCGTGGTTGTACGCCGCCCTCCACGCACTCGAGCCTGAGACCGACCTCGACGACGCCTACGAGAACCTGTGGGATGAAGTCGCGTTCATGACCCGCTACGGACGCGCGACGCTGACCGAGGCACTGACGGAGCTTGACCAGACGGACCGGCGGGACTTCATTGCCGCCACCGGCCGGCTCATCAAGGACGAGAACGCCAAGCGCGACACGTGATCGACCGACCACCCGACGATCATGGCTGAGGAAAAGTATAAGGTCGAAGCGTACCTCGAGGTCGGCGCCAAGAAGGCCGTCTCGGGGCTCGATGCCGTGCTCGGCAAGATCAAGGCCTTGCAGGACAAGGTCAAGGGCCTGCAGTTCGGCCTGAACGGCGTGGTGTCGCGCCTGGTCGCCGTCGGCGCCGCGTACGTCGGGATCAACGCCATCACGTCGGGGGTCAAGAGCCTGGCGCTCGGCATCCTCGCGGCCAACGCGGACGCCGAGGCCATGCAGGCGGCCCTGGCGACGGTGTACAGCGCCGTCGAGAAGGTCTCGTTCAAGCAGGCGACCGAGGACGCCAAGCTCCTGTTCAAGACGCTCGAGAAGGTCGCGATCGTCTCGACCGCGACGGCGCCCGAGCTGATGCAGGTGTTCCAGGGCATCTACGGGCCGCTGCGCAACGCGGGCCTGTCGATCCAGCAGATCGTCGACACCACCAACAACGCCGCGGTCGCGGCGTCGGCGTTGGGCGTCGACTTCGCGCAGGCGTCGCGGGACATCAGCGCCATGGCGCGCGGCACCGCGGGCCTCGACGTCAAGACGTTCTCGCTCCTCCAGTCGATGGGGCTCATCAAGGAGACCACCGAGCAGTGGAACAAGCTGGCGCCCGACAAGCGCGCCAAGAAGCTCATGGACGTCATGGGCAAGATCGGCGGCCAGGCCGCCGAGGCGTACGGGCGCACGTGGAAGGGCCTGTCGTCGACGTTCGTGGACATCATGGGGGCGTTCAAGCGCGCGTTCGGCACCGCCGTCTTCGAGCGCATGAAGTCGACGCTCGAGAAGGTCAACAAGTACCTGCTCGAGAACCGCGAGCGGATCGAGGCGTACCTGCGCGTCCTCGGTGAGCGCGTCGGCACCATCTTCGACCACGTCATCGCGCGCGCGGCGTCGATGTACACCAACGTGGTGGCAAACATCGGCGCGATCTCGGCGCGGATGGCCGCCCTGTTCGCGCGGTTCAACGAGCTCAAGCCGACCATCATGGCCGGCATGAAGTTCGCGGGCGCGCTGTCGCTCGCGTCGTCGGCGTTCTCGATGCTGGCGCCGGTGCTGTCGGCGCTGCTGACCAGCATCTCGTGGCTGGTGGGCGTCATCGGGAGCATCTCGGCCGCGGGCGGCATCGGCGCGGCCCTGGCGAGCGCCGGCACGGCGGTCAGCGCGTTCGGCGCGGCGGCCCTGGCGGCGGCCGGCCCGATCGCGATCGTGGTCGCGGTGATCGTGGCGTTGATCGCCGGCTTCATCCGGTTCCGCGTGCAGCTGGCGGCGCTGGCCGCGCCGTTGTGGGAGACCCTCAAGTCGATCGGCGCGCAGTTCAAGACCGTCTTCCGGGACCTGTGGAAGGCGGTCAAGCCGCTGCTCGAGATCCTCGGCGGTGCGATCATCGCGTCGGTCATCCTCTACCTGCGCCTGTTCGCCTGGTACATCGACAAGTTCGTCATGCCCGGCCTCAAGCTGCTCGCGCGGGTGGTGCGGTGGCTCGTCGAGGAGATCCTGATCCCAGTGTTCAAGGGCCTCGAGCCGGTGATCGACGTCATCATCACGGCGCTCGGGTGGCTGGCCGACAAGATCGAGGCGCTGGTCGGCGCGATCGGCGACGCCATCAACTGGATCGGCGACAAGCTCGGCGGCATCGGGGACATGGCGCTCGGCGCCGACGAGATCCCCGATCTGGAGTCGCGGCCCGGCCGCGGCATGGACGACACGATCGCGCTTATGGCGGGCGAGAACCCTGCCGACATCATCGCCCGCAACCGCCGCCTCCGCGGTAGCGAAGGCCCGTCGGTGAAGCCGATGGACCCGAAGAAGGCGCAGCGCGAGATGGAGGCGATCATGGAAGCCGAGCGCCGCAAGAAGCGCGAGGCCGAGGTGCTCGGCAAGGAGCGCCCGACGGTCCACAACGACTTCCGCGGGTCCAAGATCACGGTCAAGCAGGAGTTCCGCGAGGCCGACCCCGACAACGTGTGGGTCCAGTTCCGCGACGGCCTCGAACACGAGGCAGTCGCCCGCACGCGATCGGGCTTCGCGGATGCGCTGGCGCGGTGACCTATGGCCGAAGCTGTCACCATCACCGAGGTCACCGGGCTGCGTCGTGCGGTCCGGCTGTTCGATCGGGCCCTGCCATACCAGGAGCTGTCGACGGGCCGTGAGCAGCACTACGTGCAGCGGTGGTATCCAGGCTGCCCGGTCGGATCGATCCAGGTGCAGGGGCCGCGGCTGCCCGACTGGACCATGCACGGGATGTGGAAGACCAAGTTCCTCGCCGGCCAGTACTCGGTCGAGCTGGAGAACTTCGACGACATCCGCGTCGTCGGCGGGCGCATCGTCGCCGAGGACTTGATCGAGGCGTTCAACCGCATCTGCACCGACGGCCAGACCATCGACGTTCGCTGGGGGCCGGAGTCGCGGCGCGGGATCATGACCGCGTTCGTGCCGACGTGGATCAACCTCGACGACATCAAGTGGGAGGTCACGTTCGCGTGGACGTCCATCGGCGAGTTCAACGACTCGTTCCGCGCGACCGGCGTGCTCGACTCGGTCAAGGACGTCCAGTGGTCGCTCGACCAGCTGGACCTCACGGTCGCCGAGATGCCGGCGTCGATCACCGGCGACCAGCGGACGCTGGTGGAGCGCGGCGCGTCGGCGGTGCGATCCGCCGGCGCCGAGTTCACCTCGGTCTTGGGCAGGATCCAGGCGGCCAAGACGACGACGATCGAGATGATCCAGAACGCCGCAACGTACGGTGAGCGCGTGGTGCAGGCCGCCAACGCCCTGCGGACCGGCATGATCTCCGACCTTCCGTACTACGAGCTGATCGCGGTCGACGACGTCGGGATCGTGCTCGCGTCGTCCATCTTCCGGCTCGACGTGAGCTCGCGGTCGGCGAACGTGGCGGCGACGTCGCGGCAGGCGTCGACGTCGGTGTCCGAGCGGGTGGCGCCCGGCCCGCTGGCGATCGTCACCATCACCGAGAACACCACGCTCCGCACGCTGGCGCGGCGCTACTACGGCGACGCCGACGCGTGGACCTTCATCGCCGACGCCAACGGGCTCATCGGCTCGATCGCGCCGATCGGCACCCGCGTTGTGGTGCCCCGTCCGCCCGCGCAAGGGTTCGCGCGTCGATGACCGGCGTGGTCCACATCAGCGCCCGCGTGCGCCTCGTGGTGCGCTCAGAGGAGTACGCCGACACCGCGGCCCTGGTCGCCCGGCTGCCACCGCAGACCGCCGGCCAGGCCGCGCCGTACGCGCCTCCGACGTCGCCGGTGGCGCCGCGCCCCAGCCGGCCGCCGACCAACGAGGACATCGCGGCCGGCCTCACCCGCAACGAGCAGCAGCTCCGCGACTTGAACGGCCGCCGATCGGACATCCCCGACGACGAGTACATCGCACAGCGGCAAGGCCTGTTGCGCCAACGCGAGGAGATCCGCCGGGGGGCGTTGCTGACCGTCCAGCTCGAGGAGGGTGGGGTGCGCCCCCAGGCGCTCACCACCGGCGCCGACGAGCTCACGGTGATCGGCGCGATCGTCCCGCTGTCGGTGTCGGTGTCGCGCAACGGCCTCACGACCCCCGGGGCGTGCAGCGTGACCCTCAACTACACCGACGCGCCGTTCGACCCGCGGTCGCTGCGAGCCTGCGGCGTCGAGGTGCTGATCGGCGTCGTGCCGCCCGACGAGTACGCGGCCGGCATCGGCCAGGGCGTCACCCGCGCCGACGGCTCGCTCGTGTCGATGGTCGGCGAGGCGCCGGACGGCTGGGTTCGCGGTGCCACGCGGTTCGTGGGCTTCGTCGACGAGTGGTCGGTGAAGTACTCGGGCGACGACGGCGACACCGTTGCGTTGGAGTGCCGCGACATGAGCGCGCCGCTCCGCGACCTCAAGGTGCCCACCGGCGCGTCGGTCGACCTGGCGCTGCCGATCGATCAGGGCGTGCAGCGGTACCTCGACGCGATCAGCCCGGGGACGGCCGGCGTCATCGTGCGGTGGTTGGGGGAAGGCGATCCGCCGACCCCGGTGCAGTCGGCGCCCGCGCGTCGGCGGCCGCGCCGCGGCAAGGTGGCGCGTCGGACGAAGCGCGGCGATGCGGACATGACGGCGTGGGATCACATCGTCGACGTGTGCGCGTCGGGCGGCCTGGTGCCGATGGTGCGCGGGTTCGAGGTGGTGATCTCCGAGGCCCGCACGCTCTACAACACCGACGACGCGCTGCGCATGGTGTACGGCCGCAACATCGACGAGCTGGAGTTCAAGCGCCGGCTCGGCGGGGTCAAGGTCCCGACGATCGAGGTCCGGTGCTACGACCCGAACCTCGGCCGCACCCGCTGGGCGCGGTGGCCGATCCCTGGCGGCTCCGACGCGGCCGGCATCTTCGGCATCAACAACCCGCCGCGCGCGCTGCGGCCGAACGAGGTCACGCCGTCCGGCGCCAACCCGTCGGAGTCGATCCGCACCGTGTTCGTCTCCGGCGTGACCGATCCGGTCGTGCTCGCGCGGATCGCGCGCAACGCATTCCAGCAGATCGGCCGGCAGGAGATCGAGGGCCAGCTCTCGACGTTCGAGGTGTCCTCGTACGGCGTCGACTCGCTCGAGGCGAACCTGCTTGACGCGCAGCCCGCCGACCCGATCGAGATCCTGATCGTCGCGGCCACGCCGCGCGACACCGACGGCGCGATCTCCACGCTGGCCGAGTTGCAGTCGTACACGCGGTCGCGGCGCCAGGCGTACCTGGAGAGCCTGGGCTGGCAGCCAGACGTCGCCGCCCGGTTCGCGGCGCTGCAGGAGGCCAACGGGTTCCAGACCATCTTCCGCGTGCAGGATGTCCGCGTGGAGTGGAGCGCCGACGACGGCCTCAAGCTGGGCCTGTCGTTCATCAACTACATCACGGTCCGCGAAGATGGGGGTGCGTGATGAAGCGCAAGGGGAGCATGCTCGCTCGGCTCCGCACGCGGCTCGACTTCAACCGCATCGCGGCCGGGATGTCGCGACCGGGGATCGACTCGCGGTCGTGGCTGGCGCTCGCGCGCGTCGACGAAGACCCGGACGCGATCGTGTGGGATCGCGAGCTCGGCTGGCTCGTCGACGTCACCATGGTCGGCGGCGGCCTGGACGGTGAGGGGCCGGTGCTGTGCCGCCAGCCGTCGGCCGGCCAGGGGCCGGGCGTTGGCGAGTACCATCCGCCGCGCGCGGGGTGCCTGGTGATCGTGCTGGTCCCCAACGGCGACCCCAACAACGACTGCCTCATCGTCGGCCAGCTCAACGACGAGGGGTGCGCCGCGGCCACGGCGATCAACGGCGTCGACATCACCGAGGCGTTCGCCGCACGCACGCACATAATGGCGTTCCCCGCCGAGGATCTGGACGCCGAGTTCGAGCACGTGCGGCTCACCGGGGACATGACTCTCGGCGTCGCCGGCGCCGATCAGCCGTACGCGCGCGGCGACGACCTGGCCGGCGCCATCGACGACTTCGCCGACGCCCTCATCAAGTTCCTCAACACGGCCGCGGCCGTGCCAGGCGGCTTCGGGGAGGTGACGGCCACTGGATTCAATGCCGCGGGTGGAGTACTCAAGGCGAAGGCCCTGGCGTTCAAGGCCGCTCGCTCGCGGTGGCTGTCCACGCGAATCCGAGGGACGTGACCCATGTTCCACCTGCGCCCCATCAACAACCTCACCGACGGGGCCTTCGAGCGCCCCAGCATCGCGTGGCACCTCGTCGGCGGCACGTACGGGTTCCGTGTGGCGCTCACCCCGGTCAACGGGCGCCGCATCGTCGATGTGCTTGGCGAGCGGTGGATCTGGATCGAGGGGGCGCGGGAGAACTACCTGGATGACCCGCTCGACCTTGAGGCTGGCGGTTGGGACAACCCGACGACGAGTGGCACGCAGTCGGCGGTGCTGCCCGACGAGACGACCGGCAACGCGAGCGTCCTCGACACGTTCGACATCGTCAACCAGGAGTTCCGAACCTCGGCCAGCAACAACATCGTCGTCGCGTCGGTGTTCGCGGTGGACTCAGGCGTCGAATACGCCTCGATCGACCTCAACATCGTCAACGGCATCAGCCCGCTCCCGGTGACGGCCCCTGCCCCGGAGCAGCCGCCATCGAATTGGTGGGCGCGCACGGCGCTCGATCCGGTGTCGCTCGCCAACGTCGGCGGGAAATCCTATCAACTGGCGGACGCAACGCACGCCGTGCTGGCGTGGGGCGCCTGTGTCGAATCGGGGCCTGGCTTCACCACCGACGCGCTGTTCATGTCGCAGCCGATCCTCGTGCGCGGCGTGCGCGAGGCAGAGAAGTTCGTCGGTGGCATCATCACCGCCGCGCAGGTCGCGCGCGCGCCGCGCGCGGTGCGGGTCATGTTCCGGCCCGAATTCGACTCCACCGACGTCGCCACCGGCGACAAGTTCATCGTCGCGTACTTCGACACCGGCACGCCGACGACGTCGCTGCGGGTGTGGCTCGAGGCCACCTCGGCCGGCGTCATCCGCGCGCGCGCGGGTTACTCGGTGACGTTCGCCTCGTCGAACCCAATCACGTTCACCCAGGGCGCGAACCTCGTGATCGAGCTCATGCTGGCTACCGGCGCCGCAACGATCTCGGGCGCAGACACCGGCAACAGCACGTTCACCAACGGCGCCTACGACCTGGTCGCTGGGAGCGGCATCTACATCGGCTCGGACCCGACGCCGGCCAACCACGCCTTCTCGCTCATCGCGCCGCTCGAGATCGGCTTCGACGACGTCCTCGTCACCGGCATCGAGCAGCTCACCCGCTCGTCGGTGCGGGTGACGTTCTCGGAGGCAGTGTTGCAGTTCGACAAGCGCGGTCTCGTCGACGCGCTCAACCCTGCGCACTACGACGTGTCCGGCTCGCCCGGGTTACCCTCCATCCTTGGCGTCGATCCTGGCACGGTCGGCACGGAGGTCGTGGTGTTCTTCGACCGGGAGCTCGCAGATGGCTCCCTCGTGCGCCTGCTGGTCCACGACATCGTGTCGGCGGGCGTCCCCGTCGGCGTGCTGGCGACCACCGTGTCGTTCCTGGCGTTCGGCGACGAGGTCAACGCGGCGCTGGTGCGCGAGCAGACCTTCGCGCGCGTCGACCTCGCCAACCCGCAGACCGAGGCCGACGCGGCGTCGGACGCCACGTTGGGGACGCTGGGCGTCACCGAGACGGGCGACCTCGCCAACGATCGCGACCGCGGCTACCTGCGCAAGCGCATCCTGCGCCGCCTCACCACGGTCAAGGACGCCTTCTTCCACCTCGTCGGGTACGGACTCCGGCCGCCCACCAAGGCGCTGCTCACGCCGACGACGTTGCGCGCGCTGCAGGTCGACGTCGAGCGCCAGGTCCGCGAGGAGCCCGGCGTCGTCACTGCGCGCGCGCGCGTGACGGAGATCCAGCCGGGCCTAGTGGCGGTGCGCCTCGACGTGACCGATGACAGCGGTTCCTTCGAGGTCGCCGGTCAGATAGACTTCACCGCGGAGTGACCCCATGCCCGATCTGCCAGCTCGCACCGCACTGTTCGAGGTGTTCGCCCGTGAGGTGACGACGCGTGCCGCTGCGCGCTCGACGGGGCGGCAGATCACGGCCGCCGAAATCTTCACCCCCGGCTCGGACATCAACCTGATCGGGGCCGGCGCATCCGCGATCGGCGAGGAAGTCATGCGGCAGACCGCCCGCTCGTTCCGCGATCTGACGTTCGACGCGGAGGGCGAGCAGCTGGACCGAACCGTCGCCGAGCGGTTCGGGGACGCCGTCAAGCGCAAGACGGCCGCGCCTGCGCGCGCCACGCTCGCGTTCGCGCGCCCCACCGGCACGTTTGGCGGGTTCACGTATGCGGCCGGCTCGCGCCTCACCACGCCGTCTGGTGTGGTGTTCGAGACGCGCGACGCCGCGGTGTTCTCGGGCTCGACGCTGGGGCCGGTGTCCGTCACCGCCCGAGCGGTCAACGCCGGCACGGCCGGCAATGTCGCCGCCAACACGATCACGCAGTTCATCACCGTCCGCCCCGACGTCACGATCACGGTCACGAACCCGGAGCCAGCTGCTGGTGGCGATGCCAAGGAGACCGACACCGCGTTCCGCGCGCGCGCGCGCGGGTACCTGGCCGCGGTGTCCAAGGGCACGCTCGGCGCGGTGCGGTTCGGCGCGGTGGCGGTGCCTGGCGTGCGCCAGGCCAGCGCGATCGAGGAGGTCGACACGTCCGGCGTCCTCACCGGCCGCGTGCTGCTCTACATCGCCGACGCCAACGGCCAGGCCAACGCCGCCCTCATCGCCGACGTCACCGCCGGCCTGCGCGAGTACCGCTCCGGTGGCCTCCCCGTCATCGTGATCGGTGGCGTCCCGGTGTTCCAGGCGATCCAGTACCACCTGGCCTTCGAAGCCGGCGTCGACACCATCGCGGCGTTCGACGCTGTCGCGGCGCTCACGGTCGCGCGCGTCAACCAGGGCGTGCCCAACGGGGCGCTGCTGCGGTCTCTGCTGTTCGAGGTCGCGCGGTCGGTGGCCGGCGTGATCGTCAACGCCGACGCCGTCACTGTGCCAGCCGGCGACGTTGTGCCGGCCGCCGGCTCGGGCCAGACCATCCGCACCTCCCGCGACCTGGTGAGCAACGCATGACCGCCGCGTACACCAGCGCCGACCTGCTCGACGTGTGGCGCCGGGACCTGGACCCGGGCTACACGCAGCCGCTCGAGACCGAGGATGGCGGCCGGGGCCTCGATCCGATCGCGGGCGTGGCCGCCGTTCTCGCGCGCGCGTCGACGGCCGTGCTGCGCACGACGGAGTCGATGCGGCTGCGCGAGCACAGCACGCAGCTCGCCCCACCGGCATCAGGCGCGGTGCTGTCGACGGGGACGGTCAGCATCTACCGGCGGGTCGTCGTCGGCGGCCCCATCCCCCTCGACGATGGGGACGTGATCGCCGCCGAGTTCACGACGGTCGACGGAGCGACGGAGCGGGCGCCGCTGTTCGAGGTGGTCGGCGACATCACGATCGCCGCTGGCTCGGAAGGCCCGACGACGGTGAGCGTCCGCGCCGCGCGGCCGGGGTACCAGAGCGACGTGCCAGCCGGCACCCGCGGCCGCTTCCAGGAGCGGCGTGGTGGCACGTTCACCCTCGCCTCGTACGCGGCCGGCGTGCTCACGGTCGACACCGCGCTCGGTGATCGGTTCGTTCCGACGATGTCCGGCATGTTCTGGCGGTTCACCGACGGGCTCAATGTCGGCGCGTACGCGCGACGGATCACCGTCACCAGCCCCACGACGGCGACGATCGATGCGTCGACCGACCTCACCACGCAGGGCGCCGGTGGCGGGCTGGTGATCGAGGTGCAGGCCGTCGGCAACTTCGACATCGTCTTCGACGGCACCGACGGCGGTCGCACGGCCGAGCTCGACTACCTGGCGCGCGACATCACGCCCAACGGCCGCGCCGTCGGGGAAGACGACGATGCGTTCCGCGGTCGCGTGACGGTGCTGCCCGACGCGATCAGCCCCAACGCCCTCATCCGGGCGATCGCCGGCGTCCTCGACCACGAAGCGATCCCGTTCCGGTTCATCGAGGTCTTCGACCAGTCGGTCGGCTTCATCTTCAACGACGGCGCCTCGACCGAGGCCGACTCGGCGTTCGATGATCCGTTCGCCTACCGGAACGCCATGTTCTTCGTCGGTGGCCCGTCGGTGTTCCCGATCGGCTTCCTCGTCGTGGTGAACGGGCTGGCGTTCCCGGCCGAGCCGGATCTCACCCGCATCCTGTCGGCGCTCACCGCCACCATCATCGCCACCAAGGCCGGTGGCGTCCCGTGGGCGCTCGCGTTCGAGCCGCCGCTGCCCTGAAAGGACCGCCGCCATGACCTCCACCGCCGTCGACGCCGTCGTCATCCAGAACCTCGAGCGCGCCCTGATCATCGACCAGGCGCGCCACGGCGAGTACATCGGCAACAGCCTCGCCGAGGTGCTCCACGGCATCGCGTCGGTGGCTCCGTACTCGGCTGGCGCGGTCGATGCGACGACGCTCGACGACATCGCGATCCCGCGCGTCGTCGGCCTCGGGCTGGTGTCGTTCGGCACCGCGCCACGCATCATCACGATCAACCCTGGCGCCGTGGTCTTCAACGATGGGGCGCAGACGCCGGCCGCCGGCTTCTCGGCGTGGCGCATCGGCATCCTCCCCGCGGCCGTGACGGTGGCGTACCCGGGCGCCGACAACCTCTGGTACTTGATCGAGGCGCGCGTCGTCGAGACCACGGTCACGGAGAGCCGCGACATCCTCACGAACGCCGTGACCCGCACGTACACGCCGCAGTCGGTCACCGTCGGCAGCCTCAAGCGTCTCGCGTTCAACGTGAAGGTCGGGACCACGAGCATCCCGTCGACCACCGCCGGCTACGTGCCGCTCTACGCGTTCCTGAATGCGGCCACGCCCGACAAGCAGCGCGTGGTCGACTTCCGCCAGGCCGGCGGGACGAAGGCCGCGCGCGCCGGTGTGGCGCTCTCGGCGTCGATCCCAAGCTCGAACATGAAGCCGACCTACTTCGGCGCGCTCGCTGGTGGCGACCAAGCCGTCACGCGGCGCCGCATCTACACCGAGTCGCAGATCCGCACGTCGGGCGGCTCCGGCGGCATCTTGAGCAACCAGCTCGCGTGGGACCTGCGCGCGACCATCGACGGCATCGAGTGCGTCAGCGCCACCACGCCGGGGACGTTCGTGCCGCTCGCCGACTTCATCGACACCGGCGGCTACACCACGTCGCGCTGGCACTACCTGTACCTCGCGCCCTACGGCGAGGCGCACCAGGTCGGCAACTTCCACCGCGCGGTCAACCCGGCCCTCACCGTGGCCGGCAACTGCATCCTCATCGCGTCCCTCACGCCTCCCAACGCGACCGACCAGCGCAACCCGTCAGCGCTCACCATCCCGGCGCCGCTGGCCGGCGCGCAGATCCTGACCGGCCGCGCGCTGTGCGTGGGGGCCGTCTTCTACGCCACCGGCGGCTGGCTGCCGACGTGGATCAGCGGCGACGAGGCGCGCCAGCAGGCGCTGACGTTCGGCCTCATCTACGGCTCGGGCTTCTCGGGCAACACCGGCCGCACCCTCGTCGGCGTCACCGACGCGCTCACGCAGCCGCTGTACCCCGTCAACATCGCCCGCCATGTGTCCCTGCAGCTCGGCATGACGGCGCGCACGCCGTCGCAGGGCGCCACCGCCACCGGCGGCAAGCTGCTCGCCGCGTTCGGCACCGAGTACTCGTCGGTGCTGTACGAGACGACGCCGAACGAACCGAACCTCGGGTCGGTGCTCGTCGACCCGTCGATCCAGGAAGAGTGGCAGCAGCTCGACATCGCCGTCGGTGAGTCGCCGATGGGTGCGGCGTTCCCCGTCGCTGCTGGCGCCGGCGTCGTCGCGTACAAGCTCGCCACGCGGCAGGCGACGGGTGTCCCCTACACTGCCCCGAATGGTCAGATGCAGGACATCATTCAGTCCGGCGGAATCTTCGGAATCCGTTGCCACGGCTGGCGCATGTGAAGTAGAGTGCGCTCGTGGACACTGGCGATCTTCCAGTCACCATCCCGGCGTGGGGGCTGTTCGCGATCATCGTGATCAAGCTCGTCCTCGACTGGCGCTCCAAGCAGGACGCCAAGGACGCCCGCAAGGCCGGCGCGGAGCTCGGGCAGCCGCCGACCCGCGACGAGATCGCCGCGGTCATCCGCGACCAAGGCGAGCGGTCGGAGATCCTCGACCGCCTGCGGGACCAGTCGGCGACGCAGGAGCGCCTGGCGGTCGCGTTGGAACACGTGGCCAACGCGCAGGAGCGCATCGCCGCGACGCAGGATCGGCAGACGTTGCTGGTGGAGCGCCAGAGCGCCCGCCAGCGCGCGATGGCCGAGGCGGTCGCGCGCATCACCATCGACGTCGCGTCGCTGCGGACTGACACCGATCGCATCAAGGCCATTGTCCGACCACCGGGAGCCACACCATGATCACCATCCCCAACGTCCTCGCCGTGCTGGCGGCGCTGTGGGCGTTCGTGTCGGCCGTCGTCGCGCTCACGCCGACGAAGACCGACGACGCTGCGCTCGGCGCCGCCCGCGCGTTCCTCGAGCGGCTGTCGTTCTTGCAGCCGCAGAACAGCCCCGGTGTGGTGTCGCTCCCCGGCAAGCCGGCCACGCGGCCGTTCGAACCACTCGACCCGCACGCCGACATCGCGCCGGAGGATGAACCATGAACGCCCTCGGAACCGTCCTCGCAGGCATCCTCCTCGGTGCGGTGCTCATGCTCCCGCACGCCACCCGCGCGGAGCGCGCCGAGAAGCTCGCCGGGCCATGGAGCCCGACGATCTGGTACTTCCTCGACCGCGAGCGCGGCGTGCGCAACGGCGGTCGCAACCCGCTCGCCGACGACTGCGCCACGCACTGGAAGGACGGCAACGGCAAGGAGTGGGCGACGGCCGACTGCGTCGGGTTCGCCATCTGGTGCATGGGCGCGAAGCGCAAGCTGTCGACGTTCGCCGAGTACCACGGCAGCATCAACACCGACTCGATGCTCCTCGACGCGGCGCACACCCGGTCGCACTTCGATCGCGTGACGATGCCGTTCCGCGGCTGCCTGATCGTGATGCCCGGCGTGATGAAGGATGGCAAGCGGGTCAAGCCAGGTCACGTCGGCGTGGTGGTCGAGGTCGACCCGGCGTTCGACCCGGCGCACCCGCGCCTCGAGCTCGTGCGGGTGGCGCACTGCTCGCCGAGCCACCACAAGACCCACGGCCAGGCCGTCGCCATCACCGACGCGCGGGTGTTCGGTTCGCGCGCGTACCGCTTCCTCGACTTCCACCCTTGACTCCGACGGCACCGACGGGTCAGAGTGGTCCTGTCACGGCGTAACCTGGTCGGTCGGCGTCGTGACCCTCGGCCCTCGCGGATCTACCACGAGGGTCGAGTTGTTTTCGGGACCCCTTGACTTCGTCGTCGTCAAGCCCCATTGTCGACATAGACCGAGTTCTGGCAGGAGCCCGGCACCGCGCGCATCAGCGCGGACACCCCAAACGGTGAAACGGGCCTAGCGTCCGATGATGGCGATGGCGGCCCTTCGGGGCCGTCGGCGTTTTCGGCGCCGGCCGTTGACCTGCCTGGCGACGCTCGGATAAGGTCCCCGGTGCTCCTGCCATGAGCGCGTGCCTGCACATGTCATCTCGCGTCGTCGCCCCGGCCGAAAGCCAGGGGGCGCGGTGCGTAGTCCGAGCCGAGGCATCAGTCGACGTCCCCAGCGTCACCCGTTCCCGTGCGGTACACGGGCGCCTCCGAGCGGCCATTTCTTGGCGAGGGGGGCTGGCTTGCCCCTGGGCTCTCGAGGGGTGCCATACGAGCTACGATCTCCGGGCTTGTCGAACGCCGACCGCGGGGCACGCGCCCCGTGTTCCCCCTACCTGAGATCGAACCCTCGGCCCTGCGCCGGCACACCACCGGCCCCTGTACATGGGGATCTCATGTACCCCCGAACCGGATGCGGGGATCGACACCCGGTTACCGGCCCATCGTGGGCGGTGACAAAGGGGCAAGCCATAGCCACAACACGCCGAACAAGAAAACGACAACGAAAACACCAACCGGGATGCGCAGTTGTAAAATAATCACCCGAACGGGTAGTCCACGCGGCCCGGATGGGTGTACAAGATTGACATGACCGACCCGACCGCCACCGCCACCCGCCGGCGCATCATCGTCACCGTCCCCGCCGCCAATCACGCCTTCCCGGTGCGCCGGCCGGCGTCGCTTCCGGCCGCGCCGGCGTGTGAGGATTGCGGCGCCGACCTGTCGGCCGCCGACATCCGCGACTACCGCCGGGAGGCCAACATGGGCGCCGGCTTCCGCGGCATCCCGCGCTGCTGCGCCGCCTGCGCTGGTGGTCGCTGATGTCCGCCACCGACGCCATCATCGCCCGCCTCGTGCGCCGCGGCTGGTCGCACGCCCGCATCAACGCCCTGGCGCTGTTCGCCCGGAACCGCTGCTTCGAGCGCGGCCAGCCCGGCGCCCACGTGTGGGGTCTCGTGTACAACGCCACCAGCCGCTGAGTTTCACGTGGAACACCCGCAACCCTCTGGAGACCGACCATGACCACACCCACGCCCGTTCGCTCCCTCACCGACCTCAAGCACCACCTCGCCGGTGGCACCGCGCCGATCGGCGCCCTGGTGTACTGGCGCGGGATCCACGACGTCAGGATCGCCCGCGCGGCGTTCCGCGCGGCGTTCGACGCGATGGGCTTGGGGAAGGCCGTCGGCCGCGACCCGAAGCCCGAGGCGTGCCTCAACATGGCCGCTGGTGTCGCCGTGCGGCGCCGCGACCGCAAGTCGACGGCCAAGGTGCAGCTCAAGACCAAGGACACGCACGCGGTGTACGCGGTGCTCATGCGCCGCGACGTCACCACCGGCGCCCTCGGCGAGACCCTGCAGGAGCCGCGCATCCGCTACATCGAGGAGGCGCGGGTCGGTATCGACCGCAAGCAGTCGAACCCGACCCCCCAGGTCGTCACCGCGTCCAACGTGGCGCAGGACGACGGCCGCGACGAGCTGATCGCCGACATGGTGCGCGAGTACCACGACGTCATGGGGTGCATCCGCACGCAGGAGGCGAGCGAGGCGCTGATGCTGGCGATGTCGCTCCTCGGCGGGCTGTCCCTGCGGCCAGGCGTGTACTTCGTGCCGGCGCGCAGCATGGCGACCGTGGTGGAGCTCAAGGCGTTCATGGAGTCGCAGTCGTCGGTCGAGATCGTGGCGTGGGACATCGCCGCGACCGACGCCAACGCTGGCGAGGCGCGCCGCGACGCCCGCGCGGCCTTCTTGGACCGCGTCAAGCTGCTCGCCGACGAGTGCCGCACGTTCACCGCCGGCCTCGGAAAGGAGGAGGCGTCGGCCAAGTCCATCAACGCCCGCATCAAGCGGTTCCACGACCTCGAGGGCCAGACGCAGCTCTACGCGGACATCCTCGGGGACTACGCGACCGAGCTGCACAGCGTCATCACCGCGGCCCGCGACACGTTCAAGCGCGACGTGCTGGGCTTCGACGACGAGGCGGTCGCCGCGTAAAAAGAACTGAACGCAGAGTTGACACCAGCCCACCACGGGCGTACAACGTACATCCAACGTCCGCACACCAACGAAAGACCGACCAATGACCACCAGCATCGCCACCGCCGCCGTCTCGACCCCCACCGCCACCCGCCCGGCCAAGGCTGCCCCCAAGGCCGCCGCGCCCGCGCCCGCCCCGGCGATCGCCGTGGTGCCGACCCCGGACCCCATCGCGGTCGCCGCGCGGGGCCTGCTCCACGACATCGAGGTCGAGCTGAACGGCACGTTCGCCGAGCGTCAGCGGGAGGTGCGCGGCATCATCACCGCCATCGTCGCGGGCGAGCACATCTTGCTCCTGGGGCCGGCCGGCACCGGCAAGAGCGCGCTCGCTCAGACGGTGTGCGCGGCCATCGACGGCGGCCAGTACTTCGAGTGGCTGCTGACCCGGTTCTCGACGCCCGAGGAGCTGTTCGGCCCGGTGTCGCTCGACGGCCTCAAGCACGACAAGTTCCGGCGCATCACCACCGGCAAGCTGCCCGAGGCGCACGTCGCGTTCCTCGACGAGATTTTCAAGGCGAACTCGGCGGTGCTCAACTCGCTGCTGACCGCCCTCAACGAGCGCGCGTTCGACAACGATGGCGGGCGCATCGCGATCCCGCTCGAGACGTGCGTCGGTGCGTCCAACGAGCTGCCCGAGGGGCCGGAGCTGGCCGCGCTGTTCGACCGCTTCTTGCTCCGGTTCTGGACCACGTACACCCGCGGCGCGCCCGCGTTCGAGCGCCTGCTGTGCGGCGACGAGCCGAACATCACCACCCGCATCACCCTCACCGAGATCGCCTCGGCGCAGGACGACGCGGCCAAGGTCGCCATCCCCACGGCCACGGTCGACGAGCTGTTCAAGCTCCGCATGGAGCTGGAGCAGAAGGGCATCGTCATCAGCGACCGCCGCTGGCGCAAGGCGGCCAAGATCCTCCGGGCGACCGCGTGGCTCGAGGGCGCGACCGAGGTCACCCCGGACACGTTCCCGGTGCTGGCGCACGTGCTGTGGGACCAGGTCCAGCAGCAGCAGGAGATCGCCGGCATGGTGGCGCGGTACACCAGCACCGAGCTGGCCGAGGCGCAGGAGATCCACGACAAGATCGTCGAGCTGTGCCAGGAGCTGCCGAAGGACGACGACCCGGACTTCGCCAAGCGCGTCACCGGCGTCACCCGCGAGATGAAGCAGGCGCAGACCCGCATCGCCGCGCAGGCCAAGGCCGCGACCAAGCCCGCCATCAAGGCCAAGATCGAAGCCATCGCCGCGGAGCTGGACCGCCGCTACCAGACGATCCGCGAGCGCACCGTCAAGGCGATGGGGCTGTAGGCACGTACACCCGTCGGGTTGACAACGTACACCCACCATGCGATTGTCGCGGTCGCCGGGAAGAACCCGGCAGGGAGAACGACCATGAGCAAGCCCAAGCCCGTCACGCCCAAGCAGATCGCCGACGCCGTCGGGGAACTCAAGAACGGCAACGACGCCACCGTCAACGTCGCCAAGTGGGATCGGTACATCGCCGCGAAGGAGGCCGGCGACGGCGGCTCGTTCCACGATGCGCTCACCCGCCACGAGGGGCCGCACTGGGCCGCGTTCGCCCGCGAGGTGTTCGCGACGATGTACCAGTCGGGCGCGTCCAAGGAGCTGCCGTCGGAGGCGAAGTCCAGCGCGGCCGAGTGGGTCGAGAAGATGCACGAGACCGCGTCGACGCTGCCCGAGTGGAAGACGCTCATGGCGCGCGCCCAACGCGACGCGTGGGCGTGTGGCGTCGCCGCTGGCGAGGCCCTCAAGGTCGTCGCCGACCAGGTGACGCCGCCCACCGAGGACGTCCAGGGCATCGAAGACGAGCTGGACTTCGTCAAGTCGTTGCTCGACGGCGCCAACAAGACCAGCCCCCAGCACCTCCGGCGGATGGCGGGCCTGCAGAAGCAGCTGCAGACGGCGAAGCAGGCGGTCAGCCAGGCGGCGAAGGGCCTGGCGATGCGCGCGGCCTCGGTTCGGTCCGCGATGCGGGGCGGGGCGCAGAAGGCGAACGAGGCGATCGCCGAGATGGACTCGGCCATGGACGGCCTGTGCGCCGGCGACGGCACCGGCATCGCGTCGCGGGCGAACGTCCCGCCGGCCGCCCTGCGCAAGCAGCTGGCGAGCAACGACAAGCTCCGGCGCATCGCGGCCCTGGCCGGCCGGATGAAGCACGCGGCCATCCGCAAGCAGCGCACGAAGTCCCGCATCGGCCAGGAAGAGATCTGCGATGTGACGATGGGCGCGAACCTGTCGCGGCTGCTCCCCGTCGAGCTCGGCGCGCTCGCCGACGACACCACCGAGGCCCTGCTCTACCGCAGGCTGCTCGAGGGCGCCGCGATGCAGTACGACCTGCGCGGCAAGGAGCAGAAGTCGGAGGGGCCGATCATCCTGTGCGTCGACGAATCCGGGTCGATGGGTGGCGCCCCGGACGAGTGGGCGAAGGCCGTGCTGTTCGGGCTCATGGAGGTCGCGGCGCGGCAGAACCGCCCCGTGCATCTCATCCACTTCGATAGCCGCGTCAGCCGCGTCGACTCGTTCCCCGACGCCCGCAACATGACGCTCAAGGCCATCGTCGACTGCGTCTGCTACTTCACGGGCGGTGGAACGTCCATCGGCGCGGCGCTGGAGGGCGCGGCCGACATCATGCGAGACAACGATGGACCGTGGAAGCGCGCCGACGTCATCCTCATCACCGACGGCGAGGACTACGCGGCCGAGTACCAGGCCGCGCAGATCCGGCGCATCAAGGACCGCGGCGGCCACCTCTACCTGGTGGCGATCGGCGTCGAGCCCGGTGGTGTGCTCGGCGAGGCCGCCGACGAGAAGGTCCACCTGTGCAGCGAGGACATCGAGAGCGGCGACACGACCAAGGTGTCGGCCGTCTTCGGGATGTGACCGGCCATGGGGTCTTACACGTTTCCGCGACCACCGCCCGACACCCGCGCCTACGTCACCGGCGTCTGTAGCAAGCCGTTCGGCGAGTGCGAGTTCGACGTGCGTTACACCAGGCCGAAAGACCGGCCGCGCCGCATCGAAGACCGGCCGCGCCGCACCCGCGAAGCTACGGATCCGCGCTGTGGGTGCGGAGCGCCGCTCACCGACGTACAACCGATCAAGACCGAGGACCGACCATGAGCATCGTGTACACGCCGAAGAGGCCGCGCGCGCGTCGGCTGGACATGAACACCGCGGGTGCGCTGGCGCTCGCCGTGATCCATGAACACGCCGGACTTCCGTTCGCACCATCATCAACCCATCGCGTGCCCTACATCGCCACGAAGCACGAGACGCGCCGGTGGGGCGACAAGCTGGCCGCGTACCTCCGCGACAACCGCATCCCGGAGCAACCCGACCTGGCCAACGACATCAACGCCCTCGCGCGGCTGTGGTCGCGGTTCCTGATTCTATGCGAAGGGTACAACGCGGGGTGAGGGTGTGGGTCGGCGTGTCCGGTTCCCGGACGCACCGCCCGATGGCCTCACCATCGACCAACCACGGAGACCGACCAATGTTGTGCAGCCCCGCGTACTACAAGAGCCTCACCAAGGCGCAACTCATCGCCGAGCTCGTGGTCCGAGACGGCCAGGTGCTCGAAAAGGAGCGCATGCTCCGCGACGAGCGTGACCAGGCGAACGAGCGGCTCCGCGATTCCGAGCGCCTCCTCCTCAACGTCGTCGAGAAGCTGGCCCGCATCATCGGGGGGAAGTAGCCATGGCTCCGAAGAAGACCGCCGACAACAAGCCGCGCGTCGCGCCCGAGACCCACGCGGCCCTGTGGGACCTCATCAAGGACTACTTCGTCGGCCCGATCAGCCAGTTCGTGACGGTCGGCATCCGCGCGGTCAAGGGCGAGACCAAGAAGGAAGCCGAGGTCAAGGTGTGGACCGACGTCGCCAAGTCCGCCTACGCGTCCGGCGTCGACGCTGGCTACGTGATGGCGCACGACGTGTTCGTCACCCAGGCCGCCAAGTTCGAGGCGGTGCTCGTCGACTGGACCGCGTTCTACACGCGGGACACGTCCACGGAGCCCCTCGACTCCAACGGCGACGGCGAGTCGCGGATCGACCCCGCCAACGAGATGGACTGGTCGGCGCTGGCGATCGGCTTCCTCATCGCGCGCGGTGTCGATGTCTACGCGCCGGTCTACGCGGACGGCCACATCAACGTCCTGGCCGCGCTCATGGCGGCCAACGAGACCAACGGCGCGCTCGCGTGGCACGTGCAGCGCACGGCCGCGGTGGCAGCCGCCGCCAGCGAGGAGCAGCCGTGACCGCCGACGACGCGGCCACCGCCACCGCCACCGCGGCCGATGCCGTCGTCAAGGCGACGCGGCCCAAGCGATCGCTCGCGCTGCGCGTCGTGACGACGTCGGAGATCCAGACGTTCCGCGACTGCCCGGCCAAGCACGACTTCAAGTACCGGCGCCGGCTCCGCACCCGCGTCGAGGGCAAGGCGCTCGCGATCGGCCACGTGTTCCACCGCGGCATGTCCGAGGGCCTGCTGGCCGGGTGGAGGAACGTGGAGGGCTGCACCGTCGATCAGCGTCTTGCACGGCAGAAGCACGCCGCCATCGCGTACGTCGACACCGACGTCTTCGAGTGGGTCGCCCGCGTCGTGCAGCACGACCCCAACGCGGACTACGCCGGCCTGCAGGCGTTCGCCGACGACACCGGCGCGATGCTCAAGTTCATGCTCGTCAACTACTTCGAGCGTGCCAAGCGCGACCTGACCGCCCTGGTCTTGCTCGAGGTCGAAGGCGCGTTCTCGGTCAACGTCCGAGACGCCCTCGGGCGAAAGTCGCGGCTCACGTTCGACGGCGTGCGCGACGCGGTGTTCTACGACCCCGCCACCAACGCGATCGAGCTCCACGAGCACAAGACCGTCTCGAACATGCCCGAGGACATCGGGAAGCGAGCCGAGATGGACCCGCAGACGTCGGGCTACATGTACTCGCTGCTCGAGGACCGTGCAGCCGGCCGCATCAAGTTCCTCGACGGGTCGCCGGTCCCAGCCGACGCCATCCTCGGCCGGGTCGCGTACAACGCGGTCCGCAAGAAGAAGCCGTCGACGCCCAAGGTCAACAAGGACGGCAAGGTGTCGGTCGCTGCCATCGACACGCTCGCCGAGCTGTACATCAACGCCCTCGACCTCCAGGCCGCGCCGGTGGCGCAGGGCGGGCGCGGCATCCCCATCACCGCCGAGCAAGCGGCCAAGGCGCAGGAGCTGGCCGGGCGCGGTGGGGCCGCGTACTACGCCCGCGTCGAGTACCAGAAGACGCGCGCCGAGATCGATCGGTGGCGCAACGACACGTTCGTCGACGCGTCGCGCATGCGCCAGGCCGACCGCGACCCCCGCGCGCGCACCCGCAACCCGGGCAACTGCAACATGGCCTGGTCGATGGCGTGCGAGTACCGCGCGATCTGCCTCGACGACACCCCCGAGATCGCCGCGACCTACCGCGTCTCCGAGCACACGCATCCCGAGGTCCGCGAGGCCGAGGAGATGGTCGCCGGCGCGGCTGCGCAGGTCAGCCCGTTCTGATACACAACCCTCGACCGTCACCGCCTGCAAGGGAAGGAACTGACCACCAATGGCACGCCTACGAACCAAGGCCCTCGCTGCTGCCGCCGAGGCCGTCGCCTCCGGCGACGAGGAGGGCGCCGAGAAGGCCCGCGACATCATCACCGCGTTCACCGGGTGGGACACCACCCGCGAGTTCACGTTGAAGGAGCGCAAGCGCACCGGCGACAACGTGAAGATGAAGCTGGCGGCGCTCAAGGAGGCCATGGAGGTCGGCCACAAGACCACGAATGAACAGATCCTCAAGCTGACCGTCGTCGAGGGGCGGTGGCAGGATCTCGAGGACGCCCGCGAGGAGCGGCGCCTCGTGATGAAGGCGTGCAGCGACAACATGAAGCTCGCGGAGCAGAAGATCCGCGACCTCATCGCCAGCAAGAATCAGCTGGGGCTGTTCGAGTCGTCGTCGTCGACGATCGACAACCCGCCCAAGCCCGAAGACGATGATGACGACGACCAGGAGGCCAACGACGAGAACGACAACGACCCCGACGCCATCCCCGACTGACCACCAACGCTCAGAATGACCATGACCACGGCCCTACGTGACGGGCCACAACGATCGGAAGACTCCGTGAAGCTCATCGACCTGGTGGACGTGTCCACCGCATACGTCAAGGCCCTCATCTACGGGCCGCCCGGCACCGGCAAGACCAACTTCGGCGTGTCCGGCCCCAAGCCGCTCCTGCTTCTCTCCGAGAAGCAGGCGGTCATCAACGCGCGCGACGCCGCGCGGCGCATGAAGCGCCCGATGCCGCTGTGCCTCGTGATGGAGTCGCTCGACGACTACCGCCATGTGCTCCGCGCGCTCAACGGCGACAAGGCCAAGCCGTTCGTCGTGATGGACGACGCCGGCAACGTCGTCCTCCAATCCACCGAGTGGCCGGAGACGGTCGTGCTCGACTCCATCACCGATGTCGCCGACACGGTCTCCAAGGAGATCCGCGAGCAGTCGCCGCAGAAGCTCGGCAAGGACGGGCTGCCCGTCGACTCGGAGCGGTACTGGAACGTGCTGAGCGACCGCACCGCCAAGCTCATCCGCGCGTTCCGCGACCTGCCGATGCACGTGGTGTTTCTCGCGCTCCTGACCGACAAGGAGATCGGCGAAGAAGGCGACAAGCAGCGCGTCATCGTTCCGAAGATGCCGATGCGCGCGCTGCCCGACGTCCTCGCCGCGGCGGTCAACGTCGTCGGCGTCACGTACCGCAAGCGAGCGACCGTCGCCGACCCGGTGACCAAGGCGCGGCCCATGACGTACGGGATCGCGACCACCGGCCCCGACTGCATGATGCTCAAGCCGTACCCGCCGCTCCGCGACACCGAGGTCACCGACTTCACGTCGTGGGTGGCGCGCATCAACGGCATCGACGACGGCTCCGTCGCCCCCCCGGCCCCGGACCTGACCGCCGGGTCGCTCGAGGCCGGCGACGTCACCGCGGGGGCCGCGGACAAGCCCGCCACGGAGACCACGCCGCCCCCCCCCGCCACGCCCACGGAGGCGCAGCAGGCTGCGCCAGGCGCCACGGACACGCCCGTGGCCGACGTCCAGGCCGCCACCGCGCCCACGGCCGCCACCGGCACGCCGGCCACGCCCGCCGGCAAGGCCGGCAAGAAGACCGCCGCG
>ERZ1292625.265-Hain-H41-01um-R1-265-length-88985-cov-186_pt3 | contig 69899 bp, 74 predicted proteins | sample MGYA00564400_ERZ1292625 | MGnify/ENA primary metagenome ERZ1292625 (study PRJEB36523, sample SAMEA6512639) | groundwater metagenome | collected 2019-01-08 | study: AquaDiva: Metagenomics assemblies of 32 groundwater samples | reverse complement strand
AGTAAAGCTTTATTTTTTTCTTATTATCCCCTATCCAATTTTTAATCTGAAAAAACATTATAAGTTTACATATGAAGATTAAATTTTTTCCATACCGCTCCGTAAAAATTCAGCTGGTCGAAAAGATCCACATGAACGGCGTCGTATTTTTGCAAGCTTAAATAACGATTACTCATCAAAAAGGGCACATCAAATCCCCTGCCGTTAAATGAAATAAAATAATTGTATTTTTTCGCAATTTCCCAAAATTTTTCCAAAATCTCTTTTTCATCCCCTGTTTCTATGGTTATCCCCTCCTCTAAGTTGTTAGTTGTCAGTTGTTTGTCGTTGGTTCTCAAATACACGGCTCCTTTATCAGTTTCATCTTCGGCGAATTTTATCAGGTATTTTTGGGATGTTTTATTAAAAGTTTCAAAATCCAACCCAATGGTTTCTATATCAAAAACAAGTTTTTGCTGATTGATTGACATAATCAGTAATTATAATATATAATTACTTAAATTAAAAATTAAAATATCAAAGTTTAAAATGACAATATAAAAGTCAAAATTATTTAGAATCTAAATTTTAGATTTTTAAATGTGATTTTGATTTTTTAATTTTCCATTTTTAATTTGAGCGTTAGCGATTATGGCACATACTAAGTCCGGCGGGTCTACTAAGTTAGGACGAGATTCCGCCGCAAAACGTTTAGGAGTTAAAAGACAAAATGGGGAAACGGTAAATGCCGGCGAAATTTTAATTCGCCAAAGAGGCAGTAAATATCTGGCCGGATTAAACGTCAAAAAAGCCGGTGACGACACTTTATACGCTTTAAAGCCGGGAATTGTAAAATTTCTATCAAGAAAAAAAATCAGATTTGACGGGAATAAACGGAAAGTGAAAATGGTTACCATTGAGCCAATTGTAACACGATAGTTATATTTGTTTTGACATTATTGCCGAAATCAACTTCAATTTCATGCTGGCCTAAATTTCTTATCGGTTTTGCCAAGTCAATTTTTATTTTAATTTTATCTTTTAGTTCTTCGGGTAATTCTTTGATTAACATTTCCTCAATGTCGGTTTTTGTCACCGAACTGAACACCTCCATGTTTTTTCCGACTTTCGGGGAAAAATAAAAATTTTTACTTTTTATTTGAGGAATTATTTTTTTTATTTTTTCTATTATGTCCAACTGTTCTTTTTCGGCCTGAATTTTTAACGCTTCAAGCTTTTTTATTTCCGCGCCAACGGCTATTTTGGCAAAATTTTTCGGAATCAGAAAATTCTTTGCGTAGCCGTCAGAAACGTTTTTAACCTCAAACTGCCTACCAAGGCCTCCTACGTCTTTTAACAAAATTACCTTCATTTTATTAACTGTTAATTTCGGTTTTTAATATTTCAAGCGCTTTATTCAGTTGTGAATCAATGTTTTCTTTTTTGTCCTTGTCGGTTATTTCAATCGGAAAATCCGGGACCAAGCCGTTTTTTTCTATAACCAATCCGTTTGGGGTAAGCCAATGAGCGATGGTGATTTTGGCAAGAGCGCCGTCTCCAAAGTCGGCAACTTCTTGCACGCTGCCTTTGCCGAAGCTTTTTTCTCCGACAAGCTTAATTCCGCTGTTATCTCTTAAGGCGCCCGCTAAAATTTCAGATGCCGAAGCCGAACCCTGGTTTATCAGGACTACAACCGGAAATTCCTTAAATATTCCCTCAATTGAAGTTTTAAGTTGGGTTGTTTCACCGGACCGGAATTTTTCGGAAACCACCAAAGAATTTTTTTTGAAAAACCAGTTGGCAATGTCAACCGCAGCGTCCAAATATCCGCCCGGATTATTTCTTAAATCAAGCACCATTCCATCGGGGTTTTTAAACGCGGCTTGTAAAACCATTTGGTAAAACTGAAAAGGCGCCCGTTCATAAAAATTATAAAGCTGGACGTAAAGGATTTTTCCTTCAGAGTCCTCTTTGCCTTGGGAATTTATTATTTTCCAATCAAGCGTGGGAATTTGAATAATTTCTCTTGTAATTGTATATTCTTTTGCTTCTTCCCATCCGTCTCTTACAATCGTTAAAGTAACTTTTGTCCCCTTCTCTCCCCTTATTTTATTTACCGCTTCTTCAACGGTTATTCCCGCGGTGAATTCATCGTAAATTTTCACTATTTTGTCTCCTGCTTGGATGCCCGCGCGTTCAGCCGGAGTGCCTTTTAAAGGAGCAATGATAATAAGTTGATTTTGGCGGATGCCGAGTTCGGCTCCGATGCCGCCGAATTCGCCGCTGACTTCCTGGGCAAAACTTTTTGCCTCGGTTGGAGGCATAAAAACCGAATAGGGGTCGCCTGTGGCGCCGAACATGCCGGAAATCGCGCCGTAAACGAGATTTTGATTGTCCAGTTTGTCCGCATCAACGTATTTTTCTTTTAATATATTCCAGGCATCCCAAAATAATTTAAAATCAACGCTTTCTTCTTTGCCTTCTTTCAAATTGGCCAATCCTTTAACAATGGTGATTTTCGGATGTTCAATCCCCTGTTTATATCCGATATAATAAAAGCCCCCGGAAATCGCCAGAATGACGATGAGAGTGATAAAGGAAGCAACGGCGCTGTTTTTAAAAAATTTTAACATCTCAAAATTTTATCAGCTATCTAATTTCGTATTTTAATGTCACGTTGATTGTTATTTCTTGAGAGCCGGGTTCAATTGACGGCGAAACCGCTCCTGCTTTAATTTCAGCCGCGCCCAATCCGTACGCCCGATAAATTCCCTGCGGAGTAAAACCGCTTTCATCAATGGAAAGTAATTGTCCTACTTTAAATCCCGCCGAATCGGCAATCTCTTCAGCTTTTTCTTTCGCCTGTTTTATTGCCTCGGTTCTTGCTTGGTTTTTTATCTTTTCCAGGTCATCCACCTGAAACGAAAGCTGGGAAACGTTATTGGCTCCTTTTTGGACTACGCCGGAAAGAATATCTCCAATTTTGGAAAAATCCCTGATTTTAACTTGAACTGACTGACTAATGGTATAACCGACTATATCTGGAGGCAAACATGGCGTAACACTGCTTTCCGGATGCGGACAATTGTAATACTGATATCGCGGTTCTAAATTGTAATTTTGTGTCTTAATGTCTTTTTTATCCACGTTTTGCGATTTTAAAAATTCAATCATCGCGTTTATTTTTTCCGAATTTTCATTTTGTATCGCGCCAATGTTTTTGCCGCCCTGGGTTATAAGCCCAAAACTGATTTGCGCCACATCCGGAATCGAAATCACCTTACCTTCTCCTGAAACCGAAAAACTTCTAAACGTCGAAGGCGCGATTGATTTTGAATATGAGACGACGTAGGAAACGGAAGTATACGCGGCCGCCATAATTCCCAAAATTATGGCAACATTTAAGATATTTTTTATTTTTTCATTCATATTCACATTATATCACTTTTTTGGATTTTTTGCGAAGCAGCAAAAAAACAATGACAATCGCCGAATAATTTAAAATTATAAACCACGGCGCGCTCCAAGAAAATCCGTCAAATTCCCATTTTGAAATCGGCCATAAAAAGGGCGTGGGAAAAAATTTATAACTGTGGCTCGGAATGTCAATTAAAATATGGAACAGCCAGCCGCTTATTTCCCAAATCGGTTTTTTTCGCCAAAACCAAATAACAAAGAAAATAATTAAAAAAATCGGAATGCTGTGGCTGAAATTGTAAAGAATATGCGTAAAAAGGAATATTGGGCTGGTATTATTGTTAATGGGCTGGTCGTTGGGAGGTCTGGGAAATAATCCTGACGGTGTTGGGTCGCCGGAGATAACCTTTAAAATTGCCCAAATAAATGGCACTGAAAACGAAAAAAGGTCGGGGAAAATTCCGTAAAAAGCGGTTAAGCCCACGCTGAGCGGCTTTTTAATTTTACGATTTGCCGTTTTCGCGGCGGCGTATGTCCAAAAAGCATGCGAAAAAATATCCATTTAATTTATTTTATCCATAAACCTTCAAAGCCGCAAGTAGATAATATTGAAATCAACAGGTTTAATGTTATAATTTAATAAATAACCTGATTCGTTATGGCTGATAAACTCCAAAAAATAAAAGTAGAAGAAGAACTTAAGCGCGGAGCAGAGGTCTCAATTATTAGTCTTGTTGATTCATTGATTGAAAACGGCTATCATAGCCGCGCTTCGGATATTCATATAGATCCCGAAGAAAAACGGGTAAGGGTAAGATTAAGAATAGACGGCATTTTAAATGATGCGTTTATTCTACCTAAAGACATTCAATCCGAGGTTATAACGAGAATTAAGGTGCTTTCCGGACTTAGAACCGATGAGCATCAAGCGGCTCAAGACGGCCGTTTTAGAACCGAAATTGAAGGCGGCGGGCCTATTGATCTTCGTGTCTCCATAGCTCCCACTTATTACGGCGAAAATGCGGTAATGCGCCTTCTTATGGAAAAAGAAGAAAAATTTACTTTGGAAACATTGGGATACAACGAAAGAGACAGAGGAATAATAATGAAAGCCATTAAAAATCCTTACGGGATGATTCTGGCAACCGGCCCCACCGGTTCCGGAAAAACAACCACGCTTTACACGATTCTGAAAATTTTAAACACCAAAGAGGTCTCAATAATTACGATTGAAGACCCCATAGAATATTCCCTTGAAGGCATTGACCAGATTCAGGCTAATACCAGAACCGGACTGACTTTTGCCACGGGTTTGCGTTCCATTTTGCGGCAAGACCCCAATATAATTATGGTCGGAGAAATTAGAGACGAAGAAACCGCGAGAATAGCCGTGAATGCGGCTTTGACCGGACATCTTTTGCTTTCAACTCTGCATACGAACGACGCCCCCACTACCCTGCCTCGTTTACTTGATATGCAGATTGAACCGTTTTTGATTGCTTCCACGGTTAATATCGCCATCGGACAACGTTTAGTAAGAAAAATTTGCGAGAATTGCAAAGTTAACAAAGCCATTTCCACGGATGAGTTAAAAACATTATCCGAGTCCGTATCAACTGAAATTCTTTCTAAATATGAAAAAATCACGAAAAGCAAAAATTTTTCCAAAGGAAGCGGCTGTGAAAAATGTAATGACACCGGTTATCAGGGAAGAATCGGAATTTATGAAGTTTTGGAAGTTGACGATGATATAAGAAAGGCGGTTATCAGAAAAGCGGATGCCGGCGAAATCAGGGATATCGCCATAAAAAATGGAATGACTACAATGATAGGAGACGGATTTAAAAAGGCCTCGGAAGGAATAACAACCATTGAGGAAATATTAAGAGTTATACATGAATAAATAACCAACAACTAATGACTAATAAAAATTGTAAGTTAATTTATGACTAATTTATTTTTAAGAGTTTCCATTCAAGAAAAAATTCTTTTTGTAAAACATCTTGCCATGATGATTAAGGCCGGAATGTCTATCGTGGACAGTTTGAAAATGCTTAAGAAACAGGCGCGTTCAAAATCAATGGAAAAAATTTATGACCATCTTATTGCCGAAGTTTCAAACGGACAATTTTTATCAACTGCCTTGGAAAAGTTCAAAAATATTTTCGGCGACTTTGCCATAAACATCATACGAGTCGGAGAAGCCAGCGGAATTCTTTATGAAAATTTGAATTATTTGGCGACGGAATTGACGAAAAAGAAAGAATTGCGCAAAAAGGTCGTTGGCGCCATGATTTATCCGATTATCATCATTATCGCGACTTTCGGCATCACCGGACTTTTAACCGTCTATATTTTTCCAAAAATTTTGCCGATATTTAAAAGTTTAAACGTAAAACTTCCGTTAAGCACCAAAATTCTCATTTCAGCCAGCGAATTTTTGATAAATTACGGAATTTACGCCATTTTTGGCGTCTTAGGATTGATTATTTTATTCTTTCTGTTTTTAAGAATCAGATTAGTCCATTATTTTTTTGACAGATTGCTTTTGATGATTCCCCTTTTCGGCCAAATGTCTATAAATTACAATATGTCCAATTTTTGCCGCACGCTTGGATTGCTTCTGAAAAGCGACATTAAAGTTGTTGAGGCGGTTTCCATTACTGGAGACACTTTGAAAAATCTTGTTTACAAAAATGAACTGAAAAAAATCGCCGCGGACGTTACGAAAGGAGAAGAAATTTCCTTGCGGTTGGAGGAAAAGAAAAAATTATTTCCGCCTATGGTTTCGCAAATGGTGTCCATCGGAGAAAATACGGGCAATTTGAGCGAAACGTTGATTTATATTTCGGAATTTTATGAAAAAGAAGTTGATGATACCGCTAAAAATCTTTCAACTATTTTAGAGCCGCTGCTTATGATTTTAATGGGATTAATCGTCGCTTTTATCTCGATTTCCATTATTACGCCAATTTATGAAGTCACTCAAGGACTTAATGTTAAATAAAAAACTTAGACAAAAGGGGCTGACACTGATAGAAATATTGATAACGACAACGATTATTGCGGTGATTTTCTCGCTTGGCCTTGTTTTTGGGATAGATTTTTACAGAAACTACGCGTTTCATTCCGAAAGAGACGTAATAGTGAGTATTTTGGAAAAAGCCAGAAGTCGGGCCTTAAACAATATCAATCAGGAAGCGCATGGCGTTTATTTTTCAGGCGCGAATCACGTTATTTTTCAAGGGAATTCTTATGCCGCAAGAAATTCTTTATTTGATTTAATTATTCCAAAATCTTACTCGGCGATTTTAAGCGGATTAAATGAAGTCGTTTTTAGCCAACTATCCGGAGAATCCAACGCGTCGGGAACGATTACTATCAGCGAAGACGGCCGGATTTCAGATATTTCAATAAATAATGAAGGACGAATTAACTGGTAATCCCTCACCCTTCAAATACCGAAAACCCGAACATTTTACTTAAAAAACAAAGATTTAAAAATAAATGTTGATTTTAATTTTGAAACGCAGAACTTGTAAAAGGTTTTATAAAATGCCGTATTTGAAGGGTGAGGGAGGGCAAAGTATGGTGGAAATTTTGGTTGCTTTGACGATTTTCGTTTTAACCATCACGGCGGTTATTTTTCTTTCATCAGGAGGTCAATCGGTTTCAATTGATACCGAACTTAATAATCAAACAATTTACAAAGCCAAGGAGCAATTGGAAAACGCCCGGGCAACGGCAAAAAATAATTTTAGTTCTTTAGTTTCCGCTTCAAGCGCGGATAACGGATTTTTAAAAGAACTTATTGTGGAAAACCTCGGCGCTTATGAAAAAAAAGTTACAAGCAAAGTAAGTTGGCAAATAACGCCTTCGCGGACTCTTAAAACTGAACTTGCGACTATTATTTCCGATTGGAAAGGCGCAGTTGCGGTTGGCGGAGACACCGGCGGCGGCGGAATTTCCGGCGATTGGAAAAACCCCAGAACTTTAGGTTCTATTGATTTGGGTCCGGGAAATTCGGCAACCGGATTGGACGTTATTAATAAAATCGTCTATTTGTCAGCCGAGGCGTCTGACTCTAAAAAGCCGGATTTTTACATCGTTGATGCCACCGATGGAGAACATCCTTTTATTAAATCCAGTCTTAATACCGGCCCGGGCTTAAAAGCGTTGGACGTTGCCGGACAATACGCTTATCTGGCTAATAATAATGGAAACGCTCAATTACAAATTGTCAACGTAAGCGATCTTAATAATCCAATTTTGATTAAATCATATAAATTGCCGAATGTTTCTGGCGATGATGGAATCGCTCTAAGTATTTTTTACGTTGACTCAAAAATTTATCTTGGCATGAAAAAAATTGATGGTCCGGAATTTAATATTATTGATGTTTCTAATCCGAATAATCCAGTTTTGCTTGGCTCATATGAAATTAATGATAATGTTAATGATATTTATATAAACAGCAATCGCGCCTATCTGGCAACTGATTTAGGAAATGCAGGATTGATTATTTTAGATGTTTCTAATTCGGCAAGCGTCAATCTTTTAGGACAAGCTTACTCTACGGATACTAATAGTGTTTTTAGTAATAATCCTTCGCTAACTTTTTTGAATCCGGGACAGGAATTTCGTATTGCCGACACCACCAATCCCAATTCAATTATTGATATAGGGTCAATCAATGTCGGCGATATAATCAATGATATAACAAGCCGCGATTATTTGGCGTTTCTGGCAACTTCAAACAGCAACCGCAATTTCCAGATCGTTAATGTTTCTGATTCCGCTAATCCAACTTTATGGAGTTTTTTCAAGTTTCCTCAGGTGGCAACCGGCATAGATTTTGAAGATAATATCGTTTACGTTTCCATAAGAAGTAATGACGCGTTAAGAATCATAACGTCTTCTCTATAATATGAAACAAAATAAAGGATTTACTCTAATAGAAACAATGATTTATTCAGCGTTAATTTCAATGATAATCGGCATGATTTTGGTATCCGTTTACCAACTGATTATTGGAAACGAAAGAATAGCCCAAAAAAATATTATTGAAGAAGAAGCTAATTTTCTGCTCAAAAAAATTGAATGGGGATTAAACGGGGTTTCTTCAATAAACTCCCCCGCCTCGGGCGCGTCAAGCTCCGCGCTTTCAATAAATAAATTAAATTATTCTTATAACCCGGTTGTCTTTGACGCGGATTCGGGAAATTTGCGCGTAAAAAAAGGAAGCGGCGATCCGGCAATTTTAAACAGCCAAAATGTCTCCATAAACAATGTGGAATTTCAAAGGATTGCCGCAGTCGGCAACGCGCCTGAAGCCGTAAAAATAATCATTAACGTCAATCAAAGGCCGTATCAAACAACTATTTATTTAAAAAAATGAGAAACGGTTATCTGGCTTTAACTTCAATAATAATAATTTCAATTTTGGTTTTAACCATCTCATTATCGCTTGAATTTTCCGGTTTTTTCGCCAGATTTAACATATTGGATTCGGAATATAAAGAAAGAAGTTTGGCTTTGACCGATGCTTGCGCTGACAAAGCGCTTTTAAAAATTGTCCAAAATGCTTCTTATCTGGGCAACGAGACAATAATAATCGGCGATAATTCATGTAATATCTTGCCGATAGAAACACTCGGCAACCAAAAAACAATTAAAACCTCCGCCGTTTATCAAAATGCCGCCTCTAACATCAAAGTAATTATAAATATGACTGATTTTTCAATAATTTCATGGGAAGAATTGCCGGAATTCTAATGTGCCCGGTGTGGATAACTTTAATTATTTCCCGGAAGTTTATGTTATAATTAAAAAAATTAAAAGGTCGAGGGAAACGAAAAAAGGTTTACCCCGTTAGAAATTTTTAAAAACGGGTTAATCCTTGATTAAAATCTATCAGTTAAATCAGGAATTAAATAAAAATTATGATTACTAAAATTTCTAAGCGGGGTTTTACATTAATTGAACTTTTGGTTGTTATCGGAATTATCGCGATTTTAGCCGCAGTTGTTATTGTCGCTTTAAACCCCGCAAGACAATTCGCGCAAGCCAGAAACACTCAAAGATGGAGTAATGTTAACACTGTTTTAAACGCAGTTGGACAAAGAATGGCGGACAATAAAGGCGTTTTTGAAACCGCGTGCGCCGCAGGCGTCATTCCGACAGCTTCAACCACCATGGCAAACGGCGTTGGCAATTACGACATAGCTCCTTGCATTATTCCGACTTATGTTTCAACGATGCCGTTTGACCCCAGAGCGACTGGCGCTCATTACACGAGCAACGCAGATTACAACGCCGGCTATAAAATACAAAGGGATGCGACAACAGGAAGAATAACAATCAGCGCTCCGGAAGCGGAACTTGAAGAACCTATCTCGGTAACCAGATAATAAAAAAAAGAAGCCCTTCAAGGGCTTCTTTTTTAGCATTCTAATTATTAATTCATGATTTCTGACTCATAATCGCCGCGCCAAGCGCCGGGCCCAATTCCCCTAACCTACTTTTAATAATAAGTGTTTTTTTGGCAAGCGGCGGCGCTATATATTTTTTAGCGACAGATCTTACGGTTTTTAAATCAACTTTTCCGGTTAAAATTCCTCCGCCGCCCAAAATCACAATATCGGGATTTAAAACGTTTATCAAATTGGCAACTCCAATGCCGATAATTTTGCTCCGGTCGCCGTATTTTTGAAACGCTTTTTTGGCGGCTGATTCTTCAAAAGTTTTATTGCCGTCAATTATAATATGTCCAACTTCGCCGGCGCTGTTGCTACTTCCTGAATAAATTTCACCGTCTATCATTATTCCTGAACCTATGCCCGTGCCAATAGTTATAGCCAAAACATTTTTTTTGTTTTTAGCCGCTCCCAGTGTTGCCTCAGCCCGTAAAAAACAACGGCAATCGTTATCTATTTTAACTTTAGAATGGAATTTAGCGAAAAATTTTTTAGCATTCCATTTGCCCATAAACGGAAATTTTGATGTTTTTCCTAAAAATCCATATTCCCCGACCACGCTGGCCAACCCAACGCCAACACCGCTAATTTTATTTTTTCCGACAAGTTTTACGATTTCCGTATCCAAAGTTTTCAAAAAAGCCGTCTTGCTTTTAGGCGTTAAAACAATAAATTTTGACAAGATTTTTTTTGAGACGGCATCAACCAAAACTCCCCTGATTTTAGTGCCGCCTATATCAAGACCGATATACATAAATTTAACTTATAACTAAAAAAGTTTTTTTGCTTCGTTCCAAAATTCAGGATGGTTTTGTTTAGTCTTCAGCCAATACCACCATTCAACACCCCATAAATACGCCTCGGAAAAACCAACATCGCGCGCGTATTTAATATTATCATTAAATTGAACAAAATCCATTGATTTAAATTGGTCTTCAAGCGGAGTTTCATAAATCATTTTCGGACCCCAAGGTTCGGCTTGGAGTTCGGAAACGATTATCGGCTTTTGGGGATAAAACAATCTCACAATATTGGCTTTTAGCCAAAAAAATTTCGGCGGCAGCGGATATTTGAAATAACCCGTATATTTATTCCATACGATTTTATACATCGTGGTGCCGAAAACGTCGGCGCGCTTGGCGGCTCTGACCCAAACGCTCAATTCCCCGCTGTCGGTAATCATAATTTTATGGTTCGGGTCCAATTTCCTGACCAAACTGATTTCTTTATCTAAAAAATCAACGTCTAATTTCGGGCACTCGCCAAAAACCAAAAACGGTTCGTTTTCAACCTGCCATAAATAAAGATTCGGAATGTTTTTATATTTTAAAACCGTTTTTTCAATGTAGTTTAAAACGCGTTCGTCAACGGCTTTTTTGTCCAAACCATCCGTCCACTTCGGTTCGTTGCATTCGGGCCAGCGCGGAGATTTGCGTCCTATTGCCAAAATAAGTTTCACGTTTCTTTTGCCTGCTTCATTTATCATCCAATCGTAATCGTCAAAAACATTTTCATCTTCATTGGGCTGAATGTCTCGCCAATAAACCGGCAAACGCAAAGATTTCGGCTTTAATTCGTCCAGAATCGCCAGATATGCTTTTTTCCAATTCAGTCCCATATCAATGGCAAAAGGTTTTGAAAAAGCCACTCCCCATTCAATATCTTTTGTTATTTCCGACGGCTGTCGTGTTAAATAAACAAATCCGAAATACAAAACAGCGAACAAGATTATTAAAAATAAAATTTTTTTCATAATTTAATGAATAAAACAACAAATCCCAAGCTTATCAATAAAATGGCGATAATTTTTTGGATTATTACCGGCGTTGATATTTTTTCTTCAAAAATAGCCGGATATTTTATTGAAAGCGCGGTGACAATTAAAAAAATAAAAGCGTATCGCGTTCCTTCCAGGGCGCTGACCAAAGCCACGCTTCCCAGATAAATCGCGTAATTTACGAGAATAAAAGCGATGCCTCCGATAATTTTATTTATTATCACCAAAGCCCCCCATTTGAATTTAAGCCCTCGCGAAGTTTTAAAAATTAATTCGCGGTTTTTGAAAACAATAAGCAAAAATATCGCTCCTAAAAAGCTCCCCAATCGCTGCCAGATAAAACCGGAAATAAAAGGCTGATTTAAAAAAATGTATTTTGTCAAAATATAAAAAATGGCAAAAAGAAATGCGGCAAAAATTGATTTTTTAAAATGCCCAAATTTATAATTTTTATCGTTTTTTTCAGCGGAAATCAAAACGCCGCCGCATACCAATAATCCAAAAGCGATAAATTGAAACAAATTTAAATGCGCGCCGAGAATAAAATAACTTATTATTAAAACAAAAATCGGAGTAAAACCGCCTATAACCGGAATAATTCGCGATGTCTCCCCTTCTCTTAAAACGCTGTAAAAAACTATTAAAGCGGCAAGAAAAATAATTCCCGCTAAAATTGAAATTAAAAACTGGCTAAAACCGGGCCAGTTTAAACCGAAAGGCGCAAGAAATAAAACAAAAATGCTTAAAATCCCGCTGTAAAAACCGAGAACAATTGGATGTTGAATCGGTTTTTTTAAAATAAATTTATCTATTACCGAGCTAAAAGCATTTATAAAATAGGCAACGATTGAAATTAAAACCCAATTCATAATTCAATTACATTTGGCAGCGAGACCGCAAAAAAAACTTAGTTTTATTTGCGGCGAGCGAACCAAATGAAAAAAATGTTACGCTCCGTAACATTTATTATACCATTATCGCCATTACGCTATTATAATGCTTCTTTTGTATAGATATTTGAAGCATTCCAAAGCATAAATCCGCTATATCTTTGTCCCAAAGAATCCGAAACTGCCTTTATTTGGGCTTTTACCATTTCAAGCGAGTAAATGGCTCCAAGGTTAAAATCCTGCAACCAAGGCCTTATTTTGGCTGTTATTCGAGGTTTTACAGCCCCAGAAGGCGTTTCTTTAGTGGAAGTTGCGTTTTTCAGATCTTCTTGAGTTTCAAAATTAATCAATCTTTTAACAGCTTCGTCAATGGAATATTTTACTATCTCGTAAGGATATTTAGCTGGATTGGAAAAATTTAAAGTCCCGGGATAATAATGTGATGGATAAACCATTGGACAGACAAAATCAAAATATTTATAAGCGTCTTCCAATATCTGGCCTATGCCTAAATCGTCTTTTTGAATTGTCACCAATCCGAAAATATCCGCTGAAATTTTTGTTTCAGGCAACGATTCACGAAGATATTTAAAAAATCCGTTGATTATTTTTTTCTTTGGAGTTTTTTGGTCCCAAAAAGAAAAATACATTGAACTCATGTCGCCGTCGGACGGAAATCTGATGTAATCAAAATTTATTTCGTCAAAACCGCGGCTTGCGGCGTCTTTGGCAATGGCAATGTTATAATCCCAAACTTCTTTTGAAGTCGGGTCAGACCATGCCAAACCTTTTTTGTCATACCAAGTCGGATACGGCGGCGTTGAAGAAGCGTTGGATTTTTTCTTTACCGCCAAATCGGGTCTGGCTTTAGCCAAAGCCGGGTCCTGAAAAACAGTGATTCTGGCAATGGCATAGATACCGTTATCGTGGAGTTTTTTGAGCAGAGCGTTTATTTTTTTGATTTTAACCTCTTTCGCCCCGTATTCGTCAATTTGAGGTAAATTTATTTCGTAAGAAACATAACCGGAATAATCTTTAATATCTATAACAACCGCGTTAAGGCCTGTTGTCTTTTTCAAATTAATTATTTCATTGATTTTCTTTTCACTGCCCCCTGACCACCCGGTCAGATAAACGGCTTTTATTATTTGCGGCGGGTCAATCAGAGGTTTTTGCGGCTCAATATCAATATTAAGCGGCTTTTTAATTTTTTCCTCCGCAACGGCATTTTTATCGGATTGTGCTATCTGGCTTGATTCTATTTGAAAATTTGTTTTCTTTGAAAAAACAAAAAAACCGATCCCGATAACCGGCAAAATTAAAGCAAATGAAATTAAATTTATTTTTTTTGAACGCTTCAAATCAATTGATTTTTAATAGTTCAACTTCAAAAACAAGCGTGGCGCCGGGCGGTATCGCTCCTGGAACGCCTCTTTCGCCATATCCCAATTCGGACGGAATAGTCAATTTGCGTTTTTCCCCGACTTTCATGCCCAACAATCCCTGTTCCCATCCTTGGATTACTTGTCCCGCGCCGAGAACAAAAGAAAACGGCTGTCCCCTGTCAATGGAAGAATCAAATTTTTCCCCGTCTGTTAATGTACCAATGTAATGGGCAGTAATCTTATCGCCATTTTTGGCGCCTTCACCCTCGCCTTGCTTTAAAATTTCTACATTTACCCCGTTAGAAATAATTTGTTTTATATTATTACCTTCGAGATTATTATTGTTGTTTGTATTTGAATTTCTAACGGGGTTTACCATAAGTTTGTTTTGATTATTTTCGACTTTTTCAGAGTTAAAATCAATTTTCTTGCTGAAATAATAACCGCCTACAAATACGGCTATTACCAGAATCGCGGTTAAAAATAAATTTAAAAAATTTTTATTATTCATATAATTTATTGCCATTCACTGAACCCGTGTTCTAAATTATATACGTCTTGAAATCCCATAGGCGCCATAATTTTTTCCGCGCAAGCGCGGCTGCGGCCGCCTTTTTCGCAATAAACCAGATATTTTTTATTCTTATCCAATTTGTCAATTTTGTTCTGAAAATCCGGAGAATACATGTCTAAATTAACCGCATTTTCAAGATGTCCGCTGTCAAATTCTTCTTTCGCGCGTACGTCTAAAATTATAAAATCGGCGTTATTTTTATTTCCCTCAATAAGTTTTTTTGCCGCTTCAGAAGAAATATTTTTAATTTGTTGTTCCATCTCTGGAAAATTATAAATGATTTTCTAAAAAATAAAAAGCCCCGCCAGTCCATGAACTGGCGGGGCGAATACTACATCCTTCTTTGCAATAGGTAATTGCTCTCAAAAAATATCGCGGACGCATCATAAGCAATACCTCCTTTCATCTTAATTATTTTTTCGGTTGGCATTGCAGGCAAACTACAGTTGGACATTTTAATATATTTTCTTCGCTTAAAATACCGATATTAGGTTCCCAAACATCATTAATTTTAATCGCATTGCAACCCGCGCATTTTATGATATTTTCTGCAATATTATTTATTACTTCAGGTCCGCCTTTTATGGTCCGCATAATTTTCTCCCTCTCCAAATTATAAATTTGCTAACATAAGAATATCATATTCTAATGTTTATGCAATAATTTTGACAAATCTCCACTTTTTATACTGATCTTTGTAAAATATCCATTTTTTATATTTTAATTGCTTTAAAATTTTCCCGATTAATGGTTTTTGAAATGAGTCAAATTCCATCCATATTTGACAGGTTGGTTTAATATATTGAACCGTTTGTTTTAAGAATTTTTTAATTATTTTAAGTCCGTCTTTTCCCGAGAATAATGCCTTTTTTGGTTCGTATTTTAAAACCTCCTTCTGAACCCTGTTTTTCCGTTTTAGAGCGACATACGGCGGATTTGCCAAAATAAAATCGTATTTATCTTTCAATAAATTTAAAGAGTGAACGGCTGTATCAATTATATTTTTACCGCTCGGGTTAACCCGAGCGGTAAAAATATCTGCCCGTATCACGCGATAACGAGATTTGTTGATTCTATTTATTTTCAAATTTAATTTTATCTGCTTTATCAAATTAGAATCAATTTCATAAAAATCTACTTTTGAATTTTTTACATTTTTCAGGACAGAAATTCCCACACAGCCGGAACCGGCGAAAACATCCGCTATCTTTAAAGATAGCGGCTTAGCATTCACGGAATAATCCAAAATTTTCGCAATTACTTTTTCAACCCAAAATTCCGTTTCCGGACGTGGAATCAACGGCTTAAAAGAAAGGTCTATTTCACAGTTTAAAAACGGTTTCCATCCTACGATATAATCAACCGGCTCGCCTTTTTTCAACCGTTTTATGTCATTTTCAATTTCCGGTCGGAGTTTGCCGCCATATTTATCTTTCAAAATCCAACCGATTTCTTTATAAAAATTTTTGGACATTTTACATATTATAAATGCCTTAATGATAATTATTCAACGGCAAAATAAAAAGCGCCCCAACAAATAGCGGAACGCAGAATTTAAATTAACTAGATAATCACGACGCATTTTTCATTTTTTCTTTTGCTGGCTCCAAATTCGCCCAAATACGCCATTGGACCGGCAAAATGAGGATAAGAAAATTTTTTGGCGATTTCTCTTAATTCTTCAATGTCGCAGTTATAAACAAACAACCTTAAACGCCTTAACATTTTTTCCGCGACATATTCCTCTCCGAAAAATCTAATATGGTCCTTTCCCCAATGTTCGCAATAATCGACGTTGTTTTTGTCCAAAGTCTTTATTTCAATATCTACTAATTTCCCGTCGATTACCAGCTTATGCCTACATATCCACTGGATTAGATTGCCGTCAGAACCGACATGTTCATAATCGGTAATTCCGTATTTTTCGGGATTTTCCATCAATGTCTCAAAAAAATTAATAGCAATGGCTAAAATTATTGATTCATCATGGAGCCACTGAACCGTCAAATTTTTAATCATTTCTTTCAAATCGCTTTCTTTGAATAAAAATAATTTTTTCATTCTCCTCTCCTTTATAACTGATTTTTTATTTTCAAAGAACCAAACTATTTTAAAATATTAATTTAAAAAATTATAGCTTGTCAATCCCGTTAGAAATACATACAAAATTTAATAAATTTTTACTGCCCTGGATTTCTAACGGGGTTAAATAAAAAACAGCCCTTTGATAAACTCGGGGCTGTTTTTTATTTGTTGGTCTATATCTTTACCATTCCGCTTTTCTGTGTCCGCCGCCAAATCCTCCTCTGCCTCCACTGCCTCCGCTACCTCCGCGGAAACCTCCTTCACCTCTCGGTGCTCTGGGTTCCATGGGGCGAGCTTCGTTGACGGTCCAAGTCCTTCCATCAACTTCTTTTCCGTTGAACATTTCAATAGCTTTATTCGCTTCATCGTCATTGGACATTTCCACAAAACCGAATCCTTTGGAACGGCCTGAAAATTTGTCTTTAATGACGGTCGCGGATTCAACCGCGCCTGCCTGCGAAAAAGTATTTTTCAAAATGTCTTCTGAAGTGTCATAAGACAAATTGCCAACGTACAATTTCTTTGCCATTTATTTGATTATTTCAGTAGGGCGACCCTCTCTAGTTACCCCTTCAAAAGCGCTACTAAACGAGCCCTTGCTAAAAGAAACTAACCGAGAAACCTACCCTCCAATTTTTCTTAAATTGGATAAAAATATTATAAATTAAATGTAAATGAAAAGCAACTCTAATGGGGTTTACTGACCGAGTAATGATTTAAATAAATTAATCACTTTACCCAATAATGACTCGTTTGCCGAAGACGGAGGAGGCAACGTTTCCCCGCTTGGAGGTTGCGCGGGCAACATCATGCCTCCGGGATATTGCTGCGGCTGTATTTGTATTACTCGCTGTTGTATGTTTTTTAAACATTCCTCGGGATTTTCTGATTTAGAGCAAAATTCTTTACATTCCTCGGGACTACTACAAGGCGCTTCTGCCGTTCCTTGAGGAAACATTTGAGGCGTTTGCCCCTCTACCTCTACTCCGGGCATCATTATATTTTGAGGGATGCCGGGCATTTGAGGCGCTTGCATCATATTGCCGGGCTGTTTAGAACCGTATTGTTCAAAACAACTTTTGGCTTTCTGTATAAATTCGCCTTTCTCTTCATCTTTCATAACGCCAGATTGCAATCTGCCGACGGCATCCTCGCCTAAAGTTGTTCTCAAACATTCCTTCATTTCTTGCGACATTGATTCAAATGAAGGCATACCTGTCGGACGACCGTCGCCACCGGGGCCCATCTGGCCTCCACCAACGCCTGGCGCGCCCATTACGCTTTCAAAACATGCCCGCATTTTATCTCCAATATCTCTTGGAGGCATAATGGAACCGCTTTTAAGTTTTTCCATCATTTCCGCGCCGATTGTGGAATTAAGGCATTCAATCACTTTTGGCGGCGCCTGGTTCAATATTTCTTGAAATTTTTGTTTGCCTCCTTCCATTCTTTGAATATCTTCTTGTTTTATAAAGCCGTATTCTTTCGCAAAATTAAAACAGGATTCTTGGTTTTCGGGACTGCTGCAAAATGCCTCGCATTGTTCTTTACCGCGGCAATTGCCCGGACCTTTGCCTCCGGTTTTACGCGCCATTTCAGCTTCTTCAGCAGACATAAATCCGGCCGCCTCGGCGAATTTCATACATTCTTCAAAATGACTTTCCTCGGAACAATAAACGTCGCATTCCTTCTTGCCGCGGCACTGCGGCGGCTTTGCGCCTTTCTTAATGGCTTCTAAAACCTTTTGCGATTCTTGCTTTTCGTTTTCATCCATTAATCCGGCCGCCTGCGCGAAAATTATACACTCTTCCATATGGTCAACGCTGCCGCAGTATAAGTCGCATGATTTTTTATTGCCGCAAGAAGGCGGTTTTACGCCTTGTTTTATAGCAGCTCTCACTTTTTTAGCTTCATCTAATTCTTTTGGAGGCAATATGTTGTTTTTTTCGGCAAATGTCACACATTCGTCTATATGGGAAATTTCATCGCAATATTTTTCACAGGAATCCTTTGTCGCGCAATTTCCAGGCCCTTTGCCGGCTGCTAAAAACTTTCTGGCGACATTAATTTTTTCTTGGCTCATTAAATTGTTCTTTTGGGCGAAATCCAAACACTTTTCCCTGTTTGCCGGCTTATCGCAATAAGCCCTGCAAGCAATTTCATTTTGGCAATTGCCCAATTCCGTAATAGGATATTGGATATTCGCCGCGACGCTTATGCCTGCGCCGGAATCGGTTTGCGCCAGCGCGTTGCCGATTAAAATAACCGAAAATATAATTCCAAAACTTAAAACAATTGCGCTAAGATATTTTGTATTCATAATATTATTCAAATGGATTTGTTTTAATGTCTTTGAACGGATTTGTTTTAGAAATGGGATTTACGTCAGGATTATTAATTGACGGCAAAACGCCTTGCGCCGCGCTTTTTTCCAATATTTCCCCCGTTTCTCCGATTGTTTGTAAAATTTGTTCCTGCGACGTTGTTTTTGTTTTTTTCCAATAAAAATATCCGCCGACGCCCAACGCGATTATAACAACAACGGCGATTATCATAAAAATCGTTTTTTTATTTATGCCGTCTTGATTTAATTTCAATTCGTTCTCCATAAGAAATTTACTTATATTTATTATAACATATAGATAATTCGGCAAAATGTGGATAATCCAATTTCTAAAAAAATGCCCTTTGACGTTGCGTCAAAGGGCTCTTTTTTCATGTTATCCGACCACATATAAATATCCGGCAATTCTGTTGCGTCGCCTCTTGCCATTAAAACATTTAATAGACATAACAGGAATTTTTTGCCTCTGAAAATTGCCTTTTAGACATCTGTATGTGATTGCGACAATAACTCTTTTGCGAACGTCATTTCTATTGCAACGCAAACTTTTACATCCAAAACAGAATAATTGCATTTCATCGCCTCCTTTTATCCGATTCTTACATTTGGCAGCGAGTCCACAAAGGGAACTTTAATTTCATTTGCGGCGAGCGAACCAAATGAAAAAATGTTACGCTCTGTGGCATTTTTTATTGAATTTTAATTATTGGAACTAAAAATAGAATATCACTTAAATACTATTTTGTAAAGTGTTTTACTTTTTGCGCAAAAAGTTCGGCGCAAAAAAAGGCCCCGACAAAATGTCAGAGCCAAAGCGTTAAAACCGAAGTCTGGACTACTTGGAGGGACAGCCGTAGTGGCACAGTTCACCGCCTCTGGAGCAGCTACCGCAGGAGCTGATTGTCACTGTCTTGTTTGCCGGCTCTTTCTTGCTGTCGCCTTTTTTCATGCCAGATCTCCTTTTTGTCCGGATTCCTACTTATCCGACATCTAGCCGGCTTGTGGATTCCGAACCATCCTTGGTCATGTTCTGATTAAAAAATAGCATATTTATATCAGATTGTCAAGTATTTTAAAACATCATTATTCGCTTTTATGGAACTTTAATAATTATAGCGCAATTTGTCGTTTTGTGAATAACCTTAAATGATATTTTTACCGCTCGGGTTAACCCGAGCGGTAAAAATAGTTGATTACTGAAGACATTGATTCAATAAAAACACTTGATTGTTATAAGTTTCAATTATTGTCTTTGTTTGATTAATAAGAGTGTTATACCTGTTTACCAGCTCATTATATTCTTCTATTTTTTGATTTAAGGAAGGATCGCCTCTTTCCATACTTTCAATCTCGGCCTTTTTCGTTTCAAGAATTGCCGCTAATTGTTCTATCTCTTTTTTATTAGTATTAATCGCTGATTTTAAATTCTGTTCAATTGCCGGACAATCGGAAGTCGGCCGGCCGAATTCCTGAACCGCAATCCAGACTTCTTTTCCCTGATAAATTCCTTTCAACGCCGCTACTCCTATTTCTTTATATTTAGAATTTAAGATATTAGCGCGATGCCCCGAAGAATTCATCCAACCTTCTACCACTGCTTTGTCATTTTCAAAATTTCCCAAAATTAAATTCTCGCCAACTTCCAAATAATCATAGCCCGCTTGTTTTGCCAACTCCGCCGGACCAACGCCGTCAACGGGTGAGATATGCTCAAAATATTGATTTTTAAACATATCCCGCGCTTTAGCCAAAGCCGCCTTATTTAAATTTTCATTCTCTTTAAGCGTTGGAAGTACGGCCATTGCTCTTTCAGTATTAGTCCAAATAATTATTCCTAACGAAGTTAAATTTAATTTATGAACTTCAAAAATTTCTTTAACTATCTTAAGCGGCGGAGCGGAAATATTTTCAGCGGCTGATTGCGGCGCGGTCAAAAATTCGTTGAATTTTTGATTGGGTTTTAAAGGTTCGGAAAGCGGTTTAGTAGCCGGCAACTGAAAATTTTTTAAATCGTTTTGAAAAACAAACAGCCCGATTAAAATAAATAAAGCGACAATTAATAACCTAAAAGACATTTCTGTTTTTTATTGCCTTAAAAACCTCTGCCAAAGCCCGATGATCTTGACGTGAAATGTTTCGTCCGTCCGCCAAATGCGGAACTCACCGCGCTGTCAGACGCTTTTTTGCCGACAAAAGTAAGCGCTATTCCTTTTTTGTCCGCTCTGCCGGTTCTTCCTATTCTATGAATATAATCCTCATAGGTTTTCGGAATATCGTAATTAATAACATGGCTTACTTCCGGAATATCCAGTCCTCTGGCAGCCACATCGGTTGCCACCATTATCTGAATTTTATTTTCTTTAAATAATTTTAAAGCAAATTGACGGTTTGAATGAGTTTTATCTCCGTGTATTGAAACCGTTTTAAAACCGCGCGCGTTTAAAGAATTAGAAAGCCGCTCAACTCCCATTTTAGTTGTTCCAAAAATCAAAACCTTTTTAAAATTTTCCTTAATCAGCAAATCATGCAATATCTCTGTTTTATCATCAGCCATCCCGATTCTTATCACGTCTTGGTCCACATTGGATGAAGTGTCTCTGATTTTTGTTTCAATTTTTACCGGATTTTTCAAAAAACTTTGCGACAAATTTTCAATTTCTCGCGACAAAGTGGCGCAAAACAAAAGTGTCTGTTTTTCTTTGAACATTTGTCCCAATATTAATTTTATATCATTAATAAAACCCATATCAAGCATTCTGTCGGCCTCGTCCAAAACAACATTTTTACATTCGTTCAAATTTATAATTTTTCTTTCAATCAAGTCCTTTAATCTTCCGGGAGTTCCTATTAAAACATTGCATCCGCGCCTTAATTGCATAATCTGTTCTCTCATACTCGCGCCTCCCACAATCGCGACGGAATAAATATTTAATCCTTTTGAAAAGTCCCTAAATTCGCCGTTTATTTGGAGAGCGAGCTCTCTGGTCGGAGCCATTATCAAGACCCTTTCCCTTTTATTTTTAATGATTTTATCAATAAGCGGAATCAAAAATGCCGCTGTTTTCCCTGTTCCAGTATCCGCCATGCCGATTATATCCTTCCCTTCTAAAATTTCCGAAATTGCTTTATCCTGAATCGCGGTTGGTTTAATATAACCTTTTTGAGTAATATTGTTTTTTAATTGCTCGTCAATTTTATAATCGCTGAATTTATTAGTTGAAACATAATCAACAATATTATTATTTACGCTTGCTTTATTGATAAATTTTGATTCATCAATTTTTGAGCCCGAAAAACCGCGCGCCTTTCCTCCGCCGCGCCCAAAACTGCGCCCGCCAAATCCATGGCCGCCGCCAAAACTGCCCCTTGATCCGCTTCCGGATCTTTTGTTATTAAAATTTCCTCTCATCTCAACAAAAAATAGTAATCCGAGATTACTATTGAGAGATCGCTATTTGGAGATCGCCGAATACGAATTAATCTGAGATTGCTAAGTATTTAATTTATTATATCAATATTATAATACTTATCTTTATTTGTCAATAGCTCGCTTTGTCATTTCCGCGAAAACGGAAATCTAATCATAATATTCGCTATTTTACTCCGTGTTCATTAAAAAATGCCGAATACTTTTTATCCGCGACAAGTATGTGTTTTAACAGCCAATTACCGGCATATTCGGCAACTTCTTCGGATAATTTCTCAATATTTTGATCATCTTTCCTGATTCTGCTTATATAACCATTGGCCATTTCCCTGAACTGGTTATGCGCTTCCACATGAGGAACCGCATCTGGATAATCTAATTTATCAAAAAGCTCTTCTTCGGTGCCCAAATGGTAAAACGCGTAATTTCCCATTTGGTTGACAATATCAAATAAAACTTCCTTTTCTGACGCTTTACTGTTTATAAAATCGGCGATTTTATTTACAATATCCAAAAAATGTCGATGTTGCTCGTCAATCATCTCAATACTCACGCTATAATCTTTTGTCCAAATAAATTTTTTCATAAGTTGTCCTCTTTGTCTTTGTCGTTGTCAATATCACGAAGTTTTTCTTCCGCTCTGCGAGCCGCCTCTTCAATATTTTCTCGCTCTTGTTCTAAACTATCGGCTTCTTTTTCAAATTTTTCTTTCGCTTGTTCTTCTTGTTCTTCTTTCAACTCATTTTCCTCTTCTTTTGCTTCATTCAAATCCTCAATTGCCTCCCCTACTTTATCCAAACTTTTTTCCGCCTGCTTAGCTAATTGTTTCGCGCCAACATAGTTCTCTTTAGCAAAAAGTTCTTTAGCTTGCGCAAGAAGCTTGTCAAATTTTTCAAACGCTCCGGCAGGAACACTCGCGCCCTCCTCAACGGCTTCGTCTAATACTTCTTGCCTTTCCTCTTCAGCTTCTTTTATGGCTTTTTCCGCGTCCTCTTTTTTCTCCATCTCTTTCTCAATCTTTTCTTCTTCCTGTTCTAATGCTTCTTCCTGCTCATCTTCTTTGAGCTCCAAAAGTTCTTTTTGAGCTTTTATTTCGCCGAGTTCCTTTATCAATGCCTCAACTTGGGCAATATCGTTGGCTCGTCTTGCCTCGCGAATTTTTGCTTTAAGCTCGTCCTCTTTTGCTTCAAGGGAACGCTTTTGATCTTTAAAGGCCTGTTTGAAAGCTTCTTTGTTCGCGTCAAAATCATCGCTAATGCTTTTTGCGAGCTCGCTCACATCTTTTCCTTTGGATTTTTCGTCTTCAATAATACCGGCGGCTTTGGCAATGTTTGCCTGAAGCCGAGATTGAGCCACTTCCAATCCTTTGGCATTCACGCCTTTCGTTTCCAAAATAATTTTAATTTCAGCGATACGCTCGGCGGCAAAAGTAATTTGAAGACGAGCTTTCCCTTCGGGATTAAAAGTGAAAAATTCTTGCAACGCTTCTCCGAATCTGTCAAAAAAATAAAACGGGCTTTCCGGAGTTAAACCGGCATTCGGCAATACGGCTTGGTTTTGAGCAAATCCTTCGACTGGGCTCAAAATAAAAGCTAAAACGGGGACAAACAGGAACGAGATAAAAATAACTTTTATAGTTTTCATATATATCATCATACACCATTTGTAGTCCCAATGTCTATACTCCGTGATAGCTAAAAATTATCAAACAGACCGCATTATTTGAATGCTCTTACAAACCTCAACGGATCAACCGAGACGCTGTTGATTTTGACCGACAAATGCAGATGCGGGCCGCTGGCATAACCGGTCTGGCCGACAAAACCGATAATCTCCCCTTTTTTGACGTTTTTACCTTCGCTGGCCTTGATAGAATCCAGATGAAGATAGGTGGAAAATATTCCATGGCCATGGTCAATAATAACGGTATTGCCGTAAACCGAATCATTATAGGCCTTTCTTACAATCCCTTTGTTTATTGCAGCCACAGCCGCCTTCAGCGGCGCTTTCAAATCCATTCCAACATGCCTAATCTCATTTCCGCCAGTCACTCTTATTTCGCCGAACCGGCTGCCGATTTTCGTATTGTCTTTAAGCGGCAACCCAAACGGCTGGTTAAAAAATATGTCTTCTGATTTCAAATCAAAAACGCTTTCCAGATTTTTCTTTTTTTCCTGAAGCTTATTAACCAACCCTTGAGGAGTTAAACCGACTTGTTTTGTAATATCCAAAGCAACCCTAACCGCTTTGCCGCCTTTTACGACAAAATCTTTCTCAAACGTTTTGCCGTCTGCGAAAACAATTTTCAAAGGATATGTACCAGGTTTCTTGGCTGCCGCAATTCCGAAAACCGCAACGTACTGATTTTTATATTTGAAAAAAGAAACCTGCTGGCCATTGAATTGGGCGGATTTAACGGATAAATTTTCGTCCTTGAAATAAATAATCGCGGTATCCCCTCTTCGCAAATCAAAACTTGAAACCTCAAAATCAGCCGCGCCTGCCGAAAACGCAAAAAAGACAACCGACAGAATAACTGAAAAACCCGCTATTTTTTTCATATATTTATTTTATCAAATATTAAAAACCGATTCTATTTCAAATTAACTATATAGGTTTTGATAAATTTTTCTATTGCCAATACAGTTTCGGTTTTTAATTTTGGGTTTGATTCCGCCACCCATTTGGCAAAATTATAAAGTTCTTGATTATCAACTTCCAACCATTTTTTGTTTTTGTGTAAAAAATAAAAAAGTGTCATCATGGCAATCCGTTTATTTCCATTTTTAAACGGATGGTTTTTAACCATTAAATAAAATAATACCGACACTTTCCCAATAAATCCTTTATATAACGGCTTGCCGCCGAAAGTTTGGAATGGCGCGATTAAACAACTTTCTAAAATATTAGGATAACGCGAACTAAAATCAGGAATTGGCTCATCCCATGCCATCATTTCTTTTGCCAACCAATAAGCGACATATTCAACTTGAATGATTGAAATTATTTTTATTTTCATTATTCTTTTCCTAATAATTTCAAAGTTTCGCCATATTCCTTGATGGTTTTTTTAACGGCTTTTTCAATTTCTCGTTTTTTATCTTCAGTTAAAACCTCTCCCAAAACATCCGGCAAATTTTTTTTATTAATCATAAAATTGCGACCGATTTTTTGGGCCTTAATTTTACCGGACTTGATCTTTTTAAACACAGCTACCCGGCTGATACCCAAAAGCTTTGCCACCTCAATTGTGGAAAACAATTTTTTATTCATATTTTACAATAATAATCTATGTTAACTGACAAAGCAAGGTTAACATAGCGCTATTAAATGCTTAATTTCAACAATAATATTAATCTATTCGCCTATTCACGCTTGCCTTGCCGAAGTTTCAGCACAGGCAGGCAAATTAGACCAATAACAGGCGGCGTTTATTTTGAAGATTTGCGCCAACCGGCGGTCTTGGCTTCCACTTCCGAACAAAACCACTTCTCCCCTTTTGATGTGTTAATAACGGTTCTGTCGTAAAATTGTCCGCCCGGCATATGATAAATTTTCCCGCCACTGCTTATATTCCCCTTAATAAGGCAGTCCGTGTTTAGAGCTGAATTTTCGCCTGAATTTACAACAGATGGCAATTGGGCCGGCAATTGGGTCGGTTTGGGCCGCGACCCTACTAAATAAATACCCCCGGCTATAATTACCGCGCCGATAATAATAGCTAAAAATGTTTTATTTTTCTCAAAAAATTCTTTCAAATTCATAAATTTACTTGTAGTGAGTTTATCGAACTATTCTCCTAATTTTTTGCTGGGCAAAACATTATTTTTTTAAAGCAAAGAAACTAATAACTAAAGCAATAACGCTCACAATAATGGATAAAATGATAAATAAATTGTGTCTATCATACAAGATAAAACGCCACGCCTTTGTCCAGTAAGAATCAAACTCTTGATGTCCTCGGGGTGTAAGAATATAAAAAATATCAGGCAATTGGTCTTGTCGTATAACCTTATCTTCTTTCTGCAGCAGATCTAACTGATGTTTAATAATTGTATTAGATTCCGCTGGTTGTTTGTTTCTTTCCCAGTAATTCAGTGTTGTTTTATTGACAATGTGTCGCCAAGTGGCGACACCGTTACTAATTTTGATAATTTGCAAAATCAATTTTTGAAGCTTTTTATCCATAATTTTATTTTTCAATCATTTTTTGACCTTTTGCTTTTTTAACCATTCCTCCAAAATCTCCTTCGGGTCGCGGTGGGTTATTTATTCCATTATATCATCAATACCGAAAATTAACCGAAAGTTATCTTTGTGTATATTCTCCCCTATTTCCCGCTTCGGGTCAATTTACCCCCACACCAAAAAACACCCTAAAATTTTAAAATAAAAAAGGCGGAAAATCATTTTAGAAATTCCACCCTTGTATTTATTGCTTGACTATTTTTTCCTTCCAACCTTAGAAAAAACATCTTTGTATGCCTCTTCAAAAGAAATCCCTGTTCCGACTATTTCGCTGCGTCCGCCAAGAACGTCATGGCTATAAGCTTCCATAAATTCATTTAAAATAATTAACCAAAAATAACTCTTATCTTTTTCGGAGTAGGAAATCTTTAATTTAAATCCCATATATTGGGATAAACCGCCTTTTCTTTCCTCGTTTAAATCCCTTATCAATTGTTCTAATTTTAGCATTTCGGTTTTCATTTCAGTGCTCCTTTCTGATTTTTATTCCATAATTAGCGAATAATTTTGTTAATGTAGCTAAAAATAGAATAACATATTTAAAGCTATTTTGTCAATTACAAAAAGCGCCCTTCTTTAAAAGGCGCTTTGGAGACGTAAAATTACTTTTCAGGCACAATCATACAGACGATAAAATAAGCAATCAGGCCGGGCGCAATGCCTGTAAAGACAGAAAGAAAAACGTAGCCCACGCGCAAAATCACCGGATCAACGCCAAAATACTCCCCAAACCCTCCAATCACTCCGCAAAAAACCTTATTATCCTTGTTTCTATATAAACGTTTCATAGAGATATTATAACATAAATAATAAACTTTACAAAAAACAAAGCCCCGCTTGATTTTGAGCTTTACTATTTATCCATAAATTGTGTATAATGTAATTATATAAAGGTCTAAACTAAATAAATTAATAAACAATTTTATGGAACAAAAAGGCAATTCTGCGTTTATGAAGCCGATGAATATCGGCGAGGAGCTGGCGGTAATAGTCGGCAAGGGTCCCATGCCCAGATCAGAGGTCGTCAAAAACCTTTGGGTGTATATCAAAAAACACAATCTTCAGGACCCAAAAGATAAGCGGAATATCAACGCTGACGAAAGTTTGAAGAAAGTATTTGGCGGGAAAGAAGTTGTCAATATGTTTGAAATGACAAAACTTATTTCCAAGCATCTCTCCTAATAACTTTTAGATAAAATAAAACAACCCGCCTCGGCGGGTTGTTTTATTTTGCTTCGTCTGCAAAAAAACGACAACAATCCTTAAATGCGGGTTACGTTTGTTGCGTTTGGTCCTTTGTCAGAGCTGGCTTTTTCGAAAGATACTTTGTCGCCAACCTTTAGATCTTCAAAGCTTACGCCTTTGAGCTCATTGCCGTGAAAAAATAAATCTTTTTCTTCGCCTTCAACCGTAATGAATCCAAATCCTTTATCTGTAAGGGTTTTTATTGTTCCTTCCATAGTTATAAAGTTAATTTAATTAATGTTTTAAGGTTTTATCCTAAAGTTTAGTTTTTTAAAAAACTCGACTAAATTTTATTTAAACAACTATCTTATAAACAATGCTAACATACAAAAACCAAATAGTCAATATAATTCATAAAATACTTTGCTCCCTCTGTACAACGAAATCCGAACGCATTTTGAAAGCGATTTCATTTGGCATATTTTTAAGATTTTACTATGTATGTTTTGATAAATTTTTCTATTGCCAATACAGTTTCGGTTTTTAATTTTGGGTTTGATTCCGCCACCCATTTGGCAAAATTATAAAGTTCTTGATTATCAACTTCCAACCATTTTTTGTTTTTGTGTAAAAAATAAAAAAGTGTCATCATGGCAATCCGTTTATTTCCATTTTTAAACGGATGGTTTTTAACCATTAAATAAAATAATACCGACACTTTCCCAATAAATCCTTTATATAACGGCTTGCCGCCGAAAGTTTGGAATGGCGCGATTAAACAACTTTCTAAAATATTAGGATAACGCGAACTAAAATCAGGAATTGGCTCATCCCATGCCATCATTTCTTTTGCCAACCAATAAGCGACATATTCAACTTGAATGATTGAAATTATTTTTATTTTCATTATTCTTTTCCTAATAATTTCAAAGTTTCGCCATATTCCTTGATGGTTTTTTTAACGGCTTTTTCAATTTCTCGTTTTTTATCTTCAGTTAAAACCTCTCCCAAAACATCCGGCAAATTTTTTTTATTAATCATAAAATTGCGACCGATTTTTTGGGCCTTAATTTTACCGGATTTAATATTCTTAAATACCGCTACTCGACTAATACCTAACAATTTAGCGACTTCAATTGTAGATAAAAACTGTTTCCTTATCATATTACCAATATAATTTATGTTAACCTATGAGTCAATGGTTAACATAAGTTAACAAAAAACAGAGGCATTAACCTCTGTTCGTACACACTGGCTCCGCATCGTGGACGACGTTAGAACTATTTTTGAGAAACAAAATGAGTATATTTATATACTTATTTTAAAATAAAAAACCAGTTATTTTAAAAATTTAAATGATACGATAATTTGATCGAGAACATTCCCATAATCCTTTTTAGAACCCATGCCTATTAATATTTTATTCTGCCCAAATGGTAAAATAATTGCATCTGATATTAGATCACCAAATTCATATCTATATCTGATCCCTGGTACACCGGCAATAATCACAGTGGAAGTTGTTCTTCCAGCCCCAAGAAAAGATTTATCTGAAAATTCCAGAGAAACAACATCGATAACAAATGGATAACTATAATTGTTTTTATTTATAATAGGCCCAACTACAAGCTCAAACCTAACATCAGACCCTATCCCGCGAGATTTTTCTAAAACAATCCAATCTCTGGGATATTTGAACTCAAAACCATATTTATCATTTTTATAAGTTAGCCAGGTTAGAGCGGAGTATTGGATTGCTGCTTGATAATTCAAACAATACCAATTCGTATATGCCGCGTCAGCACCACAATTAAATGCTGATATTTGAGCATCATTGGTACAATTATAACCATAGGTATCGCCATGATAAGAATCTTTTAGAATTGAACTGGTATTAGTAGAAAGGCGAGATCCTAAAATATAACTTTGTTTATTGTCACTTAGACAATAAACATAACTTTCTCCCAATTTCGGATCACTAGGCATATTAAAATTATTTAAATTTAAATTATTAAATTTTGATTGCAAATCACTCCATTTTTCAGCATCTGGATAAGCACTATTATTTACTTTATACATAACTTCTAAATTACTCTGAATTTTTTGCAAATCAGAAATTTTTCTTGAATCATAAGCAACAACATATTTATTACTCCTAATAAAAAAAGAAACTCCAAAAATTAGCGCAATAAATGATATACCTAAAGTTATGAATATTAATACTTTGTACGTCCAAATTCGATTTTTTAGAATAAAATATATAATCCATATCAAAATCAATGATATTAAAGAAAAAATGAGTGTATATAAGATTATTTGACCGCACCTTAAATCCTCAGGCACACATAAGCTCGATAAAGAAAATACTATCCCTATAGAATAAAAAAATGAAAATATAATCGCGGTGCTCAAAAGAGCAGTAATTTTCTTTTGCCGCAATATCATAAAGGAAAAACTGCTAAATAAAATCAGTCCAATTCCGCCCCAAAATAAAAGATTTGTATAGGGATCTGATGGAAAATTAAGGGCAAAATTTGCCACGCCGGGAATAAATAGAAGTAAAAATGGAAATATTGGTGCAAATGGCAATGCAATTATAAGAGAAAGAATAATCTTCTCGATAAGCTCTTTTTTAGTCATTAATTAAATTATAACACAAAAAGTTCAAGTCCAATTCCTCTGTCACTTTTGTAGCAAAATTCATCCAGCAATGATGTGATTTTAAAAGTTAAAAATCTTGGCTCCTCGGGTAGGTATCCTTCACTAAAGTTTCGGAATACCATTTTCCCCTCTAGAAGAATCTTTCTTTAAAACTTCAGAATTTAATAATCGTTTATAGGCAAAAGCTTTTCCTGAACCTGTTTTTAAATATCGCTCAAAATCCTTTGCTAATTTTTGATTCTCAAAAGCGCTATAAAATACTAAATTCCAAGGTCTATATGGCGAAGTAGATTTTACCAAACCTTTATTATGCTCCAAAAATCTTTTCCGCAAATCTTCAGTATATCCAAAATAAAAATTTTTGGATTTTGAGCTCCATAAAATATATGTATAGTGCATAGCCATTCTGAAGCTTTAGCGAAAGATGGCTCCGCAGGTAGGATTCGAACCTACGACCAACCGCTTAACAGGCGGCCGCTCTACCACTGAGCTACTGCGGAATAGATTAAAATGTGTTCTATTAAATTTTACCAATTTAGTTTACCAGAAGTTTTTTAAATTTTCAACTTAATTTATATAACTTTTACATTTGACAGCGAGTCCGTAAATAAAAAAAATGTCACGTTTCGTGACATTTTTTAAGATAATTATCGATTAACAAATCTGTTATAAAGTTTAGCGAAAATCACGCCAACAATAAACCCTCCGATTAAATGCTCAATAACGATAATTATCAAACCGCCGAAAGAATAACTGAAAAGTGGATGATAAGAACCGAGAGCCATAACTGTTCTTTCACCCATGCCGGATAAAAGAGAAAACCCCATCATTAAGAACCAAACCCCTCCGGCAAGAACGCTCAAAGCCAAACCTAATGCTTTAGAATTTAACATCGCGTTTTAAAACTATCCTTGCGACCTTTTTCTTTATTATAACTCATTTAACTAACTCGCCAAGTCCGTATCTTTGCTTCTAACAAAGAAATTGTAAATGCCGTAACCCAAAGCCAACCCTAAAAGCAGGTCAAAAAACAAACTATTAACCAGCGAGCCGATAACGTCCAAAAGTGAAGCCGTGACACTCGCGCTTTCTTTGATAATCACGGCCAGATAAGAATCAACTGAACGCAAATTGCCGCTTGAATCATTATAATTCAGCGTTGAAGCAAACATCAGAGCGGAACCGCCTCTTGTCAGATTTTTAATTTTAATTTTAACGTTGATAGTCCCCTGTTCTTGCGGATTTATAGTCCCCAGATTAAAACTCAAATTATTGCCGATTGAAACGGATTTCAAATTGGAGCTTTGGTATTGAACTTCCCCCGGCAAAACGATTTTAAGCGACGCGTTTTTAACAGAACTTTTGCCGATATTTTTATAATTCAAAATATAAGTGATTTCCTGTCCTGCGGACGGATTTTGATTGTCAACTGACGGGTCCAAAAAAATAATTTCATTTGTTATTTTTGGAGCCGATTTTTTAACGGTTGAACCGATGTTAAAAATTGACGGCTGAGTCGGCAAAGTCGGTTGAACAGAAATTGATGCCGCAGGCGGAATTGACGGAACTGTTCCTGACGGAATCAGTTGATTTGTAAAAGTTAAAATAGAACCGTATGACATGCCTTGAGAACTTTGAGCAATAATACGGTAATAATAAGTTACGTTTGGAGAAAGATTTTGCAAATAAGCGTAAACCTTCTGATTGTCTCCCCAGCTCCCGACTCCCTGATAGCCGACAAGATATTCAAGCTGATAACTCGTTCCGTATTCAAACCACGCGGTTGTGTAATTGTAATTCGGATTTACAGTGCCGCTTAACGTAACCGAATTATTGGTTATTAAAGAAACCGGGTTTGTAAAAACCAACGGCGCCATACCCGAAGCCGAACTTTGCGTTTTAAACGACATCGCGCCTCCTTTAACTATCCTATTATCGCAATATGAATTTTGAGCCAATATCCGATAGTAATAAGTCGTGCTCGGCTGAAGATCTCTTAAATTAGCCGAAACAATTGAAATATTGCTGCGATGGGATTCGTAGCCGATTATTGAAGTGTTGGTAAATTGGTCACTCGCGCTGTATTCAAACCAAGACCAATAATCCACAGGCGAATTGACGGAGCCGCTGAAAGTTACCGAATTTTTGGTGATATTCGTCGCGCCGCCGGTGTAAACCGTGGGAAATAAAGAAGGGTTGCAAACACTCTGGGCGTTTGCAAAATTAGGCGCTAAAAACGCCGACAATATTACGCCAAAATAAAAAATCCAAATTGGTTGGATTATTTTTTTCATGACAAAATGATACGTTATTTACGTTATTTTGTCAAGATAATGTACTGGATGAATATATTAGTAACGCTATATATGCACTAAACCCCCGGCTTTTGTACAAAAACACGCGTCGTTTTTCCCAGCGTGAAAAGCGCGCTCGACCTCGTTCTCGCTCGTCCGAGACAATAGATTCTGAAGAATGTCTCGGAGGCGCAAAAAGATTGGTTCCGCTATTTGGCGGATTTTTGCGCCGAGAGGCAAACTCCCGGCTCTCCGCTGGAGAGAGCCGAGGGGTGATTCTAAAGAACCTATTGTCTCGGACACCTTGCCCGCTCGAACTCCGTACGGTTTCCTTTACAAAAGCCGGAGGTTAGCAGATAAAATTTATTCTTTTATCAGAGGCACGAAGCTGAACCCAAAATAATCTTTTCTAACGTATTTATTTTTGGCAATTTTATCAATAACCACAATGCTGTTTTCAATTGGAGCGACTATTCTGCCGTTGATTTTAAGCTGTCTTTTCCAGGCAACGGGTATCTCGTTGGATGCCGCGGCAACAATAATCCTGTCAAAAGGCGCTTCCTTTTTATAACCTTTGGAGCCGTCGCCTAAAATAATCTCAACGTTTCCTTTTTTTACAAAATCGCATTTTGAAATATTCTTCTCCGCCATATCTTTCAATTCTGCTATTCTCTCAATCGCAAAAACTTTCCCTGAAGATTCTTTACCGACTATATGCGCGAGCAAGGCGGTTTGCCAGCCGCTTCCCGCGCCGATTTCCAAAATTTTTTCGCCGCTTCTGGGACGAAGAAGTTCAAGCATAAAAGCAACCGTAAGCGGCTGTGAAATCGTCTGCTCAAAGCCAATCGAAAGCGGCTCATTAATATAAGCCCTTGTTTTATTTTCTTGCAAAACGAAATCTGCCCTGTCAACGGCCTTAAAGGCCTCAATTATCTCCGAAGTTTTAAGATAACCGTCGTTGATTAACAAATTTATAAGATTTTCGTAGTCAGGATTATTCATTAATTAATTTTACCGAACTTTTTTTCTCCCCAATTTAATCGGGACAAAAAGAAAAATACGGCGCTGCCGACAAATGAATTATATAAAACTTCTTGAATAAAAACTCGGGAAATAATCGTGTAAGGAAACAATAAAAGATAAAAGATAAAAGTATAAACAAATATCAAAACCAAGCAGTTTATAAGCGGCTGCCACGGCAAATATCTGGCAATAATAATCGTTAAAACGCCTATCCCGAAAAAAAGCAAAATGTCTTTATCGGGATGCGGGGAAAACTTTAAAAATAATGACGCGACTGATAAAAGGAAAACGCTTTCCCAAATCTCCTGAATAAAAAACAAAGCCGCCGCAAAAACCGCCAAAACAAAATTCGGCTTAACTCCAAAAAACGAAATATTAAGCGATTGAATGAGCGAGAAAAAAATAATGACGGAAATAAGAATTAAAAAATGCCTGATTTTCATATGTTTTTAAGATTACTTGCCGCTATTTATTACATTTGGCAGCGAGTCCACAAAGAAAACTTTGTTTTATTTGTGGCGAGAGAACCAAATGAAAAAATGTTACGTTTCGTGACATTTTTTATTCTTCTTCTTTTTCCAAATCCTCTAAAAGTTTTTTAGCCGCGCCGCTGATTTTTTTAGGAGTTTTAACTTTAAGTTTAAGCAATAAATCGCCTCGGCCACTCCGGTTGAAATGAGGCATTCCTTCGCCGGAAATTCTGATAAACCGGTTAATCTCAAAATCCGCCGGTATTTTCACTTTTATTTTTCCGCCCGAAATAACGGGAATCTCAAATTCTCTGACGCCGGCAAAATAAAGTAAAAGCGCGATTAAACTGATTTCCTTTTCAATTATCAAATCGTCACTTTGTCTGGAAAAAATTTTATGAAACTTAATCCTGATAATAATAAATAAATCCCCTTCTTCCATTCCTCTTTCTCCGGCTTCTCCGCCGCCTTTGATTTTTATTATCTGATTGTCGGACACGCCGGGCAGAATTTTGATTGTCGTTTCCTTTTCTCCTTTCACGGCTCCCCTGCCTTTGCAAGAATCGCAAATTTTATTGGGCGTCTGACCCGAGCCAAAACAGCCGGAACACATTTTAACCTGCGTAAAACTGCCGAAAAAAGTGTTCCGATTTTCTTTTATTTCGCCTCTGCCCCCGCAAACCGAACACGTGGAAAATCCGGATTTCGGTTCATGGCCCAAGCCGCTGCATTTAACGCATCTGACATCAACTTTATATTTGATTTTTTCCTCCGTGCCGGAAAACGCCTCTTCCAAACTTATTTCTTGAATCAATTGGATATCGGAACCGTGCTTATAAGTCCGCCTTTGCTCCTTTACGCCCAAACCTTCAAAAAACGCGTCAAAAATATCACCGATATCCGCGGCTCCTCCTCCGCCAAAATCAAAATTAAAACCAGAAGACCCGCCTTGAGCGCCGCCGAAGGGCCCGCCTTGACCGAAATCCCAGCCGCCGAATGGACTGCCTTGAGCGCCGCCGGAAGACTGTTCCTCAAAGACCCTGCCGAATTGGTCGTACTGATTCCGTTTTTGAGGATTGGATAAAATCTGATACGCTTCGCTTAATTCTTTAAATTTTTTCTCGTCGCCGCCCGGTTTGTCAGGATGATATTTATGCGCCAGCTTACGATACGCTTTTTTTATGTCGTCTTGCGTGGCGTTTTTTTCAATACCTAAAATTTTGTAATAATTCATGTTTCAAATTAAAAAGTAAAATATAAAAATTAAAAAGTATTTTGGGATTTTCTTATTTTTAACTTTTAATTTTCGTTTTTCATTTTTAGTTTTCTGTTTTTCATTTATACAATTATAGTTTCCTTACTCCGTTGTTCCAAAGAAATTCTGGCAAAGCCGATTGCCAACAAAATCTCATAAATCACAAAAGTTAAAATAGATATCACCGATCTTAACGGCCAACTTATCGCTTCAATGGTCAAAAAAATCAAAAGCCCAATTATTGCGAAAACAATTTGTTTGCCTCTCTCAGATAAGTTTAAAAATTTTTCTCTGGCAATCTGATAAAGTGAATCTGGAATATTCATTTTTGGATTTATTTTAATTCCCAAAAAAGAAGACACTCTGTCGTAAAATTCGGAAGCGCTTTTACCGATTATTTGCTGTTTGGCGGTTTTAGACAAATTTTCCGCGCCGGGAAGCCGGTTTAAACTTTGTTCTGAAGTTTTTAACGCTATTTCTTCAAGAGTAGAAGATATAGTAAACCCGGGCAAAAATTTATTAATTATAAAATCGCCGGACGACATAACTTCACGAAACAAAAAAGGCGAAACCGGAAATCTGTCTTGGTCGGCTACGGCCGAATAAAACGGCATCAGACCGCCGAATAAAAGCGCGAAGGCCGCAACTGCTTTGGGCAAAACCGCCCGGCTGGTTTCCCAAAAATTTATTTTCATATTATTTTCAAGAACCTTTCTGCCGCTGTAGTTGCCCCAATATAAAACCGCAAAAATAATAACGGAAAAGGACAAAATAACCAGCGACTCGGTGATAAAAGTAATAACCATCGCCAAACTTTCAAGAACCAAAATGAAAGCCGAAGCGCTGTTTTGCCTTGTAAAAAACGTCTGGAGAAGAAAAATTATTGAAAATACCAAACCCAAAACGCTTGCCCAAAAAAGAGCGTTCCAATCGGTTGTTCTAAAAAAGTCCTTTAAAAACCAGCCGAACGCGAAAGCCGCCGCGATGCCCAAAATCCAAAGAACAATTATTTTAATTGATATAGACCCAGGATGTTCAAGAGAAGTTTTTTTGTCAAGAAGCTGGATTTCCGTCATTATTTTTATTATACATTGATTGGCCGATTTTTTGAAGCTCGTTTGAAAGTTCCTGAAGTTTTGATTTTATCGCTTCAATATCTTCGCCGTCCTTCGGCAAGCTCAGGACGGATTTTAACGCTTCTATTTTCGCGTTGACGGATTCTTTTATTTCTTGGGAAATTTTGTCTCCTGCGTCTTTTACCGCCTTTTCAGACATATAAATCGTTTGTTCCGCCTGATTTTTTGTTTCAACCAATTCTTTTTTTCTCTTATCTTCTTCAGAATGCGCCGTCGCCTCGTTTTTTAATTTTTCAATTTCCTCTTTTGAAAGTTGCGTTGACGCCTCAATTCTTATTGACTGACTTTTACCGCTCGCTTTATCTTTCGCCGAAACATTCAAAATGCCGTTGGCATCAATGTCAAAAGAAACTTCTACTTGTGGAACCCCTCTCGGCGACGGCGGAATGCCGTCCAAAATAAATCTTGCCAAAGTCCTGTTATCTTTCGCTATAGGCCTTTCGCCTTGAAGAATATGAATTTCAACCGATGTCTGATTATCCGCGGCCGTTGAAAACACCTGTGACTTCGTCGCCGGAATAGTCATATTTTTTTCAATAATCGTGGTAAAAATTCCGCCTAATGTCTCAATGCCAAATGAAAGCGGAATTACGTCCAAAAGCAAAACGTCTTTAACGTCTCCTTGAAAAATTCCGGCTTGGACGGCCGCGCCGACCGCGACAACCTCGTCGGGATTAATTCCTTTATGCGGCTCTTTGCCAAAAAGATTTTTTACCGCCTCGTTTATCAAAGGCATTCTTGTCTGACCGCCGACCAAAATCACTTCATCAATGTCAGAAATTTTAAATCCCGATTCGGAAACCACTTTTTTGACTATCTCTATTGAGCGGTCAACATATTCCCTAATCAAATCCTCCAATTTTGCTCTCGTCATTTTCATTAGAAAATGTTTCGGTCCCGAAGCGTCTGATGTGACGTAAGGCAAATTTATTTCCGTTTCAACCGCTGTTGAAAGCTCATGTTTGGCGCGCTCGCCCGCTTCTTTAAGCCGTTGTAAAGCCAACGGGTCCTTGGATAAATCAATACCTTCACGCTTTTTATATTCACTCACTAAAAATTCCATTATTTTTTTGTCAAAATCGTCGCCGCCCAAATGAGTGTCGCCTCCGGTTGATTTAACCTCAACTACGTCATCGCCAATTTCCAAAACCGAAACGTCAAAAGTACCGCCGCCAAAATCATAAACGGCTATTTTTTCGTTTTTTTGTTTGTTCAATCCGTAAGCCAAAGCCGCCGCGGTCGGTTCGTTGATTATTCTTTTTACTTTAAGCCCCGCGATTTCTCCGGCGTTTTTGGTGGCTTGCCTTTGCGAATCGTCAAAATAAGCGGGCACGGTGATTACCGCTTCTTCTATTTTTTCTCCGGTTTTTGCCTCCGCGTCCGCTTTAAGCTTCGCCAATATCATCGCGGAAATTTCCTCGGGCGTGTGCCACTTATCGCCCATTTTAACTTCAACGCCGCCGGTCGCCGATTTCTGAATATCGTAAGAAAGCCAGGCCTTGTCGCGCTGAACTTCGGGGTCGTCAAATTTTCTGCCGATTAATCTTTTGACTGAAAAAATCGTGTTTTTGGGATTGACGACGGATTGCCGCTTCGCCAAAACGCCAACCAATCTTTCATTGGCTTTAGAAATCGCCACGATTGACGGCGTAGTTCTCATTCCCTCGTGGTTTTCCAAAATTTTCGGCTCGCCTCCTTCAATAACCGCCATCGCCGAATTTGTTGTTCCCAAATCAATGCCTAATATTTTTGCCATAATTTTACTTCGCCACTTTAACCCTCGCGGGCCTTATTAATTTTCCTCCAAGCGTATATCCTCTTTCCACCTCTTCAATAATAGTATTGGACAATTTGTCGGATTCAATAGTCGCCACCGCTTCGTGAAACGCGGGGTCAAATACTTGCCCGACGGACACGATTAATTTTTCCAAACCGTAATTTTTGAGCGCGTCTTCAATCTGCGACTTTATCAAATACATCCCTTTTTCCGCCTTACCCTCTTTTTCCAATGCCACTATCGCAAGGTCAAAACTATCCAAAATCACAATCAAATCCCTGATAATCATTTCATTGGCGAAATTTCTGAATATCTCAAACCTTTTCGCCTCGTCTTTTTTATAATTTATAAGCTCCGCCCGCGCTCTTTGCCAGCCGTCCAGATATTCGTCGCGTTCTTTTTTTATTTTGTCAAAATCCGTTGATTCCTCGGTTTTCCCGGGCTCAACCGGTTCATTTTGACTTGTATTTTTAATTTCATCGCTCATAACATATCAATTATATTGATAAAAAATAGACAGTCAACCCCGTGCCTTTCAAAGAAAATTTAACGAACCAAATAAACGTTTTCCAGTTCGTTTATATTATAAGACATTTTAATAACGGCTTCTTTAAAAACTCCTCCTGATTCTTCCCTAATCTGGCTTATATTCCCGATTTTCAGATGCAAAGGAAAATCTTTTGAGGACAAAAAAACGGCGTCTCCTTCCTTTACCGGTTTTTCAATTAAGGCGATTTTAGGGTCGTTTCCGCCGTTGAAAAGGCCATTAATCTTGTTTTCGCCTATTTTTACCGGAATCTGCCAATCGGGGTCAAAAACGGTTCTAACTGAAGCGAAATTTTGCGAAACGTCAATTACCTTTCCAATAAACACTTCGCCGTTTAAAACAACCGGCATTTCTTTTTTAACGCCGTCTTTCAGACCCTTATCAATCGTTAAAATACTTTTAACGTTAAATGGGTATGTTGAAAAAACTTTTGTGGCTAAATATCTTCCTGTTAAATCATTTTGTAAATCCGTATTCCCCAATTTAAAAATATGTAACTTCTGCAATTGAGCTTTTAAATTCTCGTTTTCAATTTTTAAGGAGAGATTTTCTTTATATAAATCCGTTTTGAAATAATCAAACAGAAAATAAACCGTTGCGCTCAAATAATTTTTCTTGACGAAAAAACCGCTGAAAAAAGTCAGGAACAGAAATGCGGCGGCCACTCCGATTAAAATCCATTTTTTCATGCTTCGCTGAATCTACTAATAACCAATCTTTTACTAATTTACGAATCTATTTGTATATTTATACAGATTTGTTATTTGTAGATTTTTAATTAATGTCCAACGGCTTCAATGGCAATGTGAATAAATGGGAATAATTATCAATGTTTTCCGCGATAATGCCCGTGCCCCGCACAACCGCGGTCAAAGGGTCGTCAACCACCGTCACAGACACCGCAATTTCTTTTTCAATCAACTCGTCAAGCCCCCTAAGCAAACTTCCGCCACCGCAAAGAAAAATTCCCTTTTCAAGAATGTCGCCAACCAATTCGGGCGGCGTTTTTTCAATGATTTCCTTTATGGAATCAGTCACTAAACGCAATGATTTTGAAATCGCGGCTCTCACTTGAGTATTTTTTAAAATAATTTCCTTGGGCAAACCGGTGGTCATTTCCCTGCCTCTGACGGCGATTTCCAGTTTTTCATCAAGCGGAATGGCCGAACCCACCGCTTTTTTTACTTCTTCGGCGGTCGGTTCGCCAATAACAAGCTTGAATTCGTCTCTCATAAATTTAACGATATCGTCGTTAAATTTGTCGCCCGCGATTTTCAAACTCTTGGAGATAACGGTTCCGTTCATTGAAATGACGGCTATATCCGTTGTTCCGCCGCCGATGTCAACCAACATCGTCGCTGACGCTTCTTCAATCGGAAGCCGCGCGCCCAAAGCCGCTGCCAGCGGTTCTTCAATAAGATAGGCCCTGGTTGCTCCCGCGGTTATAACCGCATCCTCAACGGATTTTCTTTCCACCTCGGTCAAATTCGGCGGAATGCCGATTACAGCGCGATAATAATTAAAAACGCCTCTGCTGTTTGTTTTTTTTAAAAAATAGCGTATCAATTCCTGGGTCATCTCAAAATCCGAAATAACGCCATTGATAAGCGGCTTTATGACGGAAATATGAGCCGGGGTCCTGCCAATCATTTTTTTGGCTTCATGTCCGATAGCCACAATCTGACCGGTCTTATTATTGATAGCGACGACTGACGGCTCGTCCGCCATAATTCCTTTTTCCTTAATATATAAAAGAGAATTGGCCGTGCCCAAATCAAGTCCCACGTCTTTTTTGAAATAATTGAACATAAAATGGTACTTGGTAATTAGAAATTGGTAATTGTTTTAATTAATTCCTTTCCGCTCACTAATTTAATTTTTTCTTCGTTTCTCTTTTTAATTTCTATTTTCTCTCCGGTTTTTTCGCTGATTACCGCCCTTAACGGAATGCCGATTAAATCGCTGTCCGCGAATTTTTCGCCCGCGCTCGTTTCCTTTCTGTCATCATATAATACTTCAATTCCCGATTTTTTCAAATCAACATAAACTTCTTCGGCAAACCCCGAGACCTTTTCATTTTCCGGCTTAAGATTTATAAGATGAATATGAAACGGCGCCACGGACTCGGGCCAAATAACGCCTTTATCGTCATGATAAACCTCGGCGATGGTTCCCATAATTCGGTTAAGCCCGATGCCGTAACAGCCCATTATAACGTCCTGTTCTTTTCCATCCGCGTCTTTATAAACAAGATTAAACGGTTTTGAATATTTAGTTTTGAGTTTAAAAATGTTCCCGACTTCAATCGCCCGCTTTTCCTTTAAATTTTTATTGCCGCATTGCGGACAAACATTTTGTTCATTAATAATTTCTTTATTAACCGCAACCCCGCATTTTTCGCAAAGATAAATCGTATCTTCTCCGGTTTCCGCCAATGTTTGAAATTCATGAGAATATTTTGAAAAACTTCCTCCGGACGCATACGTTAAATGTGTCAAATCGCCCAAACCGAGTTTCTTAAAAATCCTTTCATACGCCTTGCTCGCTCTTTCATAATATTCTTCCATATCCTTTTCGTCCCTGTGAAACGAATAAAGGTCTTTCATAAAAAACTCCCTGCCTCTTAAAAGGCCTGATTTTGCCCTTTTTTCGTCCCTAAATTTGTTCTGAATTTGAAAAACCGCGGTCGGCAAATCCTTATAGGAAAATATGAATTTTTTAAGCAATGGAGCCGCTATTTCTTCATGAGTCGGCCCGAGCGCGTAATCAATTTTTGAATAAAAACTGGTGAATTTAAAAAGTGAATCATAGGTTTTCCACCTTTCGGTCTGTTCCCAATTGCTTTTTGGCTGAAGAGACGGCATCAAAATTTCCTGCGCGCCCAAGTCCGCCATTTCCTCGCGGATGATATTTTCTATTTTTTTAAAAACCCTGAAGCCAAGAGGTAAAAACGTGTAAACGCCGGCCATTAATTTATCCACAAATCCGCCGCGAATTAAAAGCTGGGCGTTTATTGCCTCCTCGTCTTTCGGCGCCTCGCGTCTGGTTTTAGTAAAAAGTTGTGATTGACGCATGTTTAAAAACTAATAATTTTTTTGTGCCTCAGAATGGAGTCGAACCATTGTTTGAGCGTTATGAGTGCTCTGTTCTAACCGTTGAACTACAGAGGCAGCTACGCCGACTTTCATTTATTAAGTATAACCCAACCTGTTTTGATTTTTCAAGAAAATAAAAAATTAAACTCTTTACTAATAAGTGATTATCATTTAATATATACCCGCGGGGTAGAGCATCGGTAGCTCGCAAGGCTCATAACCTTGAGGCAGTAGGTTCAATTCCTACCCCCGCAACAATGGATAATAGAGAAAAAATCTCCAAACTCATAGAAATCGCAAAAGGTTTAATCGGAACTCCCTATAAATACGGCGCTTATCTGGAACAAAATAATGGGGCGTTGGCATTTGATTGTTCCTCTTTTGTCCAACACGTTTTTAAGCAAATAGAAATTGAACTCCCCCGCTCTTCAGTTCTTCAAGCCGTTGCTCCAGGCCAAGAAATAAAAAATTTGGAACTAGCCAAACCGGCTGATTTGATATTTTTTGAAGGAAATCGCGGCCATTACAGACATGATTTATTCCCAAATAGAAAAATTTATATTGGCCATCTGGGAATTTATCTCGGCAATGACGAAATAATACATGCCACTAATAACAGCAGCGCCTCCGGCGTGGTTATTCAAAAAATTTCAGAGCTTCAAAAAGAATTCCCCGAAGCGTATAAAATAGTGATGATAAAAAGATTTATATAGCAAGCAAAACACTGATATACTTAAGTATATCAGTGTTTTTTAATATTTCCCGCGCTATCTTTAAAGATAGCAAAGATAATTTGATTCTTTATAAAATAAAAGACCCCTGCCAAACTCCGTTGGCAGGGGTACGCCTTGTGTTCTTCGCGGCCACTGGCGCTGTAGTGGCCACGTATATCCCTGTTTCTCTATCCCCAAAACCGGGAATCGTTTATGAGGGGACAGCCAGCTGTTAACATACTGCTTCGTTTGGCCCGCTGTGACGACCATCCAAAATCTTAAAACAATTAATTTTTAAAGTGCTTTATTATCGTCCTGTACCCCGTAGGCTATGAAAGACGACAACCATCAACTCTAACCCTTAAGTATCAAACGCTTCTTTTTAAGGGGGCGTTTTTAAGGACTTCATTAGGTGATGTTAACAATAATATAACAAACTTCAAATTAAAAGTCAATAGCTGAAAAACAAGGTAAATTCAGCTTATTTTTCTTGATTTTAAAGGTCTTCTTTGATACCTTTACAAAATGGCGCAAAATCAGGGAAAAAACTTAATAACCCGCCCGCCGATTGTCGTTGTAATGGGCCATGTTGACCACGGAAAAACCACTTTATTGGACAACATTAAGAAAACAAATTTGGCCGCTAAAGAAGCCGGCGGAATTACGCAATCAATCGGAGCTTATGAAATTAAACACGAGGGTAAAAAAATTACCTTTATAGATACTCCCGGACACGAGGCGTTTTCAAAAATGCGAGCCCGCGGAGCCAAAATCGCGGACTTGGCAATTTTGGTCGTGGCCGCTGATGATAGCGTTCAACCGCAGACAAAAGAATCAATCAATATCTTAAACGAAACAAAAACGCCGTTTATCGTTGCAATAAATAAAATAGACAAACCCAACGCCGATATTGAAAAAACCAAAAACGATTTGATGCAAAATAACGTTTTTTTGGAAGGCGCGGGCGGCAACGTGTCTTGGCATAAAATTTCCGCCAAAAGCGGAGAAGGCATTAACGAACTTTTAGATTTAATTTTATTGGCCGCGGAATTGGAAAATTTGACTTACGACCCCGATGTTTCGGCAAAAGGAATTATTATTGAAGCCAAACTGGACAGCCGTAGAGGCATTACCGCCTCGGCGATAATTGAAAACGGCATTTTAAAAGTCGGAAACCACATTGCGACTAAAACCGCCTGCGGAAAGATAAAGTCCTTGGGAAACTTCATTGGAGAACCGGTAAGCCAGCTTGAACCCTCGGCTCCGGCCTTGATTTTGGGTTTTGAAACATTGCCCGAAATCGGCGAAGAATTCATGACGGGAGAAATCGCGCTTTCCAAAACTGAAACTAAAAAAGAAATCACAATCCGGCCCAAAGCCGAAATTAAAACAAAAGAAACCAGGCCTCAATTGAATCTCATTATTAAAGCGGACGTAAGCGGCTCTTTGGAAGCGTTAAGCGGAATCGTCAAAAACCTTAATCAAGAAAAAATCAAAATTAACGTTCTGGAAGAACAAGTCGGCGAAATCACCGATGGCGACGTAAAATCCGCCGGCGACAATAACTCCATAATAATCGGCTTTAACGTCAAAACAACCAAAGCCGCTGAAAATCTGGCTCGCGCCCGAGAAATAAAAATCGTCACCAGTAAAATCATCTATGAAATTATTCAAATGATTGAAAAAGAAATGGAAGCGATTGAAAAACCGGCGCCTTTGGCCGAGATAGAAATTCTTTCAATTTTCAGCCAAAAAGACAAAAAACAATTAGTTGGCGGAAAAGTCGCAAGCGGAACGCTTAAAAAGAACATATCAGTTAAAATTTTAAGGCAGAATGAAGAAATCGGCTCCGGCAAAATAACCAGCTTAAAATCGTTTAAGCAGGAAGTTAATCAAATCCTTTCGCCTAACGAAGGCGGCATTATGATTGAATCGGTAACAATAATAATTGTCGGCGACCGCTTAATTGTTGAAGCTCCTAAAAAATAACCAATGAAGCAACGCAAGGAACGCCTTAACAGTTTAATACGCGAGGAATTGGCGAAAATAATAATAAAAGAATTGGAATTCCCAAACGCGTTGGTAACCATAACAGAGGTTGAGACCTCAAATGATTTTGAAATCGCCATTGTAAATTTCAGCGTCATCCCCTTTGAAAAAAGCGAAGAAGTTTTAAAGGAGCTCAACGCCAAGCATAATTATCTTTATCACCTTTTAAGAAAAAAAATTAGAATTAATATGCTCCCGAATATAAGATTTAAAATTGATACGGGAATAGCCCAGGCCGCCAAAATAGAAAAGATTTTAATAGAAGAAGAAAACAAACACAAATAAAAAACATCCTGAAAAGGATGTTTTTTATTTGTGTGGTGCCCGGGGTGGGAGTCGAACCCACATGTCCTTGCGAACAAAGGATTTTAAGTCCTTCGCGTATAACCAGTTCCGCCACCCGGGCAAAAATACGAGGCCTGGGGGAGAATCGAACTCCCGCATAAGGGTTTTGCAGACCCTCGCTTTACCACTTAGCAACCAGGCCGATTTAATAAAATATAATAAAAAATCAATAAAATCGCAACTATTTTATCACCCAAATCGCGGCTAAAACAACCACAATCTGGCTGGCATATCCAATCCATTTATGAATACTCATCTTTCTGAAAAAATGAAGCGCGGTATGATATTTATAAAGCGTTTTTAAAAATCGGAAATTAAAAACAAAACCCAGAAAACTGAAAATGTCCGGCAAAATCCCAAAAAACATTCCAGTCAAAATATAACTCACATCAGTATAATTTTTAGTTAAAAAAATAATCATTAAAAATCCAAGCGAAAAATCAACGCCGATCTTAGCCAAATCAAAAAACAACTTTCTCCTGCCTTTGATTTTACGCTTTAAAGCCGGAATATCGTATTCCGCGTGAGGAATAACGTCTAAAATAAAATGGCTTATCAAAGCCAAAACAGCCGCGAGCCAATAATTATCAGTTTGTGAGCCGATTGCGGCTCCGGCCAAAAGATGGGGGGTTATTATCATGCCAATGTTGTAATAATTTTATGAAGCTCAATGCTGAAATAAAATTATTTTACAACATTGAGCACCCAGCACCTATTTTATTTAAAATAGGTGCTGGGTTAAGGTTTTGTAGATGAATTTTCTGCGGCTGTCGCCTTGAAAATTCATACAAAGCCCTTTATCTGATGTCCGCTCCAAATTCATTTCTCAAAACTGCTTCTATCTTTACCATTTCATTATTAACTTCTTTATCCGTCAAAGTTTTGTCCGGCGCCTGAAAAACAATTCTGAAAGTCAAACTCCTTTTATCGTTGATTTTTTCCCCCTCGTATTCGTCCATCAAATCAACGTCGTCAATATGTTTCAAATCGGCAGTTTGTATTGATTGAATTATATTCCCCACTTTAGCCGTTTTATCAACCAAAATTGAAATGTCGCGCATCATTGAAGGATATTTTGAGAGAGGCAAATACTCATGTTCGCCTTCAACAAGTTTCAGCAACCCTTCCAAATCAAACTCCGCAACCGCGATTTTCCAATCAGCCAAATCCCCCGATGATTTTAACTTGCCCAAATATCCGATTTGTTTTTCTTTGGATTCAATCTTTAAAATCTCGCCCTGTTTCAAATATCCCTCCGTAAAATCCTTTATCCAATCGGAATCACTTATTTCCAAAAAATCAAAATCAACCAAACCGACTCTTTTAAATAATTCCGCGAGAACGCCTTTTAATTCAAATAATTTTTCTTCCGTCTTTGAAGCCAAAACTATTCCCGCGGAAAAAAGTTCGTTTATCTTGTTTGATTCCCCTGATTTGAAAAATACTTTCCCCAATTCAAAAATCCGGATTTCGCCAAAAAATCTGCCGTTATCATCAATGTTTTTAATAAGATTGACTGCCAGATTGGGCCTTAAATACTCATATTCCTTGCTTATCGGATTTTCCAATTCAACCAGACGATAATTTTTGGCCTTAAAAAAATTATTTGCGGGCGTAAAAGAATGATTATAAACTTCGTTTAATCCCAAACCGGCCAAAACTTTTCTTATCTTGTCTTTTAAAACAATTTTATCCTCAAAACCGGAAGAAACAATATGGAGGCGCGGCGCTCTGGCTTTTAATTTGTTATACCCGTAAAGACGGACAACTTCTTCAAATAAATCCTCCGGATTTTTAATATCAGTTCTTACGGCGGGCGCCTTGACCAAAAAATCGGAATTGGCCAATGTCTTAATTATTTTAAAATCCAAAAGTTCCAAATATTTTCGGATTGTTTTTAAACCAAAATCAGCGCCGATAAATTTGTTGAATTTTTCAACTTCAAATTTCAAAATTTTCGCCGGCTGTTTTTTGGAATAAACGTCTATTAAAACTCCTTCCGCGGCTCCGCATAATTCTTTAAGCAGTTCCCCTGCTCTGATAAGCCCATTTTTGGCGAGTTCAGGACTTATCCCTCTGGAAAATCTCATTGAGGCATCGGTTATAAGCCCTAATTTTCTTGAACCTGAATAGATATTGGCGGAATCAAAATTGGCCGATTCCACCACAATTCTTTTTGTATTCATTCCGACTTCAGCCAGCTTGCCGCCTTTAATTCCCGCGATCGCCAACGATTTTTTCTCGTCAGCTATCACTAAAATATCTTTATTTAGATTAATATGCTGATTGTCCAAAGTCGTGATTTTCTCCCCGCCTTTCGCCTTTCGCGCGACAATTTTCTTTATCCCCGACTTCTTATCTTTAACGCCTAATTTATCGTAGTCAAACGCGTGTATGGGCTGGCCAGTTTCAAGCATCGCATAATTCATAATATCCACTATCGTATTAATAGGCCGCATTCCGCAATTAATTAAAATGTTTTTCATCCACACGGGCGTCTTTTTCATCTTGCCCAAATCAAAATATTGAGCCATATATCTGGAACACAATTTTTTGTCTTTAATCTCAACTCTGAAATTCGCTTTTGCCCTGGTTTTATGTTTCTGAATTTCCGATAAATTGTATTTGAATTTCCTGCCTAAAGCCGCGGAAATTTCCCGCGCAAGCCCGATATGGCCGGCGGCGTCATACCTGTTTGGCGGAAGTTTTATATCAATCGCATTGCCCTTAAAACTATCAATTTCAAAAGCGTAAAGAGCCAACTTTTCAGAAAGCTCTTTTTTACCTTTTATCTGCGGAACTAATTTTTTTAATAATTTATAGCTGAATTTCATCCCTCACCCTTCAAATATTTATTTTATAAATTTATTAAAATTTATAAAATGGAATAATTGAAGTTTTAATTTATTATCATTTTTTACCCCCTGCCTTTTAAATTTTTTTATCTTTGAAGGGTGAGGGATTAAAATTGTTTGATAAATCTTAAATCACCCGAATAAAACAATCTGATGTCCGGAATTTTGTATTTAATCATCGCCAAACGGTCTATGCCCATCCCAAAGGCAAACCCCTGCCATTCGTTCGAATTGTATCTTACCGCGTCAAAAACGTTTCTATGCACCATGCCCGCTCCCATCACTTCCAGCCAACCGCCTTTATCCAGTTTAATATCAACCTCAACCCCCGGTTCAACGAATGGAAAATAACTCGGCCTAAACCGAAATTCTATTTTTTGCCCCTTAAAAAACTTTTTGAAAAATTCTTCAATGACAAATTTGAAATTTGCCAGCGAAACATCTTTGCCAACCATTAAACCCTCCAACTGATAAAAATTTATTTCATGGGAAGCATCAGTCGCTTCATATCTAAAAACCCTTCCCGGCGCGATTATCTGAAAAGGCGGATTATACTTTTCCATATATCTTATTTGAACCGGGCTGGTGTGAGTTCTTAAAAGCAGTCGGTTTTTGGTTTTCGCCTGCTTAAGCCAAAAAGTATCCCACATTTCCCGCGACGGATGATTTTGCGGAATATTTAACGCGTCAAAATTATATTGCTCATTCTCAACTTCCGGACCTTCAACAATGGAAAAATTCATTGAAGAAAATATCTGATTCATTTCATCTTCAACTTTCGCCAATATATGAATATGGCCTGATTCAATTTTTTTAGCCGGCTTGGTGATATCCAAAACCGGCGCCATTAATGAACGCCTGTAATTAAGGTCGTCAATTTTTTCCTGAACCAAATCCTGAATTTCCTTTCTTATGGCATTTGCCTTGGCGCCGATTTCGCGGCGCTCTTCAACGGATAAATTCTTGAGCGAGCCCAAAATTTCGGTTAATTCGCTTTTCCTGCCCAGATACTTAACGCGAATTTTTCCAAAATCCTTAAAATTTCTGATTTCGTCAATTTCTTTTATAAATTCCTGCCGGATTTTTTGAAGCTTTTCAATCATTAAATAAAATTATAATCCATTTATTTTTAATGTTCAATCTTGATAAATTGCCGTAATGCGTTATATTTTAAGAAGTTGATTATAAATTATCTGTTATAGGTTATTAGTTATTAGTTTATCCTGGAGGGTTCGCATAGTGGTCTAGTGCGTCCGCTTGGAAAGCGGATATGCCGAAAGGCATCACAGGTTCAAATCCTGTACCCTCCGCCAATAAAATCCGCCCATAAGGCGGATTTTACATGTTGATTCTTAAGCAGCGCGTTTTTCGGGATGCCTCCTAAAATATTCTTCTTCAACCATTTTATTTGAAATCATCGCTTCAAAATTGGAACGGGAGTCGTCTTGCGGCTTAAAATTATTGCCTTTTTGATTTTCCTGTTCATTTAAATAATTTTTTATGTGATTGCGGTATTCCTCAAATTCTTTATTGGTAAGATTATGCTTTTTTAATTTATCAAAAATCATCAAATCGCCGTCAGTTAATTTATCAACGTCAATAAAATCAAAATGAGGGTCTTTCCTTTTTTCTTTTTGTTCGTACAAAAAATCACGTAATTCTTCCAAATGTTTTACGTCAATTTCTTTTTGTTTTTCCGGTTGGAAATTGATAATTTCGCCCATATTTTTTCATTTGGTTCGCTTCGTAATATTTTTACAGCGCCATTATAAAATTTTTACCCATGTTTTTCTTGGCTTGATACATCGCGATGTCCGCTCTTTCAATAAGTTCATATAAATTGAAAATTTCTTCCTTGCGTCTTTTACTAATAGCCGAAATCACGCCGAAACTCGCTGTAAATTTCCTTTTTTCCTTAACTTCGGGAATCCGCAATCTGGCCAATTTATCTTTCATTTTAGCCGCGACTTTATACGCTTCATTTTCGGAAGCATCCAATAAACCGATAATAAATTCATCTCCTCCCCATCGGGCGACAACATCAAATTCCCTGACTGAATTGGAGAATATCTCGGCCGCCGATTTTAATAATTTATCACCCGATTTATGGCCGTAAATGTCGTTGACTTTTTTCAGATCGTCTATGTCTATAAAAATCAAAGAAAAATTTTTAATATTAAACCCTTTTCTTTTTTCTTTTTTCGCGTGGACCGCATGCCCGGCTTCGTTTAAAAATTTCCACGCCTCCCTGACAAAACCCTGACGGTTATAAAGGCCTGTCAAAAAATCACGGTCAGCCGCCATTTGAAGACGCACAATTTCCTTATCTTTCTTTTCAGTTAAACTGACTAATCGCTTAATTTCGTTTTTTAATTGTTTAATACTTTCCGCCATCCGTAAATATTATACCACAAAGGACGCGCAATAATGCGCGCTTTTTCAAAATTTCAATGCCTCCAAGGCCTTTATCCTTTCTTCAACCGGCGGATGAGTCATAAAAAGCTTGGCAATGCCGGAAAGTTTAGCCCCCTTAAAGGGGTTGTCCACCCATAGATGCGCGGTGGCGTTATTGGCTATTTTCATCGGAATCGCGCTTGCGGAAATTTTTTCCAAAGCCGAAGCAAGACCTGAAGGATTTTTGGTCAAAACCGCGCCCGAAGCATCGGCCAAAAATTCCCTTTTTCTTGATATCGCCAATTGGATAAGCATGGCCGAAATCGGCGCGACAATCGCCAAAATAATTCCGACAACGGCAAAAATTTGATTGCCTCCCCTTTCATTATCTCTATTTCTAAAGCCGCCGAAAAACGCGCTTCTTAAAAAGATATCCGAAACAATTGAAATAAAACCGACCAAAACCACGACAATTGTTGAAATTAGAATGTCGCGATTGGCAATATGAGACAATTCATGCGCAAGCACGCCTTCTAATTCTTTTGCGTTCAATCTTTGAAGTAATCCCGTTGTAACCGCAATCGCGGCGTGTTTTGAATTTCTTCCGGTTGCGAAAGCGTTAGGTTGAGCTTCATCAATAATATAAATTTTAGGCGCGGGCAAAACGGCTTTTTTCGCCAATTCCCCTACAATTTTAAAAAGTTCGGGATAATTTTTCTTTTCAACCGGTTTGGCTTTTGTCATCGCCAAAACGATTTTATCCGAATACCAAAAAGAAATAACATTCATCAGCAAACTGAAAACAACCGCAAAATATAAAATTGACGGATTGCCGTAAATTCTTGAAAAAAGCCAGCCAATTCCGATGACGCCGATTAAAAAAGCCGCAATTAAAATAAACGTCCTTCTAATATTGGAATTTTTACATTTGGCAGCGAGACCGCAAAGAAAACTTTGTTTTATTTGCGGCGAGGGAACTAAATGAAAAAATGTTACGCGTTGTGACATTTTTTATACGAAATGAAATTCATTATTTACCGCCTTACAAAAGGAAGCAGTCCTAAAAATCTGGCCCTTTTTATGGACTGAGCGAGCATTCTTTGATGTTTTGCGCAAGTGCTCGTGTGTTTCGGATCTATGATTTTCGCCTGCGATGAAACAAACCGTCTAAGCAAGTCGGCTTCTTTATAATCAATATATTTTAAATTTTGCGAGCAGAAAAAACACTGTTGTGTCATATTTTTAAAACGGCAAATCTTCGGATTTTATTTCTTCTTCGTTAATATCTATTTGCGGAAGGTCTGTTTGCGGCGCCGCGTCAACCCCCTGCCTGTCGGCAGAAAAACCTTCCTTTTGAGAAACCGGCTGCGCCGCGGCTCCTTTATTAAATCCCGCGCTTCTGGGACCCAATTGTAATCTGTCGGAAATCACCTCGGTGGTTTTTTGATTTTGGCCTTGCTGGTTCTGCCAAGTTCTGCTCTTGAGCCGTCCTTCAATCATTACCATACTTCCCTTTGAAAGAAATTGCGAAGCCACTTCTGCCTGCTTTCCCCAAACAACAATATTATGATATTCCACTTCTTCCTGTCTTGCTCCGGCCTTATCTTTCCAAACCCGATTAGTCGCCACTGAAAAATTGGCAACCTGCTGGCCGTTCGGAATTGTTCGGAGCTGCGGGTCCGCAGTCAATCTTCCTATGATGAAAACTTTATTTAAATCCATAATAATTTAACTTACAACCCACAACTTACAACTTACAACAAATTTATTTTTAGTTATTATTTATTAGTTGTTTGTTGTTAGTTATTAGTTATTTTAATATTTCTTCCAATTTTTTTTCCAATAATTCGTTGTTAATAAAAGCGTCGCTGGACTCCTTTCTTTCTTCTCTAATTTTAACTTTCGGCAAAGCCGCCTGCTCATTGAAAGACACGGGCTTCTCGGATTGTTCCATTTCCTGCTGTTTTAAAGCGGTATCCGGCAAAACAACCGCTAAAAACCTCAATATCTTTTGGTTAAATTTGAGTTTTTCCGTTAATGGCTTTATTGAAGCGGCATCAAGCGCGAATTGGACGTAACCGAAAAAAGCTCCTGTTTCTTTTTTAATCGCATAAGCCAGCCGAATTTTTTTCGGCTTTCCTTCTTTTAAAATATCGGCTTTATGGGCTTTTAGCGCTTTAATTACTTCTTCGGCATCCCCCTCTGAAACCGCCAAATATCCTATTTCGTAATTTTTTACCAAGTTTTCCATTACTTTAAAATACTAATAAATAATTTTTAATATGTCAAAACTATTCCGCCTCTTTACTTTCTTTTTCAATAATCGGCTTTACGCGATAGCCGGTGCCTGCGGGAATCAATCTTCCAATAATGACGTTTTCTTTAAGACCCCTTAATTTGTCGGTTTTGCCTTCCGTCGCGGCTGCGACCAAAATTCTATTGGTTTCCTGGAACGATGCCGATGAAAGGAAGCTCTCGGTTGAAAGAGACGCTCTGGTGATGCCGACTAAAAGCTGTTTCGCTTTTGCCGGACTTTTACCTTTAGCTTTTATTTCTCGGTTAACCTCCAAAAATCTCGATTTTTCTACAATGTCGCCAAGAACGAATTCGGTATCGCCCGGTTCTTTTATCATCACTCTTGAAAACATCTGTTTAACGATAATTTCAATGTGTTTGTCGTTTACCGCGTTTCCTTCCGGAACGTAAATCTTCTGAACTTCGTTTATGGCGTATCTTTCAACAGCGTCCTTATCCTTATGATTAAACAATTCTTTTAAATCCAAACTGCCTTCGCAAAGCTGGTCGCCTTTGGAAATCTTGTCTTTGGCTTTAACGAAAACCTTAATGCTTCTCGGTATTAAATACTCGATAACTTTTGATTTTTTGTTTTTGGAAACCTTAAGCAATATCGCCTTCATGCTGTCGCGTTCTTCAATATCTTCAATCACCCCGTCGCTTTCCGCCAAAATCGCTTTGCCTTTTGGCAAACGAACCTCAAATATTTCTTCAACTCTCGGCAAACCGTGCGTGATGTCAACTCCGGCAATGCCACCCGTATGAAAAGTCCTTAGAGTAAGCTGGGTTCCCGGTTCGCCGATTGATTGAGCGGCGATAACCCCCATCGCTTCGCCAATCTGCGCCAAACCTCCGCGTCCCAAATCAAGGCCGTAACACTTGGAACAAACGCCGTATAAAGTTTTACACCTGAGCGGAGAGCGCACTTTAACTGCGACAATTGACGATTCTTTTCCGATTTTTTCCGCTTTCTCTTTGTCAATTATTTCTCCCGCTCTGGCCAGAATTTTATTGCCGACTTTGACGTCATTAAGCAAAGTTCTGCTGAAAATTCTTTGGCCGAAATTATAACCGTATTCATCTCCGTCAGCCCTGAAAAGTTCAATGCCTTCGGTTGTCCGACAGTCGTTCTCGCGAATAATTATGTCCTGCGCCACATCAACCAATCTTCTAGTAAGATAGCCGGCAGACGCCGTTTTAAGCGCGGTGTCGGTCAACCCTTTTCTGGAACCGTGAGTGTTGATAAAAAATTCCAAAACATTCAACCCTTCTTTATAAGACGACTTGACGGGCAATTCAATTGTTTCGCCTCTCGGATTTTGCACTAAGCCCTTCATACCAAGCATCTGCACCGCTTGAGCCCAGGAACCTCTGGCTCCAGAATCAACAATATAATGAACCGCGTTGAGTTTCTTGGTAGCGCTCAAAACTTTCGGCACGATGACCGCAATTTTATCCTTGGTTTTTTCCCAAACCGCGATAATTCTTTGGCGGCGTTCTGAATCGGTAAGCAAACCATCGTCATATTGTTTTTCAACCACTAATATTTCTTTTTCCGCTTCTTCAATAATTTTGCCTTTTTCCGCGGGAACAAGCAGGTCTTCCATACCCCAGCTGATTCCCGAAGCGGTGGCGTATCTAAACCCTATTGTTTTGATTTTATCTAATATCTTCCAAGTGTTTTCAATGCCGTATTTGGTAATAACCGCGGCGACAATTCTCTGTAATTCTTTTTTATTCATAATTTCATTTATAAATCCGAAGTCCTTCGGCAAAACGCCGTTAAAAATCACTCTCCCGACAGAGGTCTCCAAATACTTATTTTTAGCAACCCAAATTTTAACCAAAGCGTTGATGTCAACGTTGCCGAATTCGTAAGCTAAAACCGCTTCATCAAACGAAGAAAAAACTTTACCCGTTCCTTTGGCTCCTTCTATTATTTTAGTAAGATAATAACAACCTAAAATAATATCTTGAGAAGGCGAAGCTATCGGGTCTCCCGTTGACGGCTTTAAAATATTTCTGCTTGAAAGCATTAATTTTTCGCATTCGTCCTGCGCCTCTTTTGAAAGCGGAACGTGAACGGCCATCTGGTCGCCGTCAAAGTCGGCGTTAAACGCGGAACAAACCATAGGCGGTATTTTAATCGCCAAATCCTCTACAAGAACCGGTTTAAACGCCTGAATGCCCAAACGATGTAAAGTAGGAGCGCGATTTAAAAGAACTTTTTTATCTTTAATCACTTCTTCTAAAATAGCCCAGACCTCGGCCGGCGCCTGTTCTATAAGACGCGTGGCGTTTTTAATGGTAAAAGCGAGACCTTCTTTGATAATTTTTGAAATAACGAACGGCTTGAATAATTCCAAAGCCATTTTTTTCGGCAAACCGCAAGTATCAAGCGGCAATTCCGGACCGACAACAATAACGGAACGGCCGGAATAGTCCACGCGTTTACCCAAAAGATTCTGCCTGAAACGGCCTTGCTTTCCTTTTAAAATGTCCGCCAAAGACCGAAGCGGCCTTCTTTGCGCCGACATCTGCGGCGAAGCCGTGCCCCTCGCGGTATTGTCAATCAAAGCGTCAACCGCTTCTTGAAGCATTCTTTTTTCGTTGATAATGATTATTTCCGGCGCTTTTAATTCTATGAGTTTCTTTAATCGATTATTGCGATTGATGACACGCCTGTACAAATCGTTTAAATCCGAAGTGGCGTAACGGCCGCCGTCAAGCGGAACCATGGGCCGAAGTTCCGGAGGCAAAACCGGAAGTATGCTTATAATCAGCCATTCCGGCTTCATTTTATTTTTCATGAACGAATGCGCGAGTTTGAGCCGAGTCATAAGCTTTTTGACTCTTCCTTCTTCGCGGGTATACTCCAATTCTTTTTCGGTTTCTTGATACATCTTTTTTAAATCAATATTCTCCAAAATTTTTCTGATGGCCTCCGCGCCGCTCTGCGACTGAAACACATCGCCGAATCTTCGCGACAAATTAAAATATTCCGTCTCGGAAAGAATCTGGCCGGCTTTAAGCGAAACCAATTGATCTTTGGTCTCTTCCATTTTCGCTTCCAACTCCTTTAACGCCGCTTTTGTCTCGGTTCCTTTTTTCTTTGATTTGAATTCTTCTCCAAGTTCTTTTAAAACCCTTTTTCTGGCGTCTTCATTGACCAAAGTCACGATATAAGCCATGTAATAAATAACTTTTTCAAGTTTCTGCACCGGAATATCCAAGAATAAAGAAATTCTTGAGGGGATAACTTTCAAAAACCATATGTGCGAAACCGGAGCCGCAAGTTTAATATGCCCCATTCTTTCTCTCCTGACGCTTGAATGAGTCACTTCAACGCCGCATTTGTCGCAAATTATTCCCTTATAACGGATTCTTCTGTACTTGCCGCAATAACATTCATAATCCTTAGTGGGCCCGAAAATCCGCTCGGAAAACAGACCGTCTTTTTCCGGCCTTTGAGTCCTGTAATTTATGGTTTCCGGTTTAACCACCTCGCCATGGGACCAACTCAATATTTCTTCGGGCGAAGCGACTTTAAGTTTTAATCCGCTAAAATCTTTATATTCCATAATTTATGCTTCGGCTCTGCTCAGCATAACACTGAGCTTGCCGAATGTATTATTTTTTCTCTTCCTCATTATTAACCACCTCAATGCTTAATCCCATTGCCTTTATTTCACTCACTAAAACGTTAAAAGCTGACGGGATGTTCGGACTCTTAATGTCTTCTCCTCTGATTATATTTTCAAACGTTGCCGCCCTTCCGAAAATGTCATCGGATTTTATGGTGAGCATTTCCTGTAAAGTATGCGCGGCGCCGTAACCTTCAAGAGCCCATACCTCCATTTCTCCAAACCTCTGGCCGCCAAATTGAGCTTTTCCGCCGAGCGGCTGTTGGGTAATAAGAGAATAAGGGCCGGTGGCTCTCATGTGGATTTTGTCTTCAACAAGATGGTTAAGCTTTAATATATATATGTATCCCACGGTGACCGGCTGCGGGAATTTTTTTCCCGTCCGTCCGTCATAAAGAGTTAATTTTCCGTTTTCGGGGTAGCCGGCTTTTTTAAGTTCTTCTTTTATCATTTCTTCGGTTGCTCCGACAAACACGGGAGTAGCGGCTCGATAACCCAATTTCTTGGCGGCCAAGCCCAAATGGGTTTCCAAAATCTGCCCCAAATTCATACGTGAAGCCACACCCAAAGGATTTAAAATAATATCCACCGGCGTTCCGTCTTCAAGATACGGCATGTCTTCAGCCGGCCTGATTTGGGAGATAACGCCTTTATTTCCATGCCGTCCGGCAAGTTTGTCGCCGGCTCTTATTTTTCTCATTTGAGCAATATCAATCTGGATTCTTTTAATAACGCCTACTTCCAATTTATCTCCTCTTTCGCGCGAAAAAATCTTTACGCCGATGACGCGTCCTGTTTCACCGTGCGGCAAAATAAGCGAAGAATCCTTGATGTCTCTGGCTTTTTCCTCAAAAATCGCGCGGAGCAGTTTTTCTTCAGCGGTAAGTTCGGTTTCGCCCTTGGGAGAAACCTTGCCGACTAAAATATCGCCGGAACGAACCTCGGCGCCAATTCTAATAATTCCTTCCTCGTCCAAATTTCTGAGTTTTTCCTCGGAAACATTGGGAATGTCGTTTGTAGTTATCTCAGGCCCGAGTTTAGTTTCTCTCACATCGCAATAAAAATCTTTAATGTGAATTGACGAAAAAATATCTTCTTTAACGGCGCGCTCGGAAAGAATAATGGCGTCTTCAAAATTGGCTCCCTCCCAAGAAATAAACGCCACTAATAAGTTTTGCCCCAAAGCCAAAACGCCGTTATCCATAGAAGGACCATCGGCTAAAACATCTCCTTTTTTTATTTTGTCGCCTTTTCTCGCTAAAAGTTTATGGGAAATGCAAGTATATTGATTGGAACGTTGAAATTTTTGAAGTGTATATTCTTTAAGTCCGGATTTGGTTTTTAAAACGACACGGTCCGCATCTGCTTCAATAATTTCTCCGTCTTCGTCCGCGATAATGGCGCGCAAAGAATCTTTGGCAAGTTTTTCTTCAATACCCGTTCCCACCAAAGGCGCCTGCGGTTTAACGGTCGGTACCGCCTGTCTTTGCATGTTTGAACCCATTAAAGCCCTATTGGCGTCATCGTGTTCCAAAAATGGAATAAGCGAAGTGGCGACGCTGATTGATTGATTGTTTGTAACGTCAATGAAGTCAACTTCTTCTCTCTCTATAGTTCTGGGTTCTCCCTTGATTCTCGCTTCAACAACTTTATCAATAATTTTTTTCTGGTCGTCCAATTTGACGCCTCCATGGGCGATTTTATATTTTTCTTCCTCAATCGCGTTCATCCACACGATTTCATTAATTACTTTTCCGTTTTTAACTTTAGCGTACGGCGTTTCCAAAAAACCGAATTCATTGATACGAGTGTAACTTGCGAAATGATTGACTAAACCGATTGATTGGCCTTCCGGCGTTTCAATCGGACAAATTCTTCCATAATGCGAAGGATGGACATCGCGAACCTCAAAGCCGGCATGTTCGCGCGTGAGACCTCCGGGGCCTAAAAGAGACAGTCGCCTCTTGTTCTCAATTTCCGACAACGGATTTGTTTGGTCCATAAATTGCGAAAGCTGGGAAGAAGATAAAAATTCCTTCATTACCGCCACGAGCGGCCGGCCGTTAATAAGCTGAACCGGCGCCAAACCGGCGATGTCCGAAGTTGAAATTCTATCTTGAATATTTCTTCTCATTCGGGCAAAACCGACATAAAGCCGCGTCTGAAGCAATTCCCCCACGGCTCTCACCCTGCGATTACCCAGATGGTCAATATCATCGGGCTCGGCGGCTGGATTATTATTTAATGTGATAATTTCTTTCACTATTGAAACCAAATCCTCTAAATCCAAAAGAGTGGAATTTTTATTCTTAAGTCCCAGACGCTGATTGAGTTTGAATCTGCCCACCGCCGACAAACTATAGCGGTCCGCTCTGCCGAACATGGCGTCAATCAAACTCTTGGCGTTTTCCGGAGTCGCCAAATCGCCGGGCCTGAGCCGCTTATAAATTTCAGAGTAGGATTCCATCGAAGTTTTTGCCGCGTCCTTTTTTAATGTTGCTTCAATATATTTAACACTGCTCGTGTCAACGTCGGCGAAAACCTTTTTTATTTTTTCAGCGGTATCTAAATTTCCGATGCCCTTTGCGGTGAAAATTCTTAAAAGGTCTGTAACCGGCGCTTTTCTATGACGGTCTATTTTGACCCCGATAAAGCCGTCTTGTTCAGTTTCAAATTCCAACCAGCTCCCGCGATTGGGAATAATTTTTGCGCCGAAAAGTTTTTTGCCGCGGGAAACAGCCGCGTTGAAATAAACGCCGCTTGAACGAATAAGCTGAGACACCATCACGCGCTCCACTCCGTTTAAAATAAAAGTATAACAACTCGTTATTATCGGAAAATCGCCGAGATAAACTTCTTGTTCTTTTGTTTCTTTGGTTTTATGATTAACCAACTTGACTTTGACTCTAAGCGGCGCTTCGTAAGTGAGGCCTTTAAGCCGCGTTGTCTCTTCGTCATATCGGGGCTCGTCAAAATAATAATCAAGGAAATAAATTTCAACTTCCGCTCCGGTATAATCCTTGATGGGAGAAATCTCGTCAAAAAGTTCTCTCAATCCTTTTTTCACGAACCAATCCCAGGAATCTTTTTGAATTTCCGCCAAAAACGGCTGTTTGACGAAAGCGCCCGGATGAGATGAAAAAATTTTAACGGGGGTTTTTTTAACCATAAAATAACCTTCCGCGATAAGCGGCTATTTATATTAGTTTGTATTTTAACAATTAACCGGATTAATAGGATTAATTATTATTATATTTAACACGATTTGATATGTGTTCGTCAAGTCCCCCCTTAATCTAACAGATATTTTTCTCTATTTTTGGCATGCTCGTCCAATGTTTTTGAAAATATCGTCTTTTTTGTTACAGGGTCTGACAGATAATACCAGTATTCGGATTTTATCGGCTCTATCGCCGCTTTTATGGATTCTAAAGCGGGATTGCTTATCGGCATCGGCGGATATCCCAGATATATATAGGTATTGAAAGTAGAATTAATTTTAAAATCCGCTTGGTTTAATCCGCAACCGGAAAATCTTCCGCCGCATTTCGCGTAAATCACAGTCGCGTCAATCTGGATAGGCATTCCGTTTCTTATTCTTTTTTCCAAAATTCCCGCGGCTATCTGACGTTCGCGATAATCGGGAATTTCTTTTTCCAAAAGAGAGGCCAGGATTAATTTATTAAAAATATCATCATTTTCCAAAATACGCAAGTCCTTTCCGAAAACCAACGCCGTTTTCTCGCTAAAATTATCCAAAATTTTCTCCACAACATCTTTGGGCTCGGAACCGACAAAAAATAAATAAGTGTCCGGAAATAAAAATCCTTCCAATGACTTTACTTTCGCCAAAAAAGAATACCGCTCTTTGAGCGTTTTGAAATCAAAATGGCTCAATTCTCCTTTTTTTAAAATTTTCAAATCGGCCATTTTGTCGTCAATCTCGTTGAGCGTCATTCCCGGAATCACTGTTACGGAAACGATTTTAGGCCCGGCTGTCAAAATATCCACGATTTCCGGAATTGACTGCGAAAAATTAAGTTTATACGCCCCCGGTTTAAACCGAAACGATTTTCCGTTTAAAAAAGAAAAAAATTTAAAAACCCATTCCGATCTAATGAGATTTTTTGAATAAAGTTCGCCGGCTATTTCTTCCGCTCCCATACCTTGTTCAATTTTTAAATCAATATGTTTTGCATTTCCCGTAATTGAAATTGGTTTTAATAATTGGATAAACACAATATTTACAATCACAAAAAATAAAATAACCCCTCCAAAAATAACCAACATTTTTTTATTCAATTGGAAATTGTCTCCCTGCGGGAGATGTCCCTTCGGGACAAAAATTGAAAAATTCATTGAAAATTAAAAATTTTAAATTAAAAATTCTATACTCTCCTAATCCTAATTGATTGAACCATCCCGATTAAAACAAATTCCGCTAAAATATGCGAACCGCCGTAGCTTAAAAACGGAAACGGCACTCCTATTACGGGCAGGAGACCTATATTTGAACCTGTATTAAAAATAAAATTAGCGAGAAAATAAATGGCTGCGCCCAAACATACAAACCTGTTAAAGTTATTTTTTTCGTCCATGCCGATAAAAACAATCCGAAAAACAGCGGCAATAAAAGCCGCTATTAAAAGAAAACCGGTTATTAAACCCCATTCTTCTATAACGGCGGCAAAAATAAAATCGGTCTGGGCTTCGGGCAAAAATCCAAGCTGAACCTGAGTCCCCTGCTTAAACCCTTTACCCAAAAACCCGGCTGAACCAATCGCTATTTTTGACTGAATAACATTGTAGTTTATGCCCAAAACGTCGCGATTCGGGAAAAATAATCCCAAAATCCTTTCCTTTTGATAATTCTTCAAAACGCCATACCACATTGCCACGCCGAGAACCGCAAAAATAATCACGGCAATTGAAAGGTGACGCCAAGAAATTCCCGATACCAGCACAAATCCGAACCAGATAAAAAACAATAATAATATTGAACCCATATCCGGCTGAAGCGCGACAAGTCCGGCAGGGAGCGAGAAATAAACAAATGACTTCAATATCTTGGAAACGCGCGCGATACTTTTATGTTCTTTCTTAAAAAAATTCGCCAAAATAATTATTAAAGCCAGGGCGGCGAATACCGATGTCTGAAAATGGAACGGCCCGATGGGAATCCAACTTTTGGCCCCCCTCACTTTCGGAGCCAAAATTAAAGTCAAAATCAAAAAGAAAATGGACAGCCAGTAAATTCCCCAAATTACCCATTTATTATTAATGAACGAACGCCAGTCAAAATTAATAATCAAAGCCGCCAGAAAAATCCCCAAAACAAGCCAGATTAATTGTTTCCAAAACAAATCTATTCTCGCGCCCAGCAAACTTACCAGCCCAATCGCAACCAAAAATAAAACCGCAAAATTAAGTTTCCAATCGAGGTTACGAATCATGAATTAAGAATAATGAATAATGAAGATAAAATCAAAATACCCGCTGGTATAGCATACTATACCGGTGAAAAATTTTTATTATTTTTGCTATGTTTAAACATAGCAAAATGCCAAAACAAAAACTTTTTTAAAATTTATCCTATATTAAGATTTCCATTGGCAACTAATTTATATTTCTTCTTTCTCAAATGATTCACGTAAGCCGCAACGGCAATCATAGCGGCATTGTCTGTCGTAAATTTTTTTGACGGAGCAAAAAAATTAACTTTTAACTTTTCACTTTTAACTTTTAACTTAAAATAATTCCTCAAAGAATTATTTGAGGCTACTCCGCCGGAAATCATAATTGATTTTGCTTTATATTGTTCCGCGGCTCGCAATGTCTTTTTAATCAAAACATCAAAAGCCGCTCTCTGAAAACTGGCAGCGATATCAGCTCGCAACCGATCCGAAACTACAAATTTATCCGAATGCCCCAAATTTTCATTTAGAGTATTATGATATATTCGTAATTTAGAATCACGTATATAATACAGAACCGATGTTTTTAATCCGGAAAAACTGAAATCAAAATTTTTCTGGTCCAGCATTGGGCGCGGAAATTTTATCGCGTCGGGATTGCCAAGCTTAGCAAGTTTTTCAATTTCCGGCCCTCCGGGATACGGCAAATTCAGAAGCCGCGCGACTTTATCAAATGCTTCGCCGACAGCGTCATCACGCGTTTCCCCGATTTTTTTTATTTTAGTCAGCGAATCCATTTTAACTAAAATCGTATGACCGCCGGAAATAATTAAGGCAATAGCAGGAAAATAATTGGTAATTTTATTTTTTTGATTAAGGAAAAAGGAATATAGGTGTCCGTCAAGGTGACTAACGCCTTGTAATTTAACTTTTAACTTTTCATTTTTAACTTTTAACTTTTTGCAAAGTTCCTTTGCAAAGCCGATTCCTGTCCAAAGAGCTGGCTCTAAACCAGGTCCAACGGTAACGGCGATTACGTCTGGAATTATGAATTTTGAATTATGAATTATGGTTTTTTTATTCTTAATTTTTAATTCATGATTCATGATTCTTTTAAGAAGAATTGGTAAATTCTTTAGATGCTCTCGTTTGGCCAAATTAGGAACCACGCCGCCAAAAGGCGCATGAATCTTAATCTGCGACGCCACAAAATTCTTTAAAATTTTGAATTGTGGATTTCTCAAACCGCCTTTTGCTTCAACTAACGCTATTGCCGTTTCGTCGCAACTCGTTTCAATAGCCAAAATTTTCATATTCTTCATTTTAAAATCTTACAGATAATTTTAATTTTTAAAAAGCCCATTTTTTATTACATTTTAATTTTCGGCATTCTCCATCCCTTCTTCTTTTACTTTATTATTTTTTCTGTTTTCAAAACCATTTATACTCTTTGAATTTTCATCAAAATTTTCTTTGTTTTCTTCCCTGTTTTCAACGCCTTTGATTTGTTTTTCTTTAATAACGTCACATTCTTTCTTAAATTCCGCTAACTTTTTTGAACGTTTCCAAAACGTTTCCCCATCGCCGTTTGCTACGCTTCCCAATTCCAATTTACACAAACCGGAATAAACCTCTCCGTCTTCCATCTTTTCAATTTTATCCCTGAAATCTTCTTTTAATTTATCTTTTATTTTTTCCGCTTCTTCTTTTTCTCTGTCGGACTTTCCAACCGCCGATATCTTAATTTTCTCAATTTCCTTCACCCGCCTTTCCGCGAATTTTTCATATAAAACAACCTTATTTTCATCAGAAGACAACGTTAATCTGACATTCTCGCTCAGTTTTTTAAACGGATACAGCGCGCTTTCCGGACCGACATTGTTTTGGTCGGCGTAAGCGGCGACTCCGCTTGTCGCAAACATCAAAGACGCGACAACGCCGCCCGCATATCTCAAAATCGGCCGATAAAACCCAATTTTAACTGCTTCTTTGGCCGGTGCCGTTTGAGCCCGCTCCACAACCGCGCTTAAAAACACGCCGCGGCTTTTATTCAAAAATTCTTTCTTCGGATTAAAAAATTTCCTTAGAAATTTTTTATAACCTCTATCTATTAATTTTTGTTTTATAAAATTAATCATGAATAGTGCTTCTGATTTTTTTATTTAATCTATGGACGGCTACTCTTAAAGCTCCTTCGGATTTCCCCGCAATTTTACTCATTTCTTTATAGGATAAATCCGAAAGGTAATGAAGCGCGAAAACCTCCTGTTCGTCTTCTCTAAAATTTTTAACCACTTCAAAAATTTCTTTCGCCGCCATTTTCACATGCGTTATATCTTTCGCTTTATGCAAATTTTCAAATCCTTCGGGCATATCCGCGAAAACAACTTCTTTTTTATCTCTGTAATAATCAATCAAAGAATTTCTGGCAACCTGCCAAATCCATCCCGAAAAATTTCCCAATCCCTCGTCAAAAGTGTCAATTCTGGCCACGACTTTTAAAAAAACACCTTGAACCAAATCTTCGGCGCACGCCCGATTAAGAATTCTCGCCATAAAAAATCTATATATCAAAGGACTGAAATAATTGAAAATTTTCTCTCCGGCTTTCTTGTCGCCTCTTTTCAATAAATCAGCCAGTTTGTTAAATTTATCTTTTTCAATATTTTTTTCTTTCATAAATAAATACGCAATAAAGATAAATATGTTACCAAAAAAGTCAACGCGCCGCAAAAAATGAGCTAAATAATCTTATTTTTTAACAAGGAATTCTTGATAATTTCAAAAATTTTTTGATGCCCGTTAGAATTTGGATGAAGTCCGTCTCCATCCAATAATTTTTTATGATTCCCCTTCTTAAACTCGTTTAAAACGTCAATAAAAATCAAATCATTCTTTTCACAAACTGATTTAATTATTTTGTCATATTCTTCTATATATTCATTTTTATAACAAACAACTCCTTCTTTTGAATTGGTAATTTTTTCATCAACAGGCGTAAGCCCTATAAAAACAATTCTTTCGGAATATTTTTTCGCCAAAGTGATTATATATTGAAGATTTTCCTTAAATTGGATTCTGGGAATAAAATTCTCGTCTTGATTCTTTAAAAATGCCGAGTCATTAACGCCAATGGCAATCAAGAAAATATCGCATTGTTCCGGAATTGTCCTTTGATATGTCTCAAATTCAAATCTGTTTAATAAGTTTTCCGAAGTATCGCCGTCAACGCCAAGATTATAAACTTCAATAAAATTATTATCGCTTAAAAAATTCTGTTTCAAATAAACATCTAATCTATTGACCCACCCGCCCATCTCATCATCCCAAATTCCGTGTACAACACTATCTCCAAAAACAAATAATTTTTTAGACATTGATTTATCCCGAATTCATTTATTTGAGTTCTTTTTCCTTTTCAACAACCACCAAAGTAGTTTTTACGATAGTGTCCGGGTTTAAAGACATACTCTCAATTCCCTGTTCCACCAAAAACTCGGCGAATTCCGGATAATCCGAAGGCGCCTGACCGCAAATTCCGATATATTTTCCGCGAGATTTACAAACTTTAATGACACTGGAAACCAAATCTTTAACCGATTGGTCTTTTTCATTGGCGATGCTTCTGATTTTTTCATTGCCATCCCTGTCTATGCCAACGGTTAATTGAGTCAAATCATTGGAACCGATGCTCATGCCGTCAAAAACATCCAAAAATTTATCCGCCAAAATTATATTTGAAGGGATTTCACACATAACCATAATTTTCAAAGGATTTAATTTTTTATCGTTTTTTCGCAACCCGAATTTATCAATGATTTCAACAACTTTTTTCCCTTCTTCCGTTGTTCTACAAAACGGCACCATTACTTCAATATTATCAATTCCCATTTCTTCGCGGACTTTTTGAATTGCCCATAATTCCAAAATAAAAGCGTCTTTAAAATCGGGATGATAGTATCTTGACGCGCCGCGCCAGCCGATCATCGGATTTTCTTCCTGTGGCTCATAAAGTTCCCCTCCAATCAAAGTTCTGTATTCATTTGTTTTAAAATCGGAAAATCTTACAATTACCGGGTTTGGATAAAATGCCGCGCCGATTTTAGCGATTCCATAAGCAAGCTTATCAATATAAAATTGAATCTTGTCCGGATAACCGGCTGTTTTTTTATCTATTTCAGAAACAATATGTTTTTCTATTTTTGAATTTTTAGCTTTTAGCTTTTTATAGTTAATAAGCGCGTTCGGATGAATTCCGATATTTCCGGCAATAATAAATTCCTCTCTCGCCAAACCGACTCCGTCATTTGGCAAAAATGATTTCTCAAATGCAGTGTCAGGCGTGGCGATATTCATCATTATTTTTGTCTTTGGTTTGCCGATTTTTTTAATGTCATGTTCAATAACTTTAAACGATAAGGAATTTTCATAAATAATTCCCTCCGCTCCCGTAGTGTCAACTGTTATCATTTGGCCGGTTTTTATCTTGTTGGTCGCATTTTCAGTCCCAACAATGCAAGGAATTCCCAGTTCGCGCGAAACAATCGCGGCGTGACTGGTGCGACCGCCTTTGTCGGTTATAATTGCTGCGGCGATTTTCATAATCGGTTCCCAATCCGGATCAGTCATTCCGGTAATTAAAACTTCCCCTTTTTTAAAATCCCTGATATTTTTCGGATTTAAAATCACGCGAGCCTTTCCGGTCGCAATTTTATTTCCAACAGAAGTTCCTTTGGTGATAATCTTTGACGCTTTGCCCTTAACATTTGACTCTAAAATATATTCCTTAACTTTTGAAAAATCCCTTTCTGCGTGAATCGTTTCCGGTCTTGCCTGAACGATAAATAATTCTCCGGTCTTGCCGTCTTTTGCCCACTCCATATCCATCGGTGTCCACTTGCCGTTATATTTTGTGTAGTGTTCTTCAATTAAAACTCCCCAGTTTGCCAATTGTAAAATTTCTTTTTCCGACAAAACCCATGAATCTTTTTCCTTTTGCGAAGTTGCGACAACTTTTGTGGTTTTTATTGACACATGAAACTGACTTACGGAACTGTAAATCATTTTTTGATTTTTAGTGCCTAATCTTTTATCAATAATCGGATTTAATTTTTTATCACTTAATTTCGGCTTAAACACTAAAAATTCATCGGGAGTAACTTCTCCCTGAACAATCATTTCACCCAATCCCCAAGATCCGTTTATAAGAACAATATCTTTAAATCCGGATTCGGTATCCAAAGTAAACATAACTCCGGAACAGGACAAGTCCGAACGCACCATTTTTTGAACGCCAACCGAAAGCGCAATTTTAAAATGATCAAAACCTTTATCCGCCCTGTATGATGTCGCTCTTTCCGTAAACAAAGACGCCATTGCCGCGCGAACCGCGCTTAACAAATCATCGGTTCCGCGGATATTAAGATATGTGTCGTGTTCACCCGCAAAAGAAGCGCCGGGCAAATCTTCCGCAGTCGCGCTGGAACGCACCGCGACATCCACATTTTTCCCGTATGTCTTTTCCAAATCTTTATACCCTTTTATAATCTCCGTTTTTAATTCTTGCGGAAATTCAACATTTTTAATCTCTTCGCGAACCAATCTGCATCTTTTTGAAAGATCAGCCAAATTTTTTGTATTTAAACCTGTCAGTGTTTTTTTTATTATTTCCTTCAATCCTGTTTGTTCCAAAAAATACCTGTAAGCGGCCGCAGTAACCACAAAGCCGTTAGGTATGGCGATGCCCTTCGGTTCCAAATGCCGAATCATTTCCCCAAGCGACGCGTTTTTCCCGCCAACTTCGGCAACATCTTTGATACCAACTTCGTTAAAATGTTTAATAAATTTTTTATCCATTTTAAAATTATACTACAAAAACAAAAACCGCTCAAAGCGGTTTTTGTTAATCATCATCAACTGCGGGTTTTTCTTTTTGAACCCTTCAAAGCGGTTTTTGTTTAATCATCATCAACTGCGGGTTTTTCTTTTTGAACCCTGTCAGACGGATGGTTTACAGGAGAATAAATTGTGTAAAGTTTAAGCGGCATACTGCCGGTGTTTGTAAAATTATGCCAGGTGCCGGCGTCAACATACGCCATTACGCCAGGTTTTATATCAAATTCCTCTTCTCCTACTTTAGCCTTGCCAACGCCTTCCAAAAAAACCAAAACCTGGTCAATAGTTTCATGAACTTCATTACCGATATCTTCACCAGGCAATAACATCATCAAAACCACCTGCGAATACTTTCCTGTTTTCAAAACTTTCCGGAAATTGTCGTTTTCTTTTGCTAATTTTTCTATTTCAAAATAAAACATAATGAATTTTAAATTAATTTTTAAATATTTTTACGACCTTTAAAATTTGGGTGCCTGATGGGAATCGAACCCACGTTGCCGCTGCCACAGAGCGGAGCTTTACCATTAAGCTACAGGCACCATAATTAAAAATACTATCGTAAAATAGTATTTTTGTAAACTTCTTTCATTCTGGTGCCGCGGGAGGGAATCGGACCCCCGACGCAAGGTTCTTCAGACCTTCGCTCTACCACTGAGCTACCGCGGCGATATATTTTAACTTACAACTAACGACAAACAACTTACAACAATCGCCTACATTGAAAATTCTACAAAAAAAATGACAAGGATACAATATCCTTATTATTTTCCCTAAATTCTATTTTTACCCTCTTATCACTAATTTCTTTTTTATTTTCCTCGCTCCCCAAAAATATTTCACGAATTTTTCAATTGCCGCGTGGTCAAAATCTTTGCACGAATAAATATCCATCGCCACATATCCTTCTTCAGGCCAAGTATGAAGCGAAACATGGCTTTCATAAAGCATCACGAAACCGGAAACTCCCCAGTTCGGATAAAAATCAGAGGCGACTTTTTTTACAACAGGAATATTTAAAGGACGCATTTTAAATTCTTGCGGCAGGTTTTTCAGAAAATTTCTGATTGCCTTCATGTCTTTTAATTTTTTTGATTCAATCCCGTAAGCATCAATTATCAGATGCTTGCCCCAGGTTTTGTTCATCTCCTTATTGAATTTTTTTACCCGTGGTTATCGCTTATTGGCGACAACGCAAACGAGTCATTTTTATGATTCGCACGTTTATATTTTTATTACAATAAAAATTATACAACTCACGCGCAGTAAATCAATTGTGGATAACTCAAAAAGACCATTTGTGTCCCCACGAGGAATCGGACCTCGATCTACTCCTTAGAAGGGAGCTATTCTATCCGTTGAACTATGGGGACAAATTCTAAAACCAGTCGGGCTGCTGGGAATTGAACCCAGCCCTTATGCTCCCAAAGCATATATACTACCGATATACTACAGCCCGCCAAACAAAAATTAATTTTTTAGCTACTTATTATTATCAAATTGATTCATTAAATCATTAAATTTTTGATTAAGTTCGTTTACGGTTTTAGCTTCGGCGTTTATTTTTTTGATAAGTTCGTTGATTTTGTCGTGGGAATTCGACTGGCCCAAAAGTTTAGCTCGAAGAATTTCCAAAAGCTGATTTAAATAATCGCTGTAATCAACAAGCTGACTGATTAAAGTCGTCTCAATGCTGACCGCTTCTAAAGCGACTCGGGCCGATGAATCCGGATAAATTTTTGCGGTGCTTCTGGCCATTATTTCCAAATTCGCCGACAACTCAATGGCTTTCTGCCTTATCTCGCGATTTTTCTCCATTTCCCGCGTCACCAAGTTAAGAGCCTCGGTATAATTTTGTTTGTCGTTCAGATTGGAAATTTGCCCAACTCTTTCCGCGGAATCGGTTGACAACTTGACTATCCCATGCGCGATAAGCGAGGCCTCTTGTCTGGCTTTAAAAAATTCTAGAGGAACCTTGTTTAAGCGTATAAAAATAAACCGACCGATAAAATAAAACACTAAAATTATCAGAAGGAAAATGATGAAAATCCTGACTTTTTTAGAAATGCCGAAATATAAATTTCCAATCATTAAAATTATTAAAAATCATTTTGGTTTAAAAATCAACCCCGTTAGAAGTGCGGCACAATTTTCATAAAACACAAAGTTTAAGGCGATAGCCGCCTATCGGCTTTATATAATGCCAGGACATTATTATATTTTACAACACTTCTAACGGGGTCAACCCCG
>ERZ1292625.371-Hain-H41-01um-R1-371-length-70034-cov-12_pt1 | contig 70034 bp, 76 predicted proteins | sample MGYA00564400_ERZ1292625 | MGnify/ENA primary metagenome ERZ1292625 (study PRJEB36523, sample SAMEA6512639) | groundwater metagenome | collected 2019-01-08 | study: AquaDiva: Metagenomics assemblies of 32 groundwater samples | reverse complement strand
AACCAAGATACTCGCCTCCAAAGGGCGATGTCCTACCATTAGACGATCCCGCAATGTAATACAATTTATCAGAAAAACCTCTAATTTTCCACACCCCCTCTATTCTAGTGTTCTCAAGAACTTCAGAACAGACTTTCCATCATTTGTGAGTGTGTGACGAACGCTGTTATTATCATTTCGCTTCATTATAAGACCCGAGATAGTTAGCCGACGAATATGGTCCGCCCCTGTTTTATAATTAATCTTCAGGGCATCCGACACCTCAACCACAGATAACTCTGGTGATCTTGCTAATAATTCAAGGATTTCAATCCTTCTGTGGTTTGAAAACCCTCTAACTAATCTTTCTAATTGTCTAGGCTTTCTCATTGTATTCTGGTGTTCTTGAGAACATAAGAATGCTACTTGATAGATTCAGCTAGCGCAAGCTCTAGAGCAAGCTCAGGGATAGAGGTTCTCCCGCTGTCTTCGTAGGCGGTGATGAAGCGTAAGAGCGTCTCTGCCGTCAGGTCTTTCTCGGCCTTCTCGGCAAGAGATTTTAGGAATTTAAATTCGTCTTCCCCCACCTCTTCTTCAATGTCTTTCTCCATACCAGCCTTCAGACGAAGAAGAAAGAGGAGTCGCAGTTTCTCTAAAATAAGTTTGGCAAAGAGTTTTGAATCGGCATTCGCCTCCCCTGCTTTCTTTATCGCCTTCAATCCCTTCTCCAAGTTTTTCTCCACTACTGCCGAGATAACTTCCCGCATCAGTTCTCCCCTCGGCGCACCCGTCACCGCTTCTACTTCCTCTCTTGTAATCTTTTTATCACTCGTGGATGAAAGAATTTTCTCCAAGATTCCATGCACATCGCGGAATGAGCCGTCTCCGAGAAGAGCAATGAGTTCTGCCGCTTCTTTTTCAAGCACCACACCCTCTTTCTTGGCAACAGAGGAGATAAAGTCTTTGAGTATTGCTTGAGTCGGTTGTCTAAATCTGAATGTCTGACAGCGCGAGATGACTGTCTCCGGCACTTTCTCAAGTTCGGTGGTGGCGAAGATAAAGACAACGTGCTTGGGTGGTTCCTCCAGAGTTTTCAAAAAGGCGTTCCACGCTTCTTTGGTGAGCATGTGCGTTTCGTCAATGATATAGACCTTGTACTTGGACTCAAATGGCAAAGTGTTCACCGACTCCCTGATTTCACGGACATCATCTATGCCCCGGTTAGAAGCAGCATCCATCTCCACAAGGTCGTTTGCCGATGTGCCAATCTCACGTGCAAGAATTCTTGCCACAGAAGTTTTCCCTGTACCTCTCGGACCAGAAAAGAGATAGGCGTGCGAGATGTTACCGAGTTTGAGTGCTCCCTCCAAGACTTTCACAATATGGTCTTGCCCGACAACATCACCGAATTTCTCTGGTCTATACCTTCTATATAAAACTTGGGGTGACTTCTCCGCTTTTTTCATAGACATTAGTATAACTTATTCGCCAAGAAACTCCGAAATAATCTTTTCCACCTCTTCTCCCCCATCTTGCTCCATGAGTCGCGCACGTAAGTCTGCCGCGCCGTCAAAGCCGTTTACATATGCCTTGAAGTGCTTTTTCATAATGGCAAAGCTCTTGACGCTACCTAGGAGTTTTTCAAAAAGTTTTGTGTGTTCCACAAGTACTTTGAGTTTCTCTTCTGTTGTCGGTAAGTGTTTTGAGAAGAGCCACGGGTTACCAAATATTCCTCTCCCAATCATGACCCCATCGCAACCTGTCTCTTCACACTTCTTTTTTGCATCGTCAATGTCTACAACGTCACCATTACCAAAGATTAGAGTGTCTACTCCTGCCTCATCACGTATCTTTACCGCCTCTTTCACAAGGTCCCACCTCGCAGGCACTTTTGACATTTCTTTTCTCGTGCGAGCATGAATCGTTACCACGGCAGGTTCTTCTTTCAAAATTTCTGGAAGCCATTTATCCAGTTCTGGTTTGTTGTAACCGGTTCTTGCTTTGAGTGAGACAGGCAAATCCCCTGCACCCTCTTTGGCCGCTTTTATAAGAACTCTCGCAAGCTTTGCGTCCTTCATAAGTTTTGCTCCCGCACCCTGTTTTTCTATCGTCCTGTCTGGGCAACCCATATTTATATCCACCCCGTCAAAGCCGAGTTTCCGCGCCAACTCCGCCGCCTTTTTCATATGCTCTGGATTTGAAGTGAAGAACTGTGCCACTATCGGGCGTTCCGCTTCCGAGTATTCCAAGTCTTTCAAAAGTTTTTTTCTCCCCTCCTCTGGCGCAAGAACCAGACCATCGGCTGAAACGAACTCGGTCCACATCACATCAGGCTTGCCATACTTGGCGATAACGCTTCGGAAGGCAGCATCTGTGACATTGGCCATGGGTGCCAGCGCCATTACAGGCTTTTTCAAACTTTGCCAGAAGTTACTCACTTTATTTAAACTTATAAAAAACTTTGTTCTCGCTACTTAGGTTTAGATAAAGAATCCTGTCCAGAAAATCTTTTTGTGCACGAATAGAGTCGTCAGAAAGAAAGGCGTTTAAGTTTGCGAATATCTGCGAAAGCTCATTATCTTTCTGCCAGATAATTTTCCCGCCACTAGAGAGAAATATCTGATAGTCGTCCTCTCCGATCTCTAGAGCTACGGAGTCAACGTTTAAATCCTTGATGTCTTCTCTAAATTTTGAAAATGCTTTAAACTCTTCAACGTTCATTAGCCTCTCACCAACCGGTTCCGAGAAAGCTTTCTCGGTGGCATATACAAAGTAACTATTCCCCGAAAACGATGGTGCCGGTGCAAAGATAAGCCCTTCTTCATCAAGGAAATAGCACTTGCCCGTCTCTTGAGAGATGATAACTTCTCTGCAATACAGAGCGTGAGGCAGACGCTCTTCAACGCTTATATAAAGAGTTCTCTCTTTCAAATCAAGCGTAGCGGAAGAAAGTCTCGGAAACTCTGTCACAAGGGCGCGCTCAATAGTACGACGAGGATAGAGTATAAAGTTTGACCTCGGCACCACAAAGAGGTAGAAACCGGTAAGCAGATTTTCGGCAACAAGAGTAATCTCGTCTCTATCTATAACATTCTCTCCTAGAACAGAAACTTCAGAGACTTGAAACCGTTCTTCGCGTAGAAAATAAACTAGCCCGTAAGTTATAGAAGAAATCAGAAAAAGAAAAAAGATAAGAAGCGCAATTTTCTTTCTCTTCTTTTTTTTATAAAATTTTGATGAATGAAGAACTTTTCCGCTTGAGACAATTTTCATTTCTTTATCACAGAAAGACCGTTCATATAAGGCACCAGAACTTGAGGAATCTTTATAGAACCATCTTCTTGTTGGAAATTCTCTACTAGAGAAACAAGGATACGAGGAGTAGGTATGGCGGTGGCATTCAAAGAATGCACGTACTTTATCTTGCCGTCACTATCTTTGTAGCGAGTATTGAATCTCCTTGTCTGAAAGTCGTGGTAGTAAGAAGCGCTTGCTATCTCTCTGTATTTCCCCTCCTTCGGCACCCAGAGTTCTGTGTCATACGACTTCACGTGAGCGCCCTTGAGGTCTCCGGTGCAAATGACCAACTGCTGATATGGAATACCAAGAGATTCTATAAACTCTTCGGTGTTTCTATTTAACTCTTCATGGAATTTTACAGACTCATCATGACTTGCTTCGCATAAGACGAGTTGTTCAAGTTTGAAAAACTCATGCACTCGGATGAGACCCTTCACATCCTTAGAGTAACTTCCTGCTTCACGTCTAAAACATGGAGAGAAAGCCAAGTACCTCTTCGGCAAATCTTTTTTCTCGAAAAGTTCTTCAGCGTGGTATGCCATCATTGGAATCTCAGCAGTTCCCGCCAGGTAGTCCCCGTCTTGGGTCTGGTAAATATCTTCCGCGCCACTCGGCAAGTGTCCTGTGCCGTATAAAAAGTTTTTGTGAACGATAACTGGTGGCAAAAATAGGTCAAAACCTTTGCCGAGAAAAAAGTCTCTAGAATAATTCCAAATAGCCCAAGAAAGCATTGCACCGGAATTTTTTAAGTAATAGCCCCTAAAGCCGTGAGTCTTGGTCCCCCTTTCAAAGTCAACCATGTTTAACTCGGTCATGAGTTCAATATGGTCTTTGGGTTCAAAGTTAAACTTCGGTTTCTCGCCCCAAGTCTTTAAAACTTTGTTATCCTCCTCGCCTTTTCCATGTGGTACCGAAGCATCTGGCACATTGGGTACCTCAAGCATCAAGGCCTGCCATTCTTTCAAAACATTTTTGAGTTCCGCTTCTTCTTTCTCAAGTTCACCTTTGAGCACCTTCATCTTCTCCATGATTTGGGAGCGCTCTTCCGAACTTGCTTTAACTATGGCGTTACTGGAAACCTTTTGTTCTGCTCTCTTTTCTTCGGTGCGGGCAAGTAAATTTTTACGCCTATCATCTACTAGAAGAAGCCTGTCAATGTCAAAACTTATGCGTTTCAACTTCGCTGCCTCCTCCAAGAGCTTCTTATTCTCTCTAATAAACTTGATGTCGAGCATATTACATAGCAATATTAACATAATGATACGCGAACTTCTTCCACACGAGTTTCCAGAACTTCTTAAAGAAATCCCTGACCCTCCAAAACAGTTGCGCTACGAAGGCGCCTTACCTAAAGATGGTAACAAGCTCTTGGCAGTTGTCGGCTCAAGAAAGTATTCAAGTTATGGTAGGGAAGTTTGCGAAACAATTATTTCCGGACTCTCCGACTCCCCCATAACCATAGTCTCGGGTCTGGCACTTGGTATAGATTCCATAGCTCATCGTGCCTCTATGCGCGCAGGTCTTCAAACCATTGCGATACCCGGCTCTGGCCTTGACCGCAAGGTGCTTCACCCGCATTCGCACGTTAATCTCGCAAACGAAATTATTGAAAATGGTGGGGGACTTATGTCTGAATACGACGACACGATGCCTTCCGGTGCATGGGCTTTCCCAAGGAGAAACAGAATCATGGCAGGGATGTGTCATGCGGTCCTCGTCATTGAAGCAGAGAAAAAGTCTGGCACCCTTATCACTTCTCGCCTCGCCACAGAATACAACCGAGAAGTGGGAGCTGTCCCTGGTCCTATAAACTCCCCCACATCTGATGGACCGCATATGCTCATTAGACTCGGCGCAGCGCTGGTCCGTGACGCAAACGATTGTTTGGAGCTTCTGGGGCTAAAGAGAAAGGATGAGGCGCCAACTTTGCTTGATTTGGAAGAGCTTTCGGACGAGGAGAAAATTTTTATAAAAATATTGGAGAATCCGTGCTCCAGAGATGAACTTATAAGGGAAAGTAAACTGGATACTGGTGGCGCTAGTGCAATACTTTCGCTTCTGGAAATCAAAGGGTTGATTGTGGAGGAACTTGGTGAAGTTCGTAAAACTTTTTAACGAGACAAGTTTGCAAATAAAAAGTTTCTGTAGTACTAATTGAGACCATGAAGCTTTTAATAGTAGAGTCACCGTCAAAAGCAAAGACGATTGAAAAATATCTTGGAAAAGATTTTCGCGTGCTTGCTTCTGTTGGCCATATTCGCGACCTGCCCAAGTCAAACAGGGCAGCTATTGATATAGAAGCAGGCTTTGTCCCCCACTACGAAGTAGTGAAAGGAAAGGAAAAAATAATTGCCGAAATTAAATCACTTGTAAAAAAGGCAGATGAGGTACTCCTTGCCACAGACCCCGACCGAGAGGGCGAAGCTATTGCTTGGCACGTTCAAGAGGCTGTGGGACTAAAAAACCTTAAACGCATAGTGTTTTACGAAATAACCAAGGAGGCTATAGAAGAGGCTCTAGAGAAGCCCAGAGCCATTGATACGGGTCTTAGGGAGGCACAAGAAGCTAGACGAGTCCTTGACCGACTGGTGGGATACGATCTCTCTGGGCTCATTTGGAAAAAGGTGCGTTACGGACTCTCTGCCGGCAGAGTGCAATCCCCTGCACTTCGTATCATCATGGAGTGCGAACGTGAGATACGTGCCTTCAAGCCGATTACTTTCTGGAGTATTACCGCAAACCTTGAGGATAAACTTAAAAATAATCTTCTATTCTTCTCTTCCAAAGAACCCACAGAGAAAGAAGAAGTAGAAAAAATTCTTTCTCTTGCTAAAGGTGGTTCTTGGAAAGTAACAGATATTAAGGAGACAGAGATGATGCGCACAGCTCGTGCTCCGTTTATCACCTCAACACTACAACAGACAGCAAGCTCTAGACTTGGGTTTGCCCCTTCGCAAAGTATGAGTATCGCCCAGAAACTCTATGAATCAGGGCACATTACTTACATGCGCACAGACTCTACAAATCTTGGTGGAGCTGCGCGCAAAGATATTGAAAATGTGGTGAAGAAGAAATATGGAGAAAACTATTTTGAATCACACGTCTTCGCTAAGAAGTCTAAGAACGCCCAAGAAGCACACGAAGCCATAAGACCGACACATATGGACGTAGAAAACGCTGGCAATACAGAAGCAGAGAAAAGGTTATACCAACTTATCTGGCAGAGAACTCTCTCTAGTCAAATGAAGTCAGCTAAAGTTATGCGCACTAAAGTTGTTGCTAACACCCACGCCACGGCGGGGCAAGTTTCCGACAAATCTTTCCCAGACTTCTGGCTCAATGGTTCACGCATCCTTTTTGACGGCTGGCTTAGAGCAGACAGAGCCTCTGCTGGTGAAGATGTCGTTTTACCGAAACTTGTGGTTGGCGACCCGCTAAAACTTCTGGAGATTCATTCGGAAGAGAAACAAACAGAGCCACCAGCGCGATATTCTGAAGCAGGACTTATCAAAGAACTTGAGAAGCGTGGTATCGGCCGACCGTCCACCTATGCCTCTATCATAAAAACTCTTACTGACCGCGGTTATGTAGAGAAAATTTCTAAAGCACTCTGTCCAACAGATACCGGTGATGTTGTTAGCTCTTTTATTGAGGAACATTTCCCTACTTATATTAGTGACTCATTCACTGCCGAGATGGAAAACGAGTTGGATGACATTGCCAACGGGGAGCGTACTTACAAAAAAACTTTGAAAGACTTTTATACTCCTTTTCAAAAGGCGGTTAAATCTAAAGACGATATTCAAAAAGTGACCAATTTAGGAAAAGCGCCAAACGATGAGAAGTGCCCAGTCTGTGGTTCTCAAATGATAATTAAACTTGGTAAGAGTGGCAGATTTCTTTCGTGCGAGAAGTTTCCTCTATGCTCTGGTGCGCGAACTATAGACGGCAAAGAACTTCAAGGGCCGAAAGATACCGGAGAACTCTGTCCTAAATGTGAGAAAGGAAACTTGGTTACTCGTGAGGGTAAGTTTGGTATGTTTACCGCCTGCTCGCGCTTCCCTAAATGCAAATTTATAAAGAAAGACGAAGAACAAGAAAGAGCAAACTCAACAGGTGTAGAATGCCCCACTTGTAAAAAAGGGTTCTTATCAGAACGAAGAGGTAGATTTGGAGTATTCTATAGTTGTTCTAACTATCCAGATTGTAAATATGCTATAAAAGCTAAGCCGACGGGCGAGATCTGCAAGACCTGTGGGTCTCTTATGATGGAAGGTACAAAGACCATTCCAGAGCGCTGTTCAGATAAAAAATGCCCCAACCACAACCCTCACAAACTAGAGAAGAAGTAGACTCTCCAGCCAAAATTACAAGGAGCATGGCGAGTCCTTCTCCTGAAGATATTGCGCTCGTCAAGAAAGCTTTTTCACTTGCTCGTCGCGCCAATGAAGGACGGGTGAGATTTTCTGGCGAGCCAAATTTGAGACACTTAGTAGAGTCTGCAAAAACTCTTGCAGAACTCGGCACTGGCACCGCCACCATTGTCGCAGGACTACTTCATGATTCTATAGAAGATGCTGGCGTCCAAAGAGAGGTAATCGTAAAAGAATTCGGGGAAGAAGTTGCCTTCCTCATTGACGGAGTATCAAAACTTGGACACTTAAAGTACAAAGGGGCCGACAGACATAACGAAAGTCTTCGCAAACTCTTCGTAGCGATGTCAGAGGATATTAGAGTTCTTCTCATTAAGCTTGCGTGCCGTTTACACAATATGAGAACTCTCGCCTATGTGCCGAAAGATAAACAAGGGCGTCTCGCCAGAGAGTCACTTGAGATATATGCGCCCATAGCTTACCGTCTAGGCATCAGAAAGATCAATCGTGAACTTGAAGACCTATCTTTTCCTTATGTTTATCCCAAGGAGTATGAGGAGATGAGAAAAACGTTGAAAGAAAGACACTTTGATAGAACTGAAAGTTTGGAAAAATTTTCTCGCTCTGTGAAAAAGGCTCTGGCTAAAGAAGGACTGACTAAGGTTAAAACAGAGTATAGAGTAAAAGGACTTTATAGTCTTTATAAAAAGTATTTAAGATACGACCGAGATCTTGAAAAGATATATGACCTTAGTGCCATGCGTATCTTGGTTGACTCTACGGTGGACTGCTACCGAGTTCTAGGAACAATACATGCACGCTGGAGACCTCTACCCGGTCGTATCAAGGATTACATCTCTGACCCCAAGGCAAACGGTTATCAAGCACTACACACCACTGTTTTCATTGGTGATGGCAACATTGTGGAAGTCCAGATTAAAACTCAAGATATGCACAAATATTCAGAATACGGTATTGCCTCACACCTTTCTTATAAAGGAGGTAAAGAAAACAAAGATGTCTTGGCTTGGGTTCACGCTCTCCTACCAAAATCAACCCGGCCGAATAATGAAGGAGACCTGTCTGCCGGCAAGGCAGGAAACATGGACGTGCCCGCTTGGATAAAGGAACTTGCCCAGTATGAAGAACCTTCAAAAGATTACAAACTTTTTCGAGAAGGTCTCACCAGCGATTTCTTTAGCCACAGGATATTCGTCTTCTCGCCCAAAGGAGATGTGGTGGACCTGCCAAATGACTCTACACCAATAGATTTTGCCTATTCAATACATTCAGATATTGGAAACCAAATGGCAGGGGCGAAGGTGAACGGTAAACTTGTCTCACTTGATAGCACGCTTCATAACGGAGATATTGTCATGATTGTGACGAAAGAGAATGCTAAACCAAACCGTAAATGGTTGGAGATGGCAAAGACCTCGCTTGCTCGTCGCCATATCCGACACAGACTTACTGAACTAAAAGACTTGAACCGCGACTAGATACTAAACTTACTAACAGAGTAGAGAGAATCGTCATCATCTGCCATGATTCTTTCTTCTTCGGTTAGTGCTGGAGCATTCTCTACAGACACTTCTGTACCTTCATCAGAAACAATTCTTTCAAGAAGTGCGCGTAAATCATCCTTATCAAAAAAGTCTATGGTCACTCGCCCACCCGCCTCTTTCTTCTCAATTCTCACTCGAGTACCCAACTTTTCTTTGAACTGGTCTTCTATCTCTATGAGCTCTTGGTCTATGAGCTTTCTGGCGCGTTCTACGGCAATGTGGCGAGCGATACTCTCGGCTTCTCGGACATTGAGTTTCTTTGCCACAATTTCTTTGAAAAGAGTTTCCTGTTCTTGAGGTCTATCAATAAGCATCATTAATGGTCGGGTGTGTCCTTCGGTAATCTGATTCTTTGAAAGCGCTTCAATGATGTATTCCGGCAAAGTAAGAATGCGAAGGGAGTTTGAGACATATTCGCGACTCTTGCCGACCTTCTTACCAATCTCGTGGTGTTTAAAGTTAAATTCCCTTACTAGGCGGCCAAAGGCACGGGCTCGGTCAACTGGAGTAAGGTCTTCACGTTGAATGTTTTCTATTATGGCAAGCTCAAGCTTCATCAGGTCCGTCTCCTCACCTGTGCGGATAAGAACCGGTACCTGTGAGAGTCCTGCAAGACGAGCGGCGCGAAGGCGTCGTTCTCCTGCGACCAGTTCATACTCAACCCCAAGTCCTCCATCTTCTTTTAAAACTTCGTTACGAGTAACTACAAGCGCTTGGAGTACGCCGTACTGACGAATAGAATCTGCTAGGGCTCTCAACTGTGTTTCATCAAACTCTCGGCGAGGCTGATATGGGTTTGGTTTTATTTTATCCACCTCAACCCAGAAAACGGCATCGTTATAGAATCGCGACATAACTAGATTTTAACACGATTTTTTTGTAGAGTTAAGTCACTTATCCTTGCCGGAGTGGCGGAATGGCAGACGCGCACGACTCAAAATCGTGTCTCGCAAGGGGTGTGGGTTCAAGTCCCACCTCCGGCACCAATGAAGAAAAAGATACTGGTAATACTTGGACCCACGGCCTCTGGGAAAAGTGCGTTGGGAGTAAGACTTGCTAAAAAATTTGGCGGAGAAATTATCTCTGCTGATTCTAGGCAAATTTATCGCGGGCTTGATATCGGGACAGGGAAAATCACTAAAAAAGAAATGAGGGGTGTTAAGCACCATCTTCTTGACGTGGCCAGTCCCAAGGAGCAGTTCTCCGTAGCTGAGTATAAAAAATTGGCAGAGGAGAAAATAAACAAAATTAAGTTCCCTATTGTTGTGGGCGGTACTGGATTCTATATAGACGCTCTTGCAGGAAAGGCTAGTTATCCTGATGTGCCCCCAAACAAAAAGTTAAGAAAAAGGCTTGGCCAGGAATCTGCAGATGAGCTCTTTAAGATTCTAAAGAAAAAAGATTCACGGAGGGCACAAACAATAGACCGACATAATAAGGTTCGTTTAATAAGAGCACTTGAAATCATTGAGGTACTGGGCCAAGTTCCACCTATTCTTAAGTTCTCAAGAACATCAGAATACCAATTTATATACATTGGATTGAGGCCAGATGATTTGGAAAGAAGAATTTACAAAAGGCTCGTAAAAAGGATTTTGGGAATAATTCGGGAAACAAAGAAATTGCCCTTCAAGCGCGCTTACGAATTGGGGCTTGAATACCGCTATGCTGCTTTATATTTAAAGAAAAAAATAAGTAAAAAGGAAATGGTCGAGAGACTTAACAGAGCCATCCGAGAGTACGCCAAGCGACAGATGACCTGGTTCAAACGCAACAAAGAAATTAAATGGTTCAAACCAGAAGAATATAAAAAGATAGAAAAGTTCGCCAAATCAAGACTTTTGGCTTAATGTTAGAGACAAATGAGTATAGACAAGATATTAAAAGAGCTTGAGAAGTGCGAGTACAAAGTATCCACCGACACCAGGAAAGATATTAGTGGCTCTATTTATTTTGCTCTGAAGGGAGAAACCCATGACGGTAACCACTTTGTAAAAGATGCTCTGGAAAAAGGTGCGGTAGTGGCTGTTACGGATAAAAAAGAAAACGCTGGTGAGAATGTGTATGTGGTAGAAGACAGTTTAAAAACGCTTCAAGAAGTAGCGAGAAAATATAGAGAACAATTCAATATTCCTATTATTGCTATAGGTGGCTCAAATGGGAAAACGACAAGTAAAGACTTGGTACGCGATGTATTGAAAACGAAATATAAAGTTTTTGCCACAGCGGGTAATTTAAATAACGAAATCGGTGTCCCCCTTTCAATACTTTCCATAAAAAAAGATTGTGAGATAGCAATAATTGAAGTTGGCGCTAACCGCAGAGGTGATCATAAGTTCTTACTTGATATGGTGAGACCAACACACGTTGCGGTTACAAATAACGGCATGGATCACCTTGAAGGATTCGGCTCCCCTGAAGGTGTAAGGATGGCCAATAAAGAAATATATGATTGGGCACTCCAACACTCGGCCACTGCTTTTGTAAATAAGAAACACCCAGACTTGGTTCTGGATTCAGAAGGAGTTTCGCGTGTTTTGTATCCTGAAAAAGAGCTTGAATATAAAACGAAACTTGCCGGCGATTACAACAGAGAAAACATTGAACTTGCTTTGGCCGTGGGAAACAGTATGGATGTAAAGACAGAAGATGCCCTTAGAGCTATTGCTTCATATGAACCGTCCGGAAACCGCTCACAAGTTATAACAAAAAATGGGATAAATTTTGTCGTGGATTGCTACAATGCTAATCCTTCAAGCATGAAGGCTTCTCTTGAAAGTTTCTTGAAAGATTCCAAGAATCATAAAGGTGTTGTCTTGGGAGACATGCTAGAACTCGGAAAATATTCTCTAGAAGAACATAAGAAAGTGGTTAAATATCTTTCAGAGCAAAAATTAGATTTTCTGGTATTTGTCGGAGAGGAGTTTAAAAAAGCGCTTGTTGGTGAGAGTTTAAAACATCTGTGGTTTCCAGATTCAGAAAAAGCGAAAGACTGGTTTAGAGGCGAAAAATTTGACGGCTTCACCTTTCTCCTTAAGGGTTCGCGAGGGATGAAAATAGAAAAAATCTTAGAGTAACTTTGGCGGGCGATGAGGGAATCGAACCCCCGACAGCGGATTTGGAGGCCGCAGTTATGCCACTTAACTAATCGCCCTAGAATTGCTATTTTAACACAGACTAAGCCTTTTTCTCCTTATAAACGGTGTGTTTGCGGACAATAGGATTATATTTCTTTAATTCAAGTTTGCGCTCTACAGATTTCCTGTTTTTGCGCGAGTAGTAGGTGTGACCCTTGCCCTTCCCCTTTTCGTCCCCTACAGAGACTAGTTTTATTAGATGGTCTTGCGACATAGCCAAATAGGATACACTAGGACAAATATTTTGCAAATTTCCCCATAAGGTCTCTTGTAATCTTACCGACTAAACCATCGGCTATCTTGAAGTTATCAACTTTTACCACGGGCACAATATCTTTAAATGAAGCAGTGATGAACACTTCGTCAGCGGACTTAAGTTCTTGAAAACTAACTTCCCTTCTCTCAACCTTATAATCTTGTTCTGCAAGCTTTAAAACAATTTTACGAGTTATACCCTCAAGAACTTCTTCCTCTGGTGTAATAAGAACATTGTCTTTAATTAAAAAAATATTACTTGTAGCACACTCTAAAACCTTACCCTCGTTAACATATAAGATTTCTAATGCACCGTTTTCATTCTTAAAATTTTGCAGACTAGCACCCATGATGTAGTTGGTGGTCTTAAGCTTGGGCATTTCGCGCTTATATTCATGCGTAATGAGCTTAGCACCTTTTTCATAATTTTCTTTCGGTAGAGCCTTCCACTCTTCAGCGAGCATATAGAAAGTCGGTTCATCAAAATTGTGTTCTATGCCATTGATGACCCTTCCGCCTGTAAGCACAATCCTAATACTTGCCCTAGTAGTAAACTCTGACTTTTTAACTATTTCAATTATTATTTCTTCTGCTAGTTTTGCACTTACTGGTACCTTTATGTTTAAAGCTTCTGCGCCACGAATAAGTCTTTGCCAGTGGTCACTAAAATGAAGTGGTTTAGTGTTTATTACGGCAAGTGCTTCATACATACCATAACCACGTAATAAGCCGATGTCTAAAATAGAGACCTTTGCATCTCGCAAGGGTAATATTTCTCCATTAAAAAAGCAATACTGGTTCATCTGTGTGTTTTATTATACCCTGCCTGCCTGCCGGCAGGCAGGGCAAAGTTGTCTTTCCACTTTCGCTCTAGTAAAGTAAGAATACTTCATATGTCTCAGAAGAAAACAATACTCGTAACGGGTGGAGCGGGATTTATCGGCTCACACCTCTGTAGGCGACTGGAAAAAGATGGGCACAGAGTAATTTCGCTTGATAATTATTTTGCAGGCAGACGAGAAAATCATGTCTCTGGGGTGGAATATAGAGAAGGGCACACTAAAGATGTTGAGGCTCTAGTGCCGGAAAAGATTGATATTATCTTTCACCTTGGAGAGTATGCTCGAGTAGAACAAAGCGTGCTTGAAAAAGAGGTGGTGCATAACCTCAATGTCATTGGCACAAGGTCTGTCTTGGATTTCTGGAAAAAACGTGGTTGTAAACTTGTCTATGCTGGTTCGTCCACTAAGTTTGGCGATGATGGAAAAGCAAGAGAAACCACACCCTATGCCTCAACCAAAGCCAGAAATACAGAAATAGTAAAAGAAATTGGCGATGTCAAAAGACTTCCCTACGCCATAACTTACTTTTACAACGTATATGGTCCTGGTGAGCGGTCAGGAATTTACGGCACGGTCATAGAAATTTTTAAACAAATGTATTTATCGGGTTCCCCTATCACAGTTGTAAAACCGGGCACACAGACTCGTAACTTTACCCACGTTGACGATATTGTGGATGGACTTATTCTGGTGGGAGAAAGAGGGCAAGGAGACGAATATGGTCTTGGTAATGAAAAAATGTATTCCATACTAGAAATAGCAAAAATGTTTGGTGGCGAAGTCATGCTCCTTCCGGAAAGAACGGGAAACCGCATGATGTCTGGTTTAGACACAAAGAAATCAAGAGGGCTTGGCTGGAGTCCGCAAAGAAGTGTAGAAGAATATATACGAGAGTTTGTCGCGACAAGTGCTCGTGGCGACAAGAAAGAGAAACGAGTACTTGTCTTTTCAACAACTTTTCTACCGATTACCGGCCCCGCTGAAGAAGCACTCATTGAACTTATAAATAAAATGCCCGAGGTGAAGTTTGACATCGTGACATCCTGTTTCTCACCATATACAAAAAATCCAGTAGAACAAAAAAATAATATTACTATTCACAGAGTCGGCTTCGGACATAAGACCGACAAATATCTTCTACCTTTTCTTGGTTACCGCAGAGCCAAGAAGCTCCACGCCGAACATAAATATCTTTTCACTTGGTCTATCATGGCAAGTTATGCGGCTTTGGCGGGAGTCTTCCTCAAGCGCAGGTTAAAACTTCCTCTACTCATCACGCTTGCTGATCACGATATCACCGAGATTTCACCATTTTTCATAACTATACTTAAAGCAATTCTTTCCGATGCAGATCAAGTTTACGGAGAAAGCAGACAAGAAGAACATGTAAAAAAACTTATTGGCAAAAACTTGAGAAAATCAATGGGAGAAGGAGATGCCTTCGCCAACCAAATCCGCTTTCTTTACAGCAGTATTTTATATCATACGCCAGGTAAGTAATGATAAAAGCGGGCGCCTCTCGGTAGAGGCGCCCTTTACTTTAGGACATCGTGTTCTTGGAGTTCTTTCTCCAGAGACCCGATATCATGGTGGAAACCGTGATAGACGATTCCGTGTCCGCCAAGGTTTTTCCAGCTGTTGATATTGCTTTCGTAATCGTCCACGAGGATTGCTTCGTCGGGACGAACACCTGCAAGCTTTAGCGCATATTCGTAGATACGGGGTTCAGGCTTTGAGGCTCCGACTCGGTACGAGAGAATGTGGCGCTCTCCTGGAATGTGTTTGAAGAGAAATGGATGCTTCTTGAAGTAGCGTTCGTAGTGAATTTCGTTCGTGTTGGAAAGAAGATACATCACCACTTCAGTCCGCACCTTTTCAAGTAAAGTGTCCAAACCTGCAACATCTTCGAAAAAGATATCAGTGTAATACTCCTCGAAGAGTGCCTGTGGGATCTCTATCTTGGTCCGAGCCATAAACTCGTGGTAATAGTCTTCAGGTGAGATATCACCGCGATCGAAGGCTCGGTACACGTCGTTTTGAATCTGGTTGAGTTCCCGAGCAGGGAGCGTCGTGTATCCTTCACGGATAAGCCTTCGATAGAAGAACTCCATGTGAAAGGTTGAAAAAACATTTCCGAAATCAAGGAACAGCGCCTTAATAGACATATCTTTAGTCTCCTTTTGAACAGTTTTGACCAGGGACAGCTTAACCTATAGTATGAAAGAGTCAATGCCTAAAAGAATACTTATATTCTCTCTCGCCTATTTTCCTAAACATGTCGGTGGTGCCGAGGTAGCTATTAAGGAAATTACAGACAGGATTCCCTCTTCTCTCTATGAATTTCACATGGTGACGCTTCGTTTTGATTCTACTCTCCCTAAAATGGAAAAGGTCGGTAACGTTTTCGTGCATCGCATTGGATTTGTAAAAAGGAATCCAACTATGGCAGATTTGCGTAAATTCCCTCTTCACTTTAATAAATTGCTGTTTCAGTTCTGGGCTTTTTTCAAAGCAGCAACACTCCACCGTAAACTTGATTTCTACGCTACCTGGGCAATGATGGCGCACTCCTGTGGAGTACCGGCAGCACTTTTCAAATTAAGTCACAAAAAAGTTAAATATGTATTAACCCTGCAGGAAGGCGACCCGCCAGAGTACATAGAACGTAAGATGTTGCCTCTTTTCCCATTGTTTAAACGTGCCTTCACTTCTGCAGATATGATACAGAGCATTTCAACTTTCCTCGTAACATGGAGCAAGAAGATGGGGGCAAACTGTCCGACTGTGGTGATACCAAACGCGGTCAACATAAAACACTTTTCTCAAACCTACCCTACAGAAGAGCTTAATGGAATAAAGGATAAATTGAAGAAAAAGAAAAATGACGTTTTCCTTATCACTACATCAAGATTGGTGAAAAAGAATGCTTGCGACGACGTTATCAGGTCTCTGACTCATCTGCCCAAAAATTATCACTTCATCATCTTGGGAACTGGACCAGACGAAGACATGTTGCGCGCACTTGCCAGAGGTCTCAAGGTAGAGTCACGAGTACAATTTTTGGGTCAAATTGGACACGCAGACCTACCAAAGTATCTTGTGGCAAGTGATATTTTTATCAGACCCTCGCTCTCTGAAGGTATGGGGAACTCGTTTGTGGAAGCCATGGCGGCCAAACTCCCAGTTATTGCAACACAAGAAGGTGGTATTGCCGATTTCCTCTTTGATCCAGAGCTAAATACTGAAAAAGACCCCACAGGGCGGGCGGTAAAGGCACGTGACCCAGAAGGCATTGCCCGAGCAGCTAAACTATACATAAGTGATAAGGCAATGACAGAGAAAATTGTGTCCAATGCAGAGAAAATGGCACGGGAGAAATATGACTGGAATCTTATCGCCAAAGATATGGAAGAGAAGGTCTTTGGTGCTCTGCTTAAGGTCTAGAGAAAAAGAACGAATACTAAAAAAATTAGGACGAAACAGGCAAACGTTCCAACAGTTTTAAGAAAGAAACTTACGGCTTCTTGTCTCTGGTTATCAAGATGTAGGCGAAGCGGTTCATAGACAAAGAGATATCCCATAACTGCGGCAGATAGAACAAAGAGGCTCAACATTAGTATCGGCATAAGGATCGTCTCCTCGCGGCCGTCAGGATCAATGCTGAACATAATTGAGACAATAAAAACAATATACAAAGCTGCGAATAACGCGTTTAAGAACGGATTTTTATTCATATTTATTTCTGGCGATTAGTCTGCGGCGTAAACTTCCGTGCCCTCCTTCGCGCTTTGAGATAATTTCACGGCCACCTCATCTCCTTTCTTACCTGACTTAACCGGCTCGTGGTCAAGTTGCATAGAAGAAATAGTTTCGGAAAATTGCTTATCTCCTCGCTTAAACTTTACCTCGTCTCCAACCTTAAGGGCCTTGTTTAGCTTAATAACCGCTACACTGATTTTGTCGTACCAGTGGTTTACTTCGCCAAGTTTATTGCTTTTTGCTTTTGGCATACCCCAAATGCTACACCCCCAATATACTTTTGCAACTATTGAAAAACCGCCCTTTGAACCTTGTGGTTCTCGGGGCGGCTTTGCGTAAATCAGAGTTGCCCAAGTCGCAAATGTCCGGAGCATGACCGCGTGTTGTAATAGCCGTGAAGATATTCTGATCCGAAATGAATTCCAGAATCATGAAGCCTCAACTGCCAGATATGCGGCTCCCTGTCCGAGCGACGGATGTAGGCAACGTTGACGGTGAGTTGCAAACTGCGACCTTCCGCTGATTTCAAGATCAGATTCAGGGTGGTTGGTTCGCCCTTACGCCATAGACGTTGTTTTTCGATAAGGAGGTTTTCCTCCAAAATCGTGAGAATACTGACAACCTTCAGTTGCGGTTTTTGTGACTGCAACATTGAAACCTCGCTTGTGCCCTACAAAGAGCATGAGTTTTAGACTGTATCAAATATAGCATATTAAAAACTATGTGTCAATTAATATCATTAAAAACACTTAATTTAAGCCAAAAATTAAGGGCGACATAGTCTTTACCATGTCGCCCTCCGCGCTAAGAGCTCAAAAGTTCCTGCGCAAACACCTTCACCTTTCTTTGCCAATCCTCGCTCTTGGTCGTATCAATATCAGAAGTGAGCAAGAGAATCCGAGAAAGCTCCCTCGGTACCAACCGCTTTCGTCCCTTTGTACCGACCACGCGATAATGCTTGAAAAGCATGTTGGCCATTTCGCTTATCTTTGCGTCTGGTTTTTGTTTGAGCCGAGTGATGATTACATCAAGGTCAGCGTAGGTACGGACAAACACCACAGAAGCATCCTTTTGGCGTATCTTATCGCGAAGATCGCGCCTGGCCTCGGCTTCAATGAAATCAGCATCAAGGATGACGTTGCTCCCTTGTTGGGTAAGCCAGCGAGTAACACCACGAGCAATAGCGCCAAGCGCCTTGTCACCAACATTCTGTTTACGAAGCTCCCAGCGGATTTTGTCGTAGCTCACGATTGTGGCACCAATCTCTTCAGAAAGTGCTTGTGCCACCGAACTCTTGCCGGAACCGGCAAGTCCAATCATGGCAATAACAAAAAGCCTCTTGGTTTTGCTCTCCTTGATATCCAGAGACTCTTTCATGAATGCCAACATGACAGAGACCTCGGATTCAGAGAGAGGTTTTGCCTCTCTCAACACCAGACTAATTGAGAGTCCGAGATCAAGTAATTCAAGCTGTTTGGACATTTAGCGCCCCCTAATTTAATTTCAAATCTACGTTAGGGAAAATCCCTAGTCTGGCGCCAAACTACCATAGTGGAGCAAATATAGTCAAATAAACACCCCCAGCAAACTCGCGCTTGCTGGGGGTTTCGACACGTGCGTCACGGTAAATCTCTGAGCAGGGAAACTTCCATTACTTTTGCGAGAGCGATCGCGGCAGCCGAGAGCCACCCAGCTGTCCATACGTAAGCAAAGTCACTTGCGCGCGTGGTCACTTTGATATTACGACCAGTAAGAGTTGATACTACTGGTGGCTTGGTGTTGTCAGGTTTCTCGTTGAGCACTGCGTCGAGAACCCAGACAATCGCCGTAAGTGTCGCCACGAGAGCAAAGAGAAAAAGGAAGGACTTGCTCTGCCCGTAACCTCTCATGAGAAGGACCAGAAAAAAGAATCCGATGATGTTCAAGACCATCTTGATCCAGAACAAAAAAGGAAACCTGCCAAAAGCGTGGCCTGTGGGCCCGCGGGTTGTAGACGTCATGTCTATACTCCTCTGTGTACAAAGGTTCCTGTCTGAAGTAAAGCAAATACCACACTCATAAGTCAATAAAATAAGAGAGCCCCACTGCCCTTTGCTCTATGAAAGCTCAGGGAAAACAGTGGGGCTACTAGCGTGTGGCGTTTGCTTGGCTCTCTGTTGAGAGAGTTGGGAAAACTAACCACCGACAGCTTTGTAATGTGCCGCTAGCGCATTGTGGCGACTTATTCCTTTAGACCCAAATGGCCATTAAGGGGTTATCCGGCTGTACCCAAGAATCCGGACATTACTTTGATTATAACACACTTACACTCTGTCCTCATTATACAGGAATTATGTTTTCTGTCAAGTGTGCGCCGGGCAGGAGTTTCTCTCCTTACAGGAGCAGTATACCTTTCGTATTTTCTCAAAGTAAAGCTTCTCGAAAATATACTCAAGGTCTTCGAATCCTGCCCGCAAGGTGCTTGAGCACCTTGCTCCGGTGGTTACGCAAATTAAAAATCACCCCGCACAAATGCGGGACTATTTTTAATTTGGTGCGCCGGGCAGGATTCGAACCTGCGTAGGCCTAAGGCCGCCAGATTTACAGTCTAGTGCGATTGACCGCTCCGCCACCGACGCAATATGAGAATTCTAAAGGAAAATAGAGGAACTTGCAAAAACAGGGTTTAAGAGAGGACCGACTCCTTCCCTGCTGAAATAGTGCTGACAGAACCAGAGCGTTTACTTTTCTTGACGTCAAAACTAAATTTACCGAGAACCAACTCAACCATGACAGTGCCACCAGAAAGCACTTTGTTAGAAATCATCATAGAAGCTACGGGATTAAGAATTTTTTCTTGGATAAGACGTTTCAAGGGTCTTGCGCCATACTGCGGGTTGTATCCTTCTTTTGAAAGTAGTTCCAACACTTCCTCACTTACCTTGAGGGAAATCTCTTTATCCATAAGGCGCTTTTTAATAATCTCAACTTGAATGTTAACAATATCTTTAATAGCTTCTTTAGAGAGAATGTCAAAGACAATTATGTCATCTAGACGATTAAGAAATTCTGGACGGAAATGTTCTTTAAGAGTTGAAAGTACTTTGTCTTTAATATTCTCATAAGTTTCTTTCTCTCCACTACTAAAACCGATAGATTGCATTTTGTCTATGTATTGAGCGCCGATGTTTGAGGTCATAATGATGACCGTATTTTTAAAGTTGATGACTCTGCCTTTGGCATCTGTGAGACGACCATTATCAAGAATCTGGAGAAGTACGTTGAAGACTTCTGGATGCGCCTTCTCTATCTCATCAAAAAGAACAACAGAGTACGGTCTGTGTCTTACAGATTCGGCGAAAGTGGCTCCTTCATCAAAGCCGACATAACCTGGCGGTGCTCCAATAAGTTTGGAAACAGAGTGCTTCTCCATAAACTCTGACATGTCAACGCGGATAAGCGCCTTCTCGTCATCAAACATAAATTCTGCGAGTGCCTTGGTAAGTTCAGTTTTACCCACTCCTGTTGGTCCAAGGAAGATAAATGAACCAATAGGACGATTTGGATCAGAGATACCTGCTCGAGAGCGCTTGATAGTATCAGCAATTTTCTTAACTGGTTCTTCTTGGCCAACAATGCGCCTCTTAAGATATTCTTCAATTCTTGAAAGTTTTTCTGCTTCCTCCTCAAGCATTCTGGCAACTGGTATACCTGTCCATCGACTGACAACGGTGGCAATATCTTGGGCTGTGATTTCTTCTTTCAAGAGTCTTCTTGGTCCTTGGAGTTTCTTAAGACGTTTGGACTTTGTTTCCAGCTCTTTTTCTAAACTTGGAATCTTACCATAACGAAGTTCTGCAGCACGAGAAAGATCTGCGTGTATCTCTGCCGCATCTGCCTCAAGGCGCATCGTCTCTAAGGTCTTTTTGATATCTTTGATATCTCCCACAGTTTCCTTTTCATTCTTCCATTTAAGTTCAGTCTCGGAAGTCTTCTCGCGTAAATCAGCGATATCTTTTTCTATAACCTTTAGACGAGCTTTTACTTTAGGATTTTTTGACTCCTTTTTAAGTGCCTCCTTTTCAATCTCAAGTCTCATAACCTTAGAGTGAGTATCCTGAAGCACTGGTGGCATGTTCTCTAAAGAAATCTTTAAGAATGAAGCTGCTTCGTCTATGAGGTCCACAGACTTATCTGGCAGGAACCTGTCAGTAATATAACGAGAAGAAAGAGTTACTGCAGACTGTATGGCATCGTCAGTAATACGCACTCCGTGGTAGAGCTCATATTTTTCTTTAAGCCCACGTAAAATCGTCATAGCGTCCTCTACAGAAGGTTCTTGGACATAGACTGGTTGGAAGCGGCGAGTAAGAGCGGGATCTTTTTCAATATGTTTCTGATACTCTCGCAAAGTGGTAGCGCCAATAGCACGGAGCTCTCCTTTGGCCAAAGAAGGTTTCAACATGTTGGAAGCATCAAGAGAGCCTTCTGCGGCACCAGCACCAACTATGGTGTGAATCTCGTCTATGAAGAGAATTATTTTACCTTCAGACTTTTCAATTTCTTTAATAATATTTTTCAAGCGTTCTTCAAACTCGCCACGATACTTAGTACCAGCTATCAGAAGTCCTATATCAAGTGAGACGAGCTCTTTGTCACGCAAAGACTCGGGCACATTGCCGTTTGCTATGCGCAGAGCAAGCCCTTCGGCAATGGCGGTCTTACCAACACCTGCTTCGCCAATGAGAATTGGGTTGTTTTTGGTACGACGAGAAAGAATCTGGATAATGCGAGAAACTTCATCATCACGCCCAATGACAGGGTCAAGTTTATTTGCCTTGGCCATGGATGTGAGAGAACGGGTGTACTTGGATATGGCCTTGAGTTTCTTTATCTCTCTTGGTTCAGCTGGGCCAGCCTTTTTAAGTTCTTCAAGAACCTTAATAACTGTTTGTCTGTCAATCTTAAATTTCAAAAGAAGGTCACGAGTCTCCCCCGCTACATCAAGGACCGCAAGAAAGAGATGTTCGGTAGAAACAAACTCATCTCCAAGAGATTGTGCAACCTTAGAACTTGATTCAATGGTGTGGGCAAGTTCTGGGGTGAGATATATCTGATAAGAAGGAGAAATGGTTTGACTAGACTCCGATGTCTCTATCGCCTCAAGTACAGAGTCTGTCAAAAGAATGGTGTCTGTGTTCATCTTGTCCAAGATAGAAACAATCATGCTCTCTTCTTGCATTAAAAGAGCTGCCAAAAGATGCATTGGATTAACATGGTTCTGCCCACGTTCAATAGCAAGTTCGTGAGCCTTGCGGATAACCTCTTTTGCCTTAGTGGTGAAGTGGTTAAATGGCTGCATTTTCCCCATTATAACAGAGATTTGGCTACCTTACAAAATATCTTTGCTGCCCGCTTAACCTCACTTAGAGATGTTTGTCTACCAAAAGAAAAACGAAGGGTGGATTCGGCTAACTGATGTTTACCAAGCGCTTTAATAACTTCGGAACCGCTCACCAAACCATCTGATGAACAAGCGCTACCGACTGAAACCATTACACCTTCTTTGTCTAATTTAAGTAAGACAAATTCAGAAAGAGTATTTGGTAAGGACACACTAATAAGGTTTGGCAGAGAGTGCTCTAATGAGCCGTTTATCACTGCTTTAGGTACGTGTTGATAAATTTGTTCAATAAAATATTTTTGTAAAACTTTTAGTCGCTCTGATTCTTTTTCTCTGTCTTTTATTGCTGCTTCAAGCGCGGAGGTAAAGCCGACAATTAAGCTCGGGTTTAAGGTACCAGAGCGCCTACCACCCTCTTGCTCTCCGCCAAATATAATCGGATGAATCTTTACGCCCTTTCTTGTTGCCAGTATTCCAACACCTTTTGGTCCATAAATTTTAGAACCATCCAGTGTCAAAAGGTCTATGTTTGGACTCTCTAAAGTTACATCAAGATAATTAGGCGCCTGACTTGCGTCAGTGTGAAGATATGGATATGGACTCTCGTTATCTTTTCTGTATTCACGTAAGATGCGACCAATTTTTGAAAGTGGTTGTATTGTGCCAATCTCACTGTTGGCTAAACCAACAGAAACAAGAAAAGTATTTTTCTTCAAAAGTTTTTTGAGAGCTTCTGGTGAAACTCTTCCTTCTTCATCCACACCAAGAACACTCATTTCGCCACCCCGACGCACTACTTCTTCTGCTGCGAGAGCCACCGCCGGATGTTCTATGGCAGAAATAATTATGTGTGGTTTCTTAAAAATCTCTTTAGCAATTTCAAAAGTGCCAAGAATAGCGAGATTGTCTGACTCCGTACCGCTGGCAGTAAATATAATGCCAGAAAATGAGACGCCCAGAGCGCGAGCAACGCTTTTTCTTGCTTCTTCTACTTCTTCTTTAATCACACTAGCCTCTTTGTATATGGCTCTCGGATTATAAAAATCCTTAGACCAATACTTATCCATTTTTTTCTTGACTTCGGGTAGAACCGGAGTGGCAGAGGCGTAGTCTAGAAAAATTCTTTTTTGAGGAAACCAAAACATATCGCCATTGTGATAGATGTAGAGTGTTTTTGCAACGTTTTTGTGATAAGGTAAAACCCTGAATATGGCTAAACTAGAGCAAAAAGTACCTGCCTCGCCGGCAGGCGGGGAAAAAGAGATTCGTCCACCAGTGGTGGCTATTTTGGGTCATATTGACCACGGCAAGTCCACTCTTATTGACTACATTAGAAAAACCAATGTCACGGGTTTGGAAGCTGGTGGCATCACTCAACATGTGAGCGCCTACGAGATTTCACATACCTCCAAAGACGGTCGAACCAAATTGATAACTCTTCTTGATACCCCTGGGCATGAAGCTTTCAGTGGCATTCGTACTCGTTCCACAAATATTGCCGATATTGCAGTCCTTGTCGTTAGTGCAGAAGATGGAGTTAAACCTCAAACTGTTGAGGTCATAAAATATATTAAAAAATCTTCTTTGCCGTTTCTTGTTGCCATTACTAAGGTAGACAAGCCCTCTGCTGATATCATGCGTACCAAACAGAATCTGGCGGAGAATGAAATTTATGTTGAAGGCTACGGTGGCGACACTCCGGTTGTGGAAGTGTCGGGAAAAACTGGCAAGGGTGTAGATGAACTTCTAGACATGATTGGCTTAATGGCAGAAATGGAAAGTAAAATGGGGACGAGAGATGCTCTTGGTTCTGGGGTAATCATAGAAACTAGACGTGACGCAAAGAGAGGTATAAGCGCCGTGGGTATCATCAAAGACGGTACGGTCCGCCAAGGCCTCTTTGCTGCCTCTCTTGGTGCGATAGCACCAATACGTTTCCTCCTTGATTCTCTAGATAATATGGTAGAAGAGTTATCTTTTTCTAGTCCAGTACAAATCACTGGCTGGGACAAAATGCCAGAGATTGGAGAAGAATTTAAAACATTTCTAAAAAAAGACGAGGCGGTAGAATTTGCAAAAGTTGGGGAAAATAAAAATGAGAGTACTAAATTGGTAGAGAAAAATTTAGAAAATATGAACTTTCTGCCTCTGGTCATTAAAGCAGACACGGCTGGAAGTCTTGAAGCGATAATGGGAGAACTTGGAAAACTTGGACGAGAACGTATTGTGCCAAAAATTGTTCTATCAAGTATTGGCAGTGTAAACGAAAACGATATTAAGTCGGCACTCACTGCAAGTGGTTCTATTATCCTTAGTTTTAACACCAAGATTGACCCACAAGCGAACTTACTTGCAGAACGTTTGGGTGTAACTATCTTAACCTTCGGCATCATTTACGATATTTTGGATAAGGTAAAAGAACTTCTACAAGAAAGAGAGCCTAAGATTGAGGTAGAAGAGATTATTGGGTCATCTAAAGTATTAAAGCTTTTTGATACTACTAAGGGCAAGCAAGTTGTTGGTTGTCGCGTGCTCTCTGGCCAAATAAAAAAAGGGGTGAATATAAAAATCATGCGACGTGACGCAGAGATTGGGCGAGGGAGGGTTAAAGAATTACAGCAGTCAAAAATTGCAACAGATTCTGTAAATGAAGGTACTGAGTTTGGCGCTATGATTGAATCCAAAATGGAAGTAGCTCCAGGAGATGTGCTTAATGCAATATCCCTTATCACCAAATAGTTCGATAAGCTCACTATGATATGAGAGAAGTTAAAAGAGAAATTATTGCAGAAATTCTCCACCGATTAGCGGCACGATTTAGTCATGACGAAGGCAGTCTCGCGTCACTTCTAACTATTACTAGGGTTGAAGTGTCCCCTACTGGCAAAGAATCTAAAATATTTTTTACTACCCTACCAGAATCGCAAGAGGATACGGCATTAAAATTTTTGGAGAGAAAAACACCGGAGTTTAAAAGATTTGTCAGAGATAATTCTCGTATCGGAATCATCCCTCACATTGATTTCAAGATTGACTACGGCGAGAGAAATCGCCAAAGACTAGACGAGCTAAGTGATAAAAAGTGATAAAATAAGAGTATGGATATAAATAATGAGCCAAAAAAAGTAGTTATTGAAGAAGATGGAGGGTGGCAGGCACTTAAATATTATCGTCAACCGGAACCGCCGAAGGTTATTACCCTGATTATGAAATATTCTGGCGGAGTGGTTAAAAATCATAAGCAAGCGGAATACGTTCTTCTCGGACTTACAGTATTAGCGATTATTATTTCTATTTTTTTATTTTCTAGTGCTGGAGCGGGGGTGCCGACACCGATTTCATCATATGAGTCGTTACTGATGACGCCAAGATAATATGATTTCAGCTCGCCATACGAAAAAAGAGTCGGGATTTACTCTGATCGAATTACTGGTAGTTATCTCTATTATCAGTATTTTGTCTTCTGTAATATTTTCTAGCGTCTCCGTTGCAAGAACTAAGGCTAAAGATTCCGCGATAAAATCTCAAGTACTTCAGTTTAGAACGTTAATGGAATTTGAATATGACGATACTGGAAGTTACGCAAATTTAAACAAAGGCTGGACTGGGACTGGACCTATTCAACCACTTTGTCCAAATAGAGGCTATGCGGGCAATTATGCGGCAAAAGCAGTTGAAATATGTGACAGTATTAGAAACTCAATTATTAATAAAACTGAAAATGATTTTTATACGGGAGTTAATACTGCCCTTGGATATAGTAACAGCAGAGATTATTCAATAATGGCCCGTCTGTCTAGCGGACTATTTTTCTGCGTAGGATCAAGTGGAAGGTCTTCTACTCAGGGAAATGGTGGTAACGGTTGGATTGATACTGGTTGTTATGGCAATCCGTAGTTTGTAACTTCATTAATACGTTTAAGTGCGGGTAGCGAGAATCGAACTCGCGTCTCAACCTTGGGAAGGTCGCATTCTACCACTAGACCATACCCGCTTGCCTTGACAATGATGCCAGAAACGCTAGAGTTACGCACGGAACTGCTCCACAAAACTTCTACTAAGGGAGTACAAGATGCACAGATTACTAGTTGTTGTCTTTCTGGCAATGGCTGTGCTGTGCACCACTGGTTGCAGCACAACTTCATCTCTTGCCGCTTACGAGAATCCTCGTGGGGACGAGTGGTTTAGCAATTCTCAATTCGCAAACGCCCCCCTAACGCAGAGTCAGGATGGCGGTGACGGAGTTTTCCTCGGCGTGAGGTGTCGCCTGTTTAAGTACGAGACGAGAGAAGAAAGTGACCAAAGGAAACTTGAGTTACTTCGGAGCTCGTCGAAGTGTCGCCTCCGGTTCGTGGGACTACATTGGCCATCTTTGTGAGCCAGAACAATGGGCGCCTCGATCCACATCGGGGCGCCCTTTCTCTTTTGTGCCCGGAGTGGGCATCGAACCCACACCTCTTGCGAGACACGATTTTAAGTCGTGCGCGTATACCAATTCCGCCACCCGGGCATAAGTCCCGCACTAAACGAGACTGGAGGCGTAGAGGGGAATCGAACCCCTGCGTGTCGGTTTTGCAGACCGAAGCGTTACCACTTCGCCACTACGCCAGCTAGAGAGAAGTAGAAAATGTGTTTACATATTTTCTAACTTCGAACGACGCTGGCGCCTTCTTTTGCATAGCAAAAGGAGACACCAGCATAGACTACATTATCACAATTGATAAATCCTCGCTTTTTTGAAATACTGTAGATTATTGCGTCCATAGCTCAGTTGGTAGAGCAGATCCCTCTTAAGGATAAGGTCGCAGGTTCGAATCCTGCTGGGCGCACAAGCATTGCAATTGCCGAGGTGGCGAAATTGGTAGACGCGCTGCGCTTAGGACGCAGTGGGGTAACCCATTGGAGGTTCGAGTCCTCTCCTCGGCACCAAAAGTTTTTTACTGCTTCAGACCAAGTCCTGTGCGGATAAGATACCAGTTTAAAGCAATCAAAATCATAACAAAACTGAGAAGTACTCCAACAGAGATAAATATAGAAACATCTGTTATGCCAAGAAAACCATATCTAAAACCATTTATAAGGTAAAAGAGCGGATTAGCGTAGGTTAGCGTCTGCCACCACTCAGGTAAACTACTGACTGAATAAAAGATACCACCAAGATAAATGAGTGGGGTAAGAACAAATGTTGGCACGATGTTTATACCATCAACTGTTTTAGCATAAATACCATTAACCAACCCCGCAAGTGAAAAGACTAGTGCTGTTAAAACCGCAAAGCCAAAAATTATAAAAACACTGTGTATAGATAATTCTAATCCCGTAAAGAAGACAGAGACCAACAAAACCAAGATTCCAACAATAACACCTCTCACAACTCCCCCGCCCACAAACCCAGCAATGAGAAGCCAAGGCGGAGTTGGTGAGACTAAAATCTCGTCAATTGAACGAGCAAAAAACTTGGAAGAAAAGAATGTAAAAGAGGTATTGGCATAAGCGCTGGTAACTATGGCAAGCATCACAAGTCCAGGAACAACAAACTCCATATAACTTACACCCTGTATATCACCTATTTGAGAGCCGAGAATAGTTCCAAAAACAAGGAAATAGAGTATTGAGGTGATAACCGAGGGTAGAAAGGTTTGCACCCAGATGCGGAACATCCTGATAATGTCTTTGCGCACCATGGTATAGAAAGATGTCCAAAGTTTTTCTGGTGTCATTTTTCTTTTGTTAGTTTAAGGAAAACTTCTTCCAACCTACCTCCACGGTAACCTTCTTTTTTCTCACCAGAATCTCCGTGCATAGAAATAAGTTCCTCAACACTGCCGTTCGCCACGATTTCTCCTTTATTAATGATGGCAACATTTTTACAAAGTTGCTCTGCCTCTTCCAAGTAGTGTGTCGTGAGAAGTATTGTGAGCCCCTCTTTAGTAAGAGAGCGCAGATAATCCCACATACCACGACGAAGTTCCACATCTACACCAGCGGTTGGCTCATCAAGAATAAGAAACTCTGGTTCATGCACCAAGGCTCTAGCAATCATAAGACGCCTCTTCATACCACCAGAAAGAGTCATGGCGCTTTGATTCATCTTGTCGGCAAGACCCAGGTCTTTAAGCACTTTCTCGGCTCTAGGCAGGGCCTCTCGCCTTTTTATACCGTAATAACCAGCCTGATTTACGACGATATCAATGGGCTTCTCAAATGGGTTGAAATTAACTTCTTGCCCAACAAGGCCAATCTTCGTCTTGGCAAGTTCTGTTTCTTCATCAATATCGTGACCAAAAATAGAAACTTTTCCAGAAGTTTTGTTTACCAAACCTGTAGCAATTCCTATTATCGTAGTTTTACCTGCGCCGTTTGGACCAAGTAGTCCAAAGAAATCTCCCACCGGCACATCTAGAGACACTCCCTTTAGCGCTTCTGTCCCGGTCTTGTATTTCTTTTTGAGATTTTCTATTTTAAGAGCGGGCGCGTTCATTTTTTAAGTTTTTGCATTTTAACACAATTTAAGAGAGAATTACCATTATCAAATGCGGGAAGTAATAAAAGGAGAAAACAACACGCTTGAGGGTATAGTTCGCGTTACTGGTAAGGGCGTGGGCTATTTCCCTGTCCCAGACTCTGATGTGGATCTTGAAATACAGCCAGAATTTATAAAAACCGCCCTTAATAGAGACCGAGTAAAGATTGAGATACTTCCCAAAGAGGTCCTTGGAAGAAAACAGGCAAAAGTGGTGGATATAGTTGAGAGGCACAAAACAGAGTTTGTTGGCACTCTAGAAAAAGCAAAAGATGGGTTTTTCCTGGTACCAGATGACAAACGCATGTATCGAGACGTTTTTATTGTTGAAGGAAAAACAGCTGGAGCAAAAGAGGGAGAAAAGGTTCAAGCAAAGATTATTGAATGGTCTGACCCATTGAAAAGTCCTAAGGGTGAAATTATTAGGATTATTGGAAAAGCTGGAGAGCACAATGCTGAAATGCTTGGCATTGTATATGAGAGCGGATTTGAAGTAGACTTCCCCGCTGATGTAGAGAAAGAAGCAGAGGCTTGGAAAGAAAAATATAAAAAAGAGGACAAGCTCAAAGACCGCAAAGATTTTAGAGATAGAATTACTTTTACTATAGATCCAGCTGATGCCAAAGATTTTGACGACGCTCTTTCTTTAAAGAAACTAGAAAATGGCGATTTTGAAGTGGGTATCCACATCGCTGATGTCTCTCATTTCGTAGTAGAAAAAACTGCCCTAGACCAAGAAGCCAAGAGGCGTGGCACCTCAATATATCTTGTTGACCGCACTATACCCATGCTCCCAGAGGTGCTATCAAACGACCTGTGTTCTCTTAACCCCAATGAGCCCAAATACGCCTTTTCTGCTGTCTTTGTAATGGATAAGGAGGCTAGAGTTAAAGAACGTTGGTTTGGTAAGACCCTTATTGAATCTAACAAACGCTTTGCCTACGAAGAAGCGCAAGAAATTTTAGAAAATGGTGAAGGCGTTTTGTTTGAAGAATTAAAGATACTAAATGAGCTTGCAAAAAAACTTCGCAAAGAGAAGTTTGAAAAAGGTGCCATAGACTTTGAAACAGAAGAGGTTAAATTTGTACTTGATGACTTGGGTAAACCAGTGCGGGTTTACAAAAAAGAACGCAAGGATACCAACAAACTCATTGAGGACTTTATGCTACTTGCCAACCGAGAAGTGGCAACAGCAATGAACATTGCTAATGGGAAAAATAGTCGCGCCGCTTTTGTCTATAGAATACATGACGCTCCAGATAGAGAAAAGATTCTTAATCTTGCTACTTTTGTTAAGGCCCTTGGTTTTGAGTTAAAAAATAAGGATGGAGATACTACGGGAGAAAACATTGCAGCAATGCTCCGCTCGGTTCTAGGCACACCCGCGGAGATGCTTATTAAGACTGCTGCGGTAAGAGCGATGTCAAAAGCAGTCTACTCTACCTCAAACATTGGTCACTTTGGGTTAGCTTTTGAATATTACACCCACTTCACCTCCCCCATACGCCGTTACCCAGATCTTATGGTGCACAGACTCCTACTGCGCTTTCTCTCCAACGGCAAGGTTGAGCAGGATGAGGTTATCAAGTATCAAAGACTTTGTGATGAGTCTAGTGAGCGTGAGGTAGAGGCGGCAGAAGCAGAACGAGCTTCTATAAAATACAAACAAGTTGAATACATGCAAGAACACATTGGTGAAGAATTTGACGCTACTATATCTGGAGTTTCAGAGTGGGGTGTCTACGTTGAAGAGGTCAATACCAAAGCCGAAGGTATGGTAAAACTCCGAGACATGAAAGATGATTTCTATGAACTTAATAAGAAACTTTACGCTATCATTGGTAAGAAAACTGGTAAAAAATATTCCTTAGGCGATAAAGCGCGGGTCAAACTCATAGCTTCTGACCCAGAGAGAAAAACTCTTGATTTCCAGTTTGTTTAACTACTTAGCTACCTCTACTGCTTCGTCAAAGGAGATGGAGAGAAGCTTAGAAATGCCGCTTGAACCCATGGTTACGCCGTATATAACACCAGCACGAGACATGGTTTCTCTATTGTGAGTAATCAAAATAAGTTGAGAATCCTTTGAGAGAATCTCAACTAAATCTCCGTATTTCTTAGAATTAGATTCATCAAGTGCTGCATCTGTTTCGTCAAGAATTATAAAAGGTGGAGGATTGACTTGAGAAACCGCAAAAATAAGGGCGATAGAAGTAAGTGCTCTCTCACCGCCCGAGAGCATTATAAGAGAACGAATCTTTTTCTTTGGTAGATTAACTTTAATATCAAGACCTTCTTCGCTTTTCTCTTCTTCGACATCCACCTCCCCTTCTTCTAGGTCAGGTTTTTTAGGTTGTTCCTTGGTAAGAGTAAGATTTGCTTCTCCGCCACCAAACATAACATTAAAGAGCTTGTTAAATTCTTTATTAATCTTTTCTAATCCAGTACTAAATTCAACAGCCAAGCGTGTTTCAAGCTCTTTTATAAGCTCCGCAAGAGTTTCAGCAGATTTTTCTAGGTCTAGTAACTCTTTCTCAAGAAAGATGTCTCTTTCAGAAGTATCTTTGTATTCTTTAGCAACTTCTTCCATACCAGAAACACTTGAATCTTCTAATCTAATCTTAAATTTCTCTATTTGATGTTTCTTTGCTTCCTGTGTCTTTCTGTCTTCTGGATTTACAGTTCGTGGCTTATCAGTAGACGCCTTACTCTTATAGTTGGAAACCTCTGGTCCCGCCATGTGTTTCAACTCTTCCAGCTCGCGCCCAAACTCTTCTTCTTCTAAATTTAGTTTATCCTCTCGCATTTTCAAAAGATTAAGTTTGGAGAGAAGTTCGTTCTCTTCCGACATAATACGAAAGACTTCTTTCTCGGCATTGTGACCCGAATCCTTTTCGGTCTCTATCTCCTTCTTTAAGACCTCATATTTTTCTCGCAACTCTTTCTCTTTTTGGTCTGCTTCTTTAAACTTTTTATCCACCCCATCTCTATCTTTCAAATAACCTTTCAGAGAAGTCTCTGCTTCTATTAAAACATTTGAATCTTGAGTTTCCCTCTTGCTCTTTAAAAACTCTGAGAATCTTCTCTTAATTCTCTCAAAAAGACCGTTGTCTTCTTTTTCTTTATTAATCTCGTTTGCTAGTTCCTCAACATCCTTAAGCCGAATCATCTTGTGCTCATCTGACAATACAAGCTCTTTTTGCTTGCGAATGATGCGTTCTTCGGCAGAGATTAAGCCCTCAACCTTACCAAGCTCTCGCGAGAGCGCATCTTTGCTCTCTCGGGTTTCAGCTAGCGCGCTTTCAAGCTCAAGGACGGCGTAGTCTCTCTTCTCTTTTTTGGCATTTTTCTCAAGAATTTTTTTGGCGAGGGATAATTCGTTTGCCAGTTTATCAAGTGCTGTTTTTATCGGTTTTTTTTCCGAAAGAATAGCTTCGCGGGAAAAAGTAATGTAAAAATCCTCATCTCTAAAATATTCTTTGGAAAGTGTGATGAGCTCTGTGCGCATGCCCTCCATTTTTTCAACCTTTTCAACCTGCTTTTTTAGAAATTTGAGATGTGGGGCAATCTCTTTTCTAAGAGCCTCAACTTGTGCAATATTTTCAAATGTCTTTTTTAACTTACGCTCGCTTTCAAGACGTTTGTATTGATAGAGCTTTAGCCCCAAAGCATCCTCAACCATACTTTTTCTCTCTTTTGGATTGGCATTAAGAATTCTATCTGCTTCTCCTTGAGAGATGATGTGGTGGCCAGAGGCGCCAATATGGGCTCGACTAAGGAGCTCTAAAACATCTTTTAGACGCACCACGGAACCATTTATAATATATTCGTTTAAACCATCACGATGAACGGTTCTCTCGATCGTTACTTCGGAAAAATCTATATCAAAAATCTTTTTAGTATTATCAAAAACAACCTTAACTGATGCCCTATTGGCTCGCGGTTCACTCGTAGCACCATTCCAGATTAAATCCTCACCCCGCTTGCCACGCATACTTTTTATAGATTGTTCTCCAAGTACAAAGCGAAAGGCTTCGGCCACGTTAGACTTACCAGAACCGTTTGGTCCCACGATGGCAGAAATCGGTGAGTTGAACTCAAAAGCATTCTTCTTGGCAAAAGATTTGAAGCCGGAGAGTTCTATTGATTTAAGATACATTTTCTTTATTTCCAACTCTTTGATTCAAGGGCGTCTTTCGCGGCTTCTTGTTCAGCATCTTGCTTGCTCTTACCCTCACCCTTACCAAACAATTCGCTACCCATATAAACTCCTACAGTAAAGTGTTTGTCGTGATCTGGCCCCGTCTCGCTCAAGGTTTTATAAACTGGTGTTGTGTTTAGGTGCTCTTGCGCCTTCTCTTGAAAAAGACTTTTAGAGTCTATCCAAGCACCTTTCTTTAGAATGTTACCAACTAGAGGCACTACATGAAGAATAATAAAATCCTTTGCACTCTCTAAACTTTGGTCAAGATAAATAGCGCCAATAATGGCTTCTAGGGTGTTGGCCAGAATGTATTGACGCGCTCTGCCAGTATCCTTTGACTCACCACGAGAAAGAAGTAGAAAGTCGTTAGTACCAAGCTTTTGCGCCACAAGACTACAAGTATCGGCATTAACAAGCGCAGAGCGAAGAGAGGTTAGTTCTCCCTCATTTGAGTTCTTAAAGCTTTCATATAGATAGTCTGTAATAACTAATTCCAAGACAGCATCACCCAAGAATTCTAGTCTCTCGTTGTGTTCAAGTTTCAAGCCTCTATTTTCGTTTATATAAGAACGGTGCGTAAAAGCTTGTTTTAAAAGAGCTTTGTCTTTAAACGTTACGCCAGCAGTCTTTTCAAATTTTGAGAAGTCTATTTGATTCATTTGGATTCGGCTAGTTTTGTTATCGCTTTAGTGATGATGGGCAAGATGTCGTCATAGAAGTTGAGGTCTAAAATGTCAGAGAGTTTAAACCACCTCACATCATCAAGTCCTCCTCCTTGTTCCTTATTTTCTAAAGAAAGTTCTTTAAACGGTGCTTCCGCAAGAAAATAACTAACTTGTTTTATTATTTTGCCATCTTCTGGGTGGTATGTTTGATATGAGTTCTCCCCCAATTTCTCAATAATCTTAACAGGAACCCCGAGCTCTTCTTCGGCTTCTCGACGCAGGCCCTCTTCTTCACTCTCATTACCTTCTAACTTGCCCTTGGTTAGAGTCCAGTGCCCAAAGACATCATGGACGAGGGCTAAATAAGTTTCTCCCTTGTGGTGAGCATACACAACAGCTCCCGCTAAGCGCTTAATAGGTAATTTGTCTAGAGGAATGTCACCGTATTTCTTTTTAGGTTTTGAGACATCAAACTTACCTGGTTCGCCCATCTCTTTATACACGGCACCTAAAACTCCGTTTACAAATCTGCCCGATGCTTCACCGCCAAAAGTTTTGGCAAGCTCTATGGCTTCGTTGATAGCCACCTTAGGTGGCACCTCCTTACGATCTGCAAAAAGTAGTTCGGCAAGACCAATACGAAGAATGTTTCGGTCAACAACAGAAATTTTATCAAGTGGCCAATCAGGAGCTGCTTTCTCTATTAAAACATCCAAATCCTTCTTCTTCTCAAGCACTGTACGAAGCAGATTTTCTATAAAAGATTTGTCATTCGTACCTGGGGCGAATTCTTTTGTGACACGTTCAAGTATTGGAAATATTTCACCTTCTTTCTTGTTCTCAAAATCCCACTCAAATAGAGTCTGGAGAACGACTGACCTAGATAAATGCCGATTTGACATAAAGAACAAAAGAACTATTTTTTGTTGATTTTCTTGGCCTTCTTCTCAAGTTTAGCTGCTAAGTCAATAATCTTTTTTCCACGATACATGCCGGTAGTCTTAGAAAGCCTGTGTCTCAAATGAAAATTGCCTGACTCATCCTTGGATAGAGCGGGTCTGATTAGGGCGTGGTGAGATCTCCTGTTTTTGGTATGAGACCTCGTATGTCTCATTCGTACTGTCATATAGTCATTTTAACAGATAAATTAACAAAAGGAAAGCCCCGCACCTCGTCCTTTTGGGATTTGGTGCGGGGCTCAATGGGCTCGAGTGGATGGGTTATCAGAAAATACCGAGAGTTCGACATGCTACCATATACATCTCCTGATGGCTATGGAACAGCGTGCGAGCCAAATCCTCGGCTCTAACCCAGTACGGCGCCGACAGTTCGTCGCCGTTGTCGTTCATGGGGGCCTCGCGAAGTTTGCCCCAGCAATCTTCGAAGTTCACCAGAAACCCATACTTGGTGTGCTCCGAGCTCACGTCTTTCTGCCAGATCCGTTCTGAGTTCAGGAAGATGAGTGACGATTCTTCCATGACCTCTCGGTCTCTCGTCGCGTCGACGGATTCATTCAGGTGCTCCTTGTTGGTGCCGCCGATGAACTTCGTCTGCAAATGGGTTTTCTTGCCCGTCCTCGGGTCGGTAGACTTGTAGTCAATCACGAGGAACTCCAGTTCTCCGTTCACACGGCGGTAAATCACGGTCCCTACGAAATGAGTGTGCATTACGCACCTCCTGTAAATGTACGAGATTCACCCTATGCGAACCTCTTTTTTAATTATACCATAGACAGTATTACTTTGTCAAGTGTTTTAAAAAGGTCTGACGATGGGCTTCTGTTGAGCCATATTTTTGAATAGCCTTAAGATGCATGCTGGTGCCGTAACCTTTGTGAATATTGAAATCATATTTTGGGAACTTTTTTGAAAGTTTGACCATTTTGCGGTCGCGGGTAACCTTGGCCACGATAGAGGCAAGAGAAACAATAGGAATCTTCTCATCCCCTTTTATAACAGTTAGCTGGTGTCTAAATTCATGTGGTGCCTTTATGCCTCCGTCTAGAAAAACTTGGGAGTCAGTGGAAACCCTAAGTGCCTTTAGGGTCCTTTTAATACCAAGTCTAATAGCATAGGAAATGCCGTGTCTGTCTATCACTCTCTCCGAGACAAGTGAGACGGAGAAATCAAGCATCTTTTTTTTCTTCGCCTCTAAAGCTAACTCAAACCACAGTTCCCTATCATTAGGAGAAAGTTTTTTTGAATCCTTAATACTTTTAAAAAAATTCTTATTGAAATCTAGTGGAACCGAGACCGCCCCCACTGCCACTGGTCCTGCAAGTGGTCCACGACCAGCCTCATCAATACCTATGACATAACTCATGCGTTGTTTAAGATTATACATTATAATTGACGTCACAATGAGTAAGTTTGTCCACCTCCATACACATAGCCACTACTCACTTCTTGAAGCTTTGCCGAAAATTAGTGATCTTGTAAAAAAGGCCAGTCTCTCCAATATGGATGTCCTTGCTTTGACTGACTCTGGGAATCTTTATGGTGCTATAGAGTTTTACAAAGAGTGCAAAAAACAGGATATAAAACCAATAATTGGAGTTGATTTCTATGTTGCTAGCCGAACGAGGCTTGATAAAGAAGCAAGGATAGACAACGAACGCTCTCGTTTGGTTCTTTTGGCTGAAAATGATAATGGCTACAAAAATCTTTTGAAACTAGTAACAGCTTCTTATTTAGAAGGCTTCTACTACAAACCGCGCATTGATAAAGAATTGATTGAAAAATATCATGATGGACTCATTGCGATATTACCCGCACTTACAAAAGCAGATTTAGAAGAGAAAACTAAATACTATAAAAAAATCTTTGGAGAAAACAATTTTTTTCTTGAAGTAACTAGACACAGAGAAATTAGAGGGCATGAAGATAGTATGAAAATGAGAATTGAATTTGCCCGTAAAGAGAATATTCCCCTAGTTGCCTGCCACGATGTCTATTATCTTGAGTTAGAGGACAAACCTGTCCGTGACACCATTCTTTCAATACAAGGACACCTACTTGGTGGTAGTGACAGCGGAGCCTTCGGTGAAGATGGTGAAGACCTTTCTTTTATCTCAAGTGAAGTGGCAAAAGATTATTTTAAGGACATCCCAGATGCCCTAGAAAATACCGCTAGGATTGCCGAGAGGTGCAATTTGGAACTTGAGCTCGGTACATGGGTTTTCCCGAACATTGAGACCCCAGAAGGAGTTACCCCAGATGAATTGTTGAAAAAAATTGTCTATGAGGGTTTCAAATCAAGAAATAGTAAAAAAACTAAACAAGAAATTGAACGCGTGGAATATGAGCTTAAAATAATTAAAGATAAGGGTTATGCCAAATATTTTCTTGTGGTCTACGACCTACTAGATTACGCGCACAAAAACGGTATCTTAACAAATGTCCGAGGCTCCGCCGCAGGTTCTATGGTGACTTACCTTGCCGGAATTACTGACATTCATCCACTTGAATACAACCTGCCGTTTGAGCGTTTCTTAAATCCTGACCGACCATCACCGCCAGATATTGACATGGACTTTGCTGATGACAGGCGAGATGAGGTTATTGAATATGTCCGAAAAAAATATGGGGAAGATAAGGTGGCTCAAATAGGAACCTTCGGCACTATGATGGCTCGTGGAGCGGTGCGCGACGTAACACGAGCTCTTGGCTTCTCTTACACTCTTGGAGACCAAATAGCTAAACTTATCCCGCTTGGCGCCCAAGGCTTTCCCATGACTCTTGACAGAGCCATGAAAGAAAATCCAGAGTTGAAGAAACTGTATAAAGAAGATTCTGACGCCAAAAGGATTATAGAAATGGCGCAAAAAATTGAAGGAAATGCCCGACACATCTCTGTCCATGCTGCTGGAGTGGTGATATCCCCCACACCCTTAACCGACTACACCCCACTTCAATATGACACTAAGGGTGAGAAAAAAGTTATTACTCAATACGACATGCATTCTGTTGAAGAAGCAGGTCTTCTTAAATTTGATTTTCTTGGTATTAGAAACCTGTCTATCATCGCAGAGGCACTGGCTCGTATTGAAAAAATAGAGGGCAAAAAAATTGTTATGAAAGATATCCCGATTGATGATAAAAAAACATTTGAGATGCTTGCCCGAGGAGAAACAGAAGGAACATTCCAACTAAACGGAGATGGGATGACTCGTGCTCTCATGGAGCTGAAACCAAACACGATACACGACATTAACGTCATGGTGGCCCTATATCGCCCTGGGCCCATGGATAACATCAAGGAATATATCGCAAGAAAGCACGGTTTGAGCCCTATAAGTTACCTCCACCCGAAAATGAAGGGCTTCTTAGACACAACCTACGGCGTGCTTGTTTATCAAGATGACCTCCTCATGACCGCCATTGAAGTGGCAGGTTATTCTTGGGGAGAAGTAGACAAGTTCCGTAAGGCGGTTGGTAAGAAAATTCCTGAAGAGATGAGGAAACAACATATTATCTTCGTAGAAGGATGCCAGAAACATGGCGGTATGAAAAAGGATAAGGCGGAAGAACTCTGGAAATTATTTGAGCCTTTCCAAGGATACGGGTTCAACAAAGCGCACGCAGCAAGTTATGGTTATGTCGCTTATATCACTGCGTACCTAAAAGCTCATTTCCCCGCTATTTATATGTCAGCAGTCCTTACAGCAGAATCTGGTGACGTAGATAAAATTGGGGTGATTATAAAAGAATGTAAGCGTATGGGTATAGAAGTTTTGCCTCCGTCTATAAACGAAAGTTTCTCACAATTCACTGTGGTAAATGAGAAGCCTTATAAGATACGATTTGGTTTAACCACTATTAAAAACTTTGGCCAAGGGGTTTCTAGTACTATCACTCTAGAAAGAAAACAAAATGGCGAGTATAAAGATTTGGCAGACTTCCTTGATCGTGTAAAAGATAAAAATTTAAATAAAAAATCTCTTGAATCGTTGATACAGTGCGGCGCATTAGATGAATTCGGAGAGCGCGGTATGCTCCTTGCGAACATTGATAATCTTCTTGAATACCACCGAGAGAGAGTGCGCGCGCCTAAAAATCAGGACTCCCTTTTTGCTCAAATGTCAGACACTTCTACCTTGCCGAGCTTACGTCTAATAAAGGCTCCGGAGGCCACGCAGAAAAATAAATTACTCTGGGAAAAGGAATTATTGGGACTCTATATCTCTGGGCATCCGTTAGAAACCTATAAAGATAAGCTTCTTTCCGTTAAAACTAGTGTTGATAAGCTTGGCGATTTAAAAGAAGGTAGCGAGGTGGTTATCGCTGGAATAGTGGAGAGTGTGCGCGACGTTTTAACCAAGAAAAATGAACGCATGGTCTTTATGCGCTTGGCAGACCTCACGGGCACAATAGAAGTAGCAATTTTCCCAAGAGTGCTTAATGAGTTCCGTAGTTTTGTACAACCAGAAACTTGCGTTGCCATTAAAGGCAGGGTTTCTAAGAGAAAGGACGAGACTTCATTCATTGCCGAAAAGATTAAGGCCTTGTAGGATAGAGCTTATGAGTGAGAAAGAAGACAGAGATCATAAAAAATTAGGCAAAGAACTTGGACTCTTTCATATAGATGAAACGGTCGGTAAGGGTCTACCGATGCTACTTCCCAAGGGTGCCACGATTAGGAGAGAGCTTGAACGCTTTATTGTGGATGAGGAGATAAAAAGAGGATACAACCATGTCTATACTCCTGATATTGCTAGACTAGAACTTTATAAAAAATCAGGTCACTATCCGCATTACAAAGATTCCATGTATGCGCCTATCGTTATTGATGACGATGAGTTCATGCTTCGTCCAATGACGTGTCCGCATCATTTTCAACTGTATTTATCAAAACCACATAGTTACCGAGAGTTGCCAGTACGTATTGCTGAAGTAGCTAAACTTTACCGCTATGAACAGTCTGGTGAATTAATGGGTCTTCAGAGGGTGCGCAGTTTCTGCCTTTCTGATGCTCATATTATCTGTGTTTCAGAAGAACAGGCAGTAGAGGAAATGGGAGAGGCGCTAGACCTTATTGAGTACGCCACTGGAGTGCTTGGCTTAAAACTTGGTGTGGATTATAGATACAGACTCTCACAAGGAGATAGAAAAAATAAAGAAAAGTATCCCGGCAATCAAGCAGACTGGGAAAAGTCTGAAGACCTGCTTCGCAAACTTATGAAAAAGCGTGGAAACGACTTTGAAGAAGCAGTTGGTGAAGCATCTTTCTATGGTCCAAAAATAGATATCCAGATGAAAAATGCTAATGGGAAAGAGGATACGGCCTTTACTGTTCAGTATGACTTCATAATGCCAGAGCGATTTAATCTAAATTATATTGGAGAAGATGGTAAGGAACACAGGGCCTTTGTCGTACATCGCTCATCCATTGGGGCTATTGAGCGCATTATGGCGTTTCTAATAGAAAAGTATGCAGGCGCCTTCCCTCTCTGGCTCTCACCTGTTCAAGTAAAAGTTTTGTCTATTGGAGAAAATCATGTGAAATATGCTAAAGAAGTTTTTGAAAAATTAAAGACAGAAAATATTCGAGCAGAACTTGATGACTCAAATGAGAGCTTGGGGAAGAAGGTTAGAAATGCCAAAACCGAGAAAGTTCCTTATGTGGCTGTAATTGGAGACAAAGAAATTTCGGAAAAAAAGGTTACTTTAGAAAGTAGAGATAAAGGTAAACTTGGCGAATTTGAAATTAGTAAGCTTATTTCTAAGCTTCTAGAAGAAACAAAGAGTAAGGCTTAACCCTTGGGCTTTAGAGTTGGGAAGAGGATAACTTCTTTAATGTTTTTAACATCCGTGAGAAGCATTACTAGGCGGTCAATACCGATACCAATACCACCGTTTGGTGGCATGCCGTACTCCATGGCTTCTAGATATTCTTGGTCAGACGGCGATATTTCTTCTTCGCCAACTTTTCCTTTCTTATCTTCTTCAACATAACGTTCTCTTTGGTCTATAGGGTTATTGAGTTCAGAAAAGGCATTTACTAGCTCTATTCCGCCTACTACAAGTTGGAAGCGGTCAAGAAGTTTTGGATTATCTTCTTTTCTTTTTGCAAAAGGATTTGATGATACTGGATAGTCAACGATAAATGTCGGCTGAATTAAACTTGGACGAAGCTCTTTTTTGTATTCTTCATCCTTCATCTTCAGAGGATACGATATTACTTCAAAATTTTTCTCCATATTAATCTCCTGTCCTTGGTACTCAAACTTCAATTTGCCAAAAATTCCTTTTACTACAAATTTAAAGAGTTTTTCTATAAACTCTCGCTGGTTAGCTGCGTTTACATAAGCCTCGTTAGATTCAAGCATTGTAAACTCAGGATTGTGAGATGTGTCTATGCCTTCATTTCTAAACCGCTTCCCTATTTCAAACACCTTATTCATGCCGCCAGCAAGCAGTTTCTTTAGGTAGAGTTCCTGTGCTACGGGGAGAAAAAAGTCCATGTCCAAGGCATTGTGATGTGTCTTAAATGGGAGAGCAGTGGCTCCACCAACTAAGGGTTGAAGATTGGGTAAATCTACTTCAACAAATCCGGCGTCAATATAAAACTGCCTTATAAGTTCAATAATCTTGGCACGAGTTACGAATCTAGCTTTCACTTCTGGGTTAGAAAGAAGATCTAAATAGCGTTTTCTAAATCTTTCTTCAATATCCTGAAGACCGTGCCATTTTTCTGGCAGAGGGAGAAGTGACTTTGAAAGTATTTTAATCTCCTCAACCAGAAGTGTTTTCTCGTTTTTCTTTGTCAGGAAAAAAGTGCCCTTAACTTCCACAAAATCTCCGATATCAAACGCGCTTTCAAATAGTTCAAACGATTCAGTGGAAAGTGGTTCACCTTTCTTAAGAAGTGCTTGGAAACGCCCAGTACCATCATCAAAATCAAAAAAAATTATTTTTCCCTGTGCCCGTAAAGACAAAATACGGCCGACCAAATGCTTGCTTTCGCCGTTACTAACCAAACTTTCAAAACGAATACCTGCTTCAGAACAAGTGACATCCTGACGCGCCGTTGTCGGATAAGGATTAATACCCTTCTTGATAAGAAGATTAAGTTTTCCGAGTCTTGTTTTCTTAATCTCTTCTAATGATGCCATTACTTGATGTCTATAATCTTATACGACATCATACCACTTGGAGTTTCAAAAGAGAATGACTCTCCCTTTGATTTGCCCATAGCAGAGGAGCCCAAAGGAGAACGAATAGAAATTTTCCCCGCGGTGGCATCTGCTTCTTCAGAACCAACCATGGTGTAGTGCTTGCGAGATTTATCGGCTTCTTTCTCTACTGTTATAACAGAGCCCACTGCGACCACGCTAGCGCTTTGAATAGAAATAATCTTTGCCGACCTCAAAATATCTTCCAAACGACTTATTCGGTCTTCTAATACTGCCTGATTATCACGCGCTTCCTGATATTCCTGATTTTCAGACAAATCACCCAAGGATTTGGCATACTCAAGAGCTTCAGCAACTTCTTTGCGCTTGGTGGTCTTAAGAGACTCAAGTTCTCGATTTAATTCGTCAAACTTTTCTTTGGTTAAATATTCTTGGTCGGCTCTCATTCTAGTTAATATTATGGAGAGACACTATACTCTAAAAACTTTATAAAATCAAACGCGCTCTTAGCCTACTCAAAATACTCTGGAGAATTTATAGCCATCCAGTCAAAGAGCTTTCTGACTACAGATGTGGCCCCGAGTGTGTTTGAACTTGGTCCCTTTTCCATAACAGCTGCCCAAGCATACCTTGGGTTCTCATATGGAAAAAAGCCTACAGACCAAGAGTGCACATAACGCTTGGCAGACCCCACTTCTGCTGTACCAGTCTTTCCTGCCACCTTCACATATGGAACATTGAGTCCTACAGAGGTGCCGTAGATAACAGCATCCCTCATACCTTCGTGCACAACTTGCCAGTCCTCGTCATTTAACTTTATAGTACTCAAAACTTGATCTTTACTCCCTCCTATAAGAAGCGATGGGGTTAAAAGCTTGCCCTTATTGGCAATGGCGGCATAAAATCTCGCCGCATTAATGGCCGTGATTTGAGTACCGTACTGCCCTATTGAAGTTATATAAGTATCGCCCAAGCGCCAAGTATCTCCGTCAAACTTCTCTTTCTTCCATTCCGGAGTTGGGATGACACCTTCCACCTCACCTGAAAGATCAATGCCAGTTTTTTCTGTCAGACCAAAAGTTTTAAAATATTTATCTAGTGTTGCTATCCCTAGACCTTCTTGGTCGCCGAAACCACCGCCCACAGAATAGAAATAAGTATCGGAAGAAACAGCAATAGCCCTTCTCATGTCTGTCCAGCCGTGAGCTTTCCAGTCTTTGAAGATAGATGGTTTGGTCTTATCGTATGGATTCTCAACTTTGATTGAACCGGTGCTTAAAATTTGTTTGTCTGGAGAAATTATTTTTTCATTAAGAGCGGCAAGAGCTATTATTGGCTTTACAATAGAACCAGGAGTATAGAGTCCGCCTATGACGCGATTGAGAAATGGTTTTGAACTACTATTAAGAAGCAAGTTAATCCTTGTCTGGTCAGAGCCACTGGTCAAAATATTTTGGTCATATTCTGGATAGCTTGTCATGGCAAGAATCTCACCTGTTGAAACATCCATTAAAACAGCTGCTCCGCCCACAAACCCTTTGTCTTTTGCAAGAGATTCCATGGCCGAGTAAAGAACCTCTGACAAACGTGAATCAATGGACAAAACGAGAGGTTCGCCATCAACTGGCGCCCTAACTACTGATTCAGAAGTCACCTCACCATAAACATCTGTCTCTTTTAGTTTCAACCCGTTTTTTCCTTTTAATAAATCGTCAAAACTACGCTCAACCCCATCTCTGCCACGATAATTTTCTTCATAATAGAAGCCTGTTTTATCAAAAAGAGGATACTTAATATAACCAACCGTGTGGGAAAGACCCTTTATAGGAGCATAGATCCGCTTGGCAAAATCATTCCCCTCTTCTTTAATGGCATTAGTAGCAAGCTCGCGCATGTTTCTATCAAGAATAAGGCCGCGATTTGCAAATATTAGTGTTTGCTCGAGACGGTTGTTGTCAGAGATTTGAGAATAGATTTGACCTTGATTAATACCTAAAGACCATAATTTTGAAACCATTGTTAGAACGATGAGCAACAAGATAATCTTTATAATAAGAAAAGTTTGCTCCACTATCGGTTTTTCCATTCTGCCTTCAAAACGATATTCTTCAAAGCCTGGTAAATTCGTTGAGTCAAGAAAAATATCTTCTGGGTTGATATCCTGATACTTTAGACCCGCACGATGGGCGGGGTTAAAAGTTTTTTTGATTTGGCGGATAAGTCTTTTAAGCATAAGTTCTGAGTCGCTCTCTAATAGGTAAAAGAATGATAAGCGAGATTAGGGCTGAGAAGCCAAAAGAAGTAAACAAAAGACTTGGACCCCATACTCCAGCACCATGGATAAAGTCAATAAGAAGTGCTAATAAAATCCCTTCCCAGAAAAACGGAAAGAAAATAATGCCTAAAAAAAGAAATGGAACATAAACCCAATACGGAAGAAACAGTATTGATATGAGGATAATTAAAGATCCGAAGAGGCGACGAATCATGGTGTTACAAAAACAAATCTTAGGCTAAAAATATTGGTCGGACTTTTTGCCAATACCTCCTTAAATGAATCAGTTGGAGAAACATTGACCTCTCCAACTACCGCCACAAGTCTTCCTGTTATATCTGCTGAAAGAATTCTATCTCCTTCCTCAATGGCCACATCCTGCGGTAAAGCAATTTTAAAATTCCCTCCGCCAGAACCAACAAGCGTGACTGGTACGTTACCCCTCTCAAGAATTGCGCTGGTCTCCTCGCCATTTGAAGAAAAAAGTTTTACCTTTGAGGATCTAGGCAAAACTTCAGAAACTAAGCCCAAAACCGGCCCTTCCGGTAAAGATACTTCAGCGCCTAGGGTTATAGAATCACGAAAGCCAACATCAATCACAATGCTGTCATATGGGCTCTGTGGTGGTCTGGTTAATACAGTTGAAATTACCGTGTCTGGCCTTTGTTTACGACCGGCAAGCTCAAGTAAAACTTCTTCTTGGGTTTTCCCTCCCGATAGAGCCAAAATTGTAAGCTCAAGAGAAGAAACTTTTTCTTTCAGAAATGTGTTTTCTTCCCAAAGTTTTTTCTGGGAATCAAAGATGGAGTTCCAGTTTTGAAATTTCTTGATTACTATATTTTCTGTCTTCCAGAGAGGTGAGACTGACGAGATAATGACGGAATCAATCAGAGAAAAAACGATAGCACCTAGCACAAAAACTATTATAAGAATAAGTATTCGATTGAAATACGAGTGCTTTAATTTATTTTTTGGGAGGTAATTCACTTTCGTTCTCTATAAGTACGGACCTAAAGTTATCTAAGTCCTCCAAGATTATACCAGCACCCCTTGCTACGGTCGTTAGCGGGTCTGCGGTAATAAATACCGGCACATTGATTTCACTTTCAATAAGTTCGGCAAGTCCTTTTACGAGCGCTCCACCACCGGAAAGATAGACTCCTCTGTGCATAATATCACTAAGAATTTCAGGTGGTGTCGATTCAAGTACTTCTTTAATCCCCTCTATCAAGCTTTCAACAGATTGAGAAATTGCCTCGCGAATATGAGTGTCTGTGATAATCATTTCCTTTGGTAAACCTGTCACCAAATCACGCCCCTTAACCGTCATCTCAAGTGGGGCATGTGTCGGCAAAACAGAACCAATAGAAATCTTGACAGCCTCTGCAGTCTTTTCTCCTAGAAGGATTTTAAATTGATTACGAACATAAGAGACAATATCGGAGTTAAATTTATCTCCAGCAATACGCAAATTCTTTGATCTAACCACACCTCCAAGTGAGATTATCGCTATATCAGAAGTACCACCGCCAATGTCTATTACCATATTGCCGACTGGTTCATGAATCGGTAAACGCATACCGATAGCGGCGGCCATGGGTTCCTCAACAATATGGACCTCTCCCGCACCGGCATTACGGGTAGCGTCACGGACAGCACGAATCTCTACGTTGGTGATACCCGAAGGTACGCCCACCACTACTCTTGGACTAAGAATTTTGTTTAAACCTCTGGTAGCCTTTCCTAAAAGATAGCTAATCATCTCTTCAGTAATCTCAAAGTCAGAAATCACGCCGTCAACTAGAGGTTTTATAGCAAGAATGTGGCTGGGGGTACGACCAAGCATGGCTCTGGCTTCTGTTCCGATAGCAACAACTTGTCCAGTCTTTTGGTTGACTGCGACAACAGACGGTTCGTTGATGACAATGCCCTTGCCACGTAGGTAAACAAGCGTGTTTGCGGTACCTAAATCAATACCAATGTCATGGGAAAAGAACTCACGAAAATTTTTTTTGCCGAAAAGTTTCATTACTTTTTAAGTTCTTTCAAAAGACTGGCAAGCGTCATCTCTTTTGACTCTAGAGTAGAGCGGTCTTTGACCTCAAATTTAGAACCAGAAGTTTTATCGCCAACCATTATTCTTTTAGGAATACCAATTAGGTCAGAATCTGCAAACTTTTCTCCAGCGCGCACATCTCTGTCGTCATAAAGAACCTCAATGCCTTTTGATATAAGAGATTTATATAATTTGTCTCCTATCTTTCTACCCTTATCTGACAAGCTTAAAAGATGAACCTGAAACGGAGCAATCTCTTTGGGCCAGACAATACCCTTATCATCAGAAAGAACCTCAACTACAGTGCCCATAAGACGCCCCAGCCCTATACCATAACTACCCATAAATACGTTGTGTTCTCTACCTTCTTTGTCTTTAAACTTAAGATATGGTTTGGAAAAATTGGTACCTAATGTAAATATATTGCCCACCTCTATGGCCTTTTTTTCAGTTATACCGTCTGGCGTCTCTACCTCTTTGTTCACTGCCTCTTTCTTTTTCTCGTCTTTTATAAAAATCTTGTCTTCTCCGGCAGAGGTCAATGTTTGGAATTCGTGAGAAAATTTTGAGAAACTTCCACCAGAAGCAAGGGTTAGATATGTCATATCACCAATACCAACACGATTGAAAATGTTTCTGTAGGTGTTTTTTACTTTTTCGTAAAACTTGTTGTGTTCGTCCTCAGTCGAGAAGAAAGAATACAAGTCTTTCATTAAGAATTCCCTAGTTCTCAAGATACCAGATTTTGCTCGCTCTTCGTTTCTAAATTTGGTTTGGAACTGATATACAGAAAACGGCAGGTCTTGGTATGAAGAAACAAATTGTTCCAACATGTTGGTAATTGGCTCTTCGTGGGTGGTTGCAAGACCTAATTCATTGCCAGATTTTAATTTGGTCTTAAACCAAGGCAACTTATCATCCGCCCATCTGTTTTGTTCTCTTTCCCAGAGCTCACGTCTCTGTAATGCAGACATAGAAATTTCTTGAGCTCCTAGAGCATTCATCTCCTCTCGGATTATGTCTTCTATCTTTTTTAGAACTCTAAGACCTAGTGGCAGATAATCATATATTCCCGCCATTTCTTTATTGATAAAACCTGCCCTTATAAGGAGTTTGGCGTTCTTTGCCTCTTCGTCTTTGGGGGCTTCCCTTCTTGTTTTAGTGAATAGGGTGCTCTGTCGCATCGCACCATTATAGAGAAATCAAAGCCAAAAACAAAGTGTACCCCGCCTTGGCGGTGGCCTCTTTAGAGAATATTTTTAACGTCTTGAACTGTGATAAATATCATTAAAAGAATAAGTAAGGCAAAACCAACTGTGTTTACAACATTGAAAAGTCGCGCTGGAACGGGTTTGCGGGTAAGAGTTTCTATTCCGACAAAAAGTAGTCGTCCGCCATCAAGTGCTGGAAATGGCAAGAGATTAATAATTGATAGATTGATAGAGATAAGAGCGGTAAAGGTTAGAAGATAAGCAAAACCAAGTTCTCGGACATCACCCACCATACCAACAATTCCTACTGGACCCGTGACACCAGAGAGATCTGCTTTACCAGTTACCGCTTGAGAAATAAAATTTATAATTGCTTTGCCGGTTTGCACTGTAAGTTCTCCAGTAGTTTTTAAACCATGCCATATAGCTTTATGGGGCGCTAACTTAACCGTACCAATTATGTCCATGGAGATGCCCACTGCAGGTCGGTCACTAATAATCCCTTCTTCTGGTAAAACATTGTTCTTGCTCACTTTTCCACCTCTTTCTATCTCAAAGATTAGTGGTGTCCCTGCTTTAGCTATAAACTCCGAAACCTCTTCTGGAGAGAGTCCCGAATAAACTCCATCTCTTGAAAGTGAAATGATACTGTCGCCTGACTTAAGGCCTGCATCTGCCGCTGGAGAGCCCGGCAAAACAGTGGTAATAACAGTATGGGCATCTTCCACGGGTAAAGAAAGGCTTGCAGGTGCAGGAAGTCCTGTCATAAATCCGAGCGAGAATAGAAGCCAAGCAAATACAAAGTTCCCTACTACTCCAGCCACCAATACAGAAGCCTGAATACCGCGATTTTTAGAAGCAAAGCTTTCTGGGTCGGCTCTAACTCCTGTCTCTTGGTCAGTGGGATTCTCGCCAAAAATCTTTACAAAGCCGCCAAAAGGAAGCCAGTTTAGAGTAAAGGGTGTACCCTTCCAGCTAAAGAGTCTTTTGGCGCGAGGAGGAAATCCAAGACCAAACTCATCCACCCTAATACTAAAATATCGGGCAACCAAAAAGTGTCCAAGTTCATGAACAATGATGAGCGCACTTAAAATTATTAAAAATATAATTATTGACACGTTGAGTTTATTCTAAGATTTCTTTCTCCTTTTTTGAAGCTGTTTCTTCAAGTTTTGAGTTTGTCTCGTCCACCAGTTTTTGCAGTTCATTCCTTAACCTGAATTTATCGTCTTTGTTTATGGTGCCTTCTTTTTCTTTTCTATCAAACTCGTTTAAGCACTTCTCGCGCTCCACCCGGGTCTTGATACGCGCTTCCTCTAGTTTTTCTTTCACAACTTTAACGAGAAGAGTGCGACGCTCGTTTGTCAGATCCGGAAAAGAAACTCTAATACCTGAAGCGTCAAGAGAAACAGAGAGTCCGAGATTTGATTCTCTAATGCTCTTGTCTATATTGGTGGCAATACTCTTGTCCCAAGGAGTGATTAAGAGAGACTTGGGTCCAGAGTTTAAGATGGACGAGACTTGTTTGATAGGCACCCTAGCACCATAAGACTCCACCATAACGCCATCAAGCACTGTCGGACTTGCCTGCCCAGTACTTAGGTTTCCGTACTCCTTTTTGAGCCACGAAAGATTTACATCAGACGCCTGTTTAAATCCGCTGAAATCAAATGCCATGAGACGATTATAACACTAAAGCCAAGTGCTCTAGGACTAAACGTGAGCCAATACCAGATTCTAGAATTTCGCGTCTCAATTTATAAACTTTTTCTACAGATTTTTCTTTGCCACTCTCGCCTCTTAGGAAAATAAGTAGGTTATCAAGAAAAGCGGACAAATTTTCTTTTTTGTCGGCAAAACATTCGGCAAAGAGAAGTCGTTCCTTGAGAGATGCCTTGAAGAACTCTTCCGCCAAAGCATCGGTTGCAAACATCTTAGAGATACGAGTCGTCTGCATGCGAGAGCGTAGGGTGGGCAGGAGAAGTCCTTCTTCCCTTAGAACAAGGAAAAAATATGTGTCGGGAGTCGGATCTTCAAAAGTTTTTAGCAGAGCATTTTGTGCTTCTGGCGTGAGCTTGGTAGGTAGAATCAGAAAAATTTTTCTTCCAGCTTGCCCCGCCTTGGCGGTGGTAACTGGCTTCCTTAGGGAAAGTAGTCTTAATTCTCTTGCTTCATCTACGCCAAAAGTTTCTGTCCTAAAAACAGTAAAATCTGGATTATTCTTCGGCTCAATACCAAGATTACTACAGAGCGAGCGTAGATATGATTCCCCTTCTTCTGGTGTACCTATGAGAAGATTAGAGTGATGAAGGTTTCTTAACATCTAGAAGTTCTACCTCAAAGATAAGAGTTGAGTCCGGCGGAATAGGTCCTGAACCTTGTGGACCATAAGCATAATCTGGAGCAATCACGAGAAGGCGCTTGCCTCCTACCTTCATGCCTAAAAGACCTTCGTCCCAACCACGGATAACTCCTCCGACACCGATAGTAAAGGTGAATGGTGTGTTTCTATCAAGAGAGCTGTCAAAGACTCTGCCATCTTGGAAAGTGCCGACATAGTGGACGGTGACATTGTCACCTTTTCCAACTTCAAGGCCTTGTCCCACGACAACATCTTCCGATACGAAACCTGTTTGTGGTGTAGAGTTCAAATTATTATTTTTTGGATTAAAGAAGTCCATTAAAGAATTTCCGAACAAGATGTATCCCAAAAACCCAAGACCCGCAAACACTGCAATCCACTGATTCCTGCTAAGATTTTTCATATTTTTTATATACTTTATGCCAGTATTGTCTATATGATATGATAGCCAGATGAAAGAATCAACTAAAAATATCCTGACACTGAGCCGAGAGCAAATGCACCTTCTCGCCCAGAAGCGAGTTACAGAAATCTCAAAAGAATTTACCGATGGATTCAAATTCTTGGAAAATTACCCCAAGTCAATCACCTTTTTTGGTGGAAACCAGTTTAGAGAAGATAGTCCCTACTATCAAAGCGCCCGTACCCTTGCCTCGCGCCTAGTCAAAGAGCTCGGGTTTTCGGTAATCTCCGGCGGGGGCCCTGGCATTATGGAAGCTGCCAACCGAGGAGCCTTTGAAGCGGGTGGAAGCTCACTTGGACTTCTGATAAAACTTCCTTTCGGACAGGTGACAAATAAATACATTACGGAAGAATTTTCTGCATACTACTTTTTTATACGAAAAGTTTGTCTCTCATTCTCGGCAGAGGCATTTATCTTCTTCCCTGGTGGCTTTGGTACTCTTGATGAATTTTTTGAAATCTTGACCCTAACACAGACCAAGAAAGTTGCCGGAGTTCCTATAATCTGTGTCGGTTCTGACTACTGGAACAAGTTGAAAGAGTTTATGAAAAAAGAGCTTATGAGCCGTGGCACTATTGGTGAAGAGGAGCTTGATCTATTCCACATCATTGACGACCATGACGAAATTATTAAAGTCATTAAGAATGTAAATATCCAGATTGGTGTACCTCTGCCAGAACAAGGTTTAGGATAAATCAAATGAGTCTCAGTCAAAAACATTGCAAACCTTGTGAAGAGGGTGCTAAACCGCTCTCACGAGGAGAGGCCAATAAACTCGGAGAAGAAATTGGTCTCTGGCATATAGAAAATAATTCAAAGCTTGAAAGAATATTTACCTTCAAAGACTTTAAAGAAGCACTTGAGTTTGTAAACAAAGTTGGAGAAATTGCCGAAAGAGAAGGGCATCACCCAAACATAACTCTTTTTGATTATAAAAAAGTAAAGCTTGAACTCTACACGCATTCTATCGGCGGACTCTCCGAAAACGACTTCATCCTCGCCTCTCATATAAATAATATTTAGTAGAAATGAAAAGACCAGCATCCGTAGATGCTGGTCCAGTGTTGACCCGTGGAGGATCAGAATGGGTACTGCGCCCTCATCGTCGGACGAGGGTGTCGATAGAGCGGCTTGCGGTCACTCTTGTGGTTGATATTGGTGACGTTGAGTCCGCGAGACTTCTTGAGATGTGCGATGATCTCGTTCATTACCGCATGGTCTTTCTCCCAGCAGTCGACGAGACTCGGGCAGATGCCCACGAACGAGATCAGGGGAAACTTCAAAGTCGGGAAGTCGCGAGTCCACATGAGTGAAAACTCGCCAACCCACGAAGGAACTTCGCTGTCCCCTTGTTGGTATTCGAACCATAGGCGTCCTTTGAGTCCGGTACACTCCGAGTCAAAAAAGACGACCATCCCCGCTACTGGCTTCTCGATTTGAACGTCTCCCTTCAACCTCTTGTAAAGGCTTTCAGGCGACTTCAGGTTCCAGACACTGCAGTGCTTGTGCCTGGTTATCGAGGTGATTCCATAGCTTCTGGGGCTTTCGAACCCATGGTCACCATGGAGTGTGAGTAATACCAGAGCGTTATTCTTCATAGTCAACCCTTTCTTTGTTTCAAAACCGCCAAAAACAGCGGGTTAGTCCTTTGCAAGTTTACCTCTATCAGAGACAAAAGTCAAGTGAGTTTATGGTTAGTTTGGAAGTACCACTTGCATTTTATAAACTCTTGTTGTATAATCTTGATTAGACAAGGTTTCAGCACCTTACATAGATTACTTCACTTCTTTTAGAGCGCCTAGGCGCGAGGAGTTCACATGTTTATCTTGATTGGTTTCCTTCTGGCGACGGTCGTCGTCGTCGGACTGATCTTTTTCCTTCGTTGGTTTGCCGGCAAGGAAAATCCTACCATCATCACTTTTGTGCCTGCGCAGACACACGCCTTGGTTACGACCAAAGGCGTCTCATCTGACGAGGTTCGAAAAAACCCGAACAAAATAGAAGAACAAGGCAACGTCGTAGATGTTGTCCATGCCATTCCGGGTAAGTGGTTCGACAAGTCAGCGAGTAACCCTTTTGACTGGTGTTACAAGAAGGAGGACGACGAACACAAGGAACCCAGAGGCCTCTTGTATCTTCTCTTTGGTATTGTTGTCGTCGGTTTCTTCCGTTATTTACGCCTCAACTTGGTGCGCACATTCCGATGGGGCAGGAAGAGCGCGGAAGAGAAATACCACATGCAGGCCAAGGACTCACTTACCCGTTTCTCGTTCTTCTCTGGACAACATGACGTCCAGCTCCAGGATGTGGAAACATCTGATCTGCTTGGTGTCAATCTTCGGCTACAACTCCTTTACGAGGAGAAGTATCCCTTTAGGGTGAGACTGAAGACAGCGGATCCGTATGCCGTGATATCGGATAGGGCGTCCAAGTCTGCCATCGGCCTCATCGGCGCGCATGGTGCGAAGGCTATCGTCCTGGACAAGAAACTCCAAGATGAGCTGGCGCTGAGGGTTAAAGAAGTGATCGGCAAGGAGGTTGAGGACGATCTTGGCGTTGAGATCACCACAGCGACGCTCGCTGATGTTGATTACAACGAGGAAACGAAAGAGCTCCTCGAAAAGAAAGCCAAGGCAGAGTTTGAAGCCGAAGCGAACCTCATTACGGCTAAGAACGAGGCGGCACAGGCAATTGAACGCGCTGATGGGCAGATGAAAGCTCAGAAGCTTCTCAACGAAGGTGCCGCTGATCGAGTCACGACGGTGATCAAGCCGATTGTCGCGATGGGTGAACTTGGTGTAGAGGTACGCAAAGCCGAGGCATACGAAAACAATCAGACCATGACGACACTCGTTATCGGCCAAGGCGCTTCGCCTGTAATTCCTATCGGGAAGTAATCGCGCACTATGCGCACACGTGCCACCGTTAGCCTAAAGGCTTTCGGTGGCATTTTTTTATTTGACAAATACAACTTAAATATGATATAATGTTAGTAGGCTTAAATTAACGGATTGAACATTCACATGAGGTGATTTATGGAAAACGAAGAACCTGATCAGACTGATCAGTTCGCCGTTGAAGATATCGAAAGAGGTCTTGAAGCAGAAAAAGCCAAAGAAGAAGTGCCAATCGAGCTGAGGCTGGTCGAGGAAGAAGTCCCTGTCCAGAACAAGACAGAAATGGATACAGTTCTGGAAACGGATACTGCGCCGGTGGTTGAGGCAAAAACCGAAGCAACCGCTGGAAAAGTTCCGAACGGAAAGCTCAATAAGGTATGGAGATGGACGAAATCCAACTTCTGGATTCTTTTCTGGGCGACGATCGGACTCTCTGCCTTTATCCTTCTAGGCTTCTTGCTCAGCGGAGTCGTTGAAAAGACGGTCGGAGTCGACGGCGCTCTCCACCAGAACTTTTGGTGGTGGACGCTCGGCATCGTGGTAGTGATCGTCGTCATCTGGCTTCTCCTGCGAAGCTCCAAGGCAAAACAATACCCTGATGGGACGGCCAAGCCTCTGAACCCAGAGATAGTTGCAGTGGCAGTTTCTTCGCCACCACAACCGGCCAGGAGAATGGGTACGAGTTGGCCCGTGAGCGCTCTTGCCATCTTTGGTGGCGTAATCCTCTTCGGTTTACTGTTGGGAGTTCTCATGGATGATGGTCCGAATCTCTCAAAGCCTGTCGCTTCGGCAATGGTAACAGAGACGACTGAGAACGGTTGGAATCTACCAACCGAAATCGTTCTCTCTATAATCGCTGATTGCGAAAGTGGAGACAAATGCCAGCCCGGCACTGGACGCCAGTTCAACAAGGACGGTAGTGTTGTCACAAACAAGAATAAAGATGGCACCATTGACATCGGTAAGTGGCAGATCAACTCTCGGCACGAAGTCGAGGCGAAGGCAAACAATATCGACCTCACAACTGAGGAAGGTAATCAAGCTTTTACTATGAGACTCTACAAACGTGAAGGGCTCAACCCATGGAAGGCGTCGCGGAGTGGTTGGGAACCCTTGCTCCTTTCTTACGGAAGTGGGGTGAGCGTGGCCAACACATATGTAGCACGAGCCGGAGAGCCGGTCGTGATTAGCATACCGCCGGATTATCGCCGAAAAATGGTGGGTGAACTTCCCACTGTTGGTCTCTACTCCGAGAAATACCTTGATGCAGACAGAAACCTCATCGAGACAATCGGGGTCGTACCTCCGGCAACGGAAGCGATAATGCATATTGCCATCACCAAGTGCCGTTCGCAGGCTGATTGTGCAAGTACAAGGTAGTACCTGCAAACGCAAAGGCGTCCCGATCGCGAGATCGCGGACGCCTTTTTTAATGCGAGAAAAAGTTTTCTTACTCTGCGTTAGACACCAGGAATTGGAACTGACGGAACTTGCTCAAGAGATTCACCTTGTTCAATACCAAAGGCATCCCCGATAAAGCCAACGAGTCCCCAAACAGAAACCATCACAAAGAGAGCAATGACACCCCAAACCATGGTTTTCTTAGCATCTGACTTTGACTCCTCATTGCCTTGAGCAAAGATGAACTTAACGAGACCCCAGAAGAATGCTAGAAGAGCGATACCCACCACTACAGGTAGAAGAGTGCCTACAAGACCGCCAATGGAAGTGGCGAAGGTTTCCAAGTTGCCAAACTCTTCTTGAGCAAAAGCAAATGAAGGAAGAAATGCTAAGAGTGTGAGAGTTGTTTTTTTCATTTGTTTACTTTAGATGTTGAGATAGTCGGGAGGGTCAATACCGAAGGTGCTAAGAACCAAACGAATCAAACTAAAGGCAGAAATCATGATAAACATGCCGAAGAGTCCCCAAAAGATTTTCTTTTTACCAGTTTCGCGCTTGTCATCGGATGTCTCGGAGAAAATGAACTGAAAAATTCCCCAGAAGAAGACTAAGGCGGCTATGGCGAAAGCAAGTACAATCAGAGGGTTAAGAATGTAACGGTTAACCCCGTTGAGAAACTCGGATATGTCCATCAGACGTTCTAGAAACTAAATTCCAGGAACTGTTGGAGTGTCGGTAAGTTGGTCCTGGTTAATACCAAGTGCGCTACCAATGAATTCTACGAGACCCCAGACAGAAACCATCACGAAGAGGGCAATAAGACCCCAGAGCATGATTTTCTTAGCTTCTGCCTTAGATTCCTCATTGCCTTGGGCAAAGATGAACTTAACAAGTCCCCAGAAGAAGACTAGAAGGGCGATAGCAACGACTATAGGTAGAGCTAGAGCTACCAATTCGCCGATATTTTCAACGAATGTGTCTATGTTGCCAAGGTCTTGAGCAAAGGCGAAAGCTGGAGCAAATGCCAAGAGGGCAAGGATAACTTTTTTCATTTATTGTAACTTTTGAGGGCCTTTAAACGAGCCCTTTGTTATTTGTAATATACCTAAACGGTACCTCTATATCCTATCCCAGTGGGATATGAGGCGCAATCAAGTTATCCCCTGCCTACTGAAAGTCTCCAGAACGGGGCGGAATGTTGCCACTACCACCATTATCGGTAGGTGTGGGAGACACCCCACCAAGAAGAGCATCTTGGAAGAACTCTATTATCCCCCAGACAGAAACCATCACGAAGAGGGCAATAAGACCCCACTTCATCAATCTCTTACCGTCATCTACCGCTTTCTCTCCGTCCCCGCCTAGGCGGAAGACAAATTTAACGAGACCCCAAAAGAAGACTAGCAGGGCCACGCCGACAAGTATTGCAATTAAGGGATTAATAAGACCCCCCGTTGCGGTGATAAGTTCTCCTAGACCCGTGAGTTGAGCAGAAGCTACTAGGGGTAATAGAGCGAGTGCGGGTATAAGAAGTTTTATATATTTTTTCATAGTTATTAATTACCTTGTGGTAAAAGAGGCCAGCCGGAGCCGAACCCGGGAATTTCGTTACTGGCAAAGGCAAGGATAGACATTAATGAGATTACTATAAAGAGCGCGATGAGACCCCAGACCATAAGTTTCTTTCCGTCTGAAATGGCCTTCTCATCTCCACCAACGCGGAAAATAAACTTAACCAAACCCCAAACAAAAACCAGAACAGAAAGACCAAAAATTACCGGCAAGGCCAGAGTTATCAAATCAACGATGACCATTACTACAGAGTTAAAATCGGTTGGTGCCATGTTTATATTGGGCAAGATGGACCGCCTAAGGCTTCGATGGTCGTACAGACAACGTTAGCGATAACCCATGCCCCAAGAAGAACGGCAGTGCCAACGGAAGTGTAAAGAAGTGATTTGTGCGCTGTTTTAAGTTTCGTCTCATTGCCCGCTGCTGTGACATAAAGAAAGCCGGAGAAAACAAAGGCAAGCACGGCGATGACCCCGCCGATGGGCAAGACGACATCGTTAATAATTGTTCTCACAAGACCAAAGAGGGATCTTTGGGCGCCAAAAGGATTATCGAGGGTAACATTGATAGATGGGTTACCGACACCAGTGGGCACACAGTTTGGAGGAGAACCGGCTTGTCCGGGTGGACACTGGGCTAAAACTGAGGGAATACCGACAGCAAAGAAAAAAGAGAGAGATAAAAGAGTTATGGGTAATTTTTTCATATTTTTATTGTGGTGGACCAAGAAGTGAGGTGCCAGTAGTTAGGCTAGTAATAGTGTAAACCAGAAGCCATGCTGCGAGTATCCACAGGTAACCTATTAAAACTTTAGTAAAAATTCCTTTTGCTTGAGTTTTCCTAGACTCACTGCCACCAGATGTCATAAGAAGAAATCCAGAGTAAATGAAAGCGAGAACCGCAACGAAGGTTGAAAGAAGGACTAGAGCAGTTATAACATTCTGAGCAAGCTCAATAAGGTGGTCAAAGGTGCATTCTTCTGTCACGCCATCGCAGACTATTAGGTCAAAGCCTTGAGCAGAAACACTCTGCGCCAGAAAACTAAAGAGAAGAATGGGAATTAATAATAAAAACTTATTCATTATTGTTTTATTAGCGCATCAACCTCTTCACTAATTTCGTTAATTGCCTCTCCTGACCTTGCGCGACCGCTTGTAACTGACTCTATGGCGTTTTTAAAGACTGTGTCGGTCTCTTCGGCATCTGGGTCAAGAAAACCTTTTGACTGAAGTGCTGCATCGTAGAAGGTGGAAAAGATGGCATCTGTAGGCTTTGAAACAAGAAGGTCTCTACGGGCTGGTGGCAAGGCAAGGTTCTTGGAGAGGAAGGCGGATGATTCTTTTGAGGTAAGAGTAGTTGCCACGGTAAAGGCAACTGCGGGGTTTCTGGAGCCTCGAGATATTGCAACACCTTTTATGTACCCAAAGGTTGTAACTCTACTTGAGACTCTTGATTGCGGAACAGGCGCCACAGAAAAGTTAAGGGTTGGGTTCTTGTTCTTAAGTATAGAAAACTCTGAAGCAAAACCAAGGTAGTAGGCAGAGTCCCCGCTCGTAAAGTGCGTTTGGGCATCAACGAGAGAGCGGTTCCAGCTATAAAACACTTTTGTCGGATTTGAAAACTGGGTGTAGAAGTCTAGAGCCGCAACCCCTGGTGAAATCGGCAGACTGTTGGGGTTAGTGGCAATTTGTGATTGGAGCTTGCCACTAACTTTAGCCGTGATTGGCGTACCCGCTTGGAGAAAGAGTAGAGAAAGAATGTCCTTGGCATGAGGGATATTGCGTGCCTCTCCTAGAGCTATAACTGAAGAAAACAAATTTCCGGCAGTATCCTTTTTTGAAAGGTTGGCAGCAGAGGCATATATCTCATCCCAATACGTAATGGGCCCTGCATGCCCGGCAGACGAGAGGAGGTCTCTGTTGTAATAGAGAACCATCGGGTCTATGGATATCGGTAGGGCAAAGATGCCACCAGCATCTAGAAAGAGTTCGGCCTCCTCAACGAAAATTGTTTTAAAGTCACGTTCAGTAAAACTTTCAAACGGGATGGCCAAAAGTTTTGGTTTATTTTTCCAGAGTCGGTCTTGAGTGAGCAAAATAAGGTCTGGACCTTGTCCCCGAGCAAGTGCTTCGGTAAATTCAGTATCAAGTGCATCGGCAGATTTTTCCACATAGCTTACAGTTAATGTATCGTCTTGAGTAAGTGTTGGGGTATTGAGAAGAAGATTAAAATAATGTGATGGCACATCTCCCCAGACAACTATATTGACATCGTTATTACCACCTCCACCACGATAAAGAGAGAAGACAGCTACTCCAATGACAACAAAGGCCCCGAAAACTGCCAAGAGAATAATCTGAAACTTAGACATATCTATAGTGTATCAAAGAGGGAAAAACTCTCAACGAATAGCTTGCCCCGCCGTGGCGTGGGCTCTTACAAACAAATTAAGGAGGCCAAACTATCTCCCTCTCTTAATTTCATGATGCGCACTCCTTGAGTCTGACGACCTAAGACCGGAATTTCTTTCAAATCTACGCGCACTACCTGACTCTTCTTGGAGATGGCAATCACTTCGTCTTGTTGGTCTGTAACTACCTGCGAGGCAATAACCTGCCCAGTTTTTGCTGTTACCTTTGAGGTAAGGATACCAGAACCACCTCTGCCTTGAACTTTGTATTCCGACAAATCGGTGCGTTTGCCGTATCCGTTGGCAGAAATTACTAAAAGGTGACTGGACTTCCACTCTGGTTTTATAACGTGAGCGCCCACCACCGTGTCTCCCTTATCAAGTTTAATCCCCCTCACTCCACCAGCACTTCTGCCCATTTCTCTGATAGCTGATTCTTTAAATCTTATGGATTGACCTTTTTTGGTAACAATGGAAACATCATCTCCTTTTGTAACAAGTTCCACAGAAGTAAGTCGGTCTTTGGGTGCAAGCTTTACAGCGATGATACCCGAAGAGCGTACGTCCTGAAAACTTTTGGCAGAAACTTTTTTTGCAACACCATTTTCTGTTACCATAAACAGAGAGCTTACGGCGAGGTCAGCTTGTTTCGGCATAGCTAAAATAGAGGTGACTTTCTCATCATCAGAAAGGGAAATAAAGTTCATGACCGACTTACCACGCGTAGCTCGTTTACCTTCTGGGATGTCAAACATTTTTATTTGATAGGCCTTGCCCTTGTCTGTAAAGAACAGGAGGCTCGCATGGGTGCTCGCCGTCAAAAAGTTTGTGACAAAGTCTTCTTCCTTGGTATCAAGGTCCACCACGCCAACACCGCCACGCTTCTGTCGCTTGTACTCATCTGGATTGGTGCGTTTTATATAACCACCCGATGTAAGTACTAACGCATTTTCTTCTTCTGGGACAAGGTCCTCAACAGATAGGACCTTAACCCCGCCTTTAATAACTTTGGTGCGACGTTCATCACCAAATTTACTCTTCAAATCTTCAAGTTCGGTTCTAATTGTTTTTAAAATTTTGGCAGGGGATGCAAGTAGCGCTTTCATTTCTTTTATAAAGCCCTGCACTTCCTTAAGCTCATCTTCAACCTTCTGTCGTTCAAGGCCAGCAAGTTTTTGAAGCTTCATTTCAAGAATGGCGTTGGCTTGAAGTTGAGATAATTTAAACTCTTTCATCAATCCCGCGCGGGCATCATCAACACTTTTAGAAGCGCGGATAAGTTTTATCACTTTGTCTATGTTTTCAAGCGCCTTAACTAGACCAAGTAAGATATGTTCACGCTCTTCTGCGCGGGCGATCTCAAATGCCGTGCGACGCTTGACCACAGACTCTCTGTGTTTGAGAAACTCAACGAGCATGCTCTTGAGCGAAAGTGTTTGTGGGACACCATCAACAAGCGCCACGAGATTCAGGTGGAAAGTATCTTCAAGTTGAGTGTGCTTGTAGAGAGAATTTAAAATCTTTTGTGGTTGCCCTCCTGCTTTCAGGTCAATAACAATGCGAATATCTTTAGTGGATTCATCTCGCAAACCTTTTATACCCTCAATTTTCTTTTCCCGCACAAGGTCAGCAACCTTAGTAATCAAATCGGCCTTATTTACTCTAAAAGGGATAGCAGTAATAACAATCTGGAATTGCCCAGCCTTATTTTCAACAATGTCTGTTACTCCACGAGCAATAATGGGTCCACGACCGGTGGCATAGGCATGCTGAATATCTTTTTCATTAAAAATAATGCCACCGGTAGGGAAATCGGGGCCCTTTATAAACTGGAGAAGATCTTCGGTGGTGGCTTCCCTCTTGTCGCTAAGAAAAATTGCCGCATCAACCACTTCAGAAAGATTGTGAGGAGGAATGTTGGTGGCCATACCGACAGCAATACCAAGGGTGCCGTTTAACAAAAGGTTTGGTGCAACAGACGGAAGAACTGTGGGTTCTGATTTAGTCCCATCATAGTTTGGTCTGAAGTTTACCGTGTCTTTATCAATATCTTTGAGCATCTCGCCGGCAATGCGAGACATTTTCGCCTCCGTGTATCTATATGCTGCGGCGCCGTCGCCATCTATTGAACCAAAGTTTCCTTGACCAATAACTAATGGATAACGCATTGAGAAGTCTTGCGCCATCTTAACCATTGCGTCATAGACAGAGGTATCACCATGCGGATGGTATTTGCCCAACACATCTCCAACGATGGTGGCAGACTTTTTGGTCTTAGCGCTCGCATTAAGACCAATTTCGTTCATGGCATATAAAATTCTTCTATGCACTGGCTTAAGACCATCTCTAACATCTGGCAGAGCGCGGTCGGTGATAACCGACATAGCGTAGTCAATAAACGACTCCTTCATCTCGCTCGTAATCGCTCGAGATACAATTCTCTGTTCGTCCTTATTGCTCATAGGTATTGAGAGCTCCGTCTCTCATCTCTTCATATTCGGATTCAAAATCAATTGTGTTTAGATTATTTTTTATATCATTAAAACTATTTTTGAAAGCTTGAAGACTTGTTCCCAAATTAATACGTACGGATTCAAAAGGACTCACCTCTTCGTTCGCATTGTTAGAAAGATTAGCATCTGCGACTTGACTACCGTCATTTCCAAAAAGTGTTAAAGACCAGATACCAAAGATAAAAAGAGTGACTGCTCCAGAAACTAGAAGCGCAAAACGGTTTTTGTGGTGGTCTGGTTTCTTATAAAGTTCGCTTAAGTACTTCCTCATATATTTATTCTTCTTTTAAAACAACTATTTCGCTTTCCTTTCCCTCAAGGTCTTTCTTTTTTACCACAAATTTATCAATTGATTCCACCTTATCCCCACCTTCCTTTATAAATTTCTCTAAAGCTTGTTTGGTGTAATACATTGGAATAATAACACTTGGCTCAAGAGAAACAGCGAGTTTGTAACCAGAAACCGGGTCAAGAGTGCCAGAGACTCCAGCTGGCACAAAGAGAATATCTACATCCTCTATCGCTTCCAGAGTTTCATCTGGTAACACAGGGTTTGAAAGTGCGCCGAGGAAACAAAGATTCATGCCTTCAAAGGATATGAGATATATTGTGTTTATTTTTTTGTCTGGTCCTTCAGAAAGAAAACCTTTTATAAAGACATCCTTAATCTCATACTCACCCGGACCTGTAATAACAAAAGATTCTTTGTCTCCACGAGAAGTCTGCTCTCGGCCGTTGAAATCAGGTAAGTTTGCCGTGATAAGAGTGATGTCGGCACCAAATCTTGGGGGTTTAAACTCGGAATCTTTTGATATTGGGTTAAGCGCCAAGGTGAGATCGCCTTGAGAAATTTTAAAGCACTCAGCACCGTGATAACTGACTATCATTTCCCTCATTTTATCATAAATCACTTGCTTTTGCACGTGTTTTTTGTTAGCATAATCCCCGTTCATTATTAGTTCCCGTCTTCGTTATCCCTTACTCTCTGGCAAACATTCTTAAGAGTGAGGACCGAAAACGGCCAACACAATTTGACTACAAACGACACCGAGGTTTTAACGTTCTTAACGAAGCTCCCCAACCCACCGTCCACGGACGACTTGGTGGAGGGGCCTGTTATAAGCATTGATAAAGGCGCAGTCTACATTGACCTGCCACCTTTTGGTACCGGTATTATCTACGGCCGAGAGTTTATAAACGCCCGAGACATTATTAAAAAGATTAATGTTGGCGACATTGTCGCTGGCAAGGTCGTTGGTATCGGAGGAAAAGAGGGTTATATAGAAATTTCGCTCAAGGAGGCTCGTCAAGCACTTATCTGGAGTGAGGCTGAAGTGGCGATACGAGAGAAAAGTGTTTTTGAGCTTCTAATCACAGACGCGAACAAGGGAGGACTTATCATCAACTGGCAAGGACTCTCTGGTTTTCTTCCAGCTTCTCAATTGAAGCCTGAACACTACCCACGCATTTCAGATGGTGATAAAGACAAGATTCTTGATGAATTGAAAAAACTGGTGGGGGAAAAGCTCCCAGTTACTATTATTGGTGCTAATCCAAAAGAAGGTAAACTCATCTTCTCTGAAAAAAGTCCCGAAACAAAAGACAAAGAAAACATCGTGGCTAGATATGCTTTGGGTGACGAGCTTTCTGGTGAAGTTACGGGTCTCGTAGACTTTGGAGTCTTCATAAAACTTGAAGAGGGACTAGAGGGCCTGGTGCACATTTCAGAAATTGATTGGGGACTGGTAGAGAATCCAAAAACTATGTTTAAGATAGGCGAGAAGGTGCGGGTAAAAGTCATTGAGATAAAAGACGACAAGATTTCCCTATCTATTAAAGCCTTGAAAGAAAACCCTTGGAGAGAGGCTGAAAAGAAATACAAGAAAGACGCCATTGTTGAAGGAGTTATCATCAAGTTCAACAAATATGGCGCTCTAGCTTCTATTGAAGAAGGTGTTGCTGGACTAGTTCATGTATCAGAATTCGGTTCGGAAGAGAAACTTCGAGAGAAATTAGAGATGGGTAAGGTTTACACCTTTAAGATAACTCTTTTTGATCCTAAGGAACAAAAGATGGCACTTGCATTCGTGGAGAAAAAGTAACTCGTGCGAATTCGTTAGTTAAACTTATTCATCGCGACATCTTTTCCTTCGGAAACTATCGTTTCTACTGCATCTAAAGCAGTTTTGAAAACTTTTTTTAAAGTTGCTTCTTCAGTAGCTCTAAATTTTCCTAAAATAAAATCAAGGACTGCTTTCTCCCCTTTTGGTTTTCTAATTTTGCCGCCTGAAGTGGCTGGGGCAATGCCGATACGGAGACGAATGAAGTTTTCTGTCTTAAGGGCACGAATAATAGATTCGACTCCCCTGTGTCCGCCAGAGCTACGACTGTAAGATATTTTAAGAGAGCCCAATGGCAAATCTAAGTCGTCATAAATGACAACCAATTTTTCTGCCTCCTTCTTACTTTTCACAAATTTAGCTACTCCGACCCCTGATTTGTTCATAAAGGTTGGAAGATATAAAAATTTTGCCTTTATTTTTCCCGAGTCCTCAATGTAATCCTCCATCATCCGACCAACATTGTGTCGAGTGTGTGCGTACTCTGTTCCGGGATTGCCCAAACCTACAACGATATACATATTGCTATTGTGTCAAATCAATTTAGATAATACAATCTTAGAAAATTATGAATTCTAACTTTTGGAAAGAGCTCGTTAAACTAGTTTTCCTCTCCCTGGTCATTGTAGTGCCGTTCCGTCTATACGTAGCCCAGCCATTTGTCGTAGAAGGCGCTTCCATGGAGCCAACTTTTGATACTGGAGACTATTTAATCGTTGATGAACTTACTTATCACTGGAAAAGCCCAGAACGTGGCTCTGTTCTTATCTTTAAATACCCTAAAGATCCTAAGAAATCATTTATTAAACGCGTTATTGGCCTTCCCAATGAGACTGTTCTAATAACTAATGGTCAGGTTGTCATAGTAAACAACGAGAACCCAGAGGGTTTTGTTCTTGATGAGTCGTATGTAAAGTTTAGCAAAAAAGAAGATTTGAGTTATGTCCTAGGTGCAGATGAATACTTTGTGCTGGGAGATAACCGAGTGGCGTCTGCTGACTCGCGTGTCTGGGGTGCGGTGCCAGAGAAAAATATTATCGGCAGACCAGTTGTCCGTTTCTATCCCCCCGCATTACTTCCTGGAGATAGTTCCAATAACCCATTGTACGAAATAAATATTATTACACGATGATAAAACAAGGAGCTCAATTTGGTAAGTTGACTGAATTTGATAGAGCTCTTGTTATCGCATCTTACTTTGGCTTCATGCCGGTAGTCGCCCCAAAGATTACAAAAAATGATATTGAATTAACAAGAAACTGCGGAGACCACCCGCATTATGATGCGACAGAAAAAATGGCGGTTATGCGTAGCTATATGGAACAAAATCTTCCTTCCACCACAGGCCCAGCTGCTCTTATCTACGAGAGACCCGCTTCAAGAAAAAAATTTGGTAGTCACGCGCTTCATTTTATTGGATCAGTTTCTGGTATAGCAGAAGCGACGCTTATCAGAGCAACTCTTTCAATCCTTTCCGAAGAAGGATATAAAAATTTGAGAGTGGATCTTAATTGTATTGGCGACAGAGAATCAATAAATACTTATGAGCGAGAACTTCTAAACTATGTGCGCAAGTCGAGTGGCGACTTGTCAGATGAATTAAAGCAAAAAATAAAGGAAGATATTTTTAACTTGTTTAAATTAAATGAACCAGAAATTGTTCGTTTGGCTGAAACAGCCCCATCTTCAATTACATTTCTTTCTGCCCAGAGTCGTACTTACTTCAAAGAAGTATTGGAATACATTGAGGCGTTAGGTATAGAGTTTCGACTTACACCAAAGCTTGTCGGTGAGAAAAATCATAGCTCCCACACTATTTTTGCTATCAAAAACATTGATAATGAGGACGAAAGTGCTCTGGCTGTTGGTTATCGTTATTCTCGCCTAGGACGCTACCTTGGACTAAGAAAGGAGGTTCCCATGGCTGGAGTAAACATTTTTGTGGCATCCCCAAGAGATGCCAAAAAACGTCTTTATAAAACTTTACCAAAACCAAAGTTTTACTTGATTCAACTCGGTAGAGAGGCAAAAATAAAAACCCTCACCCTTATAGAACTTCTACGCTCTCACCGAATACCCCTCCACCACTACCTTGGTAAAGATAAGATCGCAGCTCAACTTGCCAATGCAGAAGCCTTGCGTGTTCCCTACCTCATTATCATTGGACAAAAAGAAGCTTTGGAAAACACTGCCACGGTCAGAAACATCTCTACACGTGCTCAAGACACCATAAGCATCGCCAATCTGCCCAACTATCTAAAAAATATTGCTCTCTAGGATTTAAATAAAACTTTGGATTTGCCCAAGGCGGGCGTCTGTGTTAAAGTGCCATGCGTAATGCAGTCATCAGTTAATATAGAAGTCGTTAAAGGAGCTAACGAAAACAACCTCAGCATCTTGAGGCGCTTTACCAAGCGTGTTCAGGCAGCTGGAGTCTTGCCTCGTGTCAGAGCCAAGCGCTACACTCAACGCACTCCTTCCAAAAACACCCGCCGAGCAAAAACTGTTGTTCATCTAAAAAAGAAGGCAGTAACTACAGAATTAATTCGTCTTGGCAAACTAAGTGAGGTCAGCAAATTTACTCGTCGTCGCTAAAATGAAAAGAGTTGGAGGCCACCTACCGAGAGGCAGGTTTTCTATACCGTTTACAAAATTGAAGAATCAAGTCTTCGGTAAAAGTTTTGAACTTTCTTTAGTTTTTGTTGACAGTAGTTTCTCGCGCCGTCTTAACAGAAAATATCGTGGGAAAAATAAACCTGCGAACATATTAAGTTTTCCTTTATCAAAAAAATCTGGAGAAATTTTTATTGACTTAGTCACCGCAAAGAAAGATGCTAAAAAATTTCAAATGTCATTCAAAGATTTCGTTACACTCCTCTTTATCCACGGTTTACTCCATTTGAAAGGAATGAGACACGGGGATACAATGGAGCGGAGAGAGAAAAAATTATTACATGGCGCGTCAAATCTCGGTCGGTATAGACATAGGAACTTCTGAAGTCAAGGTGGTTATCGCCGAAGAGGTTCTTGATGCAGGAAAAATGACAGCAAGGATTATTGGCACGGGTTCTTCTGAATCTAAGGGGGTTTACCGTGGCTACGTTACCAACACCAGCGAGGCCGCGAGAAGTGTAGAGATAGCCCTCCGAAAAGCAGAGAAGTTGGCTTCACTTAAGGTTAGACGGGCTTATGTCTCTTTTGACGGTATAGGGCTTGGTAGCGTGGTGGCAAACGGTTCTGTGATTATATCTAGAGCTGATCTTGAGATTACCGAGAAGGACCTTAGCTTGGCCCTTGAGGCAGCAGAGGCTCTTATCCCGCCCGCCTTTTCAATAAACAGAAGAATTATCAATACCATTCCTATTGAATACAAAATAGATGGCAAAACAGTCTGGGGACAAGCGCTCGGTCTAAAGGCTCAAAAACTTGAGGTAAAAGCCCTTTTTATTACTTGTCTTGAGAACCATTTGGCCGACCTCATTAGCACCATAGAAGAAACAGGGATAGAGGTCGCAGACGTGGTGGCCGCACCCGTAGCAGCAAGTTTTGTGACCCTTTCAAAGAAGCAGAAACGAGCAGGATGCCTACTTGCCGACATTGGAGCAGAAACAACTTCAATAGTTGTCTTTGAAAATAGTAACCTCATATCACTTGAAGTCTTTCCTATAGGTGGAAACGATATTACTAACGATATTGCCCTTGGTTTGAAGGTTTCTCCAGAAAACGCCGAGGAATTAAAAATTGGTAATGACAGAGGATTGACTTATCCAAGAAAAAAACTTGAAGAAATAGTGTCAGCGCGGCTCAAGGATTGTTTTGAACTCATTGAAACACATTTGAAATCAATTGGCAGGAATGCTCTCTTACCTGCGGGTATCATCATTGCAGGAGGTGGTGCTGCTACAACTGGTATAAAAACTATTGCCGAAAATTCTCTCAAGCTTCCATCTCAAATTGCAGAAGTTTATTTTGGTGATGCTGCAGAGGGTAAAATAAAAAACAGAACATGGGCTGTAGCGTGCGGGCTCTCAATCGTTGGGTTCAATGCATCTGAAGAACAAAGCTCTGTGGGTATCCGAGGTAGCTCTCTTATCAGAGAGGGTGGTAAGCGCTGGGGGAAAAATTTGTCGCGCTGGTTTTCACAATTTTTACCCTAAAAAATTTGATACGTATCAAATTTTCGGACGAACTAAAAGTTTTAGCCATAAAACAAGGAAACGTTCAGTAATCTAAGTCAACTACTTTTCTTTTCTGCGCCCTCTGGTAGTATGGGCGCATCTAATTTAATTTAAGAGCATGCCACAAATAAAACCAGAGGTAGAATCCTTCGCCAGAATCAAGGTCATAGGTATCGGCGGTTCAGGGGGAAACACGGTTAACCATATGATTAATTCAAAGGTTAGGGGGGTTGATTTCGTCGCGACCAATACTGACGTCCAAGACCTTCACCATTCCCTCGCAAAAAAGAGGATTCATATAGGTAAAAACCTGACTCGTGGTCTTGGTACTGGCATGAATCCAGAACTCGGTAAGCGCGCCGTTGAAGAGACAAAAGAGGAGATTCAAGAAGCTATCAAGGGTGCTGACATGGTCTTTCTCACTTGTGGTATGGGTGGTGGTACCGGTACTGGAGCTGCTCCCATCATAGCTAGAACCGCCAAAGAGAATGGCTGTCTTACCGTGGCAGTTGTCACTAAACCATTTTCCTTTGAAGGAGTGCAGAGAATGAAAATAGCGGAGGTTGGTATAGAAGAACTCAAACAAACAGTTGATGCTCTAATCATTATTCCCAACGACCGCCTACTTCAAACAGTTGATAAAAGTATTACTGCTAAGAACGCTTTTGCAATTTGCGACAACATTCTTAAAGAAGCTGTTGAAGGTATTTCAGACATCATCACTACCCCAGGCATCATAAACATAGACTTTGCTGACATCCGTTCTGTTATGGAAAATGCTGGTGCTGCCCTTATGGGCATCGGCTCTGCTTCTGGTGATAACCGCGCTGTAGAGGCTGCCAAGGCCGCCATTAGTTCTCCTCTTCTTGAAATCTCTATCAATGGTGCCAAGGGCGTTCTCTTCTCAATAGCTGGCGGAGATGATGTCACAATGTTTGAAATCCAAGATGCAGCGAAGATTATTACAGAATCTGTTGATCCTAATGCCAAGATTATCTTCGGCACAGTTAGAAACGACAAACTCAAGAAAGGTGAACTCAAAATTACTGTTATTGCCGCAAACTTTTCCGACAATTACACAAGAAAAGGTGCTTCCCTCTTCCAAACTTTCGGCGGTGATGATGAACGAGAAAGTAAGGGCAAGATTTTCCATAGTCTATCTCCACAACACAAAGAGGCTTCAAAACCAGTTTCAATGGTAGGCAGTGAGAAGAAAATGGAAGGCAAGCAAACTCCTCCACCACCCATAGAAGATAACGACGATGACTGGTCTGCTGTGCCCGCATTTCTCAGACGTTCAAAATTAAAGTAAGATAACTAGATGTTTGATTTGGTCATTATCGGCGGTGGTCCCGCTGGCGTCTCTGCTGGTGTTTACGCAGCACGCAAACAACTTAAAACTCTTTTTATCACAGAAACCTTTGGTGGTCAGAGCACTGACTCTATGGGTATTGAAAACTGGATTGGGACAAAAAAAATTACTGGTCCAGACTTTGGGAAAGTTCTAGAAGAGCACCTGCGCGCATATGCAGGCAAGTTCCTAGAAATAAAGACTGGAGAGAGAGTCACAAACATTTCAAAACCGGACAGCAATTTTAAAATAGAAACTGACCGCAATTCCTATACGAGTAAAACTGTTCTTATTACAACAGGTAGCACCAGAAAGAAACTTGATGTAAAAGGAGCTAAGGAGTTTGAAAACAAGGGTATAACCTATTGCGCTTCTTGTGACGGGCCTCTTTTTGCCGACCAAGATGTGGCGGTCATTGGCGGAGGTAACGCCGCTTTTGAGACTGCTGCCCAGCTCCTTGCTTATGCAAAATCAGTCACTCTTATAAATAGGAGCAATGAATTTAAAGCTGATGAAATGACGGTTGAGAAAGTACTTTCTCATAAAAACATGAGTGTGATAAAGAACGCAACACTCAAAGAGATCAAAGGTGACAAGTTTGTGACTTCCTTGGTTTGTGAAGAAAATGGTAAAGAAAAAGAAGTGAAAGTATCAGGCATTTTTGTTGAGATTGGTCTAATGCCCACCACAAGTTTTGTAAGTAAGTTAATTGATTTGAATAAATACGGGCAAGTTCCGGTTGATCCGAGAAATCAAAGGACCAAACTAGACGGTCTCTGGGCTGCAGGAGACTCAACCGATGGACTCTTCCATCAAAACAACATAGCCGCCGGAGATGCTGTTAAAGCACTTGAGGATATCTATCTATACCTACACGCCAAGTAAGCTCTCTGGTGCGCGATAGAGGACTTGAACCTCTGACCCTCCCCACGTCAAGGGGATGCTCTACCAACTGAGCTAACCGCGCAGTGTGGAATTATATAACTCTGCTCGAACATTTTTTGAACGGAACTGACCGCCTCCGCTTCGCTCCGGCGGAACGCTCGGGCGTGGCGGAATTCCCCCCACACCCCCCTTCCGCCGCGCCCTCGCGGGAGGCCAAAATT
>ERZ1292625.370-Hain-H41-01um-R1-370-length-70113-cov-24_pt1 | contig 70113 bp, 58 predicted proteins | sample MGYA00564400_ERZ1292625 | MGnify/ENA primary metagenome ERZ1292625 (study PRJEB36523, sample SAMEA6512639) | groundwater metagenome | collected 2019-01-08 | study: AquaDiva: Metagenomics assemblies of 32 groundwater samples | reverse complement strand
GTCTACTGTCTGCCGTCCCCTGTCTTTTACTCTATCCCGTACTTTTTCATTTTATTGTGCAGGCTCTTGCGGCTTATCTTGAGCATATCGGCGGTCTCCTGGCGCTTGTTGCCCTGGAACTCGAGGGCTTGCACGATGATCTGCTTTTCGATCTGCTCGGTGACCTGCTCCACCGTGGCCTGGAGCGAGAAGCGCCTGCTCTTTTCCGGGTCGCTGAAAAGGCCGGGGGCAACGAGGTGTTCACCGCCCTTGACGGTACCGGCCCCGAGGATGGCCGTCATCTCTTTCTCTGAGATTTCTTCTCCCGACGAGAGAAGCACGGCGCGCTGGATGATGTTGTCGAGCTCCCGGATATTTCCGGGCCAGTGGTAGTCCATGAGCACGGAAAGCGCTCCGGGAGAGAGGTTTTTTCTGACCAGGCCCAGCTCATCCCGGCACCGCCGGAGCGAATGCTCCGCCAGGACCGGAATGTCCTCTCTTCGCTCGCGAAGCGGCGGGATGTGGACCGGCACGACGTTCAGCCGGTAGTAGAGGTCCTCGCGAAACACGCCGTCCTTCACCGCCGCGGAAAGGTCGCGGTTCGTGGCCGCGATCAACCGGATGTCAACGTGCATGGTCTTCACTCCCCCCACGCGCTCGAAGGTGCGGTCCTGAAGCACGCGCAGGATCTTGGTCTGCATGGCCAGAGGCATGTCACCGATCTCATCAAGGAAGGCCGTGCCGCCGGCGGCGGACTCGAACCGTCCCATCCGCTGCTGGTGGGCGCCGGTGAAAGCGCCCTTTTCGTGCCCGAACAACTCGGCCTCGAGCAGTGCTTCGGGGATGGCCGCGCAATTGACGGCAATAAAAGGGCCTCGCCCGCGCTTGCTCTGGTAATGGATCACCTTAGCGGCGAGCTCCTTGCCCGTGCCGCTCTCTCCGGTGATGAGTACCGTGCTTTCGCTCCGGGAAAGCTTGAGCAGGAGCTCTCGCAGGCGCTGAACGGCATGACCCCTGCCCAGGACGGCCTCCGCAGCATAGGAGCCTTCGGCCTTCTCCTGGATCTGCCTGACCGTCCTCGCGAGCCGTACGCGCTCGGCAGCCCTGCCGACGACCACGCGCACTTCGTGGATGTTCACGGGCTTGCTGAAATAGTCATAGGCCCCTTCTCGCATGGCCTCGTAGGCTGTCTCGCGCGTGCCGAAGGCCGTAATGATAATGACCGCCATGTCCGGGTCGAGACCGTGTATCTTCCTGAGCGTCTCCATGCCGCCCATGCGCGGCATCTTGAGGTCCAGAACCACGATGTCCGGCAGGTCCTCCTTTATCCGCTCCATCGCCTGCAAGCCGTCCCCGGCCTCGCTGCACGCGTACCCTTCCTTCGTAAGCGCCTCGGACAGAACGAACCGCATATTCGGCTCATCATCAACGATCAAGACTTTCATCATTTCCATGGTTTCAGCTTCTCAGGTCCGATGTCAAAAGGCCGCGATCATGATGCCCTTCCCTCTTCCCTCTTCCCTCTTCCCTCTTCCCTCTTCCGTCTTCCGTCGTCCCTCAGCCCCTTGCCGGCAGCAGCACCTGAATCACCGTCTCTTCATCGGAGCTCTCCGCTGTTATGGAGCCCCCGTGAGCGGCGATGATCTGGTGGGCGATGGAAAGGCCGAGGCCCGATCCCTTCTCCTTGGTGCTGAAGAACGGCTCGAACATGCGCTCCTTCGCCTCGTGCGTGATCCTCGTCCCCGTGTTCCCGATTTCCACCCTGACCATGCCGTCCGCGGGCTGGTACGAGGTACGGTACCGCACCCCGCCGTTGTCCGGCGCTGCTTCGAAGGCGTTCAGAAAAATGTTCAGAAACGCCTGCATAAGCCTCGCTCGCTCCCCCTGGATGACGGGGATATCGCCCGCCTCGGCGAGCAGCCGTATTTGTCTCTCACCCAGCCCGTGAGATGCAAGGTCCCGAGCCTGGATTAGCAGCGCGTTAATATCGCAGGAAACCTGTTCGGTCGCGCCATGCACCAGCCCGAGCAGGTCCTCGACAACCTTGTTCAGACGGTCTGTTTCGTCTTCGATGACGCCGGCGTATTTTTTTCGCTGATCCGAATCGGGAGAGCCCTCCTGGATGAGCTGTGCCATGCCCTTGATGGCGCCGAGAGGGTTCCGGATCTCATGGGCCACGCCCGCGGCAAGCCGCCCGAGGCCCGCCATCCGGAGCTTCCGCTGCAGGTCCTGGTGCATCTCTCTGATGCTCGTGAGGTCCATGAAGTTGGCCACAAGCCCGGCTGTTTGCCCGTCCACACCCGTCAGCACCGACGTGGTGAGCCCGGCAACAATGTCCTTTCTTCCCGGAATGCTGATCCGGACCTCCTGGGAAGAATAGGCCTTGCCATGGCGAAGGCCGTCAAAGACGACCCGCTCCATGTCCGGACTTTGCACGATCCTGCGGCAGACCTCGGAAAGGGGCCTGCCGAGAAGGTCCGGAGATTGCCTTGCAAAAAGCCGCTCCGCCGTCGGGTTGACCGCCGTCACCCGGCCGTCCCGGTCAAAAGCGATGACGCCCCCTGACATGGCTTCGAGGATGGCGATGTGGCGGCCGAGAGAGCTCATCATCATGCTGATGTCCTTGCCGAGAATGCCCATCTCCGCTGCTCCGTTGTCGGCCTTCGGCGTCCGCGAGTCCAAAGCAAACTTTTTGAGCGGGGACAGAATGGAGTAGGCAAGAGCGAATCCGGCCATTGCCGCGCCGGCCACGGAAACCCAGAGCACCGTCCGGAGCATGTCCTCCGTCTTCTGAAGAGCCTCGGGGAATGCCGTGGGGTCGGACGCCCCGGCGGCAGCCATGCCCTCAACCTGAATCAGCGCTACGTACAGGGGGCCGAAGGCAAAGAGGACCAGGAAGACCGGGATCAAAATGGCAAGGCTAAGCTGATATTTTTTGGTGGTGAGACGCTGGAAGAGACTTTTCAGGGCATCACGCATGACGGGGACCGCCGGTCTCTGTTCTGCAATGGGGCGCACCGCGCGCACTTCCGTTGTTACTTCTTGAACAGGCTGATCATGTTCCACATGGGCAGGAATATGCCCAGCGCCAGGAACAGGACCATGCCGCCCACGAACAGGAGAAGGATCGGCTCGATCATCGTCGAAAGATTGCGGAGAGCGTAATCCACGTCCATATCGTAGTAGTCCGAAACCTTGTTCAGCATTTCGTCGAGGTTTCCGGCTTCCTCGCCGACGGCAACCATCTGCACGAGCAGCGGCGGAAAAACATCCGATGACTCCATGGGCTCGCGAAGGGTCTTGCCCTGCCGGAGGCTTTCGCGCATCTGTTCCACGACCCGGGAAATCACCACATTGCCGACGGTCTCCGCCACGATGTCAAGGGTGAGCAGCATGGACAGGCCGCTCTTCTGCATGGCGCCGAACACCCGGGAAAATCTGGAGAGCGCCACCTTCTGGAACAGGACGCCGAACACCGGCAGCTTGAGCTTGAGGCGGTCCCACTGCCATCGCCCCCCCGGCGTCTTGAGGTACCAGATCACGCCGGCGACGAGGAGCGCAACGCCGAGAAGCACAAGGTACCAGTAGTGGTGAAAAACGGTATTGATGCCGATGAGAATGCGCGTAGGCAGAGGCAGCTGCGTCTGGAACCGGGCAAAAATAACAGCAAACTTCGGGATCACGAAGGTGACGAGAAATACAAATGCGGCGCTGATGGCGACGACGACGATCAGGGGATACCGCACCGCCGTCTTGACCCGGGCGCGGGTCTCCGCGTCATGCTCCAGCAGGAGGGCAAGGCGGTTCAGGATATCGTCAAGAATGCCCGCGGTCTCTCCCGCCCGCACCATGCTCACGTAGAGCTTGCTGAACACGCGGGGGTGCCTGGAGAGCGCTTCGGAAAACGGCAGGCCCGCCTCGATATCGCGTTTGATCTCCGCTATGATCCCCTTGAGGCGCGGGTTTTCCACCTGCCGCTCGATGGTGGCCAGACTCTGCATGAACGAGATGCCGGCGCCCATGAGCGTGGCGAGCTGCCTGCTGAAGATGATGAGGTCCCGGTGCGATACCCTCGTGAGCTTGATCCGGAGGTCCTCCTGAAAAAGCCCGGACTGCTCATATTCCTCGATCTGCACGGGGATGTAACCGTTGAGCGAGAGCTGGTCCGCGACGGCCTCTTTCCGCGGCGCCTCCATGGTCCCCGTGTGCAGCGCCCCCTCTTTGTCCCGTGCCTTATATCGATACTGCGGCATGTCCCCGATCTCCCTTAGGCGGCCCCGCGATGCGGGCACGGGCGCCGACAGCGTTGCAGTGCGCCGGCACGCCGGCGCGCGTCGCGCCGAAGCGAAGTAGCTGACCTGAGTAGTTACAAGTTATCATAAAAAAGCCGGTTCCGCAACGTGTTCAAATAACTTATTGACAAACCCTTTTTTCTGCTGTATAGTTAAACAATAAATCAAAACATCCTGACCCAAAAACCCCGTTATTACCAAAACCCGACTGAACCTAAGGTTAGAGAAAAAAACATTCCTCAGCGGCACTGAACAGAAAGGTAAATTCGTCCGAATCAGCCTGCAGAAATATATCCGTTGTTGACGCAGCGCACAATCCCATGGGCCACGCTCGCCTTTTCACACATCGCTATTACAGAACTTAGCGCACCCTTTACGGGGAGTAAACCTGCCCCTATGAATTATGCACGGCCGCGCCTGCCTTCACAGACCACCGGCCAAGGAGTTTAAAACATGAACTTAGTAGAACTGAAAGGGAAAAACATCGCCGAACTCACCGACATGGCCAATGAGCTGAACGTCGAGGGGGCCGGCGGCATGAGGAAGCAGGAGCTTATTTTCGGCATCCTCCAGGCGCAGACCGAAAAGAACGGCATGATCTTCGGGGAAGGCGTCCTCGAGATCCTGCCGGACGGCTTCGGCTTCCTTCGGGCGCCCGACTACAATTACCTGCCGGGCCCGGACGATATCTACGTATCACCCTCCCAGATACGCAGGTTCAACATCCGCACCGGCGACACCGTTTCCGGCCAGATACGGCCCCCCAAGGAGGGCGAGCGGTACTTTGCCCTGCTCAAAGTGGAATCCATCAACTATGAAGATCCCGAAGTGTCCCGCACCAAGATCCTCTTCGACAACCTTACCCCCTATTATCCCGAAAAAAAGATAAACCTCGAGCATTCTCCCACGGACTATACGACCCGCGCCATGGACCTCATCACTCCCATCGGCATGGGCCAGCGCGGAATGATCGTAGCGCCGCCCCGGACCGGAAAAACCATGCTCCTCCAGGCCGTGGCCAAGGCGGTCCTGAAAAACCATCCGGATATAAAGCTTATCATTCTGCTCATTGACGAACGCCCCGAGGAAGTCACCGACTGGCAGCGCCAGGTCAAGACCGAGATCATCAGCTCCACCTTCGACGAGCCGCCCCAGAGGCACGTGCAGGTGGCGGACATGGTGATCGATCGCGCGAAGCGCCTCGTGGAGCACAAGAAGGACGTGGTGATCCTCCTGGACAGCATCACCCGTCTGGCCCGGGCGCACAACTCCATCATCCCGGCCTCCGGCAAGGTGCTCTCCGGCGGCCTGGACGCCAACGCGCTCCAGCGTCCCAAACGGTTCTTCGGCGCCGCGCGGAGCATTGAGAACGGCGGCAGCCTCACCATCCTGGCGACAGCGCTCGTGGACACGGGCAGCCGCATGGATGACGTGATCTTCGAGGAATTCAAGGGCACCGGCAATATGGAGCTCCACCTCGACCGGAAGCTCGTGGACAAGCGCGTGTTCCCGGCCATCGACATCAACGCCTCCGGCACCCGGAAGGAAGAGCTCCTGGTGGAAAAGGAGGACCTCAACCGCATGTGGGTCCTGCGCAAGGTCCTGAACCCCCTTTCCACGGTGGAGAGCATGGAGTTCCTGCTCGAGAAGCTCAAGCAGGCCAAGACCAACCGGGACTTCCTCGACTCCATGAACAAGTAGCCTGCCGCGGGCTGACGGACAAACTTGCGCTGGAACGCCCATCCCTGCCATCAGACGGCAACGTAAGAAGCCCTCCTGGCGCACCCATTCTCCCCGGGGACGATAACAGCGGGTCCCGGAGAATGCCGGTCCGGCAGAACGGGCCTTGGCGCAGCCGTCGAATTTTTTTCTTGTCTTTTTAATACGTTTGGTATATTATGTCAACCTTTGACAAAGCATTGGACGGACTCTGACGGGAGCGTTTTCCCATGGCCATATTGTGATGTTGACCTGTCAAGGCTGTCTGAATTTCAGGAGGAAATCATGAAACAGGGGATCCATCCAGACTACAAACCGGCCACGGTAAGCTGCGCCTGCGGCGCCGCGTTCCAGACCAGGTCAACGAAAGACCATCTGAGGCTCGATATCTGCTCGGTCTGCCACCCGTACTACACCGGCAAGCAGAAGCTCATCGACACGGAAGGCCGCGTGGACAAGTTCAGGAAAAAGTACAAGAAGGCCTGACCGGTCCGAAGTCCCGCATCCGCAGTCAGTCTCCCTGAGGTGAGGTTCTCTCCTTGTCCGAAAAATTAACCATAGGCGGTCAGGCGGTGCTCGAAGGCGTGATGATGCGCTCGCCCCACGCCTTTACCGTTGCCGTGCGCCGGGGAGGCAGGCCCGAGGCCGAGATCGCCATCCTGAAGCAGACGCTCCGGCCTCTCGGCGAGCGGTTTCCTTTCCTGAAGAAGAAAATCATCCGCGGCTCGGCAGCGCTCTTCGAGGCAATGTGGCTCGGCATCCGGGCGCTCAATTTTTCGGCAAACGAGGCCCTCGAAGAAAAGGACGGCAAGAAGGAGGAGATCGGCCCCCTTGCCATGGCCGGCACTATGATCGTGGCGCTCGCCTTCGCCCTGGGGCTCTTTCTGGCGCTCCCGCTCCTGCTCACGAACCTGCTGGGAGCGCAGTACGCGGCCTTCAAGGGCAATCTCCTCTTCAACCTGACCGACGGCGCGATCCGGGTGGCCCTGTTCCTGGGCTACGTGTCCGGCATCTCCTTCATGAAGGACATCCGTCGGGTCTTCCAGTACCACGGGGCCGAGCACAAGGTTATCGGGGCGTTCGAGGCGGGGCTGCCGCTCACGGTGGAGAACGCCCGGGGCCGCTCCTGCATCCATCCGCGCTGCGGAACGAGCTTCCTCATGGTGGTCATTGTGCTGTCCATCCTGATGTTCTCGATGATTCCCGGGAGCTGGCCGCTCTGGGCCAAGGCGGCCTCGCGGGTCGTGCTCCTGCCGCTCGTTGCGGGGCTGGCCTACGAGTTCATCAAGTACAGCGCGAAGAAGCGCGGCAACCAGCTCGTCGATATGCTCATCCTGCCCGGGCTCCTGCTGCAGCGGCTGACCACGCGGGACCCGTCGGACGACCAGATCGAAGTGGCCATCAGGGCCATGGACGAGGCCCTTGCCATGGAACCCCGCTGAGGCGGGGTTTTTTGTGTGACAATCAAAACCTAACCCGGACAAGCCGGAACCAAATATGCCACGAAAACGCGAAGGCACGAAGGCGCCAAGAACGCGAATGCAAAAGTCAAATTTCAAAATGCAAATTGCAAAATTACGATACATCCTTAGGCCATGAATTTTCCCTTCATTTCATTTTGACTTTTGCATTCTGCATTTTGCACTCATCATAACTTCAAGCCTCAGCGCCTTCGCGGCTGATGTTTGTTTCAACTATGTTTAAAAAATTAGACGCCGTTGTAGACAAATATGAAGAGCTCACCAGGCTCCTGTCGGACCCCACGGTAGTCTCCGACCACCAGAAGTACCAGAAATACTCCAAAGAACGGTCGGAGATCGAAGACGTCGTGGCGAAGTACCGCGAGTACCACAGCGTCCTCAGGGAGATCGAGGAGTCGCGAGAGCTCGGCATGGACAAGAAGGCCGACCCGGAGATGCGTGAGATGGCGGAGGCCGAGCTCAAGGAGCTCCTGCCCAGAAGAGGACAGCTGGAGCAGGAACTTCGCCTTATACTGGTGCCCAAAGACCCCCGGGACGAAAAGAACGTCTTCCTCGAGATCCGGGCGGGCGCCGGTGGGGACGAGGCCGCTCTTTTTGCGGCCGAGCTTTTCCGCATGTATTCACGGTACGCAGAGAAAAAACGCTGGAAGGTCACGGCGCTCGACATGAGCACCACGGGCGGCGGCGGCCTCAAGGAGGTCATCGCCCAGATACAGGGCAAGGGCGTCTTCAGCAGGCTCAAATACGAGAGCGGCGTCCACCGGGTGCAGCGCGTTCCCGCCACCGAGGCGAGCGGCAGGATCCATACCTCCACGGCGACCGTGGCCGTGCTTGCCGAGGCGGAGGACGTGGATGTCCAGATCGAGCAGAAGGACCTCAGGATCGACACCTACTGCTCGTCGGGTCCCGGCGGCCAGAGCGTGAACACGACCTATTCCGCCGTCAGGATCACCCACATCCCCACGGGGGAGGTGGTCGCCTGCCAGGACGAGCGGTCCCAGCTCAAGAACCGCGAGAAGGCAATGAAGATCCTTCGCGCGCGCCTTCTTGAAAAGGAGCGGGCGAGGCGGGATGCCGAGGCCGCCCAGTCCCGCAAATCACAGGTGGGCACGGGCGAACGAAGCGAGAAAATCAGGACCTATAATTTTCCCCAGAGCAGGGCAACGGACCACCGCGTCGGGCTCTCGCTTTACCGCCTCGACTCGGTGCTCGACGGCGATCTCGATGAGTTTATCGACGCCCTGGCGGCGGCGGACAACGCGGAAAGATTACAGAATCTGTAAAGCGGGATTAACTATTGCGGAATCCGGATTGTGGATTGCAGATTGAAGGCCCTTATTCCGGGATCCGCATTCTGAAATCCGCAATGTATCACGTTGACTATCGCCGAAGCTATACGCACGGCTGTTGATATGGTGGCAAGGACCGGCATCTCGAATGCCCGCCTCGACGCGGAACTGCTTCTCAGCCATGCACTGAATAAAAACCGCGCCTGGCTTATCACTCACAGCGGCGATCTTCTTGATGAAGATCAGTCCAGGCGCTTCCAGGCTTCGGTCAGCCGCAGGGTGAAGCGCGAGCCGGTCCAGTACATCCTCGGTACGCAGGAATTCCGGGGACTGGAGTTTGCCGTTACGCCCGACGTGCTTATACCAAGGCCGGAAACGGAGCTGGTCGTTGAATCGACGCTCCATGCAGCAGCGGGGAACCCTTCGCCGTTGATTCTTGACCTCTGCACCGGCTCCGGGTGCATCGCCGTGAGCCTGGCAAAGGAAGTCCCGGCGGCGCGCGTCTTCGCCGCGGACATGTCGGCAAGGGCCCTGGCCGTGGCGAGGGAGAACGCCCGCAGGCACGGCGTGTCGGACCACATCCGGTTCCTTGAAGGCGACCTGTTCGGGCCCCTGGAAGAACTGGACATCAAGGAGCGGGTTGACATCATTGCCGCCAACCCGCCGTATATCCCGTCCAGCGATCTCCCGGTTCTTCAGCCGGAAGTCAGGGATTACGAGCCGGTGATGGCGCTCATTGCTGGTCCCGGGGGCACGGAAATCCATCGAAGGATCATCGAGACTGCACCGGACTTTCTGAAAAAAGGCGGCGCGCTCATCATGGAGATGGGCCTGGGCCAGGCGGACAGGCTCTGTCGATTGGTGGAGGGCGCCGGCGCTTACACTGCCCCTGAGATACTGAAAGACCTGGCAGGGATCGAGCGGGTGATCGTAGCACACAGACGGTAAGACGCCGGACAACAGACTAAAACGATGAAGGTTCAGTCTGTGCTCTGACATCTGTCCTTTGTTATCTGAATTATGAAAACCATCATCATCAACGGCGGCAAAAAACTCAGGGGCGAGGTCGCCATCAGCGGGGCCAAGAACGCGGCGCTCCCCATCATCGCGGCGGGGCTTCTCTGCGAAGGCGAACACAGGCTGACAAACGTCCCTCACCTGGCGGATGTGGTCACCCTGGGCAAGATACTCCAGAACATGGGAGTACGGTACGACTTTAAGGGCAATGACGTCGTTCTCGACTCAACGAACCTTGCAAGCCCCGAGGCGCCCTACGACCTCGTGCGCACCATGCGCGCCTCGGTGCTCGTTCTGGGCCCCCTCGTTGCCCGCATGGGGAAGGCGCGGGTCTCGCTCCCCGGCGGCTGCGCCATCGGCGCCCGTCCCATCAACCTCCACCTCATGGGGCTCGAGAAGCTCGGCGCGACCGTGGAGATCGAGCACGGCTACGTGGTGGCCAGGGCGAAGAGGCTCCGCGGGGCGCACATCTACTTTGACATCGTGACCGTGACCGGAACCGAGAACCTGATGATGGCTGCTGCCCTCGCCGAGGGCGAGACCATCCTCGAAAATGCGGCGCGGGAGCCCGAGGTCGTGGATCTGGCCGATGCCCTTACGCAGATGGGCGCGAACATCGAAGGGGCGGGGACGGACATCATCAAGATCAAAGGTGTTGAAAAACTCCGGCCGATGACCTATGCCGTCATGCCGGACCGGATAGAGACAGGGACGTTCATAATCTCAGCGGCAATAACCGGGGGGTCCGTCACGATCCGGAACTGTGAGCCGAAACATCTCGACGCGCTGCTCTCAAAAGTGACGGAAGCGGGCGCAGACATAACCATAGGAGACGGCGCCCTGCGCGTGGCGGGACGCCGGAAGATCAGGCCGGTGAACATCAAGACGCTTCCCCATCCCGGCTTCCCCACGGACATGCAGGCCCAGTTCATGAGCCTCATGGCCCTGGCTGAGGGAACGAGCGTGATCAACGAGACCATCTTCGAGAACCGGTTCACCCACGTGGCTGAGCTGCGGCGGATGGGGGCCGACATCCAGGTAGAAGGACGGAGCGCCATCGTCAAGGGCGTGCGCCGGCTTTCGGGCGCGCCGGTGATGGCCACGGACCTCCGCGCGAGCGCATCGCTCATCCTCGCCGGCCTTGCGGCGGAAGGGCAGACCGTCGTCTCGCGCATTTACCACCTCGACCGGGGATACGAGAACATCGAGCAGAAGCTCTCTGCGCTGGGTGCGGACATTAAGAGAGTGTGAATTGATTGCGGATTGCAGATTGCGGAATGCGGATTTAAAATCGGAAATCCGCAATCCGAAATTGAAGAGGTTTTATGAAGATCATCGACTCGCAGCAGAAGGACATCATCACCGAGCTGAAGCGCATCATCAACCGCGGAGAGAACGCCACCGAGGAAGTGGCCGCCGTAGTCAAAGAGGTCGTGGAGCGAGTACGCAAAGAAGGCGACCCGGCGGTCATCGAATATACCGAGAAGTTCGACCGCGTGAGCCTTAATCTCAAGGACATCAGGGTCTCGTTGGAGGAGATCAAGGACGCCTATACCAGGGTCGACAAGAAGAAAGTGGATGCGCTCAAGCTTGCGGCGCAGAACATTCGCGCCTTCCACGAGAAGCAGAAGATCAGTTCCTGGGTGAGCCAGGAAGCGGACGGGGTCATCCTCGGCCAGCTCGCCCGGCCCATCAGGAGCGCGGGCATTTACGTTCCCGGCGGCAAGGCCTGCTATCCTTCGTCCGTTCTGATGAACGTTATTCCGGCCAGAGTCGCCGGCGTGGAGCAGCTTATCATGTGCTCTCCCGTGCCGGGGGGCAGCATGAACCCCTACATCCTGGTTGCCGCGGATATCGCCGGGGTGAGCGAGATCTACAAGATCGGCGGCGCCCAGGCCATCGCCGCCATGGCATACGGTACGGCAACGATTCCGAGGGTTGACAAGATCGTGGGCCCGGGAAACATCTATGTGGCCACGGCGAAACGCTACGTCTTCGGCCAGGTGGACATCGACATGATCGCAGGCCCCAGTGAGATCCTGGTCATCGCAGACCAGTCGGCCGACCCGGAATTCGTCGCGTCGGACCTGCTCTCCCAGGCAGAGCACGACGAGCTTGCGTCCTCCATCCTGGTCACGCCGTCGCGGCAGCTGGCGGAAAAGGTGGACGCCGAGGTGGAGCGGCAGCTCGCGAACCTTGCCAGGAAGGAAATCGCGCGCAAGGCCATTGACCGCTTCGGCGCCATCGTTCTTGTGGACGGCCTGCAGGAAGCCGCGGAGGTGTCCAACGCCATTGCGCCCGAACACCTGGAGCTCGCCGTGGAAAAGCCCTTCGAGCTCCTGGGCCTGATCAAAAACGCAGGGGCCATCTTCCTCGGCCACTACACCCCGGAATCCGTGGGTGACTACATAGCCGGCCCGAACCACGTGCTCCCCACGGGAGGCACGGCCAGGTTCTTCTCGCCCCTGTCCACGGACAGCTTCATGAAGAAGTCCAGCCTGATCTTCTACACCCGCGAAGGGCTGGACAGGGTGGGGGAAGCGGTGATGCAGATCGCCGACGTGGAGGGGCTGGAAGCGCACGGAAATACGATCAGGGTGAGGATGGCGAGGAAATAATTATTGAAAATTGTAAGTTGGAAATTTAAAATTTTCAATCTTCAATTTACAATGACGCGCTATAGACTGAGGAGACGTTATGACCGCAAAATCTAAAAACGTATCAACAAAGACAATATCCAGCGCGAGTCCACGGCTGAAACTCGGCCTGCCCAAGGGCAGCCTGCAGGACGCCACGTTCAAGCTCTTTGCCAAGGCGGGCTTCCGCGTCCAGGTGGGGTCCCGAAGCTACTACCCAACGATCGATGATCCCGACATCGAGTGCATCATGGTCCGCGCCCAGGAAATGGCCCGTTACGTGGACAACGGCATCTTCGACGTGGGCCTGACGGGCAAGGACTGGGTCCTGGAGCAGAATGCCGACGTGGTGGAGGTGGCTGAGCTCAGGTACGCCAAGGGCGGGCTCAATCCCGTGCGCTGGGTCGTGGCCGTGCCCGAGGATTCCTCGATGAAGACGCTGAAGGACCTGAAAGGGAAGCGCATCGCAACGGAGCTCGTGGGCTATACCAGGAGGTACTTGAAATCAAAAGGCGTCAGCGCCGAGGTGGAGTTCTCCTGGGGCGCCACGGAAGTAAAGCCGCCCCAGCTTGCCGATGCCATCGTGGAGCTCACCGAGACGGGAAGCTCTCTCCGGGCGAACAAGCTCAGGATCATCGATGTGATGCTCGAGTCCACCACCCGGATCATCGCGAACAAAAAGGCCTGGAAGGATCCCTGGAAGAAGAAGAAGATCGAGAACATGGCAATGCTGCTCCAGGGCGCCCTCGCTGCCGAGGAAAAAGTAGGACTCAAGATGAACGCGCCCAAGGCGAGCCTCAAGGAGATCTGCGGCCTCCTCCCCTCCATGCACGCGCCCACCATCTCGCACCAGACAGACCCTGAGTGGGTGAGCCTGGAGGTGATCCTGGACGAAAGACAGGCCCGGGACCTCATCCCCCGGCTCAAACGCCGCGGCGCGTCGGGGATCGTGGAGTATCCGCTGAACAAAGTCATCCCTTAACACAAAAGGCGACCGAGAGGTCGCCTTTTCTTTTTCCTTTAATGCACAATCGATCAACGACCATCTGGCCCATGTCACCCTTGGCGTGACAGTTTGTTGGTATGCGCTACCCAGCTTGCGGGGCTAATAAAATTCTCTATTTTAACGTCGTCCAATCCTACGCTCGTAAAGTTTTTCCCAAATCCTGCGGAGTAGGACAATATCATCTTTTGATAAACCGAGCGCTTTCTGGAGAAGTGTTTTGTCTGTGATGTCTAATACTGCCTCAATATTTTCTGAAAGCAACAGTTTGTCAATTTCGCGAATATCAAGAGACTTCGCGACATCATAAGGGACCGGCAACAGTTCTGCCTCCCGCGGCTCAAGTTCCAAAACACCCCCCCCGTAGCTTCGCCCAACAATTTCCGCGAAGGCGAACGTCAGAGAGTTCATAAAGGCCGCCGTCACTTGCTCGCCTTTAATGCCGTTATAAAATCGTACACGATGAATGGTATCGGTGCAGGTGGCCTCGGAACGATTTAAAACAATCTTGGGGTATCGATGAATCTGCCGCAGCATAAATGCGTCCGGCGTCCACACCGAGGGGACGATGTACCAGCGCTTTCGAATACGACATTTATAGCCGGCATTCGAGCCGTTTTCTTCTCCGGTCTTTACATAGGCACGGGCTTCATTGGAAAGCTCATCAAGAGGCACATTGGGAAGATTGAGTAAATATGCGGGCAATTGCTCCCGGGAAAGGTTCTTCCAGTTTACTTCCCGGAAAACCAAACCGCCTAAATGCGCCGAGCGCGCCACAATTTGCAAGGTAAAGCCGTTCAACGAGGCGCGCTTTTTCGCCTCCTCGGTTAGCACAAAAAAGTCATTCATTCCTGTCACAATGCCGACATCAACCGAGGCTAGTTTTCCCAAGGCTTGAAGTCGTTCGTCGTTTCTCAGCTTCCTGATTAACTTAATCTCTTTTACCGTTAAATAATACTGCGTCCACTTTTCAGTGGAATGATCTACTGGTTTAAATATAGTCGGCTTAAGGCCGTCATCCTCGTGCAATGCCAGGTCTTCCACGCCATTCAGTTCTACAACGTTTATGCCTTTACGCCCCGCTCCGTTCTTTTCCGCGCAGAGCAACACAACTTCTTGCTGAATGTCTGGAAATATCAATTTCCGGAAGGTAAAGATGGATATTTTCTTAAAGGTATTGCTTAAAAATAAACGCAGTTCCGCGGTGTATCCGACTTGCAGCAATTCCGCCGGCACGACCATCGCCAAGCGGCCGCTGTCCTTCAACAGCATGGCGGCCGCAACGATAAAAGGGACCCAGGCGTTTGTCAGCCGGCTCGGATTTAAGTTTACGCGTTTCATCAGGTCAAACGCAATTTTCCTATGTTCTTCCTCAAAATGCTGGTAGCGTATAAACGGCGGGTTCCCGATAATTACGTCAAAGTACCTGCCATTTTCCCCAGGTGGGGAAAAAAGCGTACGTTCGGGCGCGAGGTGGGTCCAGCAGTATAAAAAGAAATCGCCATTGTAAATAGTATTATTCGTAACGGGTAATCCTAAGTCACGGAGCCGGGTTTGAGCTTTCTTTAATTCATCGTTATCTATTTCAACTCCATGAATGCGCTCAACCGCCTCTTGGTGATCGGCGCCTTTTCTGAGCAAAACTTCAGCGGTGGACGCCAATATCATGCCGTCTCCACAACTCGGCTCAAGCACCTCGTCATGAATTGAGCGAATAGCCCATGCCGAGAGAAAATCAGCGATAGGCTTCGGTGTGTAGTAGGCGCCCCTCTTTTTTTGGTATGATACGGGTGGTTTCATGCTGTTATGACAATACCTGTACGCTCTCCGCGGCTTCGATGTCAGCTTGACTCAACCCATAGAGAGATTCCAACAGGAGATCGATGCGTTCGATTAGAGGCTTCCTTCGCCGCTCATAGATGCTCCGTTGTTTCGGCGTTCTTGACGCTTTTACTTTTTGATTGATATCCATCAGTTTCTTAACTAAGGCGACGATTTGATCGTGCTTTTGCTTCTGCTTCTGCTTCGCGTCCTGAAAGTCAATAGCAGGAATAGGTATGCCCTTCAAAAACTGTTTTCCATGCGAATAATAGCCGCCCCGAAAAACGCTTGAGGAGGCCCTGACCATCGCCTCTATGACTCGATGACAAAGCACGGCTTGAATAAAATAAATGGACAATTTTACGTCCTTGAACGGTCGAATCAAATAATAAGGTCCATTGCCGCCACCGGTAACCACGATATTCTCATCGTCGTAGGCATAGCGGGGCTCTGTCGATAAGATCGGTAGAATAATCTTCTCGTTGTTAAACTTTGTCAGGCTTTGCGAGCGACCATACCTGTACCAAGTATCCGGCGCGCCTCCCAGCATATTTCTGGCTAAAAGCGTTTCCTTGTGAGCTTTTAGATATTTCCACGTTTTTGGAAACAGCTTACGCATCTCACGAGGCAAATATAATTCAGCCTGGTCGTTCTCGATCTTATAGGGGAAGATAATAAAGGTATTCGGGTCGGGCTTGCTGAACGGAGACAGTTGGACATCCAGCAGGCTTGGTCTTAATATATTTCGTTCTATGGTCCATGCCTTATCATTAGCGTCCACGAAGCTGACCGTCTTTGAAGTAAATTTCCCGGGATGAATTATATAGATTTTGTCGGCGCTCGTTTGCACGCCCACAAAAATCTCCGCAACTGTTTCAAGTCTTGTCGGATGCTCTCTGCGCAGTCGATCAAATAACAGTTTTGCGCTATCCGGAGCGACGGACCACGGTTTTTCATTTAGCTCGTCTGACTTATGAGATTGTATGAGGCCGCGCTTGGAATAACGCCATATTGTCAGATCATCAACTGTTTCCAGTGTGAATTCAGTGTTTGGCTGCTTCGACAATACGATGATGCAGGTATAGGTGGTCGATTTTCTGCCAAAAACCTGCTGCACGCCGAAGTAAACGATTTCTTTTAAGTGGTTCCCTCGGGAGATTATTTTGCGCAGGCACTGACCGGATTTAATGGTAAAGAACTTATGCGGTACGATATAGCCCAAAGCTCCTGCAGTGCGCAAAAGGGAAACGGCGCGTTCGATAAACAGGCTGTATTTGTCGAAATTATCGCTTTCCGCACAAGTGTAGCCCGAGGCCGAACTTTGATAGAATTTGACTTCTTCCGGAGAATATTCGACCATATTTTGTATCCGTATGTATGGAGGATTACCGATAATTACGTCGAAGCCACCTTTCTCAAAAATTGAGGAGAACTCGTCTTTCCAATCAAAGGGGTTGATTTTATCCAAAAGGTCATCGGATGGATTTTCACTATATTTTTGAAATTGCCGATGATCAACGAGGCTGTTCCCGCACTTTATATGATCGTCGAGTGTCGGCAACGCCCGCTCCTGATATTGAGACAAATGCGTAATGATGCTTTCGTTTGATTCATCTTCGATAAGCTTGAGGAGTAAACTGAATCGTGCCACCTCTACGGCCTGGTCGTCGATGTCGACGCCGAAGATGCTGTTAAGAAGAATTTCTCGCTTCCGGTGCAGCGTAAGCCGCCATTCACGGTTGCCAGCCTCATATATGTCCGTACCGCGGTATTTTGTAGCACCATCCTGTACATACCAATCAAGGTGATAATTCAACAAATGATCGTAAGCAGACAGGAGAAATACGCCGGAGCCGCAGCAGATATCCGCAATATGAATTGTCGCAAGCTCCTCGGGTGATTTCCCTTTGGTTGCAGGCGTAAGCGCCCGCTCGACAATGGAGTCCACAATATATTTAGGCGTTGTAACGATGCCCCCACTGGCTTTGACTTCCGGTTTTTCAGTAACGGCAACTTCACCGCGAGCATCAATAATGATCTGATGAGCCAGAAAAAGTTCATAGATATCGCCGAGTACGCTGGCATCGATGACGGAAAAGGTATAAGGACTCTGTGGGTAATAAAGTTCTTTAATGATCGATAGTAACGCCTTACTTCCGATATCGATTTTTATCGTTGGATCATCAATCAAGTTGAAAAGACCGGAGTTATATTTTTTGTCCGAATCCTGAAGCAAATGCTTAAGGTCCTTATAGGTACTTTCCTCATTCAGATTTTTAAGGGTTTCGTACCTTTCTAAATCACGATCTTCACAGATACGCAAAAAAATAATCCGATTGAGCAGTCTTTGGACAATATAGGTGATTTCCGCGCTGGTGAGACCGGGGTTGCGCGAGTAAATGTCAACAGCCAATCGCTCTCTCCAGGATTTTACTTGGGCGAGAAAGTATTCGTCGAACTGCGCCGCGCCCTGGCGCGTAATATCAACGCCGTATTTTCGATCAAAACCGCCGGAGTAAACCGCTTCGCGCGAGAGCGTGTCGTATATCTCGTCAAAATGGCCGTCAAAATCCTCGAATGAGTAAAGCTTAAGGCGAGCGATGCGAGGATCGTCTTCCTCGTTTGGGATGGGTACGCAATCGTAAATCGCGAGTCTATGGAAATTAGTCAGGATGGAGATGGGCAGACCGCCACTAAAACCATATCTGCGTGTTTGAAATGCAGAGGCCTTATCGTCAACTATTCGTACGGATGGTTTTTTGGCTTCAATATAAAATTTTTTCTGTCTGGTGAGCCGAAATTCATAGTCCGGCTTCTTAGACAGCCTTTCCGCACCCACTTCGACTGTTGCTTCTTGAATAACTTCCCGTAAATCCAGTGACTGTCCTTTTTCATTATTTACATCCCAGCCTAAAGCCTGAAAGAAGGGGCCGATAAAATTAGTTCTGGCTTCCGTTTCATTGAACGCGGAGCCGAGTCTCGTATATGCGGCTTCATTGGCTTTGAACCTGCGAACAAGCTCTTGAACCTGTAGGCGCGCCTCTTGTCGGTTTGTGAATATGGTCATAATGGTTAGAGGGTCAGGCTTAAATATTGCCATACCCTTTTCTCTCTCCTGAGCGCAGGATCTCACGGGCTAGGTCTGAAAATTACCATTCTGCGAGACTTTACATAAAAACTTTAAATCAGAATTTATTTGCTATTGTCAGCTATCATTAATTGACGATTTTCTTCGGCCAGAATACGCCGAGCACAACCCATGTGCCGTGTGCAAGCACTGTTCCGACAAACACATGCGTATCAATATTCGGTGCGCACATTGCATCGTAATATTTTTGTTTCACCTTTTGCGCAGCCATATTAGGATCGCGATATTTAAACTTTGGTGACGTTGTTTCTAACTGTGCTTTCCACCCGCGATTCCGATGATGCATACCGTGTCTTTTGGAAATTCCCACTCTTTAGGTCTTGAAACATCACTTTTTCTCCAAATACCGTGCGGCAGAGTAGAGAGCGCGATCTATTTGTTAGAGCTTCGCCATCAAGCCTGCTTCCGAAAAACTGAAGTAATCACCATCCCCTATGATGATATGATCATGAAATACCACGCCAAGATCAGCGGCTGAGCGTATAAGTTTTCCAGTAAATTCCTTGTCCTCGTGACTGGGGTGCGTTTCTCCGGATGGGTGATTGTGCACGATGATAATACCGTAAGGATTCAGAGGAATGGCTGCACGCAACGTTTCCACGGGCCTGGCATAGACCGCACATAAAGACCCTATCGCAACGACTTCAAAGCAGATGATTTTCAGCCTCACATCAAGGCTGATGGTTATGAGCTTTTCCTTGCCTTCATTCTGCAGGTCCGAAAACAACTCGTACACCTGCCGTGCTCCGGTTATCCTCTTGCCCACGGGCGAGCCTGCTTTGACCCACATCTTTTTATACTTTATCTGGATTTCCCTGAGATACGCCGGCTTTTGCTTCTTTTTTACGGCTGCGTTCTTTTTGCGTGCAATCGGTTTCTTGGGCATTCGTATCCTCTTTCAAAGAAGTTCGGTCAATAACCCTTCGTTGCCATTCAGCTATGCTAATAATCACTCTCCCGTAAAGTAATCGGAATCCACCTTCTTATTTCACCCCGTTTTTGAGTAAATCCGGTGGCTTTCAGATTGCTGCTGCAATACGTGCTTCTGGCATTGTCTCAAGGCCATATAGCCGGTCATATTATTGCACTATAACAAAGTGATACATTTCACGAAATGCGATACCGTATGGCGTCAAGGTTGTCTGTCGTTATTTCTGTATAACCGGTTAGTATATCGTTGCCGATTACAGGCTCAAAGCTGATCTCGACAATATACTCGCCGAAGACATCGCTTGTTTCCTCGCTGCCCTCGATCACCAGCCTTCCGAAATCTCCTTCACCCCAATGGACAACGTTGTTTTCGCTAAAATATACTCTTCTGCCCTGATTAAGATAATGCCGGGCTGACTTCCTTAAAAAGGCGATACAACAATCGACGAGCGCTCGTTCATGCTTGTCGAAGTCCTTTTTCGTTTTTTCCCAGACAAGCTTTAGATTCTGCATACCTTGAAGTCCTTACCGTTAGCTGCCAAAAGAAAAAGCCGGTTAAGGATGAATCAACCGGCCTCGTGATGTCTGTTCCCCTGGCTATTCATCCCAGCGTGCAAACGGTGCGCCGTTCCTGCCCGGAAAGCGCCCGCGCCCTGATCGCCGGCGTCAACGGCCTTTTTTTGCACCGGAAACGAGTTCGCGTTTAAGACCTGCAAATGCCGCTTCTTCAAGGTCAATGCGCTCCTGGATGACCCGCTTGAGCCAGTCGTTCAACCGCGTTTCGCGGTGCAGTCCGGCAAAGAACGCGGCCCTGGCAGCAAGCGAGGATGGAAGCGTCAGCGATTCAGTCTTCGTCTTTCGCACCTTCACGGGTTTTGACCAGGCCGACTCGACACCGGCCTCGGCAACGACAAGAGCGTCGACTTCCTCTTCCGATAGGCGTTTCATTTTTCGTTTCGTTTTCATACTGGCCATCCTGTAATGATCCTGACGATATTGCCCGGTTTCAACTGGAATATGACTTTCAGCTTTCTGCCGCCCATCGTATGGCCGACGAGTTGATAGCGGTCGGCGTATGTTTTGTTGCGTCGAATTTCAAAATCCGAGAAAAAACATTCAATCGCTTCTTCGAAGGAAACGCGGTGAGCTTCAAGCTTATCATTGTCGAAGTCATATTCAAAATCCGACGGATTGAAGCGGCCCCAGTCCACCATGAATCCAAAGAACTCCTCTCATTGATTGCGACCGAACGTATTATCACTTTATTCATTTTAACACAGGAAAAATACTCATTCAAGCGTATTATACGCAGCAATCAGACTCAAGCCATTCGTCAATACCGCCGATTTGAATCCGGCTCTCCTAACGATTTGGTCTGTGAAGTAATCCGAGCCCACCCTTCGTATTTCACCCCGCAACGGATAATCATCAACCTAATCATCAACCTAATCATCAACTCGATTTGAGCTCATACGACAGGCTCCGTCCCTGTCCGACCGCCTTGATAACGCCCATCTGAACGAGTTTGACAAGATCTTTATGGGCGGCCTGGGAAGATATTTTGAACAGCGTTCGGGCGTCTTTGTTCGTTATTCTGCCCTGTTGGTTTCATACTGTTTTTCTTTCCGGAATACGAATCTTGACGGCTGCTGTTATTATACTCTTTTTGTCTCTCGAATCAACATCTTACTATCTTCACGGCGCTTGCGATTGCTTTCTTTTTTCGCATCGCCTTTTCGTCCCCAGTAAGAGCCGCTGCCCTTTTTCGATCCCGAGTGTTCCGTCTTTTTCGCTTTGTACCCCATAGCATTAACCGGAAAAGGGCAAGGCGGCTTATTTCTTATAAATCCTCAGCATCCTCTCCCGATCCTCGCTCTCCTTATCCCCTTTATAATATATCTCAATGAACTCTATCCTATCCTCTTCTTGGTGATACGCATAGATGACCCTGATCCCCGATTGCGCGCCTTTGCCTTTCAGCGCCTTGCAGGCGAATTTCTTGGCTTTGTAGATCTTCGGGGAGCGGATGCCGAGATCGGATATGTGAAAGATCGCCCTGCTGTCGATCTTCTGCTTATGGTATAAGCTCACAGCGAACCTGATAAAATTCTGCAAATCCTCTTCAATGGAAGAGAACCGCTTGACGAGTTTCTTCAGGTCCTTTTCAAACTCCGGGACATGCGATATCCTCTTGAACAGCGTCCCGATAAACAAACTGTAGAACGAGCCCTCCATCAGTTCTCTTCCGCATAGGCCCGCACGGAATAGGGCGGTGTGCGGTAAAAAACGGACTCGTACTCTATGGCATCGCCGTCGTTGGTCGTGACCCACGGCACATCGCCGTGGGAGTAGGCGCTGATCTGGCTTGCGTTCATGTCGGAAAGCCTGTTCAGGACATCGTCGATTACTTCAACCTCGGTCGCCGTAAGCTTCGTAAGGTCCGGCGTCCTGAGAGGCAAGTACTTGGTTTGCGGGTAATTGAAATACTCGCTCTTGACCTTCATGATCTCCTCGCGGACGGTCATTTGTTCGACGATCTTGGCGAACTCGATGGGCGTGGGTCCGTACTTGTTCTTTTGATAGGTAGCGCCGATCAATTGCTCCTCATACTTTTCATAGAAGTCGAAATCCATGAAATAGAGGAGCTTGTAAATGACCGTCTCCCCGATGTTCTGTTTAGCGCCGACCTTGTTCAGGATGTACAGCAGCACTTCCTTGAACTTTTGGAGATTTTTTTGCGGTACGCTGATCCGCATTTGCGGTTTGGGCGCCTTTTCTTCCCTCCCCTCGTGCAGACGGACTTCCGGCTCTTTTCCGGGATTGAGAAGGTCATCTACTGTCACATGGAATATCTGTGAGAACTTAATAAGCTCGTCGGTAGCGATCTTCCTCGCGCCGCTCTCGATTTGAGAGATGGCTGGACGGGGCAATTTCATATGCTTCGCCAGCGCATCCTGACTCATTCCGACCTTTTCCCGCAGCTCCTTGATCCGGTGCCCTATTTTCCCATAAATGCTCATTGACTCCTCCCCTAACCCGGACAAGCCGGAATTGTAAAATGCAAATTGAAAATTGCAAAATTGCGGTAAAAATCAAAACATTGAAGAAATATTCTTCCCATTATGAGAAGAATTTGATTTGTAACTGACTAATGACACCATACTATCATAAGTACGATAATCTGTCAATGGCTTGTTCGATATTACGACAATCGCAGGCTTGGCAGGCAGGACTATGACTCAGCGAGCACAATTTTTCCCCTTGTACGCAGTCTCTGTTTCCTGTATATTTAAGACGTTATGCTGGCAAAATCGTCCAAAACAAAAAACATAACAAAGCTCATCAAGCCCTCTGTCCGTAAGCTCAAGGCTTACCACATTGACGAAACACCGGTCCGCATCAAGCTCGACGCCATGGAGAATCCCTTCCCGCTTCCCGAGGAAGTGAGAAGGGAGATTTCCGCGGATGTCGGAAATACCCGCATCAACCTCTATCCGGACCCATCGGCAAAAGAGCTCAAGCAGGCCATTGCCGCCATGTGGGGCATGGACCCGGACCGGATGGTCCTCGGAAACGGCTCCGATGAACTCATCCAGACGATCATCCTGGCATTCGGCGGACCGGTGCTCATTCCGGAGCCGACCTTCGCCATGTACGAGATAACGGCACGGGCGCTTTCACAAAAGGTGGCCGCCGTACCGCTCGATATGAATTTCGACCTCGATGCCGACAAGCTTATCAGAAAGGCACGACAGGTCAAAGCCAGGGTCATTTTTCTCGCCTGTCCCAATAATCCCACGGGAAACCGGTTCTCCGATGACGGCGTTCGAAAAATACTGGAAAAGGTGAATGCCGCCGTGGTGGTTGACGAGGCCTATTACAGTTTTTCTGGGAAGAGTTTCCTGCCCTTTCTCGACAAGCATCCGAACATGATTCTCCTCCGGACCCTGTCGAAGATCGGGTTTGCCGGGCTTCGCATCGGTGCGCTTACGGCCGCGCCGGGGGTCATCGAAGAGCTGAACAAGATCAGACTGCCCTACAACATCAACGTCCTGTCACAAAGGGCCGCCGTGGTCGCGCTCAGGCGCCAGGACGTGCTGAACCAGCAGATTTCCCTGTTGATTTCCGAGCGGGAAAGACTTTATAATGCCTTGTCTCGCATGCAGGGAATTACTGCTTACCCGTCGGAAACCAATTTCATTTTATTCAGGACGAAAAAGGACGCGACGGCGATCTATACTGCTCTCAAGCAGGCGGGAATACTCGTCAAGAACCTGAACAGGCCCGGTCCGCTCAAGAACTGCCTGCGGGTGACCGTAGGGACACCGGAAGAGAACGATGAGTTCATCGTAGAACTTAATAAAGTTTTTGGAGTTTAAGAGTTATGGAGTTGGGGAGTTAACTCCTCAACGCTTGAACCCCTCAACTCCTTAACTTTTTCAGGAGACAAAATGCCTCGCAAAGCGACGATCGAACGCAAGACCAAAGAGACGGACATCAAGATCTCCCTGGATCTCGACGGCACGGGAACGTACAGCATCAAGACCTCGGTGCCGTTCATGGACCATATGTTTTCGCATATCGCGAAGCACGGCTTCTTCGACCTCACGGTGAAGGCCAAGGGAGATACGGAGATCGACGACCACCACACCGTGGAGGACCTGGGGATAGCCTTCGGCCAGGCGCTCAAGAAGGCCCTGGGTGACAGCAAGGGCGTCCGCAGGTACGGCGATGTCACGGTGCCCATGGACGAGGCCCTGGCGCAGGTGGTCATGGACCTGTCGGGCAGGCCCTACCTGGCCTACCAGGTGGAACTGCCGAAAAAGCACAAGCTCAAGGATTTCGACCCGGGGCTTGCAGAGGACTTCTTCCGCTCCGTGGCCAACCACGCGGGCATGAACCTCCATATCCGCCTCCTCTACGGCCGGGACGTCCACCACATGCTTGAAGGCATCTTTAAGGCCTTCGGCCGCGCCCTGGACCAGGCAACAAGCCTCGATCCGAGGATCAAGGGCGTGCTCTCGACGAAGGGTAAGATCTAAGGGCATTTCAAATAGCAAATTGCAAATTGTAAGTTTAAAATTTAATGGTTCCGTAAAAACCGTTCTCACACAAAGATCACGGAGGTCACGAAGGAAAACCTGAATGTTTTCAATATGCCTTTCTTTGTGTCTTTGTGCCTTCGTGTGAAAAATTGACTTCTTACGAGATCATCAAATTTGACTTTTACAATTTACAACTTCCAATGCAGTAAGGTTCAGCTATGATCGCAATCATTGATTACGGAATGGGGAATCTGCGGAGCGTCCAGAAGGGCTTCGAGCGCATGGGCCACGAGGCTGTGGTCACGCGCGATCCGAAAACGATCCTCGATGCTTCGAAGGTCGTTCTCCCCGGCGTGGGCGCTTTCCCGGACTGCATGCGGAACCTGGAGCAGTTCGGCCTCATCGATGCGGTGCACAAAAGCATCCGCTCCGGCAAGCCCTTCCTCGGCATCTGCCTGGGACTCCAGCTTCTTTTTACAGAAAGCGAGGAGTTCGGCATCTCGAAGGGGCTGGACATCATCAAGGGCCGCGTGATCAGATTTAAAGGTCCTGCATTCGGCACTCCGCGCGAAGCCTGCCCTCGAACGTCTCAATCGGGGGCACTCGAAACGTTGAAGGTCCCTCACATGGGCTGGAACTCTCTTTCGATCAAGCGGCGGCCTCCTGCCCTCGGGGAAACCCCGGAGAACAGCTACGTGTACTTCGTGCATTCCTTCCACGCGGTGCCTGAGGACAGGAGCGTCATTGCAACGACCACCCCTTATGGGTTCGAGTTCGTTTCAAGCATCTGGAAGGACAACGTCTTCGCGGTCCAATTCCATCCGGAGAAGAGCCAGGCGCTGGGGCTCAGTATCCTGAAGCGCTTCGGAGAACAGAAAGGATAAGCACAAAATCCTAATCGCAAAATGAAAACAAAATTCAGCCGCGAAGGCTCTAAGGCACAAAGAAAACACGAAGAATTAAGGAATTACCAAACTTCTAACCTCTTTATGAATTTCTTCGTGCCTTCGTGCCTTCGTGGCATGTTTGGTTCCGGCTTGTCCGGGTTAGGATTTAAAATTTAAACATATGCTCATCATTCCCGCCATCGATCTAAAAGAAGGCAAGTGCGTGCGCCTGGAACAGGGGCTCATGGACAAGGCCACCGTTTATTCCGACGATCCCGCGATCACGGCGAAGCACTGGGAGACCCAGGGCGCCGAGCTCCTCCACGTGGTGGACCTGAACGGCGCCTTTGCAGGGGCGCCGAAAAATCTCGACGCCATCATGGCCATCCGGGCCGCCGTCAAGATGCCCATTGAAGTCGGCGGCGGCATCCGCGACATGGCAACGATCCGATCGCTCGTTTCGATCGGCATAGACCGGATCATCCTCGGCACCGCGGCGATCGAGAATCCGTCCTTTGTGCGGGAAGCCTGTGGAGAATTTCCCGGCAAGATCATCGTGGGCATCGACGCCAAGGACGGTCTGGTGGCGATCAAGGGCTGGGCGGAAGTGACGAGGGTCAAGGCCGTTGACCTCGCGAAGCAAATGCAGGATTACGGCGTCATCGCCATTATCTATACGGACATCAAGCGCGACGGCATGCTCTCAGGGCCGAATATCGTGGCCACGAAGGCGCTGGCGGAAGCGCTCCACATCCCCGTCATCGCCTCAGGCGGCGTCCATACGCTCAAGGACATCGAGAACCTGATGGCGGTCAGGTATTCCGGAGTAAGCGGCGTGATCACCGGGAAAGCGATCTACAGCGGTTCCCTTAACTTGAAGGAAGCCATCACGTTCGTCAAATTGAACGACAACCGGTGCGCGCGGTAATTCCACCGTCATTGCGAGCGACCGAAGGGAGCGCGGCAATCTCGCCTTAGGAAACAGAGATTGCTTCGTCGCTACGCTCCTTGCAATGACAGCCGTAAAAGAAGGCGAAACGGAACTCTTATGTTAACCAAGCGAATCATACCCTGCCTCGACGTGAAGGGAGGCCGGGTCGTCAAGGGCGTGAGCTTCGTGAACCTCATCGACGCCGGCGACCCTGTTGAGATCGCGAAGGTCTACGACGAGCAGGGCGCTGACGAGCTCACGTTTCTCGACATCACCGCGTCCCACGAAGAGCGGGGCATCATCCTCGACGTGGTCCGAAGGACCGCCGAGCAGGTCTTCATGCCGTTGACCGTAGGAGGCGGGATCAAGAACCTCGATGATATCCGGAACCTTCTTCTTGCCGGAGCGGACAAGGTCTCGATCAACACTACCGCGGTCCACGACCCGGAATTCATCAAGGCAGCCTCCATGCGCTTCGGCAGCCAGTGCATCGTCGTTGCCATCGACGCGAAGCGGGTCGTTGCCCACGACAAGGACTTCAAGCCGCCCCTCACCTGGGCCGACGACCCAAAATATCGCGCTCTCTTCCTCTCCAACTCGACACTCCACACTCCGCACTCCGCACTCAAATGGGAAGTCTACACGCACGGCGGCAGGAAGCCCATGGGCATCGATGCTGTTGCCTGGGCGCGCAAGATGGAGGAGTACGGCGCCGGGGAGATCCTGCTCACGAGCATGAACCAGGACGGACAGAAGACCGGCTATGACCTGGAGCTTACCCGCGCTGTTGCCGAAGCGGTCACGATTCCCGTCATCGCCTCAGGCGGCGTGGGAAACCTCGAGCATATTTATGAAGGCTTTACCAAGGGCAAAGCCGATGCCGCGCTTGCGGCCTCGATCTTTCACTTCCGGGAATACACCATCAGACAGGCAAAAGAATACCTGAAGGAACGGGGAGTGGCGGTGAGGCTGTAAGCCGCGGGGTCGTACAGGCACGAGGAACAGTATCAGAGGCGCATGTCACTGCCGCTCATGGAAACAAACGGTTTCGGTCGATGACCAATGAATTCGTTGAAGGAAGAAACAAACTCTACATAGGCATCCACATCCGCAACACCATCCCTGATAAAAGGGTTGTGCCGCCCGCCCGCCACGACATCCATCTCGTTCTTGAACGCCGTTGAACGCGAATATTTCCGCATCTCCTGTTCTGCGATCTTCGATAGTTTCATCTCACCATTCTTCATTAAGGCCCTTCAGCAGCTCCTCGGCATCAAGGATCGAAGCATATTTTTCTATCATCTGCCGGTCAAGACGCCCCTTCAAAACCGAGGCCAACGCCTTAATATCCGCCATATCCTTTTCTTTTCTGGCAGGATCGTTCTTGATCGCCTGCAGTTTCAGGCCAATGAGATCTTCCGGCCTGAGCACCTTGATCTTCAAGGCTCCGCTGAAGATAGCCTTCTCTTCCGCGCGTTCCAGCATCTCCGTGCTTGCCTCGCGGAAAGCGTGAAGATAATCCACTTCGCCGAAAAGTTTCGAGGGAGAAACATACTGGGAGACGTTTTCGCTCTTGAACTTCCTCTCATAGCCGAGTCCCGACATCACCGTATCGATCTTGTCCAGATCATCACGACTGACGAGAAAATCCAGGTCAATGGTCGCCCGGCCGACACCCCAGAGCCCCAGGGCAAAGCCACCCATGAGACCGTATCGCACGTGATGCTCGTTAAATTTCCCCAACAAGGCTGAGATGACGGCACGAAAGTCCATAGGCTATAAAGTTAATCATATTATCCCGAGGAATGCAACAATCATTTGCACAAATCTCCATCCCCGTGTCGAGACGCTATCTGTTGTCATTTTCAGGAACGTACGTACCCGTCAAACGAAGCACAAGCACTGCCGTAAAAAAGTGAGGCGAACGATCCACGTTCTCATCATAGAAGGCCCCCTCTCACTCGCTGTAGAACCTCACCTTATCGAGCCACATGCTTCCCTTCAGCACGGGATTATGCTGCTTCGGCACTCCCACTTCGATGCTCTCAACACGGCTCAGGTCGAGTATCTGCTTGCCCGGCTTGGCCCCGTATGACTGCGCTCCCCGCTTGATCCATCCACGCAGCACGACCATCTCGGAGAAGGGTATTCTGACCTTTTTCCACTCCGGCCCTATTTCGAATGTCCCACCCCATGCATCGATCGTATTAGCGTCCTCGTGGTCCGATGTGAGCATCCGGAGCGCGCCGGTGGACGATGCGCTCGCCTTGACGGAGAACTCGATACCGCTGTACAACGAAAGGTCGCGCTTCAGCATGTTCGCTATCCTGGCGAACATCTCCTCCCTGGGAATGACCTGAAGATCGTAGTCCATCCGGAACGAACGGCTCGACGAATCAGCGCCCGACGTCGTATCATGCGTAACGCGGAAGGCGCCGCGGGCTCGATGTCCCGTAAGCCATGATGAAGAAATAGTATTCCCCTCAAAATCCTCGTCAAGTGCGCCTGTATCGCGAATGTCTGACAGCGCGCTCATTTTCATCTGCGTGGAGATGGCTGCCATTGCCTGGCCTGTGCGCACGTTCACGATCCGGAGGTTCGTGTCCCATACCATACCCTGCTGCGCCAGGGTCCCGGTCAGGAGCAGGTCGGCCATGAGCAGGTTTCCGACGACCTTATCAGGCGTCTCCTTCGTCAGGCCCGTCATGCTCAGCCCGATCTCGGTCAGGACCGCCTGAAGCTTCGTCCGCTCAACAACGGTAAAGTGGCCCGAATCGATCAGCGCCGTGGTCAGGCCTTCGAGCGTCACCCGGCCCGCATCTTTCTCCCTGCCCCTGATAACCTCGAAATCGACCACGGCGATCGTTTTTTTCGGCACCTTCAGCCGCACGAGCGATCCCGCAGCCCCTCCGAAGGGCTGTTCCAGTTGAAGGCTCACCGAGCTTCCCCGCGTTTCCCGGACGACAGCGGGCTCGCCGTTCATCTCGGTACGGATGCCTTCGAGCACCATACATTTCTCAACGACTCGGTGCGCAAGCTCCTGCACTGCCGTATCGGCCTTTTTGAACTCCGGCAGCTGCAGCCGCAGGACCACTTCGTTCTTCGACACAGACTCAACGACCCCCTGGATGTAAAGGATGCTCGACGAATCCACCGCCTGTCCCGCGCGATGAGCGCCGGCGCAGGAGCAGAGGATGCCCAGGCATAGAAGCACGAACACTCGTCGCATACGAACCTCCCTTTCAACGATCCGCACCTTGAACTCAGCCCGCCAGGCGCGGCCGTGACCGCATCGTCACAAGTATACCATAGAACGGTCTGACCGCGGGGCTGCCGGATATTGCGAACAAGGGAAAGAGTTTCTGCTATCTGTGCGCGAATAAGGACAAAAAAGGGCGGGATGATGTCATCCCGCCCTTCGCATTGCCTGTCTATGCAGAAAACTACTTCTTCGCCGCAATCCCCTTCTTGATCGCATTCACCACGCCGTCGCTCGATGTCTCGCGGATGGTGAGGACCATGCCCTTCTTTTCATAGTACCCGATGAGGGGGGCCGTCTTCTCGTTGTACACGTCCAGCCGCTTGCTGATGGCCTCCACGGTCTCATCGGCGCGCTGGATCACGGGACTGCCGCACTTCTTGCACTTGTCGCCGGGGGCGGGCGGGTTGCTCTTCACGTTGTAGATCTCCTGACAGGAGGTGTTGGAGCAGGTCCTGCGGGTCGTCAGGCGGTCCAGGATCACGTCGCGGGGGACTTCGATGTTCGCCACCAGGTCGAGCTTGATCTGGAGCTTCTTGAGCAGGGCGTCGAGCGCGTCGGCCTGGGGAATGGTCCGCGGGAACCCGTCGAGCAGGAACCCCTTTTTCATGTCCGGCTCCTGGAGCCGCTGCTCCATGATGCCCATGATGAGGGAATCGGGGACCAGGTCGCCCCGGTCCATGAATCCCTGGGCCTCTTTGCCGAGGGGCGTGCCCGCCTTTACCGCGCCGCGCAGGATGTCGCCGGTGGATATCTGGACCGAACCGTCGAGTGCCGTCAGGAGCTTGGCCACCGTGCCTTTCCCGGCGCCCGGCGCTCCTAAAAGAATGATTCGCATGGATGAAACCTCCTCAAAGTGGAAAAATGATATTTCAAGGGGAGCATTATGGTATGAATCGGGGGAAAAATCAAGAAAAAACTCAGGGCAGGAAATGCACGGAGCCCGCATTCAGCATACGGTGCACAGGGGCGAACCTGCCTCCGCTCCTCCCTGGCTGCTGCCTGCCGTATACACCGTCTACGGTCTCCTGCCTTACTTGACCCCGTACTTCTTCAGCTTCTCCAGCAGGGTCGAACGCGCTATGCCGAGGACTTTCGCCGTTACCGAACGGTTCTCCTTCTCGGCCCTGAACACCTCCAGAATATACTCCCGCTCCATTCTGTCCAGAGATCTCCAGGGGCCCTGGGCCTTCCTCGCGGGCTGCTCCGGGGCCTGCGGGATCCCCCCGGCGTCGGCGATCTCGCGCGGAAGCAGGTCCACGCCTATAATAGGCGCTTTGGAGAGCACGAGCGCGCGCTCGACGACATTTCTCAGCTCGCGCACATTGCCGGGCCAGGGATAGAGCGTCATGGCCTCCATGGCCGCCTCGGTGAAGCCGGTGATTTTTTTCTTCAGCGTCTGGTTGAACTGGTTCACAAAATACCCGGTGAGCGCGGGGATGTCTTCCGGCCGCTCGCGGAGCGGCGGCATGAGAAGGGGGAACACGTTCAGGCGGTAGTAAAGGTCCTCCCGGAAGCGGCCTTCGTCAACGGACCGGGCCAGATCGCTGTTCGTCGCCGCGATGATGCGCACGTTCACCTGGAGCTCACGGGTGCCGCCCACCCGCTTGAAGCTTCGGCTTTCCAGGACGCGGAGGAGCCTGGGCTGCACCGGGACCGGCATCTCGCCGATCTCGTCCAGGAAAACCGTGCCGCCGTCGGCGACCTCGAACAATCCCCGCTTGAGCTCGTGCGCTCCCGTGAACGCGCCCCGTTCGTGCCCGAACATCTCGCTCTCAAGGAGCCCCTCCGGGAGCGCCGCGCAGTTGATGTCCAGGAAAGGCCTCGCCCGCCGGGCGCTCCGCCGGTGGATCTCACGGGCGACAAGCTCCTTGCCCGTTCCGCTCTCTCCGAGAAGCAGCACGGTGGTGTCGGCGTTTTCCGCCATGAGGTCGATCATGCGGTGGAGTTTCAGCACCTCGTTGGAGACCCCCACCACCGCGTGGTCCAGGCGTTCAAGATAATAGAGGTTCTCCAATCTGAGCTTTCTTGCCTCGATGATCCGGTCCAGGGTGGTATCAAGCTCAATCAGCTCGAAGGGCTTTGTGAGATACTGCTCGGCGCCGAGTTTTACGGCTTCCACGGCGTTCGAGATCGTCCCCCAGGCCGTCATGATAATCACGGAAGCCGAGCACCCTTTTTTCCGCAACGACCTCAGCGCCTCCAGGCCGTCCATATCGGGAAGGCGCATATCGAGAAGAATGACATCGGGCGTGGCTTCGTCGGCAAGGCGCAGCCCGTCGGCGCCGCACGCCGCTTCCAGCGCGTCCCACGTCCGGGTCGCAAAGTGGTGAAGCAGCATGGCCCGTATTGATGATTCGTCGTCTATGATAAGAATTCGCGGCATAGCTGTTTGGATTTTGGTATTTGGCGCTTCACCGGCCGTCCTCTTCCGGGCCCGCCTGGTAAGGCAATTTTACCATTACCGTCGTCCCCCGTCCCTCCCCGCTCTCGATCGTGATCTCGCCGCCGTGGTCCTGCACGATCTTTTTGCAGATGGCCAGGCCCAGTCCCGTGCCCCTTGACTTGGTCGTAAAGAAAAGGTCGAAGACCCTGTCGCGGTTCTCCGCGGGGATCCCGGCGCCTGAATCGACCACCTTGAATATGATATAGCGGTCCTCAATGAGCAACCGTATGGTGATCGCACCGCCGTCGGGCGTGGCGTCAAGGGCGTTTCTGAGCAAATTGAGAAAGACCTGGCGGATCTGGTGGGCATCAAGATAGGCGACAGGATGGCGCACTTCGTAATCTCCGGTTATGGCAATTCGACGCCGCTCGAGTTCTTCCCGATGCATCGTAAACACGTCTTCCCACAGGCGCCGCAAATCGCACCGTTCCAGGCGCAGCTTCATGGGCCTGCCGTAAATCAGGAGCTCTTCAACGAGATGGTTCAACCGCCTTGTTTCGGACAGGAGCGCGCCGACCAGTTCCCGGTGCACCGGGGTTTTGAGGTCGCGCTCAAAGAGCTGGGCAATGGAGCTGATCCCGAACAGGGGGTTCCTGATTTCATGGGCTACACCCGCCACCAGTTTGCCCATGGCCGCAAAGCGTTCCTTGCTCAGAAGTTCGGACTGGAGCGTCTTCAGCTCCGTCAGGTCGCGGTACGCCACGATCACGCCCTCGTGCTCGCCTTGTTCGCCCAGGTAGTAGGTGCTCGAAAAGCCGATGGGGACAATCCCGCCGTCGGCTGTCTGGATATCAATCTCCCGATAGGCCTCCGTATCCGCGTCCATAAACAGCGACGTCGACGGGAAGAGGTCGGCCAGCCGCGTTCCGATCACCGCCTCGTCGTGGCAGCGCAGGATCTGTGCCCCCTGGCGGTTCATGAGCTTCACCCGGCCGTCCATATCAAGGAGCGCCACGCCGCTCGACATGCTCGCAAGGATCCCCCGGGTAAGGCTCACGTTTTTGTAGAGCTGGGCGGTCCTCTTCTTGAACATGTTCTCGAAGCCCGTGCGGGCCTCTTCGAGCTTCCCGGCCATTTCGTTGAATGCGCGTGCGAGGTCTTCAAACTCATCGTGCGTATTCAGCCCGATCCGGTGTGAAAGCGTGCCCGCGCCAATGGTCGTTGCTCCGTGATAAAGCGTTTTGAGGGGCTGCAGAACGGTTTTCCTGACTGCGGCGTAGAGGATCGCGCCCACGATAAGGATCAGGACCGAAAGGAGGGCCGTAAGGCTTCTGGCGCTCGCGCCGGTCTCCCGCTGGATGTCCTGCAGCGACAGGGAGATGAGAATGGCCCCGAGCAGAGGGGGCTTGCTGCCATGACACTTCCGGCACTCCAGGTCGTTCCGAAGCGGAACGAGCATGGTGTGGAGGGGACGGGGGCCCTGCTCCTGAAAGTCGACTTCTTCCCCTGTGAAAAACACCTTCTCGAGCTGCGGAAGGTCATTATAACTCCGGGGGGCCCCGAAGGCCGGCGATCCGTCCCTGCGGAGCACGTCCAGCCTGACCAGACCTGAAGTTCCCCTGAGGCTGCTGATAAGGGCCCGCGTGCTTTTCGGCGCCCCCTGTCGCATGTTCTCCTTAAGACCGCAGGAGAGCGTAAAGGCGAGAAGCCGCTGTTTTTCCAATGCCTTTTGGGCAAGCAGGGAGGACTCCCGGTGCACAACCACGGCCGTAATAATGGAGAAAAATACGACCAGGCTGCCCAGAATAAGGCTGAGAAATTTCGCATGGAGCTTCAAACGAAGCATACGAACAATTATTATATCATGACTTCCGGTGGGCCGGACGGCAAATGAGAGGAAAAAGAGGAAATTTCCGCGGCTGCTTTTTTAGAAGTTAAAACCATACGAATAACCATCAAAATTTCATAAAGGCGATGAGGCGCATAAAGCAGGAATTGAAGCTTTTTGCAGCGAGTTACGGGGAATGCACTCGTTCCTGGATTCATCGGACGGGCGAAACTATCGCGGCTGCGTTCCGACAAAAAAAAACCGGAACCCTTTTGAGCGGGTCCCGGTCGGATTGAAGCTCCCCGCAGCAAGCAGCGGGGAATCTTCGATCCTCAAGGAAGTTCTAGTTATTCTAATCGCTCGCTAACCCCGTAGCAAGCTAGGGGAATACGCTCGCTCCTTGATTCAAATGGGGATGCGGCGTTGCGAGCAGTGAGCGTTAAACTACGGCTTCGGCAAACGAAGCACCATTCCACCACCGAGCGTAATATCGTCTATGTGGCCTGATGCTTTGCTCGTGCGCGACACATGGTGGAGGTGGATCGCATTCTTCATGCCCGATCCTTCCTGGATAGCCGGAGCATACTGGCTGATGAATTCACCGGGATGGCCCTCCGCATAGAATCCGACGATGTCCATCGGTTCATGCTTTGTCACATAGGGCTCCTTCGACTTTACGAACAGTTCGTTCGTGATGGGCTTCCCTTCCGTCCGGTCCACGTTGATGTGCCACTTGATCTCCTCGGGAGTTCCGGCAAGCAGGAACGGGAACGGCTTATTCGTATCGAGCCCCGCCTTGTGCGCCTGCTCCTTCACGAACCCCTGCAGGTCCGCGTAGCCCTTTATCGTCGCCGGTACCGGCACATCGGTCCACGTCGCCTGCTCCGTCCAGACGAGGAAGAACGCCCCGTGCTTGAACGTCTTGTCCACGATATAGTCATTGCCGCGCACTTTGGTGATGTAGGGTCTGGAGTCGAATATCGTGATCTCTCCATCGAGTCCCTCGATCGGGCCGATCGCAAAGACTCCCTTCTTCCCTCCCAGTTCCTCAAGGGACACGACGCTCGCGGCCATGCCGGTCTTGAAGATGTCTTTTTGCGCGCCAACATACTCGACCGGGCCCTCTTTTTTCGCTCCCAGGATGGCCGCATATGCCGAAACAAGCATCGCCAGTATTACTGTCGATGCCAAACATAGTGCCATTAATCGTCTTTTCATTTTTATTCTCCTTGGTTTTCATTCCGAATTTAAAACACCGGCGTCGGCACCGTGCCCCAGCCGCTTCCATGACTCAGCTCCTTGATATCAAGCAAGCCCAAAGTGTGCACGTCTACATCCACCATGAACTGCGGCACCCGCAACGCGTTTATCGAGAACAAGTCGGCCGGTTTCTTTACTTCCACATCTTCCAGCGAAAGGAAGATCAACCTCTTGATTGCGTCATCCTGCATACCTGCATTCCGCTGGTGCTGCATGTGCATGCCGCCCGGCATGGCGTGATGCCCTTCCCGCAAATGCCGAAACGGGTGAAAGACCCAGTCCGTGATCATGGCGATCGTATGATGCTGTTTGTAGAGCTTCCAGTCGCCGCCCGTATCCGCGATCATACCCTGCATGATGTAGTTCTGCGGAAGAAAATAGGCGAGATATTGTTTGCCGTTCTGAAGGCGCTCCTTCACCCTGGGAAGGGCGAGAATATCAGCCATCCGATGCTCCATCTTGAAGCCGTCCTCGGGAAGGATCGCAATGGCAGCGACGTTTTCGGTCCCGTTCCACATGGTCAAAGTGCTGATCGTATAGGCGCGAAGCAGAAACGCACCTCCGAGTACGACCACGGCAAAGCCGGCCATAAGCGCGGCCTTTTTCAAGGGTGATGACGGCAGTAAAAGGCGCTCGAGGCTCAGCGGCAGGAACATCCCGGTCTTGTTCATATACGACCGGTAGGTTGCTTCGTGAGCATTGAGCATCCGCCGCTCCTCGTCTTTTGCCAGAAAGTAATACACGATCGTCATGATCAGCCAAAGGACGATGGTCAGGAACCGGGGCCAGAGGATCGACAGGCCAAGCCCCGCTATCCCGAGAGCCAGGTACTGAGGGTGGCGGACATGCGCATAGAGGCCGCCAAGCACGGCCCCCCTTTTCGTGAACTTGGCGGTATAGATCTGCGCGGCGCAGACCAGAAAGACGACCATGCCGCAGACGAACAGGACCGATCCCATGACCCGCACGACCTGCAGGAACCCGTCCTGCGGCTGGATCATATGAGGCAGATAAAAGGCGCTGAGCCACCGTGTTGACGGTTGGGCAGCGAGCTTCAAGAGCACCGGGTTGAACGCCGAGTAGAAGAAACCGGCGAAGGGACTGATCATGATCAGTACTTCAAAAGCGATGACAAAGTACAGGACGATCGAGCTCCGAAGGAGCAGCTTCTTCGTATTCACAATATACCTCCCTGTAAATTATGCACACCGAGAGAACGCGCGTAGCCGATCAAGAACGCGTGAAGACACACGGCTTCCTTTTACGACTTCGCGAGACGATGATGATGTGGCGGTCGGGACGGATCAGGCGCGGGGTGGTCTCAGGAGTTCTTCGGGCAGTGCGTCCTTGTAGCTGTTCGGAATGGACGGCTGCGGTGTTGCAATTGGCGTGAGCTGGAACGCGGGATGCACATGCGGCATTGCGAGGACGTACAACGGGAAGGGCTGTGCCTGGCTCGACACGATTCGTAATTGACCGTCGTCCGGCGACGGTTCTTTGAGCATCTGCTTTTGGGGGCAATGAGAACACGAAGCTGCCACTGTGCTCTTCCCGGCCATGCCGAACGGGCAGGTGTTCTGGATGAGAAGTGCGAATATCAGGAGCGATATGGTAGATATCGTCTTCCGCATGTTGACGAATTCTAAGCCAGCCGGCGAAGAATGTCAAGAGGAGAATATAACCATGGTTCCGGCGGTTGAAAGGGTCCTGCGAGATTCCCTGACCGTGTTCAAGAACGGTGGAAAAAAACCGGGACCCCGATCGGGATCCCGGCCATGAACTCACCTGGTCATTAGGTAGCAATGTTAGATGTCGTAGTACAGGAAGAACTCGTAGGGATGAGGACGGAGCCTGAGGGCATCCACTTCCTTGGTGCGCTTGTAGTTGATCCACATCTCGATGGCGTCCTTGGTGAACACGTCGCCCTTCAGCAGGAAATCGTGGTCCGCCTCGAGGTTGTCCAGCGCCTCCTCAAGCGAGCCCGGCATGGAGGGGACGCCGGCCAGTTCTTCGGGCGCCATATCGTAGATGTCCTTGTCGAGCGGCTGGCCCGGATCGATCTTGTTCTCGATGCCGTCGAGGCCCGCCATCAGCATGGCCGCGAACGCGAGATAGGGGTTGCAGGACGGGTCAGGGAACCGGACCTCAACGCGTTTTGCCTTGGGGTTCGCGCTGTACATGGGGATGCGGATCGAGGCCGAGCGGTTGCGGCTCGAATAAGCCAGGTTCACCGGCGCCTCGAAGCCCGGGGTCAGACGCTTGTAGGAGTTTACGGTTGGGTTCGTGAACGCCGCCAGAACCTTGGCGTGCTTCAGAATGCCGCCGATGTAGTGAAGCGCCATCTGGGACAAGCCGGCATACTGGTCGCCGTGGAACAGGGGCTTGCCGCCTTTCCAGATCGACTGGTGGGTGTGCATGCCCGAGCCGTTGTCGCCGAAGAGCGGCTTCGGCATGAAGGTCACGGTCTTCCCGTTCCGCTTGGCCACGTTCTTGATGATGTACTTGAAGTACATGACCTGGTCGGCGCACTTGACGAGCGGATTGAACCGGATGTCGATCTCGGCCTGTCCCGCGGTTGCCACTTCATGGTGCTGACGCTCGACGTAGATGCCGACCTTCTGCATCTCCGCCACCATCTCGGATCGGATGTCTTCCTGGGAGTCGATCGGCGGCACGGGGAAGTAGCCTTCCTTGTGGCGCGGCTTGTACCCGAGGTTCGGGTTTTCCGCACGGCCCGAGTTCCAGATGCCTTCGACGCTGTCGATGTGGTAGTAGCCCTCATGGGAGTTCTGGTCGAAGCGCACGTCGTCGAAGATGAAGAATTCCGGCTCAGGCCCCATGTAGCACGTGTCGCCGATGCCGGTGGACTTGAGGTACGCCTCTGCTTTTTGTGCGATGTAGCGAGGGTCGCGGCTGTAGCGCTCCTTGGTGATGGGGTCGACGATATTGCAGATCAGCGAGAGCGTGGGATACTTGGTGAAGGGGTCCATGACCGCGGTCTCCGCATCGGGCACCACGAGCATGTCGCTCGTGTGGATGGACTGCCATCCGCGGATGCTCGAGCCGTCGAAACCGAGACCTTCCTCGAAGATGCCCTCGGTCAGCTCGTCCACGGGTACGGAAAAATGCTGCCACAGTCCCGGGAAGTCCATGAACTTGAAGTCGACCATCATTGCCTTGTTCTCTTTTGCCATCGTCACGACATCTTTGGGTTTCATTGCTTCCTCCTCTGTAATTCAGTTTTTAGTTTTTAGTTGTTAGTTTTCAGTTGTCAACTCAAAACTAAAAACCCAAAACGTTCTTAACTGTTTTTCTAAATCGCCGCTTCTCCCCGCTCACCGGTCCTGATCCGGATCACTTCTTCCACGGGCGTTACAAATATCTTGCCGTCGCCGATGCGGCCTGTTTTTGCCGTGGTCTCTATCGTTTCGATGATCTTCGGCACCAGGTTGTCGGCGGCGATGATTTCCAGTTTGACCTTGGGAAGAAAGTCAACCACATATTCAGCTCCGCGGTAGAGCTCGGTATGTCCCTTCTGCCTGCCGAACCCCTTTACCTCGGTTACGGTAATACCCTGGATGCCGATGGCGTTCAGGGCGTCTTTTACTTCGTCCAGTTTAAAAGGCTTGATGATGGCCTCAATTTTTTTCATGAATGCGGCCTCCTGTTCAGTATTTTTGCAATTTTGATGCTAATAGTAAAAACCAGGAATTTCAATGGATTAGACATGCAGAATGGGGAGGTTAATGCCTTTTATTTAAGCAGGGGCCTGCTTTTTAGGCAGGGATCAGCTTCTGACCTTTTCGTTTTTTCTGGTCTTTTCTTCGCGTTCTATTCTCTCGCCTTCCTCGAAGAACTTGGCGGAGATTTCTTTTTCGATGTCTTCCTTGAGCTGGTCCAGGGAAATAAAATCGCCCTGCTGGAGCTCCTGGATCTTCGCTGCGACGTCCCGGAACCCGGGGGCTTCGGCAGAGACCTTCTGGAACTGCCCGAGGGCGTTGCTCATCTCGCCGGCGCCCTGATAGGCAAGGCCGAGGTCATAGTTCATGCTGAGCCGGTCCTCCGCATCGCTCGCCAGACTTTCAGAATAGTTCAAGGCGTTGCCGATCTCCACAGTGGCTTTGCGAAAATCTCCCATTTCCATGTAGCAGAGCCCCAGCATATACCGGCTCTGGATAAACTTGGGCTCTCCCTCGGGGGTGAGGAGAAATTCGCCGATGGCTTCATCGAGAAGCCCCATTTCCTTATAGGCAATGCCGAGATTGTAATGGGTGTCCGTGTCTTCCCTGCCCGCCTGGGCTTCCACGCCTTTCTTGAACTCCTGAAAAATATCATCGAGGCTCTGGTCTTCCGAAGACGCGCCGCCCTTTGCCGGCACGGCCATGCCGCCCAGTTCGTCCCTCAGTTCGGCGGCAAGGTCAAAAAATTCGTCAGGCCCTTCCGTTCGCGGGGCTCGCGGCGAAGCCGTACCGGCTCCACCGAGTTCCGCGCCGAGGTCAAAGAATTCTTCTTCCTCTCTCTTCTTCTCGCTGGCCTTTCCCGGTTTTTTCCCGGAATCAGCGGCAAATCCGGCCGGAGCGGACGCGGCACGGGGCTGTTTGGCCGGAGGGGCCGGCTTTTGCTTGCCCTGGAGCGCCTGGATCTCCTGCATCAGCATGCGCACGGCTTCTTCATCGGACGTGCTCGAGGCAAGCTCTCCCTCGGCCGTTTCGGTCGGCACCAGCCCCTCCAATCCCTCCACGGCCTCGGCCAGCTTGGAAAACTCCTGGACGTCTTCCTTCTCGCGCGATATTTCCGCAATCCGCCCTCGCGCCCGCTGGTCGCCCGGAGAGAGCTGGAGAATCTTCTCATAGTGTGCCCGGGCCTCGTCGAAGAGGCCTTGCTGATAGTAAAACTCGGCTTCGGCCCAGACCTCGCTGATGTCGACCTCGGCCGCAAAGGGCTCTGCCGACGCTGCAGCCGGTTCTGAAGCCGCACCGAAGGGCTCACCGCCTATTTCGAGCGAAGAAGGCCGCCATTCTCCGGAGGCCGCCTCCGGGGCCGATCCCGCTCGCCCGGAGACCACCGAGGATTCGGGCTCTTCAAAGGCAAGGGTCTCTTCCATCGGGGGCTGCCATTCTACCGTCGGTTCTCCCGGAGCGGACGCCGCAGCCTCGGGCGCTGCCTCGAACCCGAACTCCGGCAGTTCTCCGAACCCCGGGGGCGCCTCCTGCGGCGCAGCGGAAGGCATGCCGAGCCTGGCCTGGAGGGCTGCATTGCCGGGGTCCATATCGAGGGCGGAGCGGAGCGCTGTTTCAGCCTGTTCCTGCATGCCGGCGGCCGAATAGATATCGGCAAGACCCAGCGCGTGCTGCACTGCTTTTTGGCTATTACCCTGGTCCCGGTAGAGGTCGCGCAGCCGCAAGCGCACCTGGGGGCTCTGGGGGAACCTGCCTGCAATACCCTCGAGCTGTTCAATGGCCTTGCCGGCGAGTCCGTACTTGATGAGCACATCCACTTCGGTAAACGCCTCGGCAATGGCGGGGTCTTCCTCGATCGACCTCGACTCTGCTGAAACAGCCGGCCCTGCCTCGAAATCCACAGCAGCCGGTCCGGGGGCGGCGGCTTCGGGAATAGAAAGGGGTGGTTCTTCGGCCTGAGCAAAAGCGGGCTGTCCGTCGAACGCTTCGAGCCGCCGCCTGGCCTCCTCCATCCCCGGCGCTATCTCCACCGCGCGGGAGAGGGCCTCTTTGGCGCCCTCTCGGTCGCCGCCCACCGCGAGAATATCGGCTGCCTGGATGAGCTCGCGGGCGCCGTCTTCCTCTCGCCTGATATTGCCGTAGAAATCGGCAAGCTTGCGCCGCAGGGCGGCATCTTTCGGGTTCTCTGCAACAAGCTTCTTAAAGAGTTCATCGGCAGCGTCGAACTCCCTGTTTTCCACTTTGAAGTCCGCAACGGCGACGGCTTCGGTAAGGGCCTTTTCAAAGTCTTTCTTGGAAAGATAAATATGGAAGAGCTTTTCCCGCAGGTCCACCCTGCCGGCGTCCTGGGACAGGAGCTTCCTGATAGCCTCTTCCGCTTCAGCACCGCGGCCGGCCTTGAACAGGGAGTCAAGGTAGAGCTCGGCAAGCTCCTGGTTCTTGGGGTCGTGCTCGAAGGCGGGTTTAAAGGCCTTGCATGCTTCGACAAACTTGCCTTCCTTGTAATAGACCACGCCGGCCTTGAAATACACGTCCTTGTTGTTCGGGTCCAGGGCGAGCACCTTTTCGAAGATCTGGCGCGCCTCCTGGAAGGCCTCCTTGGCCATGTGCGCGTCCGCCGCCTCAAGGTATGCCTTGGCCGCCTCGCTTTTCAGGCCCTCTTTTACGTACATTTCGGCAAGCTTGAGCCGGAAGGCGAAGTTCGCGGGGTTGAGGTCGGCCATCTTCTGGTAGATGCCGAGGGCCTTGGCCATCTCGTTCTTCTGGGCGTAGTGGTCTGCCGCTATTTTATAGCTTTCGAGGGCGTTGCCGGTAAGGCCCTTCTCCGCGTTCAGGTCGGCAAGGGCAAGGTGAACATCGACCTTCTTCGGATCGATGTTGACGACCTTCTTGTAGAGGGCGATGGCTTTTGATGAGAACCCGTCGGCGGCGAGAATGTCGGCCGCTTTCTTATAGGCATCGACGGCATCGGCTTTGGCGTTCTTTTTGAGGCTGAGGTCGCCGATTGTGTTGAAAATATTGGCGTCGTTCGGCGACTCTTTAATGAGCTTCTTCCATTCAGCAATGGCCTTGTCAAACTGGCCCTTCGCTGTAAACTTCTGCGCCTCTTTTATGACGGCATTTTTATCGATCGCCATAAGTAGAACAATACCACAAAATCCGGCAGGGTGTCAACAGCGCGCTGAGAGGACAGGCGGCTTCATTTGCGGATACCTTAAATGATTTCAAGGGGTTTCGTTAATTCCGGTAATTACTCAGGCCTGTCTCGCAGCACAGGCGCAAAAAAAGCGCCGGGGCGAAGCGGCTGACCTGAGTAGTTGCTGATTTCGCGGATTACGCCGAGGAAACGACCGTGAGGCGGGGTCGTCGGCCGATCAGGGCTTCGTTTCCGGTTCCTGCCTCAAGAGCGCCTTTTTGACCTCCCCGGCAATGGTATGGCGGGTAAAGGGTTTCTGGATGAAACCTCCGGCCCCGCTCTGGAGCAGCGTATCGATACCGGCGAAGCCGTTGTGGCTGTATCCTGAGCACAAGAGCACCGTTACATCGGGCCGTATCGTTTTCAGCGACTGGAAGACCTCGCTCCCCCCCATCTTGGGCATGACCATGTCGAGGATCACCAGGGATATGGAGTCCCTGTGCTCCTTGAAGACCTGCACCCCCGTTTCGCCGTTCTCCGCAAGCAGTACGGTGTAGCCGTAGGGTTCGAGGAGGTCCCTGCACAGTTCCCTGATGGGCGACTCATCGTCGATCACGAGGATGGTCCCGGAACCCCTGAGGTCTTCCGGCTCGTCGGGTTCTTTGGCGGCCAACCCCGGGGTGGCGGGGAGATAAATGTTGAACCGGGTGCCCTTGCCGGGTTCGCTGTAAAGATTGATGTACCCGCCGTGGTTGTTCACGACCGAGTGGACGATGTAGAGGCCCAGGCCCGTGCCCTTCCCCGTTTCCTTGGTCGTAAAGAAGGGGTCGAAGATCTTTCGCTGGGTCTCCACGTCCATGCCCATGCCGGTGTCCGAGACGGACAGCTTCAGGAACCCGCCCTTGCCCGGCGTGAGCCCGTTGGCGGCGCCGTTCTCCTTTCCCACAACGGACGTCTCGATGACGAGCCTGCCTCCCGTCGGCATGGCATCGCGGGCGTTCACGGCGAGGTTCATCACCACCTGCTGCATCTGCGTGGGGTCCGCCTTGATAAGGGGAAGGTCGTCCTTGAGCTTCAGGGTGATCTCAATGTTCTTCGGCATGCTCCGCTCCAGGAGCTCCTCGGAGCTCCTGATGATCTCATTGAGATTCACGGCCCGGGCTTCCATCTTTTCCTTGCGGGTGATCATGAGGATCTTCTTGGCAAGGTCGGCTCCGCGCTCCGCCGCCTGACGGATGATCGTCGCCGGCTTGTGAAAAGGGTCGCCCTCCTTCGTCTGGGTGAGGATAATCTCGGAATATCCCAGGACCCCCGCGAGGAGGTTGTTGAAGTCATGGGCGATCCCGCCGGCGAGCGTGCCGATGGCCTCCATCTTCTGGGCCCGGAGGAGCTGCTCGTAGAGCCGCTTTTCCTGGGTAATGTCGCGCTGGATGGAAACGTAGTTCACCCCGGCCTCGGTCCCGATGGTGAACACGATGGCCGAGGCGTGATAGATGCTGCCGTCCTTTTTCCTGTTGATGAGCTCGCCCTTCCACATCCCGCCCGACGTGACCGTAGCCCACAGGTCCCGGTAGAACTCGTCGGGATGGTGGCCGCTCTTGAGGATGCCCGTGGTCTTCCCAAGCGCCTCGTCCCGCTCGTAGCCGGTAACGCTCTCAAAGGCGGGATTGACGTAGAGGATGCGGCCGTCGCCGTCGGTAATCACGATGACATCAAACGCCGAATCGATGACCTCCTTGAACCTCTTGAGCCGGCCCACCTGCTCGGCCTTGCTCAAGGCCATGGCCGCGTCGGCCGAAATCGCGCCCAGGAGGGCCTCGTCCTCACCGGTAAAGCCGCCCGGCTTGTTGCCGAAATAGAGCGCGCCGATGGGCCGCCCTTCGGCGGAATGGATGGGATGCCCCAGGAGGTTCTTCACCACGGGGTGGCCTTCGGGGAACGAGCCCGTGAACGCGGGATGCGCCAGGACATCATCAATGCGCAGCGGGGTGAAGGACAGTTTCATCAGCTCCAGGATCCCTTTTCCCCGGGGAGTTCTCCCCTCGAGCTCTTGAGGAGTGCCGAGGGTGAGCAGCTTTTTGAACCCGCCCTTTTCATCATACAGCGTAATGGCGGCCAGCTCGGCGCGGATCTGCCGGCTTGCGAGCTCAAGGATGAGCCGCAGCATCTCGTCGATGGAAAGGTTCTCATGGATCGAGACCGCCAGGTCGTGGAGGAGCTGGTACTGCTCCGTCTTCTTCAGGATTTTCCCGAACGAGTCATTGATGGCCTCCCCGATGGTGTCGAGCTCGGCGATGCCCGTCGTACCGATCGTTTCGCCCGCCGTGATGTCGCGGATGATGGCTCCCAGGGGGCGCTGGAAGTTCCGCCGGAGAACGGCAAAGACGCCCGTAGCCATGAAGAGCGATGCGCCGGCGATCAACGGCAGCAGGAATGCGATCTCCTTGCGGTAGACGTGGGGGGTAATGGGCCGCAAGAGCGTGACCACGGTCCACTGCCACGGCGAGAATTCCATCGCATACCCGTGGATATGCTTCACCTTTTGAAGAAAATGGAAGTGGCCGCCGGCGTGCATGGACAGGAGTTGCTCTGTCCCCTGCGCATCGAGGGACGACACGACGACCCGGCGGTTGGCGTCGAGGACCGCGCCGTCAATATTGTTATTGGACCAGTACAGCCTGAGCGCCTCAATGACGGCGCGCTGTTTTGCGTCCACCACCGGCTTTTTGTCGAGCAGCTGAGCGGCCGTCAGCTCCGTAATGGCCGTGTCAAGGAGGCCTTTCACGTCGTTGGAGTATCGGGTGATGGTGAAGCGGTGGTAGTCTTCCGAGATGGCGCTGGAAATCCAGTATACCAGGAGGAGCAGGCATACCGTGATCACGAAGATGAGCGCGAAGATGGGGACGAGGATTTTATACTCCATGCTGTTTCTATTGATCTTCATGCATTATCTCCCGGTATCTCTGGTGTACCGATAGAAAGGCTTCCCGGCGCGGCCCAGGGACACGACAAGCGGCGCGGTCCTGCATTTTTGGTATGCCCGGCCCAGCGGCGCCGGACCCAGGAGGGCGATGAAAATTTCGTTGCTGCAGAGGGCATCGATGATCGAGTCGTGGCTGTGGTACAGCTTCAGCTCCCATGTCAGAGCGGTGGTTTTATTGAGATAGTCTATGAAGGGAGTATAGAGGCGCCATATCTGCTCGGGACCGTAGAAAGGGATAATGCCGATGGAATAAGTCGTCGAGGCGGATGGGACGGTCGCCCCGGCCGCGCCGGGAGGACCGCCCGGCAGGAATGCCGGGGTGAGAAGAAGCGCAAGCATGGCTTTCTTCGGCCGCACAATCAAACTCTACCTGAACAGCCTCATATTGTCAAGAAAAGCCGCGCTGTCGTGTCAAGTCGAAGTCGACCCCTTATCCTTTCTGGATTTCCCACGTCGAGGCAGGCATGTCATCTTTGTGGGTTTCATAAATCTCTTTGAACCGCTCGGCGCTTCTTTTGAAGGCGTTCAATACCTCCGGGTCGAAGTGCTCCGGCATGGTCCTCCCGTCGCCCTGGGTTATGATCTTCACGACAGCCTGGTGATCAAGCGCGGGCTTGTAAGGCCGTTGGCTCCTGAGAGCATCATACTGGTCGGCGATATTCATCAACCTTCCGGTGAGCGGTATCGCCTCACCCGTCAGCGCTCCTGGATACCCCTTCCCGTCCCAGCGCTCATGATGAGAAAGGGCGATCTCCTCGGCCATCTTCAGATACGGGGACTCCGAACCCATCAGAATTTTCGCGCCGATGACGGTATGCGTCTTCATAACCACCCATTCCTCGGCGGTCAGCTTGGACGGCTTGAGAAGGATGTTGTCGGGAATGCCCACCTTCCCGATATCATGCATCGGAGCGGCATAAAAGATCGAGTCCCGAAACTCCTTGTCCAGCCCGATCTGTTCGGCAAGCGTTCCGGTATAATGGCTGACCCGTCTGATGTGCGCGCCGGTGTCTTCATCCTTGTATTCGGACGCAAGGCTGAGGCGGTATATGGCCTCGATATATCCAAAGGTGATTTTCCGGTGCGCCTTGTCCAGTTTTTCGAACGCCGATTTAAGCTCCCGCGTTCGCGCGGCAACCTGATCTTCCAGGATACGCGCATGATCTTTCAAAAAATCGTGGTATTCCTTGATCTTAAGATTATTTCTCACCCTGAGCGCCAGCTCCTCGGAATCGATCGGTTTCGTCAGAAAATCATCTGCGCCGTTCGAGATGCCCTTCAATCTGTCCTCTCTCGAATCAAGCGCGGTGACGATGATGATCGGGATATGCCTGGTCAGCTCGCTCGATTTCAGCCTCCTGGTCGCCTCGAAGCCGTTCATCTCCGGCATCATGACGTCCATGAGGACGATGTCCGGCATCTGCGCCTCTGTTTTCTCTATCGCCTCGATGCCGTTTTTGGCGGTAAAGGTTTCGCATCCCATGCCTTCACAGAGCGCCTTCAGAAGTTTGATGTTTTTTTCCTCATCATCAACCAGGAGAATCCGTGGCGCTTTCTCATGCATATTCTCCGACTTTTCCATGCCCATCCTCCAAATTATAATACGTTTCACACATAGGATGCAGCCAAACAGCTTACATGAGGGATGTATATCATGTGAACTTACTTATCGTTTCAAGAAATTCAGAAATGTTCAGTGGTTTCGCCACATGCGCTGCAAACCCCTTGGAAAGGAACCCTTCCCGGTCTCCGCGCATGGCATAGGCGGTAAAGGCGATGACCGGGACGTTCTCAAGACCCGGAATTTCCACGATCTTTTTCCGCGCCGCGAGACCGTCCATGCCCGGCATCTGGATGTCCATGAGAATGAGGTCGGGCTTCTCGTTCTTCGCCAGCTCAACGCCTTCGGCGCCGCTCCGGGCTTCAAGCGCCTGGTAGCCCCTGTTTTCGAGAGTCTCTTTGCAGAGCTTCCGGTTCAAATCATTGTCGTCTATAATAAGAATTTTCTTCATGGCATTGGAATGCTCCCCTGTCTACTGTTGCTCATTCCTCCCGCAGTCTGTTCAGGAGTTCATCCGCCGTTTCACCGTCCTCGGGATACATTGCCTTTTTTACTATCACGGAATAATCTTTATTCTCCAAATAGCTCTTTATTCTTGTCCCCGCGCCATTCGTCATCTCCGCATCGCTCTTCATAAGCAGCACAGAGTAATGACGCCGGTCTTTCCCGTGCGCGAGAATTTCACTTCCCCTGATCGTCTCTTTTAATGCCTTCGTGAACGCTTTCTGGTCTTCCGCCGCGTCCGGGCGGTTAACCGCCACCTCTAATATGCCGAATTGCAGATTTCGCCTCTTGTGAAACGAAAGGATCCTCTCCAAATGGGTGAGAAAATACTCCCAATTGAGAATCTGCGTTTCGGGGCTCAGAATCGGAACAGGCAGGCGCGCTTCCTCCTTCAACGCCATCGTCGGAACGACAAAGGTAAACGTGCTCCCCTTCCCGAATTCGCTTTCAACCCATATCCTGCCGCCATGGAGCTCTACCAGGGTCTTACACAGGGCAAGGCCGAGTCCGGTCCCCTGGTACTTCTTCTCATACGTTGACTCAAGCTGATGAAAGGGCTGAAAAAGCGTCGGGATATCCTCTGCGCGTATGCCCGGGCCGGTGTCCTGCACGGAAAACTCCACAAACCCGGAATCATCGTGATCGAGCCCCGTCCTTTTCTCATCCGCCATCTTCCGTACACGTATGAAAACAGAGCCGCCGTCATTCGTGAATTTCACCGCATTGCTCACCAGATTCAGCAACACCTGCTTTATTCTCCTGTCATCGACTTCGATGTCGTCGATGATATCGTCATACTCAGCGGTGAGCCGAATGCCGTGTTTCATCGTTTTTTCCTTGAACAGGAGCAAGACGCGATCCACCAAGTCCTTGACCGGGATCTTTTTGTACTCGAGCTCCACCTTGTTTGCTTCTACTTTGCTGAGATCGAGGATATCGTTGATCAGCGAAAGCAGGAGGCTGCCGCTTTCGTGTATATCGTTCAAATATTCCGTTTGTTTCGCGGTCAGTTCGCCCGCCATGCCCCTGATCATCAACTCGGAAAAGCCCAGGACCGCGTTGAGCGGGGTCCGCAACTCGTGCGACATGTTCGCCAGAAAATCGCTTTTCGCCCTGTTGGCGGACTCCGCGGCGAGCTTCGCGCCTTCCGCCTCGATCCTCCGCATCTCCAGTTCTCTGTTTATAGACGACAGCTCCAGATTTGCGTCTTCAAGTTCCCGCGTTCTTTCGGCTATTTCCGCCTCCAGGCCGTCCACGAGCCGCGCATTTTCAAGGGCCGTGGCCGCCTGATTGGCAAAGACCTGGCATAGCTGAATCTTGTCCGGTGTGAAATAATCCGCGTTACCGCTGTACAGAAGCAGGGCGCCGAGGCATTGCCGGCGCGAGCAGATGAGCGGAACTCCCAATATGACGGCATACCCGCGCTTTTTCGCCTCGTCGCTCCCGGGTCCGAAGGCTGGATCGTCCACCTTAAGCAGGTACGGTTTCCCTGTCTTGATCGACATCCCAGCCGGTCCCCTGCCTTCAGGGGAGTCGTCCCAGGCGGCAGCGATCCTGGAGAGATAGCCCTCGTCATGTCCCTGGTGCGCGACAGGCTCCACACGGTGATTCTCTTCCCTGGCAATACCGAGCCAGACCAGCCTGAGCTCGAATAATTTCCAGGCCTGTTCACAGACAGCTTCATAAATGTCGTGCTTTTTTGTGGTCCCGATCAGCGCATTGGAAGCCTCATTGAGCGCCAGCAGTTCCTGCGCATGGCTCCGGGCCTCGGCCACCATTCGCGCATTGTGAATGGCCAGCGCTGCGGCTGCGGCAAAGGTGACGGCAAGGTGTTCGTCGTTCGGCGTGAATTCGCCTCCTCCTTCCTTCTCGGTGAAATACAGTCTGCCGAGGACCGTATCGCGCAGGAGAACAGGGGCGCCCAAAAATGTCCTCATGGCCGGATGTCCTTCGGGAAATCCGACAGAGGCCGCATGCATTGATATGTCCTTCACTCTCAAGGGCCTGCCCTCTTGCAAGAGAAGGCCTAACAGCCCTTTCCCCGCCGGAAGACCGTGTCGTTTCAGCATTTCGTCGAACGTGTCGGAATCCATGCCTGAGGGGATAAAATGTTCATACCCGTTCCGCGCGCTGTTCAGAATGCCGATCGCGGCATACCGCGAGCCGATAATGTCCCGGGCCTTGTCGACAATCGTCTGTAAAAGCTTCCGGAGCTCCAGCTCGCCCATGATGTCCTGTGTTGCTCTGGCGAGGGCGTAGGCGCTCCTGGTGAACCGTGTCTTTTCATCAAAAATTATTCCGAGGCTCGCGGCCATCTGGTTGACGGACGCGGAAAGCGCTCCTATCTCATCTCCGGTTTTCACATCAAGCTTGACGTCAAAATTCCCTTTCTCAATCTCCGAGGCCGCGCTTCTTACTCGCCGTACGGGAAGGACGACGCTTTGCCGGATAAAAAGGATGATAAAAACCGACACCAACATAAACATCAGGATGACATAGATCCTGAGGTGATCGAACCTGGCGAGCTCTCCTTCGTAGTCTGTTTCCAGGGCTTTTAAGTATCTGTTTATTTCCGCGACATAGCCCTCAACCCGCGAGCCGTAGTCGTCAACCAAAGCCCGCGCCGCCTTTTCCGAAGCCCCTGCCGAAAGCTCAGCCACTCTCAGGAGCGTTGGTTTCAGAGTGCCGTTCCACTCATCAACGAGACGATTGAACTGCTGCGCCGACTCCGCAGAGGAGATCGCGAACCGCACGTCCAGATGCCTCTTGTCGTTTTTCAAGACCGCCAGTGTCGTTTCGAACTCGGCAATCTCTTGCCGAAGCCCCTTGACAAGGGCTTCCCTCAGAGACCGGCTTTTCGTTGTCCCTTCGGTTATTTGTTGGGCCAGCCACGCCATCTTAAACGAACGGAACCTCAACTGCCCGGCATGATTTACCCGCGACGCCTCGCCTTTCATGTGCCGGGTGAAGACGAAACCCGCATAGACATAGATCGCCAGAAAGAGTACGACTATTGCGCTTATGAATATGAACTTCGCGGTGAGGGATTTAAATCGCGGCATGCTGTCTCCTGTGCTGTCGTAAAGTATACCAAAAAACTTTCTGTTTTTTCACATAAAAAATGAGAACGGCAGATTGATCCCGGCGCCGCAGGCAAAAAGAGGGTATTTAATTCAGCGAAATTATGGCCCCAGAGATTCCTGTTGCCCGGCAACGGCATTTGCACTATAATGCGCGATACCAAGCATCGATCTCGCAGGAGGCTTTTCTCATGGGCGTAAATCTCGTATACAAAATAGTGAAATCTCACTTGGTTGAGGGCACGCTCGAGCCCGGCAGCGAGATAGCAATCAGGATCGATCAGACCCTGACCCAGGATGCCACCGGCACCATGGCCTACCTCCAGTTCGAAGCCATGGGAGTGCCGAGGGTCAGGACCGAGCTTTCCGTGAGCTACGTGGACCACAATACGCTCCAGGATGGGTTCGAGAACGCTGACGACCACCGATATCTACAGACCGTTGCCGCAAAACACGGCATCTACTATTCCAAGGCAGGAAACGGCATCTGCCACCAGGTCCATCTGGAACGGTTCGGCAGACCGGGCAAGACACTGCTCGGTTCGGATTCACATACACCGACGGGAGGCGGCATCGGCATGCTCGCCATCGGCGCCGGGGGGCTCGATGTGGCGGTGGCCATGGGCGGCGGGCCGTTCTACCTCGCTTGCCCCAAGGTAGTGAAGGTGAACCTCACCAACAAGCTCCGGCCCTGGGTATCAGCGAAGGACGTCATCCTCTCCATACTCAGGATGCTCACCACAAAGGGGAATGTGGGCGCCGTGATCGAATACGGAGGCGAGGGTGTCAAAACGCTCTCAGTGCCGGAGCGCGCAACGATCACCAATATGGGGGCAGAGCTCGGCGTTACCACGTCCGTATTCCCTAGCGATGATATTACGCGCTCATTCCTCAAGGCGCAAAAAAGGGAGTCTGACTGGGTGGCGCTTTCCGCTGATCCTGATGCGGGGTACGACAGGGTTGTCGATCTTGACCTCGGCTCAATCGAACCGCTTGTTGCAAAACCGCACTCTCCTGATAATGTTGCAACGGTGAAAGAGGTTGCCGGCGTTAGGGTGGACCAGGTAATGGTCGGCTCGTGCACGAATTCTTCCTACCGCGACTTGATGCTCGTGGCCTCCATGCTCAAAGGAAAAAAAATAAGCCCGGAGGTGAGCTTCGGCGTGGCCCCTGGTTCCCGGCAGGTGCTTGAGATGATCGCCGGGAACGGCGCGCTTTCGGATATCATCGCCTCCGGCGCCCGGATACTCGAGTCCACATGCGGCTTCTGCATCGGGGCCGGCCAGGCGCCGAAGACCGATGCCGTGTCCATCCGCACGAGCAACAGGAACTTCGAAGGCCGCTCCGGCACTAGGAGCGCCAAGGTATACCTCGCAAGCCCCGAGACTGCCGTGGCCGCGGCCCTCACCGGTGTGATCACTGATCCGCGCGACCTCGGGCTATCGTACCCGGGGATCACGATACCAACGGAGTTCCGGATTGATGATTCCATGATCCTTCCGCCGTCAAAGGATCCTGGCTCCATAACGGTCTACCGCGGCCCGAACATCGGCGATCCGCCCAAGGGCGAGCCCCTGCCGCAGACCATACAAGGCGTGGTGGCGATCAAAGTCGGCGACAAGATCACCACGGACCACATCATGCCCGCGGGACCAAGGCTGAAATACCGCTCAAACATCCCCAAATACGCCGAGTTCGTGTTCGAGGGGGTCGATCCGGGCTTCTCGAAGAAAGCGCTCGAGAACAAAAAGGCGGGCGTCCACAACATCATTGTGGCGGGAGCAAGCTACGGACAGGGTTCAAGCCGCGAGCACGCGGCCATCTGCCCCATGTTCCTGGGAGTCAAGGCCGTGATCGCGAAAAGCTTCGAGCGCATCCACGCCGCCAACCTCGTCAACTTCGGCATCCTCCCCCTTACCTTCGCAAGCGACGCGGATTATGACAGCGTGAACAACGGGGACCGGATAGAGATCGCGGACGTCCGGAAGGCGCTGGAGACCGGGAAGACGCTTTTGCTCGCGGGCAAGACCTCAGGCAAAACGATTGCGCTGAAATACTCCTTCAGTGCCAGACAACGCGACATCCTCCTTGCCGGCGGGATGCTCAACTATCCGAAGGCGCGGACGAAATAAGGCGGGCAGGCACAGCTTGAGAGTCAATGTCGTACCGGCAGATGAGTACTATCTACAGTTTTATTTCGCGGAGATACTTCGCCGCGTCTTCAGGCGGGGTGTGGTTGATGTAGAAGCCGGAACCCCACTCGAACCCGGCGATCCTCGTGAGCCGCGGGATGATCTCGATGTGCCAGTGGAAGTCGTCGTTCAGGGTATGCCAGTGCCCGCGGCGCGGCAGGCGGTTGGGAGCGGTGTAGAGCATGTAGTTGTAGGGAGGGTTGTTGAGGGTCTTTCCGAGCCGCTTCAGCGCGCTCTTGAGCGTCCGCGAGAGGTCCATGATCTCTTCCTTCGTGATGTCCACGTACGAGCACGAGTGCCGCTTGGGATAGACCCAGACCTCGAAGGGGAAGCGGGGTGCAAAGGGGGTCATGACAAGGAAGTGTCGCGTCTCCTCCACCACGCGCTCCGGAGACGAGAGCTCCTGCCGGATCATATCGCAGAAAATGCAGCGCTCCTTGTAGTCGTAATAGGATTTGGCCCCGTCCAGCTTTTCCTTCACGAATTTGGGGATGACCGGCGTTGCGATGAGCTGTGAGTGGGAATGGTTGAGCGTGGACCCGGCCGTCCAGCCCTGGTTCTTGAAAATGAGCACGTACCGGAGCCGCTGGTCCTGCTCGAGGTCGAGGAGCCGGTCGCGATAAGCCCAGAGGACCTTCTCCGCCTGATTTTCAGGGAGCTCTTCGAGCCGTACCGCGTGTTCCGAAGTCTCAATGATGATCTCGTGGGCCCCTAAGCCGTTCATCCAGTCGTAGATGCCGCTCCCCTCACGCTCCAGGCTCCCCTCCGTATGGAGGACGGGGAACTTGCTGGGGACGACGCGCACCCACCAGCCTTTGGTATTGGGAGGGGTTTGCTCGGGGCGGAATGAGGATATCTCGGGCGGGGTCCTGGCTTCGTTCCCTGAACAGAACGGGCATTCCGCCGGGGTCACGTCGTCTTCCGGTTCTTCAAATGAATAGTCTTCAGGCTTTTTCAGCAGCTCGGTGGCAACGATGATCCACCTGCCGACAATGGGGTCCTTCCGCAGTCGTGACATCAGCTCCCGGACCTCGCCTTCCGCTCTGTCAGGACTTTATGCACGATCCTTTTGAGTTCCTTGATCCGGATGGGTTTATTGATGTACTCGGCGGCGCCGAGGCTCATGGCCTTGAGATAGGTCTCGACCTCGCCATAGGCGGTCACCATGATGACATCGGTCCGGGACCCTGTCTTCCGTATCTCCTGTAAAAGCTGGAGGCCGTCCATCACCGGCATCTTGATGTCGGTGACCACCAGATCGTAGGAGTCGGTCTTGAACTGGGCGAGCGCCTCTTCTCCGTTGTTGGCGAGAGCGACCGTGTACCCCTCGTCGGTGAGTATCGTGTAGAACAGCTCGCGCGCGCCCTCTTCGTCGTCAACAACAAGGATCTTCATCCGCTGCACCTCAACCGTTTACTTATACAGTGAAAAAATAACATAAAATCCGTGAATCGTCAAGGCGGAGGGCCGTTCTGTTTCAGGAAGAAACAGGCGGAAGCAGCCGGGGCGATTGAAATATAGGCTGAAATATCAGTGGTTTATTTCAAACAGCAGCCGGAGCCCCTCCAGGGTCAGGTGGGGCTTTACCTCTTTTATGCTGCGCGTCTCGGGCGCCACCAGCTCGGCCAGGCCGCCGGTGGCTATTACCTTTGCCTCGGGAGACAGCTCCTTTTTCATCCGTTCCACGAGGCCGTCCACGAGCCCGGCATAGCCGTAGATGATGCCGGCCTGCATCGCGCTTATGGTGTCGCTCCCGATAACGGACCGGGGCTTCGTGAGCTCCACCCGCGGCAGCTTCGCCGCCCGCTGGAACAGCGCCTCGGCGGATATTTTCACCCCCGGGGCGATGGCCCCGCCGAGGTACTCCCCGCTCTTGGTCACGGCGCAAAAGGTCGTGGCCGTCCCGAAGTCGACGATGATGATCGGCCCTCCGTAAAGCCTGTACGCCGCTGCGGCGTTGACGATCCGATCGGCGCCGATCTCCTTGGGATTGTCGTAGCGGAGCGTGATTCCCGTCTTGAGCTCGTGCGTCACGACCAGGGGTTCCATCCGGAAATACTTCCGCGACATCTCCGCCATCACCGGCAGCAGGGGCGGCACCACGGTGGAGATGATGACGCCGTCGATCCGGCTGAAATCGAGGCCCGCGAAATTGAAGAGGTCCTTGAAGACCATGGCATACTCGTCGGGCGTGATCTGCGTCTTGGTGCCCACGCGCCAGTTCTCGACGAGCCGCTCCTTGTCGAACACGCCGAGGACCACGTTCGAGTTTCCGATGTCGATGGCTAAGAGCATAGCAACCTCCGGAAGGCAAAATGCAAAGTGCAAAATGTAAAATGCAAAAGTCTTTGCATCGCTACTACTTTTTTCAATTTGCAATTTTCATTCTGCATTTTTCATTTCACGATTTTTCAAAATCGTGACATCTCCCGCCGCTACCTGGCGGAGGGTCCCGTCGTCGAGTTTGAGGATGAGCCTGCCCTCGCTGTCGATTCCCTCGGCAGAGCCCTCCAGCGTTTCCCCGCCGCCGCTCACGGCGACCCTCTTTCCGGTGGTGATGTTCAACTCCTGCCACTCCTTGAGCACCGCAGCCTCGCTGTTAAGAAACACCTGGTACCAGTGGTCAAGCTCATTGACCAGGACCTGCAGGAGCGCTGTTCGATCGATCGCTTCGCCCTTTTCCGCCGCGATCGTCGTAGAGACCGGACGGATCTGCGCCGGCAGTTCATCGACGGCCATATTCACGTCTACGCCGATACCGATGACGATATGCCTTATTCGGTCCGGCTCGGAGCTCATCTCCGTGAGCAGGCCGCCGGCCTTTTTCCCGGCAAGGAAGATATCATTCGGCCACTTGATGGACGCTTGCAGCGCGGTGTGCTTGCGGATCGCCACGGCCACGGCCACGGCGCCCATGAGCGTGAGCAGGGGCGCCTTGTGAGGCGCGATGTTCGGCCGGAGGACCACGCTCAGGTAGAGGTTCCCCCTCGGCGAGATCCACGTTCTTCCGAGCCTGCCCTTGCCGCCGCTCTGGCTCTCGGCGATCACCACCGTCCCCTCGGGCGCGCCCTTCCGCGCCAGCTCCGCCGCCAGCGCATTCGTCGACTCCACTTCGGGCCGCAGGTGGATGTTCCTTCCGATGACCTTCGTCTTGAGCCCCTGCCTGAGCTCGTCCAGCAGAATGACGTCCGGTGCGGCCATAAGTCGGTACCCTTTCGACGGCACAGCCTCGATCCGCAGCCCCTCTTTCCCGAGGGCCTTGATGTGCTTCCATACCATGGTGCGCGATATGCCGAGCTTCGCTGCCAGGTCTTCGCCGGAAACGAAGCCGGTCCTGGAGGAAGTGAGGAGCTTCAGTATCTTGTCTTTGTACATAATAAACCAGGGGATAGGGGTCAGTCGTCAGGGTTCGGGCAAACAGCAAAGCCTCGCGCTTCTTTTACTGTACCCTGATACCCGATCCCTGAACCCTGCTATTTGATTTTCATGCTTATGTCCGCGGCAGGCGCCGAATGGGTCAGGCTTCCCGAAGAGATAAAGTCTACGCCCGTCTCAGCAATCGCACGTATCGTTTCCAGCGTCACATTGCCTGACGCCTCGACGAGGACACGACCGGCGATCAGCTTCACCGCCTCCTTCATCATCTCTACGGACATGTTGTCGAGCATGATAACGTCGGTCTTGGCGGCCAGTGCCTCCCGTACCTCATCGAGGGTCTTCGTCTCTACCTCGATCTTGAGAAGATTGTGGGCGTTCTTTCTCGCCAGCTCGACGGCCTTTGTGATGCTTCCCGCGGCAGTGATATGATTGTCCTTGATAAGGATACCGTCGTACAATCCGAACCGGTGGTTCTTTCCCCCGCCCATGCGCACGGCATATTTTTCGAGCCGGCGCAAACCGGGGAGCGTTTTTCTGGTATCAAGAATCTGCGCCTTCGTGCCTTTCAGGTGTTCGACGTAGCGTGATGTAAGCGTCGCAATGCCCGAGAGATGCTGGAGCAGGTTCAGCGCCACTCGCTCGCCGGCCAGGAGAACTCTCGTCTTGCCCGAAACCCGCGCAAGCGCTGTTCCAGACTTGATTATATCACCTTCCTGCGCAAGCGGAGTGAATTCGACGGAAGGATCGAGATAAAGAAACACCTCGCGAGCACCATCCAGCCCGGCCAGAACCAGATCCTGCTTCGCCTTGATGTCGGCAGTAGACGCGGCATCTGCGGGGATAATGGCCTCCGATGTCACATCGCCGTTGCCGAGGTCCTCGGAAAGGGCTTCTTCGATAAGTTTTTTTAAATGAGGGTCCATGTCGTTACCGGTGGATGGGGCCTTGGAGTCGATGTCTACCCCAGCATCTTCAAGCTCTGCTCCAGCTTCTCCCGCATGGCCTTGAGCTCTTCAAACCGGGCGGTGTCCTTTTCCACCACGGCCTTGGGCGCCTTGTCCACGAAGTTCTTGTTCGAGAGCTTCTTGGCGAACATCTCGATGTCTCTGGCGATCTTCTCTATCTCTTTGGCAAGCCTTGCCCGCTCTTCGTCGAGGTCGAGAACACCCTCAAGCGGCACATACACCTCGGCGTCCTTGATGACGGCCGTGGCCGCGGCCCTGGGCTTGGTCTCGTTCACGTTGATGCGAAGCTCCTTCACCCGCGCCAGGGTCTTTACGTACTCGCCGTTCTTCGCAAGATGGGAGCCCAGCTCCCCGTTCCCGGGCTTTACGATGACCGTAAGCTGCGTGGACGGCGGGATGTTCATGACGCCCCGGATATTGCGGACGGCAAGGATCAGGTCCATCACCATCTGCATGTCCTGCTCGGCCTCAGGATTGATGAGCTGCTGGTCGGCGACAGGAAAGGCCGCAACCATAATCGACTCAACCTTGCCCCTTGCCCCTTGACCCTTGACCCCGTTCGGTAATTTCTGCCATATCTCTTCCGTGATAAACGGCATAACGGGGTGCAGGAGCCTGAGCGCGGTCTCGAGCGTCCGTACGAGCGTGGTCTGGGTTGTCTTTTTCAGCGCCCCATCGTCCTTCTGGTTCAGCGCGGGCTTGGACAGCTCCACGTACCAGTCGCAGTACTCATGCCAGATGAACTGGTAGAGGGCCGAGGCCACATCGTTGAAACGGTAGTCCGAAAGGGCCGCCTGCACTTCCTTGATGACCGCATTCAGCCGTGACGCGATCCACCGGTCGGCGAGTGTTGAGTTCGGCGTTAAGAGTCCGGGGTTCGGAATGAAGCCTTCGTCAAGGTTCATCATCACGAAGCGGCTGGCGTTCCAGATCTTGTTCGCGAAGTTCCGGTAGCCCTCGATGCGTTCCGTGGAAAGCTTGATGTCCCTGCCCTGGGCGGCAAAAGCGGCAAAGGTGAACCGGAATGCGTCCGTCCCGTACTGGTCGATCATCACGAGGGGGTCGATGACATTGCCCTTGGACTTGCTCATCTTCTGGCCCTCGGCGTCGCGTATGAGGGCGTGGATGTACACGTGGCGAAACGGGACCTCGTTCATGAAATGGATCCCCATCATCATCATCCGCGCCACCCAGAAGAAGATGATGTCCAGGCCGGTGACGAGGACGGACGTGGGATAGTAGAAGGCAAGCTCCCCGGTCTTCTCGGGCCATCCGAGCGTTGAGAAGGGCCAGAGGGCCGAGGAGAACCACGTGTCGAGCACGTCCGTTTCCCGCCGGATGTTTTTACTTTTGCATTTTGAGCAGGCCGGGGCGTCGGTGCGGCTCACGGTGATCTCCCCGCAGTCGTCGCAGTACCACGCGGGGATGCGGTGGCCCCACCAGATCTGGCGCGAGATGCACCAGTCCTTGATGTTCCGCATCCAATCGAAGTAGGTGTTCTCCCAGCCTTTGGGATAGAACGTGGTCCTGCCCTGCTCCACGGCCTCAATGGCCGGGCCGGCCAGGGGCCTGGTTTTCACGAACCACTGCGGCGAAAGGTAAGGCTCCGCCACGGACTTGCACCGGTAGCACTTGCCGATGGAGTGGCCGTGGTCCTCGGTCTTGATGAGAAAACCCTTCTCCTGGAGGAGCTCGACCACCAGGCCGCGCGCCTTCTTCGCGGGTTTGCCGGCGACGTGTTTGAGCACCTCGGGGAACACGTCCGGGATGTCTGAAAGGATCTCGGCCTTGTCGCTCAGTATCTTGACGCGATCAAGGGGCGGCGCCTGTCTCTGCCCTGCCTCGTAGTCGTTGAAGTCATGGGCAGGGGTCACCTTGACCGCGCCGGTGCCGAACTCGAGGTCAACGAGGATGGAGTCGCCGATGATCGGGATTTTCCGGGACGTGAGCGGAAGGTCCACCGTTTTGCCGATGAGCTCTTTATAGCGCGGGTCGAGCGGATGCACGGCCACCGCCGTGTCGCCGAGCATGGTCTCCGGCCTGGTTGTGGCCACCGTGAGCCTGATGTTCCTGTCATGGGAGAGAGGATAGGCGATGTGGTAGAGCTTGCCCTTCTCGTCCTCGTGCTCCACCTCGATGTCCGAGAGGGCCGTGTGGCAGCGCGGGCACCAGTTGATGAGCCGCTCGCCCCGGTAGATGAGCCCTTCCTCGTAGAGCCGGACGAACACTTCCCGCACGGCGCGGGACAGGCCCTCGTCCATGGTGAACCGCTCGCGGTCCCAGTCGCAGGACGCTCCCAGGCGCTTGAGCTGGCCGATGATCCGGCCGCCGTACTCCTTTTTCCACTCCCAGACCTTCTCGATGAACTTCTCCCTGCCGAGGCTGTGGCGGTCGATGTTGTCCTTGGCGAGGTGGCGCTCCACCACGTTCTGCGTGGCGATGCCGGCGTGGTCCGTGCCCGGCACCCACAGGGTATTTTTGCCGGACATGCGCATCCACCGGACAAGGATGTCCTGGAGTGTTGAATCGAAGGCGTGGCCGACATGGAGCTGGCCCGTGACGTTCGGGGGCGGAATGACGATGCAATAGGGCGCGCCGCCTGCATCCGCGTCGGCATGAAAGTATTTTTTCTTGAGCCAGAAGTCATACCACTTCCGCTCGACCGATTGAGGTTCATAGGATTTCGACAGTTCTCGTGACGACATCGGTGATGCTCTCCTTGTGCTTACCCTCATAATAAAAAGAGGGGAGCTCGTCCCCCTCGTGAAATACCAAAACTCAAATTATAAATCCCAAATAAACAACAATCTCCAATTACCAAAAAAAGTTTTGAAATTTTATGCTTGGTGTTTTGGAGCTTATTTAGTCAGTTACGAGTCAAATTCTTCTCAAAATGGCAAGAAAATCTAAGAACCATTTTACCACGGATTAACACGGAGTTGCACGGATGGAAAAAACCAAAAGACTGAATCTTGAATTCTTTTCCGTGTTTATCAGTGTGCATCCGTGGTAAATATGAATTTATTTTTAGTTCCGGCTTGTCCGGGTTAGGATTTGGTGCTTGGAGATTGGGATTTATCTTCTATGTCTCTGCTTTCAGCCGCTCGATCTCTTCCCGGATGAGCCGTTCGGCCAGGTCCGGGATCACTTCCCACGCTACTTTTTCGAGCACCTCCCGGGCAATGCGGGAAACCGTCTCTGCGGCGACGCCGCGAAGCATATCGTCGGAGACTCCGGCTGGCTGGGCCTGCGGCATCGTCCGCTCCGGGGCCCTTCGCGGCGGCGCTGCGGCCGCCGGCTCCGGCCGCGACGGCGCGTATTCCTGGGCATCGGCGCCGAAGGACTCGAAGCTCGTGAATGCAGGGGGCGCCTGTTCCATGCGTTCCGTCAGGCCCAGGCCGGCGCGCATCTCTTCGACGGCCTTCTGCCCCACCGGCAGTACGCGCTCGGCCTCGCGCGAAACCGGCTCTTCCACCTCCACCTCCACCTCCGGCTCAACTTCGAATACTGATTCTTCCCGGGGAGGGGCCGTTGCACGCCGGACGTCCGCCTGGCTTGGCGCCTCGCGGATAATATCGAAGATGTCCGAGGGCGCGGCCTGTTTGGACCGCGGCTGCTCTGCGGCAGCCGGACGCGCAGGCTCGGCACGACGCGGCGGGGCCGCGGTGAGCGCTTTCTTCACCTTGCCGATGAGGTCCTGGGACTCAAAGGGCTTGGCGATTTTGTCAAGAATGCCGGCCTGCTGCGCCCGGACAATGTCGAATACATCGTCTCTGCTCAGCATGAGGATGACCGGCGTCTGTGCCAGGTTTGGTATCTGCTTAAAACGTGCCGCAAGGGTGTAGCCGTCAACGCGCGGAAGGTCCATGTCCGCCAGGACCACGTCGGGTGCGGACCGTGTCGCCTGGCTGAGCGCGGCCTCGCCGTCGCTCACGCACACCACCTGATATTCTTTGCCTGAGAACAGCATCTCCACCACCTTCTGGATGGTGATGCTCTTGTCTGCAAGTAGTATCTTAACTGCCATGGAAAAATAACCTTTCGAAGTCGAGGATTACGATCTCCTGATTATTTTCGTACGCCAGGCCTTTGATCAGGGATGCGTCCGGGTCCCGGGCCCCCGGGGGCGCGGGCGTCAGTTCCTGGATGTTCGTCATCTTCACAATTCGGTCCACCGAGATGCCGAAGGACTTCTTCGACTCCTCGAGCAGGACGATGCTCCTGCCGGAGAGCGGCGGCGGCGGTTCATCGGCACTGAATCCGATCGCCCTCCAGCGATAGAACAAGAAGCCGCATCCCATGTCTCTTATTGTACAATGATTACGCGCGACTTGCAAGAGCGGCGGCGCTCAAGACCCTCTTGAGGGCGTCGAGCATTTCCTGCTCTTCGAACGGCTTGACCAGGTAGTCCTGTGCGCCCATATCGAGCGCCTTCTGCTTGTGTTTCTCTCCGGCCCTGGATGTCAGAACGATAGTGGGGATGTTCGCGAGCGCGGGGGTCCGCTTCATCTCCGCGATCAGGTCGTAGCCGTGCATGATCGGCATTTCGAGGTCCGTGATCACCACGTCGAACTTCTCCTTGCCCAGTTGCGTAAGCGCCTCCATCCCGTCGGGCGCGACCATTACCTCGTAGCCGGTGCGGTCGAGGAAGCGCTGAACGTATTTCCGGATACTGATGGAATCGTCCACCACGAGCACCCGCGGCTTCTGCCTCGCCGTCACTGCCGGCGCGGGGGCCGCCGCAAGAGGAGCGGCAACGGCCTCTCTGGCCGGGATGACGCTGGCCTTCGCCCCGGGCGTCTCCTCACCAAGGAGCGCCGAGATGTTGATGATCAGCCGGACATTGCCTTCACCGGAAATCGTGGCGCCCGAGAACATCCTCACGCTCTTGAGGTACTCGCCGAGGTATTTTACGACGATTTCCTCTCTCCCCGTGATGTCTTCCACCATCAGGGCGAGCCTTTTTTCCGCCGTCCCGAGGATAAGGGTGGGGTGCCGGAAAGATTCGTCCTTCTTCGGGAACTTGCCCGCGCGCAGGATCTCGTTCAGCTTGAGGAGCTTCATGAGGTTCCCGCGGAGGCTGACCATCTCCTCCCCGGCCACCCGCTGGATATCCTTATAGGAATACCGCGTCGTCTCCTCAACAAGGCTCATGGGAATAGCGATCTCCTGCTCTTTGAGCCTGACGATGAGAGCCTGAGCAATAGCGAGGGTGAGGGGGAGTCTGATGGTGAATTTGCTCCCTACGCCCCTCTCGGTCTTGATCTCGATTCTGCCGTTTATTTTGGCGAGCTGGTTCGAGACCACGTCCATGCCCACGCCCCGTCCGGAGACCTTGCCCACACCCGAGGCCGTGGAAAAACCCGCCCGGAAAATGAGGTTGATCGCTTCGGGATCGGCCAACGCCTGGGCCTCGGAAGCGCTGAGAAAGCCCTTCTCCACGGCGGCATTCCTGAGGACCGCGGGATCCATTCCCCTGCCGTCGTCCTGGATCTCAACGACGATGTTGTTGCCCTCGTGGCGGGCGTTCAGCAGAATGGAGCCCGTGGGCTCTTTTCCGGCCTTCCTGCGTTCCTCAGGCGTCTCGATGCCGTGGGACACGGCGTTCCTGATCATATGCATGAGCGGATCGGAGATGATCTCGTAGATCGTCTTGTCGATCTTCGTTTCGCCGCCCGTCACGACCATGCTCACCTGCTTGTTTTCATCCTGGGCCAGATCCCGGACCGGCCGCTGGAAGAGCTGGAACAGCCTGTCCATCTCAACCATGCGCGCCATGGTGATCTCATCCTGGAGGTTGGTGGTGATGGTGGAGATGCGCGCGGTGTCAAGCTCAAAGGTGTCGAAAAACTCCGAGAGCTCCGTCATGATTTCATTCGTGTCGTTCGAGATCTCCGTCACTTTCCGCGACAGGAGGTTGAAGTCATCATAGCGGTCGAACTCGAGCTCGAAGAACTCCGAGGTCTGGTCAGCGGCCGGTGAGCTCGACGCGGGAAAATTGAGCGTATATTCATACTTTTCCTCGAATCCCTTCACCACGCCGAGGAGGCGCTTCTGGCTGAAGGCGAGCTCTTCCCTCAATCCCTTGATGAGCTCCACCTGGCGGATGAGCCGGTTCCGGTTCACCACCATCTCGCCGACGAGGTTCATCAGGTTGTCCAGCCGCTCGATGTTGACCCGGATGAACTGTTTTTCCACCTCGGGCGCGTCCGCGAGCCGCCGGCCGATGCCGCGCTTTTCCTGGATGCCCGTTTTTTTGGCCTCTTCGATCTCACGCTTGAGACCCGCCTCCTCGGCCTGCGGGGTCGGCGCGGACGTCTTTACTGTGGACGCGTCGGGAACCTTGGACGGCGGCGGCGCTGCGCCGGTCTGAGCCGGCTTTGCCGAGTCCGCCTCGGCCTCTTCCTCGAGGGGCTCGACGGGGATGGGTTCCTCCTCAATAATGTTGAAGGTCTTTTCCCAGGCGAGGTCGAGATCGTCCTTGACCTCCGCAGGGGAAGGGACAGGCTTCGTTGTCGGAGGGGGGGCCGGCTGAGGAGCCGGTTTTGCTTCCGGCCTGGCTGCCGGGGCAGCGGGCTGCGCCGGCAGGGGCGACGAAGAGGGAGCCGGCTTGGCGTCCTGTTTCGGGGAAGGGCCCGCGGCCGGCGGAGCAGGAGCGGCCGGGGCGCCCCGCAGCCCGTCGATGACCTCCTGGTATGACTGGACAATGCTCTGGACGACGACCGGGTCTTCGGGCTTCTTCGCCGAGATGCCGTCCACCATGAGCTTGATCGCATCGACGGCGTCGAAGAGAAAATTCAGCGTGTCCTTGCGGATGGGGGATGAGCCGGACCGGAACTGGCCGAGCATGTCCTCGGCTTTGTGCGCCACGTCGCTGACGCCCTGGAAACCCATCATGGCCGCCGAGCCCTTGAGGGTGTGGGCGGCGCGGAACAGCTCGTCGATGATGGCGCGGTTGCCGGACTCTTTTTCGAGGGCAAGCAGGCCGTTATTCAGGTTCTGAAGGTGCTCTCCAGCCTCGACGAGGAAAAACTCGATGATCCCTGATTTGTCGAATGGTGCCGCCATACGGTCTATTCGATAAAGCCGAGCTTGATTTCCTCATCGCTCGTGGAGACATGGTCTTCGAGAGGGGGCAATCCCTCGAGCGTGGGGAGTTCGGCTTCCGCAGCCTGCGCGGGCTGCTGCCCTTTGATCAGCTTGAATCTGCCGATGGCGTCGGTGAGCCGCTTCGAAAGGTCCGCGAGCTTGCCGATGGTGGCCACGGTGTCCTGCACTCCGCGCGTCGTCTCCTGCGTTACCTTGGACATGCCGTCCATGGAGCGCACGACGCTTTCCGTCACCTTCACCTGGTCGCCGGCCAGTTTGGTGATGTCCGTCACCAGGCTTGAGGTCTGCTTAACGATCTGTTCGATTTCGCGGAGCGCGGCGCCCGCCTGGTCGGCCAGGCGCGTCCCTTCCTCCACCTCGCGCGTACCTTCTTCCATGACCGTCACGGCCTCGCTCGTCTCCACCTGGATGCCCTTGATGAGGCCGGTAATGTCCTTCGTTGCCCGGGCGGAGCGTTCGGCGAGCTTCCGCACTTCGTCGGCAACCACGGCGAAGCCTTTGCCCTGTTCGCCCGCGCGCGCGGCCTCGATGGCGGCATTGAGCGCGAGGAGGTTGGTCTGCGTCGCGATTTCGTTGATCACTTCGATAATAGCGCCGATTTCGAGGGAGCGTTCACCGAGGCCCTTGATCTTTTTTGCCGTGCTTTGCACCGCCCCCCGGATGCGCTGCATACCCTTGATGGTTTCCGTCACGGACTGACCGCCCTTGACCGCGGCCTGCGTGGCCTTATGCGAGGCCTGCGTGGCGGCCGTGGCGTTTTCCGCCATGTGCTGGATACTGCGCGACATGGTGTTCACCGCTTCCGAGGCGTGGTGGATCTGAGTTGCCTGCTGTTCGGCCCCGACCCTCATATGTTCCGAGGACCGGAGCATGCCCGTCGTCGAGCGCCGGACCTCCTGGGCCACGTCGCTTGCATGCGTGACCAGCGTCATGAGTCCGCTGATCATGAGGTTGAGCGCGTCCGCCACGGACCCGAGGGCGTCGGCCGTGACCTCCGCCTTCACCGTGAGGTCCCCCTCCGCGGCGCCGCTCACGACGGACAGAAGGTCCATCACCTGGTGCTGCATCTTGTCCCGATCGCTCTCGGTCTGCACCAGGCCCTGGAGCCTGTCGATCGTCCGGTTGAGGGTTTCGCCCAGTTGCCCCAGTTCGTCTCCCGTCGTCACGGTAGCTTTCTTCGTGAGGTCGCCGCGGCCGAGCGCTTCAGCCACTTTCATCAGTCCCCGCACCGGCGATACGATTATGGAGGAAAACACCAGCGTGAGGACCGCCAGGGTGCCGAGAGACACGAACCCCACGAGCATGATGAACGTGAGGTGGGTGACGAGCTTTTCCTTGATGAGCGTTATGTTCAGGCCCACGTGCACCGTGCCGAGCGTGCCGCGCGGGCCGATGGGAGATGCGATATCGATGACGTCGAAGACCCGATCCTGGAGACGAATGACGGCGCTCTGCGTACCGAAGGGTTCGTCGGGCTTCAGGGCATTGATGTTCTGAAGCGCCGGGGGGAAGGTGCCCGTCTCAAAGGTCATGGCGGCGACCCGGCCCTTGCCGTCCTTGATAAAGCAATAGGCAACGTCCGGCTGGCTGATGGCTTCCCCGATGATCAACTGCAGACCGTTGATGTCCTCCGCCTGCATCGGGCCGGCGGCCTTGGAGCTCAAGCCGTCCACGAGGATCAGCGTCTTATTGATGGTCTCAAGGGTGAGCGTCTTATTGAGCTGAAAGTAAATGAAGAAGAGGATTCCCGAGCCGAAGACCGCCGACATCGAGAGGATCATGACCATGATCTTGGTCCGGATACTGACGCGGAAAAAGAGTTTTTGAAAGAGTTTTTTGACGATAGCCATGCTCTACTCCTTGGGAGATTAAAGTAGCGACGCCCGGCATCCGTTCAGACGAGCTTTACCGCCTCTATGAGCTTATCAAGATCGAGGAGCGCCGCCGCGGCCCCCTCGCGCTGCACCACCGCCTTGAAGAACCGGTTGCGCCCCGGCGCCGCCGTCAAGCCCGGCTGGTCGGGCGGGAGCGCGAGCAAACTGCTGTCAGGCACGGAAATGACCTCCGATACGTTATCGACGGCAATGCCCAGTGCTATAGTACCGTGTTTGATGATCGCAACCTGGCCCACCGGCGTCTTCTGCGGCAGCGCGAGCGTGGACCGGATATCGACGATGGGAACGATGTTGCCCCGAAGGTTGATGACTCCGAGGACATGGGGAGGGGTGGTCGGAACGGGAAAAACCTTTTGCGGGATAATGATCTCCGTCAGCGTTTCGATCGGAAGCGCAAAATAATCCTCTCCGATACTAAAGAGACATATCCGTATCTCCTCTTCCGTCGCTACATCGATCGCCTCGGCGGCGACGTCATGATCTGTTTCGGCCAAATGGGGCCTCCGCCTGCTGCTGCGCCTAAATGTACTTTTTGACGGCCTTCAGCAGGTCTTCCGGCTTGAAGGGTTTGGTCAGATACTCGTCCGCCCCCTGCTTCATTCCCCAGAACTTGTCGCTCTCCTGGTCCTTGGACGTGACCATGATGACCGGTATATTCTTGTACTGGTCGTTGCTCTTGATGTCCCTGCAGACCTGGAAGCCGTTCTTCTTGGGCATGATCACGTCGAGGATGATCAAATCAATTTTATCGGACTTCACCTTCTCTTCCGCCGCCTCTCCGTCCATGACGGTTATGATGGCATGGCCCGTCGGCTGGAGCGCCGCCTGAAAAATCTGCAGTTCAGACAGGCTGTCGTCCGCTATGAGTATGGTGGCCATTCTCTTCTCCTTATATCACCTGCACCCTGAGTGGTTAATGGTTAAAAATTAACATATTTCTTTGGTATTGTCAAGATTTCGTTTTGTTCCCCCGTCCCCGCAGGGGTTCAAGGCGCTGCTACTTCTTCCTTCTGATCAGGTTTACCGAAAGGAGGATAAACATGCTTTTTGCGACGTCAAACTCGCCGAGGCACAGTTGGTCGATGATCTCCTGCGCCGTTCGCCTTCCATCAATCAGCGAAAACACCTTCATATCCACATCGCTCAATCCGCGCCTCGCCAGCTCATCGGCGTTTCCGATCATGGGTTCGAAGACCACGGTGAAGCTTGGGATCTTCTGCTGAATGAGCATCCACTCATCGGAACGCCGCGCTCCTTCCAGGAGCAGGTCTTCCACCTTGAGCCTGAGGGGCGCGGCGAATGCCGGCGGGGCGGCCTTCTCGAAGTAAAAGCCCCCCTCGCGCCAGGCCATGGCCTTGTATACCTCGCGCTCGGTGTGGCTCCTCAGATACTCGCCGAAGGTCTTGGCGTCGATGAGTTTTTCCCTCGCAAGAATGGAATCCACGGGCTCTCCCGTCGTTTCCGATGTCTGGAGCACATGTCTGAGCCGGTCGTCGGGAAGGCGGCAGGACCTCCTGAGCAGCCCCTCCATCGCCGATCGGACGCCATTGCAGTTCGACGCCGCGAACACCACGGCCCCTTCCCCGAAGTAGATCTCGGCGCTGTCTCCTCCCCGGTTTATCACCAGCCTGCCCGTCTGGCGCTGGAGCCCCAGCATCTGCATGACTTCAATGATCCGGCAGCTTGCCAGGTCCCCCTTGATGCCCGCGTTGCTCGCAGGCTGGGCCCTGGCCAGCTCCCGCCGCACCATATCGGGCAGGGAGGTTTTGATGAAGTCTTCGAGGGTCCTCTCCACGGCCTCTCTGACCACGTTCTCGAGCCCCGTCGACGCTGAAGCCTGCGGCTGCGCCGGCCTGGGCGCTGCGGGCGCCGGCCTGGCCTCGGCTGACGGCGCAGCCGCCGCGGGTTTTTTCCGGTCGATGACTTCCCGTATCTTGGCAAGGAGTTCTTCGGGCTGGAATGGTTTCGCAAAGTATTCGGTAATGCCGAGGACGTCGACGAACTTGCTGCCGACCTTGTCGCCCTTGGACGTCACGAGAATGATGGGTGTATCGCTGAAGCCGGGGTCTTCCTTTAAAATCTTGCAGACCTGGAAGCCGTTCATCTTGGGCATCACGAAGTCCACCAGGATCACCGAGGGCCTCTCCGACTGGGCCTTTGCGATGCCTTCCTCGCCGTCGGACGCGAGGATAACCTGATAGCCCTGGGAAGACAGAATCATTTCGATGAGGCGCTGGACGGTCGGACTATCGTCAATGCTCAGTATCTTTTCCCCTGCCATAACCATCCCCCTTCCGGGTTATAAAACTGTTTTGATATTAGCATGCCGGAAAAGACGTTGTCAATACATTATATGCCCGCGCAGGCCGCACTACGGCCTTTCGACGGCAGTCGCCCGCCGCATTGGCCCGGCCGGCCCCCGGTTACGAGCGGGGCGCCCGGTCCCCGGCCAGCGGCACGTAGTATTGCGTCCCCTGCTTCATGTTCAGGACCTGCGTGGTGAGGTCGTCGAGGTCTTCCCGGCGGTGCACGAAGTCGATGTCCGAGGTGTTGATGACGAGGAGGGGGCGGTATAGATGCGAGGTTGTGGCTATTTATTGAGACGAACCTGAAGTGATACGTTGTCCCCGGGGTAAGGTTCGTTACGGTTATATATTGTGGCTTGTCGTCAATGCCGAATCCGTTGTCGAGCTGCCGTACCTCGTCGTTGTGCCGTATTCGGCAAGATTGCTTGACTGCTGGTCCGTGATCCTGGTGATTGTTCCCGAGTATCCGGTAGAACTGTCCCGTCGGAGAGCCATGCTTGAAGAGTTACCTCCGTTCGCGCCAATATTTCTCAAGGCTCTTATCTTCAAACTTCCAGAGGATACGCCGCGCAGTGTCCTTTGCCGCCCAATCGTTGCCCTCCATCGTCCGCTTGAGCACGCGAACAGCATGAGGGTGATTTATCCCCGTTACGAAAAGCGACTCAGCTGCTGTGCTTTCTAAGACAACGCCTGTTGCACCCTTATCTCCCATCCGTTCCTGGCCATCTGTGTTGAGACCACCTCTGCTCGTCCTAGCAGCGAGCCTGACAAAGGCAGCGGAGGCATCATCGCGTACGTTTTTACTACTGTCGCCAAACACACTTGCGAAGGCGTCAAGCAGTTTATCATCATTGAATGCACTGAGCGCCCCTATTGACTCCAATCTGACCTCGTCAGAGCTATCTTGTAGGAATTTCACCAACAAAGGAATTGCCCTGGCATCTTTCAATTTTCCCAAGCCAGAAATCGCTCTCGGTCTGACCGCAGCATCGGAAACATTCGTGGCAAAAAGGGCATAATACTGCTCACGATCATGTCGATTCATCTTACCCCAGTCAAGTGGCAGCTCGACCAGAGATTCAAGGGCGGCCCTCCTTACGTTGTTGTCAGGCCCTCTTGAGGCGTCCACAAGAAGTCCCTTGGCTTCAACTGCTCCGAATGTCCCGAGGCCGTGGATCACTTCCACTTTCAGGTAATCAAAGCGATATTTATTCAGAAGAAGCTGGTTAATATTCCTCTTAAAGGGGTACATCTTACGCAGCGCTATAATACACTCCTGCTGCAGAAATACATTTCGCCACTCAGACTCGTCTGAAAGCAGGCTAATCATCGCGTCAACAGCGGTATCCACATTGTATTCATACCAGCGCTGATCCCGCACACGAAATGCCTGCTTGGACTTAGCATGCGGAACAGCAGAAGAGACCTCGACAGGGTATTCCTCAGCCGGCGGTAACGACCCGTTCCGCGACACCCTCTTTCCTGCCTGCTTCACGCCCGGCGGAAGCTTGGGCTCAAGCCGGACCGACCACATCTTCTGACCAATTTGCCCGAGCGAGTACACGGTATACAATCTCACCCATGCGTCGCTATCATGAAGACCGCTGATAAGGGCATCCATGGACCGTTTATCATTATAATATCCGAGTGCTTTTGCGGCTTCGGCACGCACTGAAGCCTTCTCATCGCTGAGCAGTGCGGATGTCAGTGCCGGAATAATGTTCGTTTCTTTACAGCATCCCTGAGATGATTCACCCATCTCTTTGAGGAAAGACGCTGCCGCTTCTCGTACAGATGAATTTTTATCCTTGAGAGCCTCAAGTATCGGGTCAAATACTTTGTTGTCCTTTCTGTATTCAGGATATTTTAAAAACCAAAGGCTGCGGAGGGCCAGTTCTTTTTCTCTGATGTCTCCCTTCTTCAATAATTCAATCCACTTCGGCAAATACTTCGCGTAATCATCGGATGCGGATAACGTATATGACAGGAACAGAAAGAAAGAGACCGCACTGAAAATTAAGCCAATCCGTTTCAACGGTTTTTCTCCTCTCTATATCGTCTCTCTTCCCACTCCACCCGCCTAAGGAACACCTCTTTTTCGGGAATGGCCTTAAGATTGATCTCTAACAGTTTGTCCCAGGTCATCCGGTCTTCCGCGAGAGGATAAGCATAAGGATATTCGTGGATGCCCCATAATGCCTGCTCTATTTCTTCACAGTGTTTTTTGTGGTCAAAATTGGCCGGAATCCTTTGAAGTTTTACGATATTGTCTTTATCTCTAAAATCAGGATCAGGTTTTGAGTTTCCATTGTAGTGCCAAACCGTTTTTATGAATGCTTGATAGCCGGGTTGATAGATGACGATATTGGTCGACTCAATTCTGCCCATGAGTCCTGTGTTCGTCAAAATCTT
>ERZ1292625.109-Hain-H41-01um-R1-109-length-134961-cov-22_pt3 | contig 70307 bp, 78 predicted proteins | sample MGYA00564400_ERZ1292625 | MGnify/ENA primary metagenome ERZ1292625 (study PRJEB36523, sample SAMEA6512639) | groundwater metagenome | collected 2019-01-08 | study: AquaDiva: Metagenomics assemblies of 32 groundwater samples | reverse complement strand
GTGTTTCTTCTACATTTTTGCTAAAATGGGTTCTAGCCTTGTTTAAAAGGCACTCCGCAATCAAAGAGGACGGGTTTTCGTTAAAATTTTTTCGCGCAGAGCGAAGCTCTGCGTAGTGTGGCAAAGGGTTTCCGGACGCTTCGCGTCCCAAGAGGGAGAGGTTCGAGCCAAAGATTTTTTGGAGGGAGATTTTTTTGGAGGGGAGGTCGGCTACAAAATACATAACACTTGCCCCACCCACCCGTGCGCATGTTAAAACTTTTGTGATTAAAAATCACAAACTCCCTTTTATTTTTTAATAATATCCATGAACTCTTTATATCTTTTTTCTGTATCATCTATAAGATCTGAAAAGGTTTTTATCTTAAAATGAGAAGCGCGATGCTTAATTTTTCTGCTCAAGTCGTCATCAATTTTTCTTCCAATTAAGTAAACCTCGGAGCTCGAGAATTTCTTCCCATGTTCCTCAATAATAGACAAATAAGTTTCTGCTTGATTAAGGTCTTCTATGGTCAACGCGTGGGAAGGTCTTTTTAATTCAACTATAATTAATTTATTATCGACTGTTCCACACACAAAATCTGGACGCAGCTTTGAGTATTTTTTATCTTTTTTCGGAAGTTCCTTTTCTACAATTTTTCTCAAAGTTTCATTACTGTATAAAAGCCAGTATCTCTCATCTATCATCCACATTGAGCTTTCAAGAATTCGGTGTATGGAATTATCTCCCCTTATTTCATAAGTTTTGTCATCCAAAATTCTCTCCTTGAAAAGTTTTAGTGTTTCTAAACGATTTATAACTTGGGAAGACAAGGAAGTTATTTGTCTTAGCGACCATGTTTTTAGAAGCTCATCTAAGTCTTCAAGGGCTCTTTTTGGTTGTTTTGGTAATTGCTTTATAACATTTCTAAAAGCTACACCAAAATCTTGGTCAGTTTTTGATAGTACTTCTGTTAGGTCTTTTACTATTTGACCAAATTCAGTAGCATTATTTGGGTCAATCTTACTGTAATCAACTTTTTTGAGAACATTTCGAATAAACTCAGGATAGTTTCGTGTAAGATCTTCGATTTGTTTTCCGGACTTTTTTTCTTGTTTTTCAGTATCTTTAATTTGTGCTAGTATTTCTGCTTTACTTTTCCAATTTAAAAACCCAGACAATCTTTCATCAATTATTTCTTTGATTTTATTCCACTCTTCTACGGTATTAATGTGTAAAGAAGATTTACCCCCAAGCCACCATTTATATAATGTTACTCGTTTATCGGGAGGTTTTTTGTCTTTATAAAATTTTTTATTTGGTTCAGTTACTTGCACAGAAAATTGTCTACTTAATTTTTCAATTTTCTTTACAAAAGTGGGGGCAAACTTTTCTGAACCACAAGTACAAGTTTTTGTACTTAATCCAACTTCCTTAGAGCATTTTTGACATAATTTATATTTTTTCATAATTTTATTTCATCAATTCTCCAACAGAAACGCCGATCACTTTCGCTAATTTTTCTACACCTTGAATAGACATATTTTGTTCTCCACGTTCTATCTTACTGATATAGGTAGAATGAACACCTAACTTTTTTGCTATATCACCTTGAGACATATCTTTTTGTAAGCGAACCGTCTTTACTCTGTTTCCAAATTTCTTAGTTATATCCATAGGTTTATTACAACATAATATCAAGTACAGTGCTATTGCGCTAGATGGCGTTATAACGCTATAATATATATTATGGTGAATTATTTTCTTTACGCAAGAAAATCAACCGACGTCGAGGATAAACAAATTCTCTCTATTGAAGCCCAGCTTGCCGAATTACGAGAACTTGCCAAGCGTGAAAGTCTAAATATCGCTGATGAATTTATAGAAAAACGTTCGGCAAAAATTCCTGGTCGCCCTATTTTCAATGAAATGCTCCGTCGCATACAAAATGGCGAAGCACAAGGAATTGTTTGCTGGAAAATTGATCGCTTGTCTCGCAATCCAGTGGATAGCGGAAAAATTCAATGGATGCTCCAACAAAACGTAATCCAACATATCCAAACGCACGGACAAAGCCATTATCCAAACGATAATGTTTTAATGATGTCCGTTGAGTTAGGAATGGCGAACGAATATGTTCGCCAATTAAGTGAAAACACCGCACGAGGTTTACGTCAAAAAGCGCGAAACGGAGATTTCCCCGGTCTCGCTCCGTTTGGCTACATAAATAATCAAGCCATTAAGAAAATAGCCATTCATCATAAAAATGCAAAGTTAGTTAAAAAAATGTTTGAACTTTACGCAACAGGCAATGTACGACTTGAAGAACTCGCAAAAATTTTAGAAAAAGCGGACATACTTTCAAAAAATAATCGGCGAGTGCATGTTTCCCGTGTATCACATATTCTCACTAATCCAATTTATTACGGACACTTTCGCCATGCCGGAGAAATTTATGAAGGCAAACACGAACCGATAATTTCTAAAGCACTTTTCGATAAAGCTAACGCTGTTTTACGAGGTCGTGGTCGCACCCCCGACAAGAAAACTGATCCTAGACCACTTTGTGGATTAATGACCTGTGGAAATTGTGGTATGGGAATTACTGGAGAGATAAAACTGAAACGACAGAAAAATGGCACTACTCATCTTTACACTTATTATCATTGTTCTAAAAAATCCAAAACGCAAAAATGCTCTGAACCTTGCATAAGAGCAGAAAAATTAGACAACCAACTGTCGTCCATTCTTAGTGAATATTATATGCCGAAAGAATGGGCAGAAAAATTGTCCGTTATGTTAGATACAGAAGAGCAGAAAAATAAAAACACCGCATCAAAAGCTGTTTTAGAATTGCAGGCAGAGGCAGAAGACATTTCTAAAAACCTCGCTAGACTTACCGATGTCTATGTCGCCCAAGACATCGAGCGAGCCGACTACCTAGAAAGGCGTCGCTCGCTTATGTCGGACAAGAAGTCTATAGAGGAGCAAATAGCTCGATTTCTACGAACCCCCTCCGCATGGATCGAACCGACAAGGGAATGGATAAAAGACGCTTCAATACTGGACGAAATAGTTAAAACAGCCGACCTCCCCTCCAAAAAAATCTCCCTCCAAAAAATCTTTGGCTCGAACCTCTCCCTCTTGGGACGCGAAGCGTCCGGAAACCCTTTGCCACACTACGCAGAGCTTCACTCTGCGCGAAAAAATTTTAACGAAAACCCGTCCTCTTTGATTGCGGAGCCGTTGGTGAGGATTGAACTCACGCTCTCCATATTACCAATATGGTGCTTTACCACTAAGCTACAACGGCTATTATATATCACTAATAACACCAACCAACAAAAACTAATATTAGTTTATTTAAACTTTTTTTGCAAAAAAAGAGAATTTAAAATCTATTAGCTAGCTTCAAATGTAGTAATGATTTTCTCAAAAACAGGCAATGTGTTTATAGTATTTTCAAGAGGCTTACCATCTATATCAGTAAGGACAGTACTCATCTGAATCAGTAAATCGTTGTTTATAAAAAACGCATCGAGTTGTTGCTGGCTACTCTTTCTAGGCCTTACCGCACTTACCTGTCGTACATATTGCACACCGTAGATGTTTTCTACTGTGTTGCACTCTATATTATTTGTCTGCACAGGACACTTTGTCGCATCGTATGTCTCTCTTTTTACTGAATCTCCAACGAAGAAGCTTATGTCTGATTGTGTATTATTAGATGGTACTAAATACACTTCCACTGCGTTAGCTGTCTTAGATAACTTTCTTTCAATGACTTGCCAATCTCTTGGGTATTTAAAAGCAAATTTGAAATCCTCATTTTTATAAGTCTGCCACTCAGAAGAGATACTTTGAATATTTTCATATCTTAAAATAGTATGGACTATCTTAGGTACCCAAGATTTATGAGTTAATAAAAGAACCAACCCAAGAAGTATCGAAATTAAAAAGAAAATTCTAAGAAATTTAACATAATCCATATACTATGATTATATCATATGTATGATAAAGAATAGTTATTTTGTATGCAATTTAAGTTTATCTCCTGCACCTAAAACTAAAAGAACGATAGCAATAGAAAAATGCGGTAAATGACCAATAAGTTCAAGAGGACCAAGTAATATAAGAGTAGTTATTAAGAAAAATGCCAAAAATATAGTAGCAGTACGAGTGATCAATCCTAAAACAAAAAATAACCCGAAGAGGAGCTCTACCACACCAGAAGAAAAAGCAAACCAATAGTTACTCATACCGAAACTTTGCATAAAATTCCAGTGATAATTAGAAAGAAAATCATAAGTCAAAGAAGATGCAAATATCTTTTCAGAAAGAGCTAGAATTATAAGATTGATTCCAGTAGCTATCCGTAAAATAGGTACTGCATATGATTCAAAATTATTTAGAAACTTTAAACCGTAAGAAGTAGAGATTAATTTCCATTTCGGACGACCTACTAAAAGTGCATACAAAGCAAAGCCTACCATCTCAAATGTATCCATCATTTCAATTCCTCCGTATCTTGCTATACCTAGCACAAAAGTTAAAAGTAGAAGCAAAGCACCAATACGCTCGAAAATACCGAGCATTATCATCACCCCAGCAATACCTTGTAAAAATAGAATGAAGCTTCCTTCTGCATGCAAGTTTGGTGCAAATACAAAACCACTCAAAGAGAAGATGATAAGTGCTGCACCAAAACCAATACTAGCTAAAGACTCAGCCATAGGTCCGATCTTATCTAATATAGCTCTAAATCTTGAAGGTATTTTAATATTACTTTCAAGATAAAATCCGATCGACACTAAAAAAATAGTGACTAAGATCCAAATCAATACTGGTACGTCAGTCAAACTATACGGTCTGATATATTGATTTTCTTGAGCAAACCACTTTACATGAGCCAAAGACACAAAAGGAGTAAATAAAATAACTAGAATAATTAATTTTTTCATTACTATATTATATTAATTCTTTATACTACTCTTATCTAGATTTATAAAAGTAAAATAGTGCAAGTGGTGCTGCCCAATTAGCAAATCTCTCAATGAAATCCCAAATATCTTTAATCCAGAGATCTGCCCCGACAAGTGGACGAACAAGCGCCGTCCAAAAACCCCAGAATGCCATCCATAAAAGCACTGGTCTAATGGGTTTCCAAAGAACCATAATTGCTAATAAAATATCTACGACACCCACCACCAACATAAAAGTAGTCGCTGTTGCCGTATCAAGACCTGTCAGTTGCTGTGTCCACTTTATCCAATCCGCTTTACCTAAAATAGCAAATACTCCATGACCCAAAAACTCTCCAGCGATACCAATTCTCAAAATCCACTCAAGCTTTTTTTCATTTGTCATAAAATTAATAAAAAATGTTATTAAATAAAATTAACTAAGAAACTATACATTCCCATACTGCAAACACCCTCTAACGGTTCTCCTATTTTTGGTGTTCCTATGTCTATTCCCTTTTCCTTTTATAGGTAATACCTCTTGAAAGCCAACCGACCTAATGGCCAAAGAAGAAAAATCATAACACTATATCCTACTTCAATATTTTGTTCTACGCGTGCTGTTTCTTGTGATTTATAACCACCCTAAAAATACTATTCCTATAGTCACCACGAGACCAAGAATTATGATAATTGAAACTATCTTATTCATAAAGTAATTATATACTAAATAAAGAATTTACAATACCTAAACCCATAAGACCTAAAAATAATACGAGCATTTCAAGCACAATTACGACTATTCCTGCGGATTTGAAGAATAAAGGAGCGTGTCTGCTGTGGGTGAAAGATACAGAACCAAATGAAAGAAGTGCGAGCATGGCTATACATTCCTAGTTAGTATTTTAATGAGGAAAGAATTTTTTTGATATCAAGCTGAGAATAACCAGACGTAATGGAAAAACTTACATCAACAATCCCTCTATTAGTAATTAAAGAGTACGAAATAAAATCACTATAATTGATATGAAAAGTTTTACCGTCAACTATTAATGTCCTTGGTCTGCCTTTTGCGTCAGGAATTTTTGAATCTTCTACAAGCGTATCCTTTATTTCTTTCCCATTCAACCTACTAGATTCATCAACAGGAAAAACTATCTCAGTGGTGTTGTTCTGCCCATCAGTAAGTGTTGTTTTGATAAAATCAGAGTTTGGATTGATGATATTATCTTTTTTTATTGAAAGATACGATGGATACGAGAAACCGATTTTCAATTTTTCATCGAAAAATACTTTCCAAGTAATACTAGCAACCGTATCATCATTTTTAACAACTTGTGTCTCTGAATTTGAAGGAGGATTTTCTAAAGTAGTATTACTATCATCAACTTTCGTCTCTTGAATTATGGGAGTTATAGCTTCTAGTGTTGAATTTTTTATATATAAATATGCTCCACCGCCTAAGCCCAATATTACTACCAAAAAAATAATTACTAAAATGGGAAAACTTTTTTGATTTATCATACTTTTTATTGTATCACAGTTTAAGTCCAATACACCCACAACAAAAAGAACCATTCCGCCAGCTGACAGATCTATGGCTCTTTTTGTTTGCACGACTTAGTGAACGATTTTAGAACTGCCTTTGAGCGTAATAATGACGCTACAATCTACATTCCGAGCTTCAAATCACTAGAGTTAGTATAATAATATACTTTTTACGAGTGCTTATCAAACAAAACACCCTTTCGGTGATTTGTCAGTAAACCTATTTGAATTACTTAAACCACACTTTCTGCCATTCCTGCATCATTCCAATTTCTTTAGTTTGAGCAGAGATGATGTCATTGGCTAGTTTGATAAGCTCTGGTCGCTTTGAGGTTGCTAGAACCGCTTTTGCCATCTCTACAGCTCCTTGATGATGAACAATCATTTGAGCAAGAAACTCCTTATCAAAAGCATCTCCTGTTTTACCTTGCAATCCAGCCATCATTCCGCCCATCATACTTTCCATATTCACAGGAACATTGCCCATCATTGTCCCGTCAGCCATTTGATGCATTCCTGCCGTTTGGCTTACTATTACTGTCTTGTTGTTGCAAATGAGCCAACCAACAAAGATACCGATAATTAGAAAGACAAGACTAAAAACCAATACATTGTTTTTATTTTCCATAATTTTGTATTTTAATTTAATAATTACACTCTCTCACCGTTCTTTTCAAGCATCATATGATGAATGGTTGCTATTTGAAGCCAAGTCGCAATAAGGATAAGTATTCCTGCACAAGCTAAGGCATCCATTTTTGTAACTCCGAACACGCTATTATCTACTCCGTTAAGAACAGCACCTAGAAATGATATTACTCCAATAAGTCCAACGATAACACTAACGATATGCACTACTTTTGATATTTTCATATTTGTTATACGAGTTAATTTCTAATAATGACGAATGATATTTTTACGGGGCTTTGGGATTGAGAATACCTTGAGAGAACAGTTGTTGATACAGAGAGAATGCCCGCAATCGTTCTCGTTTGAGAGAAAACAAGAATCTACCAATCGGTGGCGAATAGTAAGAAAAATATATGAGGGTAAGTAGTATGCCTATAACAGAGAGTATTTTAATAAGAGGTAGAAATGTCGTAGTAAACTGTTGCCAGACTTTCAAGTGTTCGAAGGGGTCCATCTTACACAGAGAGTGTTCTCCGACAGCAAATGGACAATGCTCCATAGGCATATTCATTTCTGCCATATGAGCCATATGGATTGGACCAAGAACGACAATACTCAAATATCCTACGAGCGCGAGGAGTGCTAGGGATATTTTAATAAAGTGTAGGTTCTTCATATTTATTTCAAAGCAATAAGTATCATTATAAATGCTTCAACTGCCATTAGTACATCTTCAAAAAGTGTAACTTTAGTCATTGGTAATTTAAAAACCATACCGAGACAGGCGCAAGGTATTTCCTCTTTAATGCGTAGTTTTTGAATTACTCCGACAGAACTAACTGCCATTAAAAGGAATGTGAAAATATCTCGGTAGATACCACCTATGTCTGTGATGTATAGAACTGCAATCAAGATTTCAAGAAATGGGTAAATAAAAGCATATGCACGAGAACATTTTGCAAGAATGTCGTAAGTGCTATAAGCATCGGCAAACGCAGTAAGGTTGAATATCTTAAATGCTCCAAAGATAGCGAAGAATGAACCCATCATCATACGCATTGCAAATTCTAAGGTAAATCCGTGTAGGTATGTGGTAATGGTAGTAAACAAAATAATAGAAGAAAAAATAACAATGAGTGGCAAAAACTTCTTCAATCCAGTTTCAGGTTTTGGGACTTCTCCAATCCTCGTTGCTCCTTTTGGTGCGTGATGCTCACAGTAATAACGAACAAGACCCTCGCTGTCTGCTTTTAGGTATGTTCCTTCCATGCTGCAGTTTTCACATTTGTGAGTAATCATATTATTTTCTTTTCAAACGATATACTTTTAATATTTCACTGGTCGCTTTATCAGTTTGACCTTTTTTGATTTGATTTACTACACAATGACCAATATGTCCTTCAAGTAGGGCATCTTCAACATTTGATAGGCCTTGTTTAATAGCAGAAGTTTGAGTAATGATGTCTATGCAGTATTTATCCTTTTCAACCATATCCTGTATGCCACGAAGCTGACCCTCAATGATTTTTAGACGGCGTATTAGTTTATTTTTATCTGCGTGCATGAATAAAGTATACCCCCTAGGGGGTATCTAAGTCAAGCATTAGTTCAGTGTCCATTCAGTACACAGAAAAACACCTATACAAAATAGGTGTTTTTCGTTTGCGCGACTGATGGGTGCTGACCCCACGGCCTCCCACGTGACAGGCGGGTGCTCTACCGTTGAGCTACAGTCGCATATTTTTATTATACACAAAAATACCTAATTTTCAAGGTATTTTGTTTTGTGCCGGTGAATGGAATTGAACCATTTTCTAAGGCTTATGAGTCCTTCGTTCTACCATTGAACTACACCGGCAAATAAAAGACAGAATATTCTTTTATAGATTTACTATACCAGTTTTATGTGAAAATTCAAATTTTTGGTATTATTCAAGGATGGACTTAAGTGACAGAATCGAAACAAATTTCAGACTAGATATAAAGCAAAAAAAGGCTCTCGCGAGGCTTAAAATTTTCTCAATATCAGATCTCCTCTTTCACTTCCCTGTGAGGTACAGCGATATAAGCACAGTAATGAAAATAAGTGATCTCGTAGCTGGTGACACAGCGACGGTATATGGGAAAATTTCTAAACTAAAAACTAAAAAATCTTTTAGGTCGGGAATGTCTATGGCTGAAGGTGAAATAGAAGACCTATCGGGTAAAATAAAAATCACATGGTTTAACCAAGCCTATTTGGCAAAAATGATCCATGATGGGCAGAGTGCAAAACTTACAGGTAAAGTTACAGAAGGCAAAAGTGGCATGTATCTCGCTAACCCAGAGGTTGAAAAAATACCGAACATGCCAATAGACTCCCATGACACTCTTTTTATGAAAGAAAATGTACCTAGTTCCGGATCTTCATTCCCTATCTATGCAGAGACTTATGGCATAACTTCAAAATGGTTTTATCATGCTATTGATAAGATTTTTAAAGAAAAAAGTTTAGATAATATAGAGGATTATTTACCAGAAGATATATTAAAAAAATATAATCTACCTAGTTTAAAAAGTGCTCTCATATTTATCCATCAACCTAGAAAAGAAAATGATGCGGAAGTAGCTAGAAAAAGATTCGCTTTCGAAGAAGTCTTTTGTATACAGCTCGAACGCCAACATGACAAAATAGAGTATAGAAAAAATAAATCTTTTAAAATAAAAACAAATCCAAAAGATTTGAAAGAATTTCTAGATCGCTTCCCTTTTAAACCTACAGATGCTCAAATAAAATCAATCGATATAGTACTCTCTGACATGGGGAAAAATTTCCCTATGTCGAGGCTTCTCGAAGGTGACGTGGGATCAGGCAAGACGGCAGTAGCTGCAAGTGCTGCATACATAGCAGTGAAGCAAAGACCCTTAAACGACAAAGGCGAAGAGCAAACTTTTGGCAATTTAAACGTTGCATATATGGCTCCAACAGAGATACTCGCCACCCAGCACTTCGAGTCTTTCATAAAATACTTTAAACACATGCCCATAAACATAGGACTCATCACAGGCTCTGGCTGCAGGAAGTTCCCTTCTAAAACAAATAGAGAAGAATGGACAAGCATATCACGTGCACAACTTTTGAAATGGGTAGCAAATGGAGAAGTACCTATACTCATAGGCACTCATGCACTCATACAAAAGTCGGTGAAGTTTAAAAACTTAGCACTCGTGATCATAGATGAGCAGCACAGATTTGGCACTAAACAAAGAAGGAGTTTAATAAGAAAAGACAACGTCGCACCTCACCTCCTCTCTATGACAGCAACCCCAATACCGAGAACCCTAGCACTCACAATATATGGAGACTTAGATCTATCTCTCTTAGACGAGATGCCATCAGGCAGGAAAAAAATAATTACAGAAATAGTAACACCCGACAAACGCGAAGATACATATGAAAAAATACATAAAGAATTAGAAAATGGTAGGCAGCTATATGTAATATGTCCTAGAATTTTTGAGCCTAATCCTGAAAAAGAACTAGCACTAAATGTGAAGTCTGCAGTAGAAGAAGCAAAAAGATTAAAAAAAGAAGTATTTCAAAAATATGAAATAGGAGTGCTCCACAGCAAAATGAGTAAAGAGAAAAAAGAAGAAGTTATGCAAGATTTCTCAGAGGGGAAAATACACATTCTCTGCGCTACATCAGTGGTGGAAGTGGGGGTAAACGTACCAAATGCAACTATAATAATCATCGAGGGAGCAGAAAGATTCGGCCTTGCACAGCTTCACCAGCTCAGGGGGCGTGTGATACGAAGCACGCATCAAGCATACTGCTACGTATTTGCAGAAGCCAAAAGTGACAAAACAATTGCCAGATTAAAAGCACTTAAAACTGCTAAGAATGGATTTGAATTAAGTGAGCTTGATCTCGCTCTTCGTGGCGCCGGAGAGTTAGGAGGAGGCAAACAATGGGGCATCACCGACCTCGGCATGGAAGCAATAAAAAATATAAAGATGGTAGAAGCTGCTCGCACCGAGGCCATAAGACTGATCGAAGAAGATCCAGAACTCTTAAAAGACCCTTTACTCAAAAATAAAGTAAAAGAAAAAGCTGGAGAGTTTCACTTTGAGTAAATTAACTACCAACACATAACCCCAGTCATAGAACTATATTTGGTCAAAGCTGTACAGCCATAAGGCATAGAGGTAGAAGCTCCAAGAACACTACCTGCTACTACTTTAAATTCAAGAACATTTGATTTAATATTACCGTTCCTAACCAATACTTGTAGATTTCCAGTATCAGAACCTAGTAATACATTGATCTGTGTTGCACTTTGATAAGTAGGAGTGTACTCCTTGCTTCCTATCCATACTTTATTGCCACCTAAAGCTGAGAAATTACCATATAAAACTAAATATTTTCCCGCTACCGCTTGAGCATCACTATATGTATTTGTGATAGCATCAAAACCTTGAATACCTTTTTTACCTGTACTAGATTCATCGTTTATATATGGAGCAAATTGAGTGACAATTGGAACACTACCTGCCACAACTTTAAATTCATGAACAGGGTAAGATTTAACAGAACCATTTATTACTAAGACCTGTAAATTTCCTACCTGTGATCCTAGTAATACATTTATCTGTGAAGTACTTTGGTAAGTGATACGTGGAGTTTTGTCATTAGCATCAGTTATCGTTGGCTTAGCTTCGTACACAGTACTACCCACAACGACTTTGTTGCCAGTAGAAGCAAATTTACCGTACAAGACTAGATATTTACCTGCTGTAGCCTCGTTGCTATTGTAAACACCTGTTGCTGAATTAAAACCTTGTATGCCTGTAATGGAAGGAGTTGTCGCTGAAGATGAACTAGAAATAATACTGAATGCTGCGTCACTTTTATCACTTACGGTAGATGCACTGTCTATGATTTCAGGATAAACCATAATTACATAATTACTTCCTACGTAAGTAGTAGGTACAACCCAATCAAAAGAACCAGTGTTTGGAATATTTCGTGCCAAGGTAACTACAGGTGAACCACTTTTTTCATACAACCTTATGCCTATAAGAGCACTACTTAGATTTGTACTAGTCCATTTTATTGTTTGAGTACTGCCATGTTGCCATATCTCTCGTCCATTTGGACTTACAACTGAAATAGAAGACTTGGCATTGCTTGATGTCTCACCTACCTTCACACTTATACTTGTCTTTGCACTACCCGCATTTGAGGGACATGGAGTCGTGATACAACGGATTATATTTTCACTTCTTACATAAAAGATAGGTTTATATTCAGCTGATTTTGTATAATTATGTGTAAAAGTTACAGACTGAGAACCTACTTTCCATGAAAGATCTTCGAATGTACCAGCAGATGCTAGTGCAGAATAATTAGACTCATCCCCCCAAATTACTGAGTATGAAAGACTTCCTAAACCATCTTTAGTATGCGCTTTTACTGTCCACGTCCCCACCTCACCTACTTTTAATGTCTGTGGTCCAGAGACTCCATCTATTATAACATTATTTAAATTCTCTATACATTTGATTCCAGTTGTTGGATTATATACGAATCCAGGATAACATTCAGGAGGAAGTTCTATACATTTTCCATTTATATATTGAGAACCAGTCACACACCTCTCTGGTTTTATTAAGCCTCCACCATTACAACTTATGTCTTTTATCTTAGTTTTAGTCACAGGACCCACATATCCTGTAGGATTAATACCATTTGCGGATTGGAAATCTTTAACAGCTTTTAAGGTGAGAATACCGAAATATCCTGTTGGTTCTGATTTAAGGTAATTTTGTGCTTGTAGAAAATCTTGTAACGGAAGTACCTCTACATCCTTAGATTTATATCGAAGTGCTGTACTTGTGAGAGTTAAGCATTCTGATCCTGTTGGGTTAGGGTCGATATCATCTGCAACTTGTGCAAAAGAATTACTAGGGATTAATAAAGCTAATAGTAATAAATTAGAAAACAAAAATAACAAATATTTTTTCATATATTTTTATTATACCACACAATTATTCCTTTACAAAAAAGTTATACACATGTCAAAGGGCATCTTTGACACTAAAATTAAATATAACTAGGCTTTATTTCTTCTTCGCCTTCTACTTGGCTAGATATCCTAGCGAATGCATACAGTAGACTAGAAAGCCTGTTTAGATATGCGAGAGTTTCCCGACTTATTTTAACTTTCCCTTCTTCTTTGACTTCCACCACTCGCCTCTCTGCTCGCCTTGAGAGCGTGCGAGCAAAATCAAAATATGCGCCGAGCTCTGTGGCTCCGCTTATGAAAAATGTTGAAATAGGAGGAAGGATTTTCTCTATAGAATCAATGATCTTTTCGATGTCTTTTATCTTCTCTTCTTTTATACTTTTATCAGATCCTGCTACTTCAGCTTGGATCATAAAAAGGTTTTGCTGAACTATGAGAATGAGATCCGAATATTTAATCTCACCATCCCCTGTCTGAAAACTTAATCCTTTAGTTTTAGCTCGAGTGACACCTAGAAAAGAATTTGTTTCATCAAGTGAGCCTAATGCTTCGGCAGTACTCGAACTCTTCGAAATACTTTGGTTGCAACCAAAGGTGTGAGTACTACCATCATCTCCTTTTCTTGTGTAAAGCATGAACTTAGATCTCGCAAACTCCTGAAACACAAGCGAATTCTTTTGCGCCTGTGGTGTTGTCTGTGGCTTCGTATTGAGAGAGTTTTGAGAAGTCGATCTTGCCTATAGACTTAGACCTCTTCTCATACTCTTCTTTAGATATTGCTTCATATGGAGCGAGCTGGTACACGTGTTCAGATCTAGGTAGGAATGACATACCTCCGACGAAATCCCAATTTTCATATACGAAGTTTCCGACAGCGAGCCATTCATCAGGACCTACATAAATAGTAGCCGAAGGGTTGTGTTCTACAAAGTGCTCTTTGAGTCTTTTCCATTCTTTAAGTAAGTCAAGGGCAGAGACTTCGTCTTTAAATATCGCACCCTGTGGAGCCTTCACTGGAAACTCTAGTACGAAAGTCGTAGCTGTCTCAGCAGACTGACCCACTTCTGGAAGACATGGCACTCCTTGGTCGCGAGCCATCTTAAGAAGAGTATCTGTATGTGATATTCTCACACGACGAATGAAGTACTGTGCAAACCATGGGTGCATACCAGAACCTACAGCTAGGAGCTGTCCTGAGTTACCATGAGGCTTTACACAAGTAATAGCAGTAGATTGATTTATACCAAAACGCTTTGCATACTTTTTATTTGTCTCTACAGCACTAAGTCTCAAAGTATCGAGAACTTTATCTGTACGGATTAGAGTATTATCATAATATCCTGTAAGAGATACACCGAGTAGTCTCTCTGCATCACAATTTTCTTTCCACTTTTTTGAAAGGTAACCAAAGTTTGTAAGTGTAGATTGGTATGTACCGAGGAGTGTCGCTAGGTCCATCTTTTTCTTTAGAGTTTGAAGTGTGTCGTGTGGACGGATGACAATACTCGTCAAATTACAAAACTGTTTTGAACGTAAATATATCTCTCCACAAGGATTAAGACCTATCTGTCTCTCATCCTTTATCGCTTCCCATCTGCGAGCTGGTACTTGTTTTTCTAGTCCTCCACGGTTAAATATACCTCTTTCTCCTGACTTAGACTTTACAAGTGCAGTCCATTCATCGAGGAATTCTTCTGCAGAAGGCTTTGCATTATATACTGCGGAATTATTTGCCATACTTCTCTGTCCTTCTGTAAGATAAAACTGTCCCTTCTTTGCATCTCGCATATCAGAATCTTCTAATTCAGACAGAGATATAAGTGCACTTCTTCGCACTCCTCCTGCAACGACAATCATACCTATCTGACAGATGATATCATGCATGTCTAAGTTTGAAAGACGTCTTCCCTGCTTTGACAAAATCTTACGACGAGCAAAATCCATAAGATCCATAAGTGGCTGAGGGCCAGAAGCTCTACCTCCTGCAGTCTCTAGTCGTGCACCTGCTGGTCTGATCATAGAGTAATCAAATTTTAAATCCTTACCCTCAAACCATGCATCGAGTCCTGCTACAAATGAATCTGCCCAGCCTTCTTTACTATCCTTCACTACATAAGTAGCTGGCTTCTCTTTTATTTGTTTTTTAATCTGAGGGAATTGCTGGACATTCTCCCACTCAACAGCAAAACCAAGTCCTGCACCACACATAGATACATACATGATCTCACCTAAGTCCTGAGTACATGTAGGAGCGATGTAAGAGCAATTGTACGCCCATACATTTGAATTCCTGCATGCCTTGCCTGCTGACCAGAAAAGTCTCATTGAAGGACATATGTCTTGGTTTAGTATCGCCTCTCGTACTTCGTCGTATTCTTTCTTTGTAAGATTATCTCCGAGATTTTCCTTCATGTATTCCATGTATCTGTCTACAGTCTCAATCCAAGTCTCCCTACGGCCAAGCTCAGGCACCCAGCGAGAATAAAACTGGTAAAAGATATACTCAGAGTATGGACTCGCAAAATATTTACTACTTTCTTCTACTGCCCTGCGAACATTTTCAGATACTGGACCAAAAGTAGCTCTTAATTCTGATCTTTTGTTCCTGTACAGGATGTATTTCTTTGCTGTTTCTGGAAAATTTCTCTTCATTAACTCTTTTTCTACGAGGTCTTGCACGAGCTCAACAGTTGGCAAGAAAACAGCCTTTTTGTTTTTACTTACTATCTCTTCTCTAAATTTTAAAAGACTTGCAAAGACATTACCAGCTACGACATCAGCCTCACCTTGCCCACCCTCAGTTGTAACCTCAAAAGCTTTAAAAATGGCACGACTGACACGCTCTAAATCAAAAGATTTTACTTCACCAAATCTGTTCCTTATTGATTTTATCTTTGCGAGCTCACTTTTTGAAATTTTATTGTTTGTTTTTGTTTTCATGTTATATAACTTTGTGATTAAGATTTGTAATGGTTAGAATTTCTTGTGTTACTTTTTTCTTAATCAGTAACTTATATATGGCGGGCGATAAAATAATAGCAAAAGCAACATTGCTAACTAGATGAAGTAAGGTAAAAGGTATCTGCCCTATAAGTGCAACAGAGAAAAGTTGATCAAAAAAGAGCGGTCCTGTGAGTAGCCCTGTAACAGCATCAAAGAATAGCGTGCTTCCCACTGCAAATATTGCAAAATTCTTTCCTGTAGCCTCACGATTCTGGAAAAATAATGCAGAAGCAAGACCTATGACTCCATAAGAAAGAGATGTGAGTATGCTCCAGACTCCGAGCGTGCCTGTGATGAGGTCGTAACATATAATACTCAAAAATGCGAAAATAAATCCTACTAAAGCACCGTATGCTTTACTCATAGGCATAACACCTGTCATTATCGGTTCTACATTTGGAGCACGAAGAGGTAAAAGTCTGATTAATAAGCACAAAAATAAAGCCATGGAGAATTTTAAGTAGCTATCTTTTTGGTTTATTTTTTCTGTGCTCATTTTTGGATCCTTGTAAGTCAAACTTTGTAAATAAAATATTTCAGTCCAAGTATTATACATGAAAAAGAATGTTGAAAGTAGTGTGGATAACCATATTTTCAAGCAAAATTTACAGCAGAGAACAAAGAGAGAAAGTTGTCAAAAAATACGACGAATGAGCCCTATATAGTGGTGTATTTTGAAAAATAAAATTAGGAAAATTAAAAAGCCTGCTTATCGATTACATCTATCGACGAGCGGGCAGTGGGTGGGCATAAAGCCCACCTATTCGCTGCTCCACCTATCAGCAATTTCATTGTCCGTCCTCTTGGATTCGAACCAAGGACCCCAGAGGTATAAGCTCTGTGCTCTAACCAACTGAGCTAAGGACGGAATCCCAGCTTAATATATAAAAATATCAAACTATACTGTTGGTATATTAATACTACAAAATTTAAAGAAATTTCGCAAAGATTAGGCTAATGTCTCAGTTTCTTTCTTTTTGAGGGCTATGCCATGAACTGTAAGAATTTTCTCGTATTCTTCTTGTTCTAGTGTCTCTACTTCTATAAGCTTGTCGGCAATAGCTTTAAAGGCGACTTTATGTTCACTCAAGACTTCTTCAGCTCTCTTTAATCCATCATTTATTATTCTTGAAACTTCAGCATCTACCTTTGTAGAAATGTCTTCTGAATATTCTTTCTCTGAAATCTCTCCATATGGAGACCTGCCTCCCCCACTTACGAGAGTTATAGGCCCTATGACATCAGACATACCAAAACGAGTAACCATAGCGCGAGCGAGATTGGTAGAGACTTGTAAATCACTAGATGGTCCAGTGGTTATATCCCCAAAAATCATCTTCTCTGCCACATATCCGCCAAGAGACATAGCTATGTCATCTAAAAATTCTTTTTTAGACTGCAAGCGACGCTCCTCGAGAGGAAGCTTTAATGTATACCCTCCAGCACTACCACGAGAAATTATAGAGACCTTGTGTACTGGGTCAGCATAAGGAAGCACAGATGCAACGAGTGCATGCCCGGCCTCATGATAAGCAGTGATCTCCTTTTCTTTTTTAGAAAGTAAATGGCTTTTTCTCTCAGGACCAAGCATCACTTTCTCTATAGCACGAATAAGGTCAAACTGAAAAATCTTTTTACGATTCTCACGTGCAGCAAGGATTGCACCCTCATTCATAAGAGAGTAAAGGTCAGCTCCAGAAAATCCTGGTGTACGCTCAGCAATTAATTTTAAGTTTATATCCTCTGCAAGAGGCTTCTTAGTCGCGTGGATGTTTAAGATTGCCTCACGGTCAGAGCGGTCAGGTAGGTCAAGCATAACTTTACGATCAAAGCGTCCCGGACGGACAAGTGCAGGGTCTAGCACGTCTGGCCTGTTTGTCGCTGCCATGACTATGACTTTGTCATTTGGCTCAAAGCCATCCATCTCTACAAGTATCTGGTTTAAAGTCTGCTCACGTTCATCATTCCCCCCACCAAAACCTCCTCCGCGTGTGCGCCCTATAGCATCTATCTCATCAACGAATATGATCGCAGGAGCTGCCTTCTTTGCCATCTTGAAAAGATCACGTACACGAGAAGCACCGACACCCACAAACATTTCCACAAATTCACTACCGGAAAGATGGAAGAATGGTACAGATGCTTCCCCTGCTACAGCTCGTGCAAGCAATGTCTTACCCGTACCGGGAGCACCGTTTAGCATCACACCCTTTGGTATACGAGCTCCTATCTCTAAAAACTTCTTTGGACTCTTTAAGAAATCTACTATCTCTTTTAATTCTTCTTTCGCTTCTTTACATCCTGCGACGTCTTTAAAAGTAACTCTATTGTTCTTGTCATTTGGATCTGTGATACGAGCCTTTGACTGACCAAAGGTCATTGCTTGCACACCTGCACCTTTCATTTGCTTTGAAACGTACCAGAAAAATATAACTATAAATAATACAGGGAGCAAGAATGGTAGAATGTTTAAAAGCCAGAATGTAAAGCCTGTCTCACTTTTAATCTCTATTTCTGTCTTTGCGAGGACTTCAGGCTTAACACCATAGTTAAATAGAGTCTGGGACAAAGAAGTGCTGACTTCTTTCTTTGATTTCTTAATTTCTTGGTTGTTGTAAGTTATGGTGAGAGCATCTCCTGCAACTAAAATGTGCTTTACTTCACCCAAAGATACGCTATTGGCAAGTTCTGATATTGGAATTTCTACTTTTGGCTTTGTATCATCTGACAAGATTAAATAAAATGCCGTAATAAGCATGAAAATAACAATGGCACCCAAAATGCTTCGAGAGAAGCTTGTTTCATTCCCTTTTTTACCTTTATTATCTTTGTCTCCCGTAACTTTTTTATTAAGAAAATTAAAATCCATCGAAGAATTATAGCATAAAAATATAGAAAGTAAAATTATTTAATTCTTCTCCTAGAATATTAGAAATACAAAAAATACTACCTAAAATGGTAGTATTTTTTGTATTGTGGAACTGGGGGAAATCGAATCCCCGTGCAATAAATTTTTGTAAAGAAGTCTACATATGTAGCGCATTTTTTTGTTTTAAATTAGAAAATTCTTAAATGAACAAAATATTTCCTAATCGAGCTCTAAATTTTAGTGAAAGATTTGAGCAAAAATTTCCTTATCCCGATAATATTATGCCTACTCGTATATATCGGAAGTCTATATGAGTAGACACGAGCTTACGCTAAAGCGGAAACTCGAGCAAAAGCGAAGTCATTCATTCCGAAGAATGGAGAGACTATCCCCTTTGCCTTAGCAGTCAATTTTGCAATTAACATGTAAACAAAGTTTTACGAGATTATGTTCATACTCGATATGCATCAATGACAAAAGGTCTATTGTCTAGGCCTTGCAGTCCCATATTTATTAAAAAAAATTAAAAAATATCAAATTTTTCCGGTACAAAATTTTTGAAGCTTAAAAATTTCTGAAACTCTCGGCTCGACAGCCGAGAGACCCCTCCAAAATTTATATTTTCTAATTTTTTATTTTCAACGTACTTTGTATTCCCTATCTATGTTTCTATTTGTCTCGCGTTTCTTTATACTCTCTCTTTTATCAAATTTCTTTTTTCCTTTTGCGAGTGCAATTTCTAATTTGATTTTCCTACCTTTATTATACACTGAAAGAGGCACTATTGTCAAACTTTTATTCTTCTCACTTCCTGCAAGTTCTCCTAATTCTTTTTTTGTTAAAAGGAGTTTCTTGTTTCGAAGAGGATCATAATCTTCTTTAGTATTATTTACTTGATACGGGGGCACATTTGCATTAATTAGAAAGGCTTCTCCTCCACGGACAATGATAAACGCACCGTCTAGTGACATGCGTCCTCCACGCACAGACTTTACCTCACTCCCTAAAAGCTCTATGCCTGCTTCATATTTATCTAGTATCTCGTAGTCAAAACGAGCCTTTCTACTCTGTGCATAATTTGCCATAACTATATCTTAGCAGAATTATGAATTAAAAGGCAGAAAGGTTTGACTTTTAAGCTAGAATAAGCTATATTCTATTAGTCAAATGTTTGCTTAGTATATATTTATACACATTGCGTGAAAGAATAAACAACCAAATACGTGCATCTGAACTCAGGGTCTTAGATCAAGAAAACAAAAATCTCGGAGTTTTGAGCATAAGAGATGCATTGGAATTAGCACAAAATAAGGGTTTAGACCTTATTGAAATAGCACCAAATGCTAATCCCCCACTTGCAAAGATAATGGATTTTGGTAAGTATAAATATGAGACAAGTAAAAAATTAAAGAAAGCAAAAGATGGTGCCAAGCCTACTGAAACAAAAGGAATACAGATAAAAATAGGTACTGGAGACCATGACTTAGAGCTCAAAGCAAAAACTGCTTCTAAATGGCTAAAGGAAGGTCATAGAGTAAAAGTAGAGCTATTCCTCGCAGGACGTGCGAAGTACATGGATGAAAAGTTTCTACGAGAGAGACTAGACAGAGTACTACACCTAATCACTGAAAATTATAAAATATCAGATGCATATAAAAAAGGTCCCAAAGGTTTAACCACAACAATAGAAAAAGCAAAATAAATATATGAAGGGAATGAAAACAAACAAATCTTATAGTAAAAGGTTGAAACTTACAAAGAATGGTAAGATTATTTCTAGGAAGCCGGGTTTTAACCATTTCAATGCAAAACAGTCTCGAACAACACAGCTTGGTGGACGTAAGGGTCAGAATTTTGTTATTAAAAACAAACCAAAGTCTCACCTATTACCTTTCTCATAAAACGTTCGACTTAATACTTAATTAATATAATTTTAAAACAATGACTAGAGTAAAAAAGGGAGTACATGCATTAAAAAGACGAAGAAGTGTATTAAAACAGACTAAAGGTATGCGTCATGGTCGTAGTACAAAAGAGCGTCAGGCAAAAGATGCATTACTACATGCTGGTAACTATTCTTTCGCTCACAGAAAAGACAAGAAATCACACAATAGAAAGCTCTGGAACATAAAGATAAACGCAGGTGCAAGAGAGCTCGGTATGTCTTATTCAAAGCTTATCGGAGAACTTAAAAAGAAAAACATAGCATTAGACAGAAAGATCCTAGCTGACCTCGCAGAACACAACGAGAAAACATTTGCCAAGATACTAGAAGCTGTTAAATAAAACAAAACCCCTCATTGAGGGGTTTTGTTTTTTAGACTATTTTATATTCAGCAATCTTATCTTTCTTCACTAGGTCTATGATACCTTCGACCATTTTCTTTGGATCATCACCCGTCACTATCTTTGTATATGGGCGATGACCTTTTTCTAAAATATCTTTCAACTCATCATCCATATCCCATGGACCTTCAAAAATACCAATAGGCTTCGCATCCTCAAATGCAACAGTAAACTCATGAATAGTACCGATACGCCCACAGCCACAAATCACAGCATCAGAGCTACGAGTCAGAAGTAGATCTCTTCCCGGATATCCAAAGCCTGTGTAAACTATTAAATCCATGTAATCAAGTGGAAGTTTGTATACTTGTATATGCTCTTTCTCAGAAGAAGCGGGGGAAAATCCTATAGAAACCCCACCAGCTTCTTTCACACCCATAGCTACCCATAGAGGAAAGCCTGTCGTAGCACCGGTGACGAGTACTGCCCCCTGACGTGCTATTTCACGTCCGAGCTCTTTTGCTTTGTCGAGTGCGTCAATACCACAGTGTCCTGTCTCTGCTGCACCTGATACGCATATTTTTATTTGATTGTGACCATGTTTGCTAGGAAAATTAAATTGAGAATCCATAAGAAATATTATAGCATGAAAATTCAAGGAATATAATTTTTATAAACTTTTTGTACGAGCACCTTTTAACATTCCAAAGTAACACTATCCTCATACTCTGGTGAAATTGCATCAATGGCTAAGTTGTCACGGAGCTTTTGTACTAAAAACATAGACGACTTTGGCTCACCCATAACTACAAAAACTTTTTTAAGACTTTCTTGCATATCAGAAACAAAATTTAGTAAACCATCAGAATCCTTGTGACCTGAGTATCCTAAAATTGTCACTACGTGAGCTCTGACTACCACGTCTTCTCCTGTGATGCGTACAGTCTTTACACCTTCTTGTATTAAGCGCCCAGGAGTACCCACCACTTGATATCCAGTCAAAAGCAAAGTATTGTTCGCACCTGGCAAATAGTGCCTCTCGTGATGCACTATGCGTCCACCTGTCGACATTCCACTACCCGCTATCACTATCTTAGGATCTGGAACTTGCCCTATCATTTTTGATTCGTCAGATTTTAAGGTATTATGAAGCCCTGGAAAATCAAAAAGATATTTATCATTATTCATAGCCTTTTGTGCATTTTCATTGAGGTAGTCTTTGAATTGTTTGAAAACTTCCGTCAAACGGATAGCCAAAGGAGAGTCTAGGAAGATAGGCATTACAGGAATTCTCTTGTTTTCTACGAGTGCATTTAATTCAAAAAGTAGCTCCTGTGAACGCTCGAGAGAAAAAGTAGGAATGATGAGAGTACCCTTTCTTTTGTAATTATCTTCTATTGTCTCTTCGAGGAACTTTCTTCTTTCATCTCTTGACTCATGATTCCTATCTCCGTACACAGACTCCATAACCATATAATCCACATCAGGGACATGCTCTGTGTCAGGAAGTATGGGTGAAGGAGAATTGCCTAAGTCTCCAGTAAATAAAATTCTTTTACCATTGTACACAAACAAAACCATAGCCGAGCCAAGTATATGCCCAGCATTAAAGAGTGACACTTCGAGTGTAGGTGTTATTTGTAATTTTTCATGGTAGTCTAATCCTTCCCATAAGGAAAAAGAGGTTTGTAAATTTTCTGGTGAATATATTTTGTCTAAATTTTGTTCTGTATTTTTAGATAGTATGCCTGCTGTGTCTTCGAGCATAAATACAGAGAGAGCTTTTGTAGGCTTCGTTGAATATATTTTACCTTTAAAACCTTCACTGATAAGCTTTGGTATACGTCCAACATGATCTATGTGTGAATGAGTAATAAAAAGAAAATCTATGTCTTTCACATCATATGGAAATGGATCCCAGTTTATGTCGTCAGCGAGACGCATGCCTTGAATGAGGCCACAATCAACAAGTATCTTTTTACCATCAACTTCAAGTAAAAAATTAGCTCCTGTTACAGAGCCTGTACCACCATAAAAGGTTATTTTTGCATTTTTCTTTTCATTCTGTTCTTCCATATCTTTTTTAATTTAATTTTTTAATTGTAACTTATCTTTAGTAATAAATATAATACTGTATAAAATAGCAGCAGATCCCCCAGAGAGATCAAAGAAAATATCTGAAATAGTGTCTGTTGTATTAAAGCTGCTTTGTGCTAAAAATTCATTTACCAGTATTTCATAAACTTCCCAGCCTATACCTACAACAAAAACAAAAGCTAATAAATCTAAAACGAGTCTGCTTGATATAAAACTCGGCTTGAATAAGTAAATAAATAAAAGACCGAGCCAAAACCCTCCCAAAAAGTGCATTATCATATCAAAATACCAGATAGAGAAATACAAGTGGAGCTTGTTTGCAATAAAGTTCAGTACTAGAATAGATAAAATGAAAAATACAATGTTTTTGAAAAGAATTTTTCCATTCAATAAGGTATGCATATGCTCATTATACCGTGAATAAACCTTATATACAATAAAAAATCCACCTTACAAAAATGGTGGATTACTTATTAGGACTATTTCGAATATATTACCATAGCTGTGAAGCCAAGTGGGTGTTAGACGTGTGCAACCAAAGCTACACTCGATCGAAACTCCCATAAATTGTTGTCTAGGTAATAATTGGAAATAACCCTACTTAAACTATACTCCTATAAAAAATTCTTGCAATAGATTTTACAAGAAAAACACAAACTTGAAACAAAAACAAGTTTAATGTGTAAAATTATTCTAATTCTAAATCAGTAAATGGTCGAGAGTGATATATGATCTTTCTATTTGCATTATTCTTAAGAATTGTTTTAAAACCAATACTTGATACCTCATTTTTTATGATGAAAACGTATCTACTATTTAATAATTTCTTCACATAGGCAATGTGTTCAGGTAGTCTTTTAGTCATTTCTGCTAAAACAGCCTCGGGTTTGAATCTTGGATCAAGTTCTTCCATAATAGTTAACTAAGATTAAATTACTCATCTACCCCAAAACGCTTATAGTCATATGATTTTGTATTACCAAACCAATGCTTAATCTCATGTTCTGCTTCTTCTGGAGTTTCTGAACAGTGCATAATATTCATAACTGCACGCTTTTCTTTATTAGCGAGAGCTGGAGAATCTATAGAAAAATCCCCACGGATAGTACCCACTGCTGACTTGTATGGAAGTGTATCACCTGCAAGCTTACGAACTACGTCTACGGCGTGTGTACCTTTCACTATCATTTTCACAAGCGGTGCAGATTTCATGTAGTCTACAAGCCACTTTCGAATCTCTGGACCAATTTTTGCAGTATCATCAGTACCAAAGTCAGCAATCATATCGTAACCATACTTTTCATATGTGCCTTTGGTTTTTTCTCCAAGACGAGTAACCCATGCATCATCTTTTGGGTAGTGGTCATGAATTTGTTCATGTGTAGGCTGGAACATTTCTAACGCTATGATTTTTAAATCACGCTGCTCAAGTCGTCTAATAACTTCACCGATTAAACCTTTACGGACTCCGTCTGGCTTAAGCATCACGTATGTAACTTCTTCTTTTGGGTGTTTCATGTATTTACTAATTAAAACAAATTATAATAGTACTATATTACCAGATTTAACTAAAAAATCAAAACTTTACAAACATTACTGAGTAAAATAGTGTGGGCTATGGATTTAACTATTCCACAGAGAGATAGACTGAGTCACTTCTTCTTGTATACCATCTATACATTCGTATTTAGATACTTCCTCTCCATTAACCCACGCATACTCAGAAAAGGCATTTTCTTCTAAGCTAACTTCTCCACTCTTGTACTTTGCAGTAAATTTTACTAATACAACTGGAACCTCATCAGGACGAATAAAGGTTTTACTATTAATATACTTAAGTTCTGAATGTATTTCTAAGCCTGCTTCTTCCATCGTCTCTCTCACTAAAAGCGTCTCTACTGCATCATTAAAATCTAAAACATCCCCATTTATATTTGATGGTTTTTCTACATCCATATCTTCCCATTCGAGCTTACCGCCCACTACACCATAACGACCCGGATGAACTATTTCAGTATCGCTTCTTTTTAAGATCAAACAGCGTTTATCAGAATCTCTGTAGACAACCACATTTGCCACAAAGTAAAATAACTTATTTTTCTTTGCTTTTTCAATTGAAATTTTTTGAGCAGGCATATTATTTTTATAAATTTCATTTTTAAATACCCTCCAAAGTTTTATACCTATCCATGATCTCTTGTTCGACTTCAGCTCTATCACGACCATACTTTACATATGAAAGCTCTTTTAAGCTATCTACAATATCCGGATTACCTACTTCGGGTGCATCAGTTTTAATATTAAAAGGTTTTGTCGGCTGACCCTTTACAAGCATGCTCATGTAGGCATTGTAATTGTCGAGCTTGGTAATATCGTGTGCAGAAAATGTCGGCTTAAACTTAGGCTCAAGAAAATTTGCATCTTCAGTACCAACACGAAACACTGCCATAGAGCCTACGTTACCAAACACTGCATTTTTAATATTTTCTTCAAGCTGACTGATGTATTGATGAGCAATGTTAAGTGAGAGCCTGTATTTACGAGCTTCAGATAAAATAGAAGCTATCGAGTCTGTGGTAACATTCTGAAACTCATCAATGTATAGATAGAAATCATTCATAGGTTTTCCAAACATGTCCACCCGAGAGAGTGCAGCCATTTGGATTTTACCCACAAGCACGAGACCAATGAGGTTTGCATTGATATCTCCAAGCCTACCCTTTGAAAGATTTACCAAAAGAATTTTCTTCTCATCCATTATTTTTCTGAAATTAAATACGGAATTTTGCTGTAAGACCACTGGACGCATGATGTCGTTACTTATAAAATTGTCGAACTTTGAGGAAATATATGGCACGAAATTTGCGAGTGATTGGTCGCCTGTGGTCTGCTCCGCCGAGACCCAGAATTGCTTTATTATTGGATTCTTACAGCGAGCGAGTTTGAGATCTCGAAATTCTTTGTCTGCAAGCACACGTGTGATCTCAAGGAGCGTAGAACCAGACTCAGGATCCTCCATCACGAGGAATGCACTGTTTCTAAAATACTGCTCAAACATAGCTCCTCCACCCACCTTCATGTCAAAAAGTTTGTTAAAAATTCCCATCAATTCATTTACAACAAAAGTCTTTTGCTCAGGATATTTTGGATCATACTCAAGCATGTTGAGACCCATAGGTCGTGCAGTATACGCAGGATCAAAATATATCACATCATCAATACGCTCTTTTGGTATACGAGAAAGTATCGTCTGTATGTCTGTACCGTGAGGATCTATATAACAACACCCGTCTCCATTTCGTATGTCTTCTGTAATCATATTAAGCAAAATATTTGTTTTACCTGTACCAGTCTGACCTATAACATAAAAATGTCTCATTCTGTCTTCTCGAGCCATGTGTATCCTTGTATCCTTACCTCGGTAACTATTTGTACCAAGTGAAATACCTACATTTCCCATTTCAATAGGTGCAGGAGCAATGCCAGCTTTTGCTTCCTTAAGCTGTGGCTGACCTGAGAGACCCACAGGAAAATGAAATACCGAAGAAAGCTCCATGAGATTCATCGGTAAAACTTTATCAGGTGAGAAAGCTCGGTAAGAAAAATCGTGGAAAAATTTTAAAAGATCTTTGCCATACAATTTTTCGAAATGAAAAGAGTTACTCGCTGGTTCAGAAAACTGATGAAAAGAAGATTCTATTTCTTGCAAGATTGCTTCTGCACGTTCTTTGTTTTCTCCAGAGGCTATCACGCGGATGTTTGCCTTCATGATAGTACTTTTAATCTTGTTGCCCACTTTTTCTATAGCTCCTTCGTCTACAGCCCTTCTACCTTTTATATATTTTTCATCCTTTAAATCCTCACTTTTTACCTTATGTCCAAAAATCAGGTCTTTACCTGCCTTCATGAAAGCGTGATTGAATTTATAGAAATTGTCTGCGGCATGCTTTACAGATACTCCACTTTTTATATCATCGAGTATCATGTGAAATTCATTAATAAATTTATCTCCAGCAGGAGCAACCACAAGCTGAATAGCAGCCCCCTCTCCCACACTCTGCAATTTAGAGAAAACATTTAAGATAGTATTCATCGGATCATGATCTATCTTGTCGTATGTCTTTATAGGTAAGACAGAACGCTCAGAAAAAGATGCATATGCTCCGACGGAAAAACCTTTTTCATTAAAAATATTATAATCATTTGCATCTTCGCGGATTTTTGCATTATGATAAAAAGCCAAGACTTGCTTCTCAAATAGAGACGTGTGTTTGTTGGGGATACCGGCATAAATAACAACCTCATCATTGTCAGTACTGAGTGCCACTTCTAAAGTAAAATAATTTTCTTCACTATTGTTTTTACCTATGGAAATAGAATGCATGCCGGCATAAAACTGCTCCATGGCACCGATGAATTCTTTAAACCCTTTTGATTGATCAGCCTTATCCTCAGATGGAGGTAGAGTTATCTCAAACAGAGTCATATGTAAAGACTTTGAAAGAGGAGCATCATTTTTAAAATCCATTAAAGACTGATCTTTCTTTAAGTACTGAATGATCAGACGATGAAAATCATCATCTATGTGGGGATTGTTCATGAGTGTGACCACAGACATTGCATTCTTTACTCCTTTTGTAATTACAATACCTAAAAGCTCCTCCATTATTGCATCATGGGTTTCAGGCTTCAGTGAAAGAACTATATTTTGTTGATCAGTATGAGAAAGTGCATTATCTCTATGTACAACTCTTTCAAGAGGCACGTCTTTGTATATGCTAGCTATTTCTTTTGCTGCATCTTCGTGAGAATTTTCGTAACCCTCTTCTTTCAAATATGCTTCATGTTTTAAAACATGCGCACGCAAATATTCTAACTCTTCTTCTGGAGTTTTAAATTTTTCAATTTCACGCAAAAAAGCTGGTTCCATTAAAACAATTATACAATAGAAAACCACAAAAACAACTTTTTAAGGGGTCTCTCGGCTGTCGAGCCGAGAGTTTCAGGATTTTTTAAGCTTCAAAAAATCTGTACCGACAAAAAGTTCGGTTTTTGTGGTTTTCTAAAAAACTATATTTTAGTTAGAACTTCAGGATCACCTTCGGTGATGAGTAACGTGTGTTCAAAGTGTGCACTACGTTTGCCGTCAACAGTATTAAATGTGTATCCATCGTCGCTTAATTTTACATTTTTAGTACCATTATTAAGCATTGGTTCTATGGCTATGACCATACCGGGTACAAGCTTAGCTCCAGTACCTGCTTTTCCAAAATTAGGTATATATGGATCCTCATGTATCTTTTTACCGACGCCATGCCCTGCGAGTACATCCACTATGCCGTACTTGATACCTTTTTCTTTATTTTCCCGAGACTTCACAAAGCTCTCTATAGCATGACCTATGTCGCCCACAGTGTTACCACCACAAGCCGCACTGATACCCACTTGTAATGCTCGCTCCGTATTCTCCATTAGCATACGAGATGATGCATTCACAGAGCCTACAGGAGCCGTAAGGGCCATATCAGTAAACATTCCTTTGTGTTTAACACCAAGATCGATAGACACAATGTCTCCTTCTTTTAGAATTCTTTTTTTATTTGGAAGACCGTGGACAACTTCATCATTTACAGACACACAAAGTGTCGCTGGGAAAGGAATGTCTGCACCATCTGGTTGGTATCCTAAGAATGCTGGCTCGTCTCCCATGTCTCGAATTAATTTCTCTGCATATTTATCTAAGTCGTACGTAGAGACTCCCGGAGCAATCATGTCCTGTACTTTATATAAAACAGTAGCGAGACGTTTACCACACTCTCGTAATATTTCTATTTCTTCTTTGGTTTTGATTATAATAGACATGGTAAATTTATATGTTAGAAATTAGTAAACTTCTTGCTGATAGCATTTCTCACAGTAAACTATCTCTCTTCTATCAGAAGAATAAGAAGTATCAAATTCATTAGGACAAGGTTCACCAAGATGACTGTGTGTTGTAGTATTTTTATACTTAGCATTTTTAGAATTCTCTCCACCACAATCACAGGAACGTTTATAAAGTTCTATACCAGTACGTTGTTTCAATCTTTCAAAAGTTCGACAATTTGGACAGATTCTAGGTAAAGGTAAATTCATTTTACGATAAAAAGTCAATTCATCAGAAATAATCCGAAAAGCTGTAGTGCATAGATGATCACACTTACCCATATGTTCACACTCAATAACTTTACCCACGATATTATCATCAACATCTTTAATGTCATCAGTTAAGGCACCTACCTTAAAATCAAAAGTATACTCTCTCTCTGGGGGTTCTACCCATTTTATGTCTTGCGCCAAAGCAGTACTTTTAGTTAGGGGGAAGTATTCCTGAGCCAAAGTCTCGTTGTAACCATGTGGAGTCATATCACTTGGGAAAAATTCTCCATATTTATATACCGAACATTTTTTATCTATGTATGGCATATCATCCATATGCTTCTTTATTTTTTCTACCATTTTAAAATATTCTTCCTTTGTATATTGTTTGTTTAAAATACAATATGACTTCTTACGTAGTCCGACACAACCAAATAAATTTTCTGATCCACCGAGACAGAATAGACAGTATTCTAAATCATGAACATTCTCTTGACATAGCACACAGAATTTAATATTTTGTGTACCTATGCCACATGAATGACACTCATAAACAAGCTGGTTATTGTCACCCCAAACAGAATAATCCATACAGTCTTTACTACCTGGTAGTTCCTGTACATACTGACAATACTTTAGATTTTGACCTTCACGAACTAAGAAAGATTTCTTTACATTCTTAGAATGATCTATATAATTACCACTTACATTTGTATTCTGAGTTCCTTGTAAAAACTTATTAGGAAATTTCATCCAGAAATCAAAAACTTCTTTCTTTATCTTTTGTAGACTTTCATATGAACCTAAATTAAAAGATTTTATTTTTTCTAAATACTCCTCACGTGAATACTGTACATTAAATATACAATAAGACTTTTTATTTAAATTCACACAACCAAAACAATCTTGGCAACTGAAACAGTTTTTTGAAAACATCATATTAAAAGAATTTTCACATTGTGAACAAAAAGAAGAATTAGAACATTGTGTAAGCCAAAAACCTTCGTAACAATTTTCACATTTTGAAACATGAGAAACATCGACACACCATTTACAAAAATTTATTGCATGCCCATACATGCAGTCTTCTGGATTACTTGAATTAAAAACTAGATAGCTATTCTTAGGATCTGTGACATTATTAACATATGGACTACCAACCCCATTCTGAACATTTAAACTCTTAAATGGTACTTTTTGCATTAATTCAAAAAATTGAGTGAAAAATGGTCTGTTAAAATCATACTCCATAGCATAATCTAGTGGATCCCATTTATCCCCTAGCCAGATATCTTTTTCATAAATTTTTATATTTGATTCTGGAGAAAAAGCAGTGAAAATCTCATCACCCGTAAAATCACTTTTTCTTTTATAGAGCATGCGTTCATTCCTCCAAACAAATCTTCTCTTCATCCGGCAAAGTGAACAAAAAGTAGGAGATGGAACCCTCATCTTTTCATAGAAATTAAAATCCTCAACCTCAATCACGAAGTCTTTTTTACAGTTTTGGCATATTTTATTTTCGTTTTTATACTCCATTTTTAAATTTTTAACATATCATATATGATAAACTAAGAAATCACTGTACCCATAAACTCCTCACCGTTTAAACATTTTGCTAAATTTGGAATATTTTTACCATTCATTATAATGACTTCTATACCCTCTGCTTCAGCCATCTTAGACGCTATAGGGTCAAAAGGAGTACTAAGTCCTGCAATCCACTTCTCTGGTATAAAAGTACGGTATTCTGCCCAAGAAACTTTCTCAAGCTTTTTTGCATCAGGAAATTTATTTGGATCTTTGTCATACGCATAATCTATATTTGAGAGATTGATGATCTTCTTTGCACCTAAGTTTTTTGCAGCAAGCATTGCATCCATGTCTGAACTGTGTCCTGGCTCAAGTGCACCTCCGATAACGATAGGACTCTCTAGAAAGAAATTTTGAGATAAATCCAATATAACTTTATCATGAGCATCTTTATTGAAGACAACTCTTAAGAGCTCAGCATTTAAATTACAAGTAGAAATTCCAATCCAATCTAAATCCTCAGTCGTAGTCTCTGTGATCTCTTTCGCTGCATTTTGATACTTGCGACATGTACGTCCTCCACCAGTCACGATCGCAAACTTTTTACCTTTTGAAACCTGTTCAAGAATTAAACTCTTAAAGTCTTTCAAGAAAGAAACATCTATATCTTCTGGCACAATAAGCGATCCACCTAACGAAATTATAATTGTTTCTTCCATTTGATTTAAATTAAAACCCTAAGGCGTTAATAATATCTTTATGAACATCCTCTATGGATTGCTCACCGTTTATTTTATATATACCATAGCTCGTCTTGTCTTTAAAATAATTCATAGCAGGAACAACATTGTTTACATACTCATCAAACCTCATGTTAAGCCCTGCTTCTGTGTCATCACTTCTTCCTCTTAATAAATTCCTCTTCATGGCCTCTTCTTTACTAAGTTCTATGTAAATAATTTTAATATCCTTACGTCCTGATTTTTCCATCATATTTTCAAAAACTCCCGACTGGATAACTGTCCTAGGATAGCCATCAAAAATAAAATCCTTATCGGGAGACATCTGTGACTCTACAATATCCAAAACAAGCTTGTTTGTCTCTTCGTCAGGTACTAATTTTCCAGCAAGCAATAAATCTTTTATCATTTTTGTATAATCATCATTTGCTGATGAATCTACAATTTTACGAAAAATATCTCCAGTACCGACACACACGACCTCTCTCACACCTTTAGATTTTAAAAACTCAGTCGCAAGCTTTACCTGAGTTCCCTTGCCGGAACCCACGATACCAAAAAATACTAAAGTTTGAGCTTGCATACTCTACACAATACAAGATTTAGCTTGAATAATCAAGGATTATATACTAGAATGATCTCTATATGCAGAAAGAGATTATAACTATAAATGGCAATCTAGGCAGCGGAAAATCAAGCACTGCAAATCTCGTCGCTCAAAAATTAGGATATACACGATTCTCCTCAGGAGACTTTTTTAGACAAGTAGGAATTGAACTAGGACTATCTGTGATAGACTTAAATATACGAGCAGAAACTGACGGCAATATAGACAAAATGACAGATGAAAAAGTCCGAAGCATGAGAAACAAAGAAAAAATAGTCATAGACTCTCGCACAGCCTACTACTGGATACCCGAATCCTTTAAAGTCTACCTCGACCTACCTCCTGAGATAGCTAAAAATAGGATAATGAAAAGTTTGAAGGAAAACAAATTAAGACAAGAAACTGAAAAAGAAACTACAGCAGAAGAAGTATACAAGAGGATGAATGAACGCTACGAGAGCGAACAAAAGAGATACTGGGAATTATATAAAATAGATAGCACAGATATGAGTAACTACGACCTCGTCATAGATACAAACAAAAACAACCTCGAGGAGGTTGTAAGTGCTATTCTTTTAGAATATAAGAAGTGGAAAGAAAATTAGTATTCTCTCATAGACACCTGCGCGTCTACTTTCTTAATGAGATCAAGGACTACAGATACTACGATAAGTATTGATGTTCCTCCGAGAGCAATAGTAGTGATACCTGTCGCATGTTGCATGATGATAGGAAGTACAGCTATAAAACCTAAGAAGAGCGCTCCGAGTAAAGTAATGCGAGTTAATACTTTTGAAATATATTCGGAAGTCGATGCACCTGGACGAATACCTGGGATAAATGCGCCATTTTTCTGTAGATTTGTTGAGAGAGCTTCTGGATCAAACGTAACAGCAGTATAAAAGTATGTGAACAAAAATACTAAGAAGAAGTATAGAACTGCGTACAAAATAGAAGTCTGTGAGAAAGAAAGTAATACTTTAGAAATCTTTACCAAAATAGCCTGTGTCTCAAAACGACCAAGTATTGTACCGATCATTTGAGGAAAAGAAAGTATAGCCAGACCGAAGATAATAGGTATAACTCCAGCTTGGTTTATACGAAGTGGTAAGTATGTAGAACCTCCACCATACATCTTCATTCCTCGTACACGCTTTGCATAAGTTACAGGTATTGGGCGCTCAGCTTCAGTCACAAGCACAATGCCTGCGATGACTATAATACCAACAACAAGAAATGCTAAGTAAAGAGGTAGTTGTGCCACATCAAAAGCAAAGATGAACTGGCCCACACTTGCAGGAAGACCAGATACGATACCCGCAAATATTATGAGTGAAACACCATTACCAATACCAAACTCAGAGACAAGCTCTCCGATCCACATAAGGAGTACGGACCCTGCAATAACGATAAATAGATTTGTGATGCGATCAAAACTTGTTAAATCAAGTAAAATACCCTGACTTTCTAAAATAGACAAAAGGGCAAAACCTTGTAATGCTGCAAGCGGTACAGTAAGTAGTCTTGAGTATTGAGTAAATCTCTTTCTACCAGCCTCGCCTTCTTCGCTGTAAATTCTCTTTAAAGCAGGTACCATGATGGTGAGAAGCTGCATTATAATAGATGCAGTAATGTATGGTCCTACACCAAGCATTATTATAGAGAGATTAGTGAGTCCTCCTCCAGAGAATATGTTTAAAATTCCAAAAAATTGATTGTTTGAAAGGAACCTAGTTAAAGCAAAAGTATCTATACCGGGAATAGGAATAGCAGCAAGTAGTCTGAAAACTATCAAAGTTGCAAAGACAAAAAAGATCTTGTTTCGAAGTCCTCTATCTGTCCATATTAATTTTAATTTAGTCCAAAAATTTTGCATTGTTTTATTTTCCAAACAGAACTCAGAACTGTGAGATCTGTTTTATTTAACTAATATCTTCTTACCTTTTACTCCGAGACGCTTCCTGATCTCGGAAAAATTTTCTACAACACCTAAAGTAGACACTACCTTATCTTTTGAAACCTGATAAGGCTTTTTATTAGTAGATTGAAATTTATATCCACGATTTTTAGGTAGCTTCTTTATGATATCACGAAGTTCAGGGCGACGCTTGTTACCAGCACGAGCTGTCTGACCTTTACCACCACGACCTGAAGTCTTCGCGTGTTTACCACCGCGACCTACAAGTCTATCCTTTTTGTTTTTATGTTGTCTTTTTAGATTATGTATCTGCATATATTTATATTAGGCTACAGCTTCTGCTACCTTTTCTCCTTTATCTTCTGTCTGTTTTACAGGAACTACCTTTGTGTATTTACCAGAAATATTCTCTAATGCTTTCATGACTGCCTTTGTGTTGTTTAATTTATTTTTACTCTTTGACAAAACCTTACCAGTAATATCTTTCATGCCTGATAGTTTTATGATATCACGTACGACAGATCCAGCCACGAGTCCACGTCCAAAGTTTGGATATAGTACTATGTTTGAACTAGAAAACTTTGCAGAAAGCTCGTGAGGTATGGACATAGTTTTTGTAAGTTTTAAAGTAACCATGTTCTTCTTTGCATTTCTAAGTGCTTTGTTTATAGCAAGCGCAGTATCTCCAGCCTTTCCAAGGCCAAATCCTACAGAACCTTTGTTGTCCCCTGCAACGAGTGCGACACTGAAAGAAAATCTACGTCCTCCAGCTACCACACGAGTCACACGTCTTATATTTAAAATCTTCTGATCAAATTCAGGCTTTGGTCTTCCAAAAGAAGATGAGCGATGACTGCTATTCTTTTTTTCGTTTGGTTTTTCCATAAAAATTAAAATTTAACTCCAACAGCTCTCGCTTCGTCTGCTACTAATTTCACTCGTCCAGTATATCTAAAACCGTTGCGATCAAAGACTACTTTTTGTATTTTTGCTTTTAGGCACATGTCACCTATCTGACGACCGACTTCTTTTGCTCTCTCTGTCTTTGTGCCTTTTATAGCTTTTATATCACTTGCTGAGATTAGTGTCTTGCCTATTGTATCATCAATAACCTGTGCATAAATAAACTTATTAGAACGAAATACAGAAAGACGTGGACAATCCGAAGTACCATTTATCTTTACTCTAATTTTCTTTTTAAGTCTTATTCTTTTGTCTGTTTTGTTTTGCATTGTATTTTAAATGTTTACCTACACAGTCTTCTTACCTTGCTTACGTCTTACGACTTCACCTTCGTATCTCATACCCTTACCCTTGTAAGGCTCAGCTTTCTTCAAAGATCTAAGTGATGCAGTGAAAGAACCCACGAGCTCTTTATCTATACCTGTAACTGTAATGATGTTCTTCTCTGCTTTAACTTCGAGTCCTTCTGGTATAGGAATTATAACAGGATGAGAGAAGCCTAAAGCAAAATGAATTTCTTTACGTTGACCGTCTGATTTGACGTCAGACTTAAATCCAACACCTTCTAAAATAAGCTTCTTTGTATATGGAGTCTCTACGCCGACTATCATGTTCTTCAAGTGAGAAGCATATGTACCCCAGAGAGCTTTAGAAAATTTGTCGTTTCTATTTATATTTAAAGTTATAAGCTCACCTGCTATTGTGATAGTAATATCATCTCGGAAAACCTTTGTGAGTGTGCCCTTAGGACCAGAAACAGTAACAACGTCAACATTTTTAGTGACTGTAACTCCTTTTGGTATTGTTATTTCTTGTTTTCCTATTCTACTCATATATTTATTCTAATTACCAAATTTTAAACAAAGCCTCACCACCCACCTGCTCCTTGCGAGCATCTCGTCCTGATAAAATTCCTTTTGGTGTTGAAAGTACAAGAAGACCTGAACCGTTGCGAACTTTGTGAATATCCTTTACTCCAAAATACACACGGCGTGACTGCTTTGAAACTCTTTCTACTTGTGTAACTTTTGGTGTCTTGTCTACGTAGATAAGCTTTGCTTCTATAACTGGATGATCTTTCTTAACTTTCTTAGCAACTTCTCCGACATAGCCTTCTTTCTTTAAGCATTCAAGAATAGCAAACTTTATCTTAGAAGCTGGAAAAGAAACAGACTCTTTGCCTGCTAGACTTGCATTCTTGATCATTATTAACATGTTTGAAATTGAATCCATTTTTTTGTTACTTAGGTGTCCAACACCTAAGTGATTGACTACCAACTTGATTTACGAACACCTGGAAGCATACCTTCGTTTGCTAATTCTCTGAAACATATACGGCAAAGAGCGAAATCTCTCATGTAACCGTTTCCACGGCCACAACGAAAACACCTGTTCTTTTGACGTGTAGAGAACTTTGGTGTTTTTGCTGCTCTCGCTTTAACTGATGTTTTTGCCATAAATAATAAAATGGGAGTACCCTGTTAATATCTAACTTTGTTTCTTATTTCTTCAGATCAAATAAATTAAACTGAAAAGATAAGGAGAAAAGTAGATTAATCAAGGTATATCACCCTTCTATATATAATAGCAAATTGGTATAAAAAGTCAAATTATGAAGGCCCGCAGACTTTGATCGCCATAGGCGACAGTCTGCGGGCCTTGCCACTCTACCTGGGTGTTTCAGGGTCACACGTGTGACCCATTTCAAGCTCATGACGGACTGCCTTCCAGTCCTCATGAGTTTTAAACGAGCATTGTCTACAAACGTAGACAATGCTCGTGATAATGCATAAAAATTTTTTCATATTAAACTATAGTATGGAGAGAAATTCCCCATACTATAGTCCTCCAAAAACAGACTAATAAATAACTCTCTCTCTGTCAACATTTAGTTAAACTTTACTTTTTTGATATTCGTGTTATAATATAAAAGAACAATAAAAAAGCAGGCTTTATTTTATTCTTTCTTAAACGGAATACCAAGAAGCTCAAAAAAGGCAGTGCCTTCTTTTTTAGTTTTTGCTGATGAAACTACAGTGATAGACATACCGAAAACGTCTTTTATGTCTTCGTCAGCAGTTTCGGGGAAAATAGTGTGTTCTTTGATACCTATAGTGAGGTTACCTATGTTGTCTACGACACTTCTCTGTATACCTCGGAAATCTTTTGTTCGAGGAAGAGCTACATTTATAAGCTTTTCTAGGAATGCATACATACGCTTGCCACGAAGTGTCACCATGACGCCTATAGGGTCACCCTGACGAACTTTAAAAGATGCGATAGATTTCTTTGCTCCCCTTTTAGAAGGCTCCTGACCTGTGATCTTTGCAAGACGAGCTCCAATGGTGTCGTTTTTATTCTTGTCTTTCTTGATCATAGTACCTGTGCCGACATTGATCACTATTTTTTGTAGTCGTGGTGCAGCCATGACATTTTTGTAATGAAAATCACTTTTCATTTTCTCAAATACTGTAGCCTCTTTTTCTTTTACTGTTAGGTGTTTCATATATTTTACTTATTTAAATTTCTTGATTGCTCTTTCTCGAAATACGGACCATCTTGTCACCTATTTTCTTTTTACCTACACGGGTAGCCTTGCCACTTTTAGGATCTACAACCATAACATTTGAAGCATTGATAGGCATCTCTATGTCTTTGATACCACCTTTTTCACCCTGTCTTCGTGGCTTCTGGTGACGCTTCATGAGGTTTGCACCTTCTACGATGACCTTATTTTCTTTTACTAAAACACGAATAATCTTGCTCTTTTTGCCTTTGTCCTTGCCTGTGGTTATTATTATGTTGTCTCCTTTTTTTAATTTCATTGTATTTTTATTATTCTGTCTGTTAGGCAAGACCTAACATGTTAGGTCTTGCCTAACAAGTTTATTAAATAACCTCCGGTGCAAGAGAAATTATCTTCTGGAAACCTTTCTCAGCAAGCTCGCGAGGAATAGGACCGAAAACACGTCCTGCCTTTGGATCCTTTTTACCTTTTTCTAAAATCACAACAGCGTTGTCATCAAAACGAATATAAGATCCGTCACGGCGTCTAAATGCACCACGAGTACGTACAACGACAGCCTGATGGACATCCTTCTTCTTTACACCCTTTCTAGGACTTGCTACCTTCACTGAGATAATGACTATCTCACCGAGACTTGCATAACGCTTTTTAGAAGAACCTAAAATCTTGAACACCTTTCCTACGGTGCCTCCAGCGTTGTCTGTTATTTTTACTAATGTTTCGTTTTGTATCATAAAATTATTTCTCTAATACTTTAAATCTTTTATCTTTTGAAATTGGTCGTGTTTCCATTATTTCTACTGTATCACCTTTCTTAAAAGTATTGTTCTCATCATGAGCTTTGTACTTCTTGCTCACTTTGTAAAACTTACCATATAAAGGATGCTTTACAAATCTTGAAACAGCGACTACAACAGTCTTGTCCATCTTGTCAGAAGAAACTATACCTTTTAAAATATTGCCTTTCTTTGTTGTATTTTCTTTTGTTGTTGTTTTAGTTTTCATAAATTTTATTTATTCAAAGCTGTCAAAATTCGAGCAACAGTCTTCTTTAAAGCTCCGTATTCTTTCACGTTTTTAGATTTTGCTCCTTCAGCTTTAAATCTAATAAGTCGAAGCTTTTCTTCTATCGTATTAAGCTCTTTTTTAAGCTCATCCTTTGTCATTTTATTTAAATTTTCCTTTAATTTTTTAGCCATATAATTGTATTATTGTTTGTGAACTCGTGAAATTATTCTGACCTTTAAAGGAAGCTTACTTCCAGCTTTTCGTAATGCTTCATGAGCAGTCTTTTCATCTACTCCGTCTACTTCAAATATGATACGTCCAGGATATACGTCAAAACAGTAGCCCTGTGGATCTCCCTTACCCTTTCCCATTCCCACTTCTGCAGCCTTACTTGTAAAAGGACGATCAGGGAAAATACGAATCCAGTATTTACCAGCCTTAGTGAGTGTACGAGAAATAACTTTTCGAGCAGCTTCTATCTGTATAGACTTCACACGTGCCTGTGTCTCAGCCTTCAATCCAAAAGATCCAAAGGCAAGCTTTGTGCCTCGTGTCTCAGGAGTTCTGGTCTTAGGATTACTCCTTGCAGTCTGCCATTTTCTAAATTTTACTTTCTTTGGTGTAAGCATGGTAATTAATTAATTCTTAATTTCTGTTCCACCTGAAGAACGTGCAGGTTTTTTGTCAGCAAATATCTTTCCTCTGTAAATCCAGACCTTTATTCCGACAACACCGTATGAAAGTGTTGCTCTTTCACGCTTAAAATCAATATCTGCACGAAAACTCTGTAGAGGTACTGACCCACGCTTTAGCTCCTCTGTACGCGCTATCTCAGCACCACCAAGGCGACCTGAGAGTACAACTCTTGCTCCGAGTACTCCACGTGCATTCATGACTTTCTCTATGATACTTTTTACTACACGACGGTATGGCATTCTCTTTTCGAGTCCTTCAGCAATCATGTAGGCTACGATATTTGCATCAGCTTCTGGGTTTGCAACTTCCACAACCTCAAGCTTGAAATCTTCTGGCTTTGCTATCTTAAGCTTGTCCATCTTTTTCAAGATGTCTTCTTTTAACTTTGTAGCACCTTCACCATTTCTACCGATGATAAGTCCTGGTCTTGAAGTCTTTATGATAAATCTAGTAGCCTTTCTACTTCTCTCTATTTCAATACTGGAAACATACATACCACGAAGCTTCTTTTCTAAGTACTGTCGTATTAAGACGTCACCTTTTAAGTAAACTACGTATTTCTTAGGATCAGCAAACCAGCGGGACTTCCAGTCTCGGAGTATAACTAATCTATGTGCATATGGATGTACTATTTTTGACATATTATTTCTTTGCTTTAGTTACTTTTGCAACCTTTGGTGTTTTCTTAGATTTTTCTGCTTTATCTTTTACTTTCTTCTCTGCCTTAGGAAACTTCTCTCCGAGTGTCAGAGTTATGTGACTTGTACGCTTGTTTATCCTGTGACCTGTACCCATAGCAGCTGGCATCATTCTCTTTAGAGTTACACCTTTGTCTACTTGAAGTTCTTTTATGAATAAATTCTCAACTTCTTTGCCAGAATTTCTCGCATTTGCAACTGCAGACAATAAAAGCTTTCGTATAGGAAAACCAGCACGCTTAGCCAAAAAGTCTAGCTCGGCTATGGCTTCATTTACACTCTTTCTCTTTACTAGTCCTGCCACGAGGCGAACTTTTCGTGGAGATTGTCTATAATTTTTTAAAAATGCTTTCATGTTTTATATTTAAATGACTTAAGGATTATTTCTTCTTTGCGTCAGTAGCTGCGGCTGTAGCAGACTTTGCTGCTGTTATTTCAGCTTCCTTTTTCTTCTGTTCTAGCTCTTTCTGCATCTTACCTCCGTGTTTCATGAATTTCTTTGTTGGGGAAAACTCACCAAGCTTGTGTCCCACCATATCTTCAGTAACTAAAACTTCTATATGAGTCTTCCCGTTATATACACCAAACTTAAAACCAAGCATTTCAGGAGAAATGACACACGCCCTATTCCACACCTTAACAATAGCTGTATCAAGCGCGTTTTTACCGGATATTTTCTTTAATATCCTCTCGTCTACATTTAAGCCTTTTTTGATTGATCTGGTCATATTTTTAACTAAATAAAAAGCTCTTACGAGCTTGCATACAATACTAGCAAATTGGTATAAAAAGTCAAATTTCTAAAATAATATTAAAATTATTAGTCAAAACAAAATTGTGTTGACAGAATAAGGATATGTTGTTTAATTAGTAAAGCCTACGACAGCCCTCAAGGGGCCACTGTAAACTTCTGTAGTAAGGTCGACAATTCAATGACCTTGTAAGCAGTAACGATTAAGGTTATCGTGAACCCTAATTTCCAAAAAAGTTTTTGTTTTGGAGTCATAACTAAAAATCTCCTTTCTATTCTTGATATTACACAAAAACACCACAAATACAATAAAAAAGCCAGTAATTTCTTACTGGCTTTTTCCTTAAATACATTGTTCTGGCGCCTACCTACTTTCGCCAATAAGACTATCATCGGCACTAGCGAGCTTAACTTCTCTGTTCGGAATGGGAAGAGGTGTACATCGCCGTCGAAGCACCAGAACATTATATTCAAGTTCTATATTTTTATTGTGATTTCCAAAACTTTTTTATTGGAATTGAAAGTCTTAGTACTAGTAAAGCTAGTATCAAGATTTAAATTTTATTGTGATTTCCAAATTTCTTAACAGGAATCGAAACATTAGTACTTCTCAGCTGAACGCATTACTGCGCTTACACTTAAAGCCTATCAACCTGATCATCTCTCAGGGTTCTTAACGATTCCTAATCTTGAAGCTGGCTTCCCTCTTAGATGCTTTCAGAGGTTATCCATTCCCGACATAGCTACTCAGCATTGCCCTTGGCAGGACAGCTGATACACCAGAGGTCAGTTCACTCCGGTCCTCTCGTACTAGGAGCAAATCTTCTCAAGAATCAACGAGTGCAGTAGATAGGAGACCAACCTGTCTCACGCATCTATAATTTTATTTTTAAAATAAAATTTTTCACACATTACTGTGTGGATTGGACTATACATTCTTCAATATAAAATCGAAGGTCGGTTTGTAGTCTCTACAAAGAAAATCAAAAAAATATGAGATTCTTCTCGGTGTTGTCCTTCGTTTTCACGAATAGGATTCCTCCGAAAACCCCGACTTCTTCCTAAATATAAATATTTAGGACCGCCGTGATGTGCCAAAGCAAATTAATGCGATGCACGTGGTTGTCTTCAATTAAAACAGTTTAAGTTCTTTTTCAAGTTCTCTCTTCCTCTGAGGGTTCAAACTGTCAAAATCACAATTTTATTTATGATCTTAACGGTCTGAACCCAGCTCGCGTACCTTTTTAATTGGCGAACAGCCAAACGCTTGGTAGCTTCTCCGCCACCGCGCTAAGGTGAGCCGACATCGCTGTCGTGTAATCCATTGTTACCAATGGGATGGACTATATCTTCTTCCTTCTTTGATATCAATCAAAGTGTTGGAGTTGGCGTGTTAGCATTCCGTATATGGAACACTCCGTTCAGTTAAGAACAAGTCTCTACGGGGTCATTACTAATTTGTATCGCATCGAAGTAAAAATATGTGGAGAAATTATTTCCATAAACGTTTTTATACTTGTTTTCAATATTCTGATTCTATAATATTTTTTATCTTTATTAAGTCGAGCATCGATACTGATGTTTCGAAGTTTAGACAAGAGTATTTTTTGATCATTAATTGAAAACTGTTGCGTGTTGAGATAGATGTCATGATCACGACATTTACTGCCGTCATCCATATACCAAACAGCAAGTGTAACTCCATCTAAAATCAAATCTTTTGGAATAATTTTTTTATTATTCTTGTAAAATTGATTGTATAATTTAGTTAATTCTTCACTTTGTTTAGTAAAAAATCTATATGCAACTCGACCTTCATTTGTGTTCCGTTCTTTTGGAGCTGATTCACACAATCTTTTTAAAGATTGGTATTTATAATCAACATATTCTTTTGCTTTTATAGAATGATTAATTTCTAAAAATGCATTAGATCTGCCAGGTATAATTCTCATATACCCATCTCCTAAGAGCGATCCAACAATGAGGGATCGTTCAAATCCTGTAAGACTTCCCACGGTATTGACCATATATCTTATTATATGGCGTCCACCGTTATAAGCCAAATTTTTTGCATGCGATTCCTCGCATGGCACCCCGATGTGTTAAGGTGCCGAACTCCGCCGTCGATATGAACTCTTGGGCGGAACTAGCCTGTTATCCCTAGAGTAGCTTTTATCCGTTAATCTTCCACCGCATCTAATACGTATGGTCGGTTCACTATGTTCTACTTTCGTACCTGCTCGGGATGTACCCCTTACAGTCAAGCAAGCTTGTGCCATTACACTATCGGCACGGTTTCCATTCGCGCCTAGCTTACCTTTAAACCCCTCCTTTACTCTTTAGGAGGGTACAGCCCCAGTAAAACTATCCACCAGATACTGTCTCAATACGTTTTTGCCGTATTGGTTAGAACATGCCTTCAAAAAGAATGGTATTTCACTGACGAGTAGAACACAGCCGAAACCGCATACCTCAAACCTCTCCCATCTATTCTACGCATTTTAAAAACATGCTCAATATCAAGTTATAGTAAAGCTTCTAGGGTCTTTTCGTCTAACTGCACTTAACCGGCATCTTCACCGGTATTGTATTTTCACCGAGCTGGTCCCCGAGACAGTTTCCCAGTCATTACACCATTCGTGCGCGTCGGAACTTACCCGACAAGGTATTTCGCTACCTTAGGACCGTTCTTTTCTTAAGGTATGAATGTGTACTTATTGTTTACCAAATAAAAACTAAAACATGTTAACTCTATGTCGCCATAGAGGTCGGACTATATCATCATTTTCAAATCGTCGACTCCAATTTATTGATTTGAAAACGTCTTGCGTATAGTCTCTGAGGATTCTTCTGAAGTTAGTACATTTAGTAATGTATATTTTCGTTTTCGTCCAATTCCTGGATTAAGTTTTTCTCTTAACTCCAAGACCTTTCGAAATCCTTCCTTGGTATTGTGTTCGCCTGCATGCATCATCTCAACAATTTGAGAAAAAATTCTAAAATTGTTCTTTTTGTATGCGGAACGAAAACCATACACTCGGAAGAATGGAATGACAACATCGTGTAGTGAAGTAATATTTGTTACTTCATAATACACAACACCATCTTTTCTTTCCCGCAATGTCCCACATCCCAAAATGTGTTTTATCCAAGAGAGGATAACTCTATCTTTTTGGGAAATATTGAACGATGCAGTCAATTTCCAACTTTCTTTATAATCTAATCTCTTTTTGATTGAGACATTGAAGCTTCCTTCGCCGTCTGTAAATCCTGCAATATAGTTTCCTATATCGATCGGGATATTTTTCATTATGTTTTATTAGATCAGAAGTCTTTCCTGCTGATTGTCTGCGTGATTAGATTGTCACGACACATCGACGTGTGCTCGTACTAATCAACACTTTTTTATCCAATGTAAATTGGACCCAGAGTTTCCAGCATTTGGCAAGATTTATTTGCGTAACTACAACGGTTTTGTCTATAGTTACGGCCGACATTCACCAGGGCTTACAACAATCACCATAAATATTGCTACTCACAACGTCGTTGTTTGACCTTCTGGCATTGGTCAGGTGTCACCCCCTATACATCCTCTTGCGAGTTCGCAGGGAGCTGTGTTTTTGGTAAACAGTTGCCAGGAATACTTTCGCTGCGGCCCCTAAATAAATAGGGGCAAGCCTTATCCCGAAGTTACGGCTGCTTTTTTGCCGAGTTCCTTGGGGACCACTCACTCGTTCGTCTTGGTCTACTCGACCTGATCACCTGTGTCGGTTTGCGGTACGGATTCTATATTTATAAGTTTAGAGATTTTTCTTGGAAGCGTGCTTTGTATCATTGCTCCCGGCCGAGACCGAAAACTTTTCATGTACCTTGAATTTGTCATTAAAGACAGCGTGCGGATTTTCCTACACATCATTCTAAATACACAAACTTCAAATCCAATAATGAGCGATACATACTACACTCCGTCCTCCCGTCACTAAATACAAAAGTCAGGGAATATTAACCCTGTGTCCATCGAGTACGGCTTTCGCCATTCCCTTAGGCCCGACTAACCCTTGGCTGATTGACATTACCAAGGAAACCTTGATCTTTCGACGTGATGCGTTCTCAGCATCATTGCGGTTACTTGTGCCAACATTCTTACTTCCAAACGCTCCACAGGCTCTCGCGAGTCCTGCTTCACAGCAGATTGGAACACTCTCCTACCATTCGTGAAAAATAAATTTTTCACGAATCCTCAAATTCGGTACTATGCTTAGCCCCAATTATTTTCGACGCAAAATCTCTAGATGAGTGAGCTGTTACGCTATCTTTAAAGGATGGCTGCTTCTAAGCCAACCTCCTCATTGTTAAAGAAACTTCACCTTCTTGTTTTACACTTAGCATGAATTTAGGGACCTTATATTGAGATCCGGGCTGTTTCCCTTTTCACCAATGGAGCTTCGCCCCCACGGTGTAACTGCCAAGCTATGGTCTCTGGTATTCGGAGTTTGATAGGTTTCGCGAGATTGCTCCCTGTCGAAACCTTCCAGTGCTCTACCCCCAGAGAAAACACTTGACGCTAGCCCTAAAGCTATTTCGGAGAGAACCAGCTATTACCAGGTTCGATTAGCTTTTCACTCCTTACCACAAGTCATCCGAAGACGTTGTACGATCTACCGGTTCGGTCCTCCATAAGTCTTTCGACCTACTTCAACCTGCTCATGGCAAGCTCACCTGGCTTCGGGTCTTATGCATCCTACTTTAATTTCGCGCTATTAACACTCGGTTTCCCTATCGCTCCACCCTTTTAGCGGGCTTAGCGAGCAACATGCATAAACTCGTTGGCTCATTCTTCAATAGGCACGCTGTTCTAGAGCCGAGGCCCTAGTTCAACTCCTTGTAGACATACGGTTTCAGGTCTATTTCACTACCCTAATCGGGCTTCTTTTCACCTTTCCCTCACGGTACTAGTTCACTATCGATCTTTAAGAGTATTTAGCCTTAGCGGTTAGTTCCGCTGGATTCCCCCCGGCCACTCATGTCCTGGGGTACTCAAGAATAGTAATAAAAGAGATAAATTATTTTCGTTTACGGGACTATCACCCCCTATGGTGTTCTTTTCCAAGAACTTCAACTAATAACTTATTTTTTGACTCTTCTAGAAATCTACATTACTACCTTACAACCCCGAAGTATTGCTACTTCGGTTTGGGCTTCTTCCTTTTCGCTCGCCGCTACTCAGAAAATACATATTTGTCTCTATTCCTCCTGGTACTGAGATGTTTCACTTCCCAGGGTATGCTTCTAAAATTAAATAAAAAATTAGATTATCTCGGTTTACGAGATAGGGTTTCCCCATTCGGAGATCTCCGGATCAAAGGTTGCTACACACCTCCCCGAAGCTTATCGCAGCTACGCCACGTCCTTCATCGCCTCTTAAAGTCTAGGCATCCACCGTACGCCCTTAAATTTCCTGTTAAGAAATTTGAAAATCACAAACCCTGACATTACATCAGGGCAAAACAACCCTTTAATACTTAATTATAAATAGTTTTTTAAAATAAAATTTTTCAATAGTATCTGGCTTTTCCAGTTTGAAAAATTTTGATTTTATAAAACTATACAATCCAGACCGCTCTGGTAACTAAATATAAAGGATTTCTCCTGTCTCTAAAAAAGACCCAGACACAAAAGTGTGTGAGAAATTAGAACAGGAATTAAATTTTCAAATATCATTCGTCCTGCCTTTTCAACAAAAAAACCGCCTTTCGAGGCGGCCGACAGACTAAAGAAAAGTCTGCTAGGGCCTGCCTTTTAAACTGTTCCTTGTAATATTCATACTGATAGATACCATCTTATACCAAAGATTAAATGAAGTCAAGTAAAGCAAAAAAGATGCCCTCACCGCACCAAACAGCATGTTTGAGTGGGGAAAAGACATCTTTTTTAGTATTTATATTAACCTTAAACTTGTCTATTAGGACAGTTTTGTACACCACAATGACTTCTACAAATCCCCAGTCTACAAACTTTACAAAATTTTATAGACTCATCATTTAAAGATTTCCCATAGTGAGCACAGGTTCGTTCAATACCTTCTGCCTTTTTTAATGATTCAAGCATTATTATTTTATTTCTAACTTATAAAACTTTTTCTTCTAGAGCTTCAATTCTTTTGTTGTGATTCATTACCGTATCTGACAAATCATCAAATTTTTCATTTAATTCTTTAAAATTATCTCGTGTTTCATTTTTAAAAGATTTTAAATCCGTCTCTAAATTATTAAAGTGGATATTAGCTTCTAATTTAAAAGCTTCTAGCTCAGTCTTGGTCGCCATTTTTTCTTCAATCTTAGAAAAACCTTTTATAATAACTTCTAAAAGTTCTGAATTGGTTATTTTTCTTTCATTCTCATTGTTCATACAACATATTATATAACACAAACCACGTAAATACAAAAGATGTCCCCGCCCACACCAAACAGCGTGTTTGAGTGAGAAAAAGACATCTTTTTTGCAAGCTAATTTAAATAGAACCTAATCTCTCTGAGACATTTCGTTCTCGATTTTGCTTAAGAATCTAGAAGCGTGATCTTTACCACCAAGACCAAATGCAAGTGCGCCAGCTATGGAAAGCATAGCTATTACACCTGTGAACAATACACTCATGTAGTATTCAGCGACTCCGAGTTGACCAAGTGCAATAATCAAAGCAAAAACCCATACAGTGTATTTAGAAAGTGCACCAAGCATATTTGCTGAGTGTAAGTTCATAGTCTTTACTGACGCGGTAACAGCCTTAGATATAGCTTGAGACACAAATGCAGCTATTATAAGTATAAATGCTGCGACTATAACTCTTGGCAGAAAACCTAATACGCTGAATTGTAAAAATGAAGCTATGTAATCTAGTCCAACCAAATTAAGTGATGGAAGAAGAAATACGATAACAACAAACCATTTTACAACTTGTCCTATGAAATACCCTGTGTCTAGTCTTACACCTGCTTTTCTAAAGAAATCTTCCGCGCCAATAGACTTAAAAACATTATCAATCTTTAGACTATTGAAAACCTGTTCTATAGCTTTAGCGATAAGATTACCCAAAAACCAACCGATTATAAAAAATAAAATTGCTACGACAAACTTTGGAGCAAAAGAAGCAAGACCCCACCATAAACCTTGAAGTGATGTATTGAAAACTTCACCCCATGAAGACCATATGTTATTCATAATAAATTTTGCCTATACGGCATATCCGTCAATACGACGGAAAAACAACTAACTAATAATAAAACGTCTAGGTTTCGACCCTATAAAGCAATAATTACATTATACCAACTTTTGTACTTTTTTTAATACCTGTGTGGATAACTCTTTAGATTGAAAAACAACCTCATGAGGAAAATCAATAATATCCCGCACAAGCTTGTCGTACATATTAAACCTATAGACGAATTCATCCTTATCAAAAACAGCATAAGTAAGCTCTGTACCTATTAGAGCTTCGAGTCTTTTGACACCGTCTTCGATCTTATTAGACTTTATCTTATCTCCGACTATAAGGAGATCTACCCTACTATCCTCATTTTTTATAAAAATACCTGAAGTAATGAGGAGCTTAATAGACCCGACTTTTTTAAAATGATCTAAAATCATTTGTTTATTTAACGTATCAGACCGAACGAGCAAATCTTCAAATTCATTTGTGTATTTAAAAGCATAGTTAAAAGCCCAGTCTGAAGTACGCTTTTTAATAAACCCAATAGAAGCAAGAAGCCTCATCTCCCTGTTTGCCATAAGAGACGATACCCTACTTCTATTTACAACATCCTTAGTAGTAAAACCTCTACCCTTGTTAAGGAGGAATAACCTCATGATCTTCACTCGAGCTTCTGTGCCTAATATTTTACCTAGAATTTCCATGCATGTAATTGTAAAGCCTTTTTAAAAAAAATCAACCTGCCTGCGCAAGCAGGGAAAACAAAAAGGCTGTACTTTTTAGGTACAGCCTTTTTACATATAGTAAGCTAAATTACTTTAGCTTACTATATTCGACAAGCTCAGTATCTCGCTATTTAAGCTCGACTTTACCACCTGCCTCTTCAATCTTTTTCTTAAGGTCATTAGCTTCTTCTTTCTTCATGCCTTCTTTAAGAGTAGAAGGAGCAGCATCTACTAAGTCCTTAGCATCCTTAAGACCAAGTCCTAGGGCTTCCTTTACAACCTTCATCACAGCGATCTTCTGATCACCTGCAGATGAAAGTACCACTGTAAATGTACTCTGCTCTTCAGCAGCAGGAGCTGCACCAGCGCCTGCGCCTCCTGCTACAGCCACAGCTGCTGCAGATACTCCGAATTTCTCTTCTATAGCCTTCACAACCTCATTTAATTCAAGAGTTGTTGCTTTGTCTAACCATTCTAATAGTGTGTCTTTATTCATAATGTATATTTATTAATTTTATAATTGAACGAACTTCTACTATGCAGAAGTTTTAGTTTTTGCTACTTCATTAAGAGCTATAGCAAAACGCTGTATTGGACTCTTGAATAAAAATGCCAATTTTGAAAGTAATACTTCCTTGCTTGGTATTGTTGCAATTTCAGTCATGTATACGCCATCTACAAACTTTCCATTAAAGATTCCACCTAGGATGTTTAACAAACCTTTGTGAGTCTTTTGAAAATTGTAAACTTCGCGAGGACTTGCTGTAGGATCTTTAGAATAAGCAATAGCTACCTCCCCTCCTAATTCTGGAACTTCACCTTCTGCTTTACCTTTAAGGGCGCGAAGAAGTAGTGTCTTTCTAGAAACTTTGTAATTTACAGATTCATTTCTAAGAGCGCTTCGTAGAGCTGTCTCATCAGAAACCTTTAAACCATGAAAATTTACAAAAACTAGAGATTCGGAGCCTTCTATGGCTTTTTCAAGGTCTTTTATTATTTCTTCTTTTTTTGATTTTTGTAACATTTTTTATTTTAAATTAAAAAAACGGCAAACCGCCGTCGACCCACTAAATAGGATTTACATGCCCTTTGATTACTCTTCGGGTAAACCTATCTTCTCTGCGGCATTTATATTATAGCATAAATGTACTATTTGGCAACTTTAGTATTTTGAGGAGTATCATCAGTACTATTTTCATCAAAATAACTAACTAGGAATATCCCCCCAAGTCCCAAAGCTATGAGTAGAGTAAATACTATTAAAGTTTTTAAGAAATGTTTTGTTAGCATATTATCTAATTATATGAACCAAAAAGCATGACAATAAGCACACCACAAAGAATAGCTAGTAACGAATACCAAAAGTCCCAATGAATATCATGTTTTTTTAATAAACGCACAAATCTCTCGTGACCTTCTACTAATATCCAGACAGGTAGCCAGAGAACCATGACTATTACTTTAAAAATAAAATCAAACACGATTACATTGTAACAATAAGTATTTTTATAGTAAAGATAAATATATTATAAAATATACTGTAAAAATATCTTTTTTATGCTACATTATCTACATAATACAAACATCATGTATTACCTAATACACACCTGCAGATGAGGGATTTATTAATACAATTCAAAATGTTCTTTCTATTTCTTGCTGATCTTGGAGCGGCTTTATTTGCACTTTGTTTAATGATACTAGTTAGATATGGTACAGACAACTTTACTGATAGACTAAGTGTTCATTTAATACCCTTCTCGTTTGTCATAATACTATTTATCCTGACTTTTTATATATTTAACTTATATTCTTTTAGGTTTAACAAGAACACAACTGAATTCACCAATTCTTTTATAAAAAGCCTTCTAATTTCTTTTGTTGTTTCTGTTTTAGTGTTTTATATATTTGGAAATGTATTTCAATTAACCCCTAAAACAAATTTACTACTATTCACAATAATATTTGGAATAATTGATTTTTATTTAAGGATAATGATCAAAAGATTGTTCACAAAAAATAAAATCAACAGGAAAGTGGTGGTCATAAGTGGCGAAAATGAATTAGTTGATGAACTGCTACAAAACCAAAATATTAATTACGAAATAATCCACCGAACTAATATTTTTAATCTGGATGAAATTATAAAAATGAATCCAGACGTAGTGGCAATAGACATAAACCAATTAACTGAATTAGAGAAAGTATACAAAGTTATAAAAAAAGATATTTCTATATACAGTATAAACAATTTCTATGAGGAAGTTTTCCAGAAAGTCCCGACTCAAAAAATAGAAAAAAGTGAAATCATAGAGTATATAAGTAAAAACAAAACAATATTTAATTTTATAAAAAGATCAGTGGATATTGTTTTATCTATTATTTTACTAATAGTCTTCTCCCCTCTTTTTATTATTATTACAATTTTAATAAAATTAACTTCGAAAGGTCCCGTATTAATAAAACAAAAACGCACAACTAAAAATGGTGAGGCGTTCATCTTATACAAATTCAGAAGCATGATCGCAATAGGACAAGACGGTCAATCAGAGAAAAATGGACCTGTTTGGACACCAAACAACAAAGAAGATCCGAGAATAACACCAGTAGGCAGGATAATAAGACAAACACACTTAGATGAAATACCTCAAATTGTAAATATCCTAAGAGGAGAAATTTCTTTTGTTGGACCTAGACCCGAAAGACCAGAATTCATCGAGTTATTAAAAAAAGATATACTCTATTATGATCTAAGACATTCCATACAAGCCGGACTCACAGGGTGGGCGCAAGTAAATTATAAATATGGATCATCAGTAGATGACACTAAAGAAAAATTGAAATATGATTTTTATTATATTAAAAATAGAAATATATTTTTTGATTTTTTAATTATTTTAAAAACTGTCGCAAAATTTTTCACATACTAATATATGAACACGCCCACAACAACAATAAAACCAAAAAAACTTTTTAGTTTTACAGACCTCAAGGAGGTTTGGGATTATAGAGAACTTTTATATTTCTTTACATGGAGAGATTTGAAAGTACGTTACAAGCAAACTTTTGTAGGAGTATCTTGGGCGATATTTCAACCATTCATAACAATGGTGGTATTTTCTTTATTCTTTGGCGCCCTACTTAAAGTACCTTCTAACGGCGTACCTTATCCGATATTTGTTTACACTGGATTACTTTTCTGGCAGTTTTTCTCTACAGCACTTTCGGATACAAGTAATGTTCTCATAACCAACCAAGCCATAATAACCAAAGTATATTTCCCACGACTCCTCTTACCTCTTTCAACAGTAGCGACTAAATTTATAGACTTTGCAGTAGCGGGAGTCATACTTGTGGGTATGATGATTTACTATGGATATACGCCAAATCTAATTGGTGTATTAGTTCTACCACTTTTATTAATAATAACATTCATGGCATCAGTAGGTCTTGGACTTTTCTTAGCATCTATTAATGTAAAGTACAGAGATGTACGATACATCTTGCCATTCTTCATACAAATTTTGTTATTTATTACACCAGTCATTTACCCAGCTGGGATATTAGGTAAATATTCTTGGATATTAGCATTGAACCCTATGATGGGAGTCATCCAGAGTGCCCGAGCAGCGCTCCTCGGCACTACGGTTTTAAACTGGACCCTTGTCAGCATTTCCCTTTTTGCTACTGCGACCTTGCTCGCAATTGGTATTTATACATTTAAGAAAACTGAAAGGTACTTCGCAGACATAATTTAAAAAAATGGAAACAATAATAGAAGTAAAAAATATAGGAAAAAAATATAACATCAACCATCAAAGGGGTGGGTATGTTGCACTCCGTGATGTATTAGCGAATGTTTTTAAAAACCCATTTAATTTTCTAAAAAATAAAACGAGGGAGATTATTGGTATCGATAAAAAAGAAGAATTCTGGGCATTAAAAAATGTCGACTTTGAGGTACGGAGAGGAGAAGTCGTCGGCATCATAGGACGCAATGGAGCAGGTAAGTCTACACTGCTAAAGATACTGTCACAAATAACTCCCCCGACAACAGGAGAAATAAAAATAAATGGTAAGGTAGGAAGTCTTCTCGAAGTAGGTACTGGATTTCACCCGGAGCTCACTGGACGAGAAAATATATTTTTAAATGGTGCCATTCTTGGAATGAAGAAAAAAGAAATAATAAATAAGTTTGATGAAATTGTAGAATTTGCAAATATTGAAAAGTTTCTCGACACACCTGTGAAATATTATTCTAGTGGTATGTATGTACGACTTGCCTTCTCTGTCGCAGCACACATGGAACCAGACATCTTAATCATAGATGAAGTCTTGGCTGTCGGCGACAGCGAATTCCAGAAAAAATGTTTAGGGAAAATGGAAGACATAACAAAAAAAGAAGGCAGGACCATACTCTTTGTTAGTCACAATATGTCCACAATTAAACAGCTGTGCACAAGGTCAATTCTACTTTCTAAAGGTAATGTAAAGATGGTGGGAAATACTGACGAGGTTGTAGATTTTTATCTAAATGACAAAACAAATACAAAAGAAAACGCACAAGAAATACCCCTCGACGCTGTCCTAGGAAAGAGTGGGGTAAGATTTACTCATATAAAAATCTCAAACGACGAAGGTAATTCAAATTTTGAAAGTGGTGATAAATTAAAAATAGAGCTTGATTATGAAAGTGACCTCGTAGAAGAAATAAAAGAAGTTAGAGTTGTTATTTCTATATTAAATAAAAGATCACAACAAATAGTCTTAAGGCTAGATAGCGACATACCAAATCAGACGATATCCGAAAACATGCCGACAAAAGGAAAAATACTATGTGAAACTGAAAGCATGAACTTAGGAGAAGGAAGCTATGTATTAGATGTAGATTTCTTAATAGGAGGAACAAGTGTGAACTATGTGAGAGGATTAGGACAATTTGAAGTTGAAACAAATCTAGAAAAATATGATTTTAAAAAGTACCCAGATGTTAGTGTCTGTGACACAGTGATAGGATATCAGTTTAAATAAATATGGAAAATCCAAAATTTCTTTTGTGATCAAAGGCAAGTTTAAGTTGTAGACGTCCAACGTCTACAAAACTATTTAACTACCTTTATTTAATAATATACAATGGAAGGGTGAAAATATCACCTCTCCATTAAACATATTAATACTTAACCTTTAATTTTAATAAAAAAAATTCCATTTTATATAAATCTATGTTATAATAAATAAACGCAATGACCTCAATAAAGACTAAAACTAAAGGCATAATACTAGCGGGCGGAAACGGCACAAGGCTGTATCCCCTGACGCTCGCTACGAGCAAGCACCTCTTGCCTGTGCATGACAAGCCGATGATTTTTTATCCATTGTCCATACTTATGCTCGCAGGCATTAAAGAAATTTTAATTATATCTACTCCTAATGATTTACCGAATTTTAAGAAACTTTTAGGTAACGGTGAAGATTTTGGAATCAAATTATCCTACGCAGAACAAGCTAAACCAGAAGGCCTCGCTCAGGCATTTCTCATAGCTGAAGAATTTATAGGTCAAAGTTCTGTAGCTCTCATTTTAGGAGACAATATCTTTTATGGAAATAGTTTAAGTCTCGTATTAGAACAAGCTGTACAGCAGAAAAATAAAGCTACGGTGTTTGGCTACTATGTAAAAGATCCTGAAAGATTTGGTATAGTTGGTTTTAATAAAAAAGGTAAAGCAACTTCTGTTGAAGAAAAACCGAAAAAACCAAAATCCAACTATGCAATCACTGGTTTATATTTTTATGACAACAGAGTAGTAGATTTTGCAAAAAAGGTAAAACCAAGTGAGAGGGGTGAACTAGAAATTACAGACATAAACGATATGTACCTTAAAAAAGGTGATCTCAATGTAAAATTGTTTGGACGTGGATTTGCTTGGTTTGATACAGGTACAGTTGATTCACTCATGAATGCAAATAGCTTTGTAAAAACAGTAGAAGAACAGCAAAATACAAAAATAGCAGCCTTAGAAGAGATAGCCTACATGAATAAATGGATCACCCACGCTCAATTATTAAAAAGGGCAAAATTTTATGGCAACTCATCTTATGGCAAATATCTGACAAGAGTAGCAAAAGACGTATCGAAAGATAAATCCCATAAAATTAGAATAAAAGTAATATAAAAAAACTAAAACAAGAATAAGACTCTACTTTTTTGCACGTAAAATATCTATTATATTTTTTATCCCCTCTTCAAAAGTTATCTTTGGTTCCCAACCTAGCTTAGAAAGCTTCGCCCCATCAATAGCATAACGGCGATCATGCCCAGGCCTTGTTTTATGAAGATCTACATACTCTATCATTGGCTCTGTGTTTAATAGAAGATTTATTTTGAGAACTATTTCTTCATTAGTAAATTCATCTGTGCCAACTATATTGTAGGACTCCCCCTTAACACCATTTTCCAGTAAAAACAAAAGGGACTCCCCGACATTTCTTACATCAAGCCAGTGTCTACTACCCACACTTAGTAATGTGTTTCCACTTAATTCTGCAAAAACAGGCATAGGTTTCCTCTCTATGGCATACTTAATAGCTTTTGGTATCAGCTTTTCAGAGTTCTGGTTCGGCCCAAAGATGTTCATAGTATAAGTGTTAATTATATCTAAGCTGTAGGTATTAAAATAAGAAAAGCTTGCCATACTTTGGCACGCTTTACTTGCTGAATATGGATTACTAGGTCTAAATCTATCTTCCTCTTTGTATTTATATCCTTCAGGTGCAGCACCATAAACTTCATCAGTTGAAAAATTTATAAATCTTGCTTCCGGCATGTGAAGGCGAAGAAACTCTAGTATGTTTACTGTACCAGTCAAGTTATCTTCAAAAAACTCTTTTGGGTGAAGAATACTTCGATCCACGTGACTATTGGCTGCTAGATGCAAAATGTAATCAACATGTCCTATGTAGTCCCTGACCGATTCATTTAAATCAAACTTCAAATCGTGGTATACAAAAAAACATCGAGGATTGTCTACATGATCCTTTAAATTCTTTAAGTCCCCCTTCTTGTTTAATCGCACTAAACAAACAACATCAAAAGATGTATTCTCGAGGAAATATTGCACAACATGAGATCCTACAAACCCTGCTGCCCCTGTTATTAACACTCTTTTATTCATATCAGTCCATTATAACACACAAAACTAAATATTGATGTGGAAAAACTTAGGCCACCTTCTGCATATAAATCTGCTATAGTATTAATATGAAATTAAGTGTCTGTATCCCAACATACGAAATGGGAGGTAAAGGAAAAGACGTCTTGAAAAGAAGTCTGGATATTTTAAAGATTCAAAATTTTAAAGATTTTGAAGTAGTTGTTTCTGACAATTCAGACGATGATGAAATAAAAAATCTTTGTGAAGATACAGAATACTATTCTCTTTCTATAAATTACTTTAAAAATCCTATAAAAGGTATGGCGCAAAATACAAACAGCGCCATAAAAAATACTAAAGGTGAAATTATAAAAATATTATACATGGATGACTATTTAGCTAATGAAAATTCATTGAAGCAAATAGCGGAAACTTTCAATGGCTACTGGCTGGTCACCGGCTGTGAGCATGATGATGGTAATAAAAGGTACGACCCACACTATCCGAAATATAATAATAAAATTTATCGAGGTAAAAATACTATTGGTTCCCCTTCTGTATTAGCCATAAAAAATGAGGACTTAATTCTATTTGACGAAAACATGACGTGGCTCTTAGACTGTGACTATTATAAAAGAATGTACGACAAATACGGAGAACCTCAAATATTAAATGAAATAAATGTAATTATTGGTACTAGTAAATATCAGGTTACGAATATTTTGTCAAAATATGCTAAGAAAAAAGAGCATTATTACATGGCTAAAAAATATAAAAAAACACTGTTGTATTGGTTAGGGTTATGGTAGAATGATGGCATGATACCAGTATTACGTCCCACAATTGATGAGCAAACTAAAAAAGAACTTTTAGAAGTCCTCGATTCCGGATGGTGGGGATTTGGTCCTAAAACCCAAGAATTTGAAGAGAAATTTGCTAAGTATGTAGGTGCAAAATACTGCGTAGGTATGAACTCTGGAACCTCAGCTCTTGATCTATGTTTAAAAGTTTATAATATTCATGGTGGAGAATTAATTACCACTCCGATGACTTTTGTTTCTGACGCTATTGTCGGTGAATGGAATGGCATGGATGTTACTTTTGCTGATATTGATCCTGAGACTTTATGTCTCGACCCAAAATCTATAGTAATTACCCCGGAAACAAAAGCGATAATTACTGTGGATTCACATGGCAGACTTACAGACATTTTAGCAATAAAAGATAAGTTAAAAGAACTGGGTCGCAAAGATGTACTAGTTATAGAAGACGCAGCACATGCAATGTATACCCCTAGCGCTGGTGAACATGCAGATATTACAATTTGGAGCTTTCAAGCGGTAAAATCTTTACCGATGTGGGACGGTGGGGCCATCACTACAAACGATGAGGCTATTTATAAAAGACTACGCACTCTAACATGGCTTGGTGTCGAGAAGTCTACATATGACAGAGTAGATCAAAAGAAATACACCTGGGATTATGACATAACTCAAGCACAAGGTATCAAAGCCTACATGACTGACGTGCAAGCCGTAGTAGGGCTCGGACAGCTTCGTAGACTCGAAGAAACAAATGCACATAGACGTGAAATTGAATCGATGTACAACATAGCATTTAAAGATATGCCTCAAATCAAAACACCCGCACCTTCTCACACAGTACAATACTACACAATGCAATGTGAAAACAGAGATGAATTAGGAGAATTTCTTGCTAATAACGGTATTGCTACATCTGTACATTTCAAACCTCTCTCTGAAATGACATATTGGAAAAAAGCAGTAAAAAGACCTCTACCTGTAACAGATAAAGTTTGGTTAAAACTTCTCTCTCTCCCAGTACACAATGCCCTTACTAATGAGCAAGTTGATTTTATAATATCTAAAGTAAAAGAGTTTTATGGAAAGTAAAATTTTAATTACCGGTGGTAATGGAGAACTAGCTACAGAATTAAAAAAGCATCTCAAAGGAGACTACCTAGGTAGAGAAGATTTAGACTTTACAAAACCAATTAATTTAGAAAAAGAATACGATCTGATTCTACACACAGGAGCATACACAAATGTAAAAAATGCTGAACTAGAAGGCAAGGACGAATGTTTTATGACAAATGTTTATGGTACTTTTAATTTAATAGAGCGCTACAAAAATACACCGTTTATTTTTATATCAAGTGAGTATGCTCACAACCCTATCAGTATTTATGCTCTAACTAAAAAGCTTGGAGAAGAAATTACAAAAACGCACAAGAACCATCTAATAATAAGAACAATATTCAAACCAAACCCATTCCCTTTCCCTAAGGCTTATGTGGATCAATATACTCAAGGTGACTATGTAGACATCATTGCAGAATTATTAGCAAAAAGAGTTTTAGAATGGGATAGAAAGACATCTAGCTTGGAGTATTTAGGTACGGGTAGAAAGACAATGTTTGAACTAGCTAAAAGGACCCGTCCGGACGTAGAACCAAATAGTGTAGAAGATTATATAAAAGAAACAGGAACTCCAATACCAAAAGATTATGAATAAATTAAAACTACCAAATGTAACTCTGTGCTGTTTTGGATCCGAAAAATACAGAGACCAACAACAAAAAGCTCTTGATTATAGTTCTCAAAATATAGAATTTGGAGAAGTTAAAAATATAATTGTAGATACTAATACCATAGATGAATGGAATAAAGCAGTTGTTTTTGATTTAGGAGACCATATAAATACAGAATTTGCACTCTTAGTACACCCAGATGGTTTTGTAGTGCACCCTGAGGCATGGAATGACGAATGGTTGAAATATGATTTTATTGGTTCTCCGTTCCCTCTTCCAAAAGACGATTTTTCTTATCGTGACGTTAATGGGAAAATACAGAGAGTTGGAAACAGCGTATCTTTAAGGTCTAAGAAATTATTACAGCTTCCTAAGAAAATTGGAATGGAGTGGAAACCCTTTCATGGATTTTACAACGAGGATGGATACGTGTCAGTAAACATGCGACATGTATACGAAGAACACGGATGCGTATTTGCGCCGATAGAAGTAGCGAAATATTTCGGAAGAGAATCAGAAATTCCAGAAAATAAAGAGGTGGAGAAAACATTTGTTTTCCATAAAAATCATGGTCGTAACAAGATTTACCCCAACTTTGAAAAATGATTGCTGGCATATTTCACAAAGGTTCTGGTTTAGGAAATCAACTATTTAGATACGTATTTGTACGATCTCTTGCGATGGATAAGGGTTATGATTTTGGTATGCAAAATCCAGAAAATTTTAAAGCCTCATCTTTCTTAAAAATAGATATGGGTACACCCACAACAAACCTAACCCACTCTTACACAGAACCAAGAGTAAATCACACTGATGGATTAACGGACATTAGAACTTACGATCTTGATGGAGTAGCTAAAATAACAGACAACACACTGATAGATGGAGAATTTCAAGGAGAAAAGTATTTTATTCATAGAAAAAATGAAATCAGAGAATGGCTAAAAATAGAAGAAGTAAGTCTACCAGAAAATTTATGTATAATTAATTTTAGAGGTGGTGAGTATGTGGGAGGACAAGAATTATTTCTAGCCAAAAAATATTGGAGGAGCGCTGTCGTGAATATGCAAAAGATAAACCCTAATATGCTATTTCGAGTGGTCACAGATGATGTTAAAACAGCAAAGAAATTTTTCCCAGACTATGAAATATCACATGACTTCGCAAACGACTATGCTTCCATACAATATGCAAAATATTTGATCCTTTCAAACTCTAGTTTTGCTATCATACCCGCATGGCTCAATGAAAATGTGGAAATGGTCATTGCCCCTAAATATTGGGCTCGTCACAATGTTTCAGATGGATATTGGTCTTGTGGATATAATATTGTAGATGGATGGATGTATCAAGACAGACTGGGAAATTTACACAGTGCTAAATCTTGCGAAGAATCTCTAAAAGCATACGAGGAAAATAATATTAAGGATACATCCCCCATTTATCTATCAGATGTACCTTTCAGTAAACGCCTAGCTAGACTGATACCACAAAAAATAAGAAGAGCGATAAATAAAATTACATGAAAATAAAAGATAATTTTTTAATGGTTTCAAATTACAACGCTGATATAAGCTGGATTTTAGACTACACAGATAATTATATTATTTATGATCGAAGTGATACAGATGAATGGGTAAAACCTTTTGATCCCAAAAAGGTAATGAAAGTACCAAATATTGGCTGGGATATTTATGATAAATTTACGTACATTATAGACAACTACGAAAACCTACCTAGCTCAATGATTCTGACCAAAGGTAACATATTTAAGTATATTACGAAAGAAGAGTTTGATAATATTTGTAATAATAAAGTATTCACTCCCATATTCACAAAACACCATAAAATACACCTACCGGTAGCATTTTATGGGGATGACGGTATGTATAACGAAATAAACAACAGCTGGTATTTAAATATTTTCGCTTCAAAATATTTTAAAACATACGATGACTTAATCTGGCCTTTCATAAAAAATATACCAAAATATATAAAATTCGCCCCAGGCTCTAATTATTTAGTTACTAGAGAAAATATTTTACAATACCCAAAATCATTCTACGAACAACTTCGCACATACATAGACTATAGCCCACACCCTGGTGAAGCCCAGATCATAGAGAGAATTTTGTATCATTTATGGAATGGAGAGCTAGATTTAAACTTAAAAATCTCTTACAAAGTAAAGAATTATATCTACAAAACTTTTAAAAATTTAATTTTTAAATTTAAAAAGCTATTTAGAAAATTTAAAAAGAAACAAATAGAATATTATTCTTCGAGTGAACTCATAGATTTAAGAAAGAGAATAAAAATTTATGACATCTTTACCTACAATGGTGAAGAAGAAATGCTTGAACTAAGACTTAATATTTTAAACGACTTTGTAGATGAATTCATAATAGTCGAAGCTCCTAGCACTTTTAGTGGCAAGCCTAAACCTCTATACTTTGAAATGCAGAAAGAACGTTTTTCTCCCTTTTTACATAAAATAAAATACTTTATTATTGATGATTATCCGAATGATGCTGAAATATTAAAAATTGCCGATGCTAGTCCAAACGTTCCGAAAGATGGACCAGAGCATTGGAGACGAGAATTTTACCAAAAAGAAAGTATTAAAAAAGCTTTAACTCATTTAAATGACGAGGACATATGCTTTATCGGAGATGTAGATGAAATATGGAAACTAACACAAGGAATGCCAAAAGAAATAAATAAATATAAATTAAGCCAATTAGTTTCTGTTTACTATTTAAACAATAGATCTAATGAGCCTTGGACAGGAACTCTTTTAACTAATTATAAAACAATAAAAGACGGTTGCTTAAATCATTTACGAACAGACAAAAAGTGGACTGTGCTAGAAAATGGTGGCTGGCACTTTACGTCTATGGGTGGACTCGAGGAAGTCAAAAGAAAATTACATGATAGTTATACAGAAGAGAGTTATAATAATAAGAAAGTTCAGGATAAATTAGAGGAGAGGTTTGGACAAACAGATTATATGGGTAGAAAATTTAAATTCTGGATTGATGAATCTGATTTACCAAAATACATTTTAGAAAACAAAGAAAAATATAAACACTTATTTAAACAAAATGATTAATGACTCAACTTATAAAAAAATAGATGTAGTTATCCCTGTTTACAATGGTGAGAAATTTATACTTCAAGCACTTAATTCTGTAGCTCATCAAACCTTACCTCCTAATAAAATAATTGTTGTAGATGATGGATCCACAGATAATACATATTCTGTAGTTTTAGAATATGCGAAAACTTGTTCACTAGAAATAAAAATAATTAAACAGGAAAACGGTGGGCTTTCTTCTGCGCGAAATACTGGAATAAAAGAAAGTATGGGAGAATTTATTGCCTTCTTAGATGCTGATGATATCTGGGATAAAAATAAATTAGAGGAACAAATGAATGTCTGCCAGACAACAGAATTTGAAAATCTAGCTTTGGTGTATTGTGACTATGATGTAATAGACATAAATGGAAATACGCAATACAGAAATTATAAAGCACCTCTTGATAAAAAAAGGATGCGAGGCATGGTATTTGAAAAATTACTAGAAAGAAACCAAATTACTTCAAGTGGAAGTGGTGTTCTAATAAAAAGAAACGTCTTTGATGTGGTAGGCTTTTTTGATGAAAATTTAAAATATGCTGAAGACTTTGATATGTGGCTTCGTATTGCTCAGAAATTTGAAGTTGATTTTGTCGCAAAAATATTAGTTCATATTCGTAAACATAATGAAAATATGACCTTTGACCCAAGTAAGACTTTTGAAAAAGAGCTTACTTTTTATAGCAAATGGATGTCTACCATTGATGGACACTACCCTATTCCTCTCTTATGGTCAGACAAAATAACTTACAGAATACTAGCTGGATTCCCCCAAAATAATCTACTAAAAACACTACGAGCAAAACTCCCAGCTCATCAATATAAAAAAATGTTTAGAATAACTTTTGGCTCTTTCTACCTTTATCTCCCAGTATTTTTAATTAGACAAATTTTCAACCTTATATTTTATCCAAAATACATAAGCATTCTATTTGGATTTATAAAAAATAAAGGCAAATAAAAAAGAATTTAGATATTTTTATATAACTTATAGAAATATTTATAAAAGTAGTTAAAAGGTTTTATTTGGAAAAACTTATAAATAAACATACGAGTAGAGAGATTAAAAAATGCCCAATGATAGTTTGGGTAATATTCTTTATATTTTCCTATGATGTGAATACATCTCTCAAACTGAATGGTCTTGTTTTTAGAACTTATACTTTCAGTCCTTAAGCTAAAGTTAACACTATATGTCGGCAAATTAGCAAATTTACCGACAGTGCCCATCTTAAGCCACAGATCATAATCCTCTATATGCTTTGTAGCTTCTGTTTCAGAATATCCTCCGAACTTTAAAGCAACGCCTCTCTGAAAAACAACACTAGAATGCAAGAAACAATTTTTATTTAAAATCTTTATTCTTATATCTTCGTCTTTCTCTGCATTAAATAGTTTGTATATTTCTTTATTATTCTCATCCTTTGCCACAAAACCTGTGCCCACTAAAACATAATCTTTATTTTTTTCTAAAAATTCTACTTGTTTTGAAATCTTATTTCTATCTATCCATACGTCGTCATCGTCAATACGGGCTATGTATTCTCCCACCCCTTGATGTAATCCAACATTTAAAGTTTTTTGGATCCCTAAATTTACTTCGTTCTTCATGTACTTTATTCTACGATCACCCAAGATAAGCTTGTCTACGATTTCTTTAGTATTGTCGAGAGAGCCATCATCAAGCACCAAGAGCTCCCAATTAGCGTAGGATTGGTCCAAAACGCTCTGTATGGCCTCTTGTATGCGACTCGCACCATTATACGTAGGTAGTAATACTGATACTAATTTATTCATATTCTTATCCATTCTTTAGGTATTAAATCATCTGTATTAATAGAAGCATCCTTAAACCAATTCTTTGGACAAACAACCGTTTTATTTTTAGAAACAGAGAGCCATGCTGCCCACCAAGAAAAAGAACTGTTTGCAATTATAAAATTTTTACATCTACTCATTAGATACATATGACCTTCATCTTTTAATCCTGCATATTCATTTCCTACAAAAAATACCGGCATTTCGAAAATTAAATTATTTTTACACCATTCTATGTCATCAGAAAAAACAAAGATCTTGTCTATTTTTGTTTGTTGATTAATATAATCAACACCTTTTTTATAATATTCCATACTAAATACATCATGGTTAGCATTTCCCACATAGTCCCCCCTTCGTACATGTATACAAAGTGAATTTATATTTTCTATATCAGTTGCGAGATTGTTAATTTTTAAAGGTAAAGGATTTTTAAAAGTAAATTCTTCTCTTATGGCATCTTCAAAACCTTCGAAATATTTAGGGCTTTGCCAATAGCCATCTAAATATAAGCTACTGCCTAAAGAAAAAATATTAGGATCAAAATGAAAAAACTTCTCCTTGCCTTTGTTGGGAATAAATTTATCTACAAGTCTGAATTTCTGAGATATTCTGTATAGAAATGGAATATTATTTTTAGATAAAACTTTACCTGTGATATTAAAAAGATCTAAATCATATCTCCTTTTAGGGATCAAATCTAATTTATAAAAACTAGTATCTAACCCTAGAGCTGTATTGTGCCTCAAGGACAAAACACGTCCCAATGCATACTGAAACATCTGATTACCCAAGCCCCCTTTTAACCTTACAATTATCATAATTTTATGTTTTCTTTATACCAAGTATAAGTTTGATTTAGACCATCAACCAGATTCACTTTAGGACTCCAGCCCAATCTCTTTATTTTAGAAACATCTAAGAGACGTCTCGGCGTACCATCTGGCTTCGATGTATCCCATACAATATTTCCTTCATATCCAACAACTTTTTTAATAATATTAGCCAATTCTAATATCGTTAAATCTTCACCTAAACCAATATTTATAATTTCCGAACTATTATAATTATTCATTAAAAAAATACAAGCTGAAGCTAAATCGTCTACGTATAAAAACTCTCTAGTTGGACTACCAGTCCCCCATAAAATAACTTCTTTTAAATTATTTTTTTTGGCCTCATGAAACTTTCTTATCATAGCCGGTATGACATGCGAATTTTCTAAATCAAAATTGTCTCCCTCACCATATAAATTTGTTGGCATGACACTTATAAAATTTGTCCCGTATTGTTTATTGTATGACTGACACATAACAATACCTGCTATTTTAGCTATGGCGTAGGCTTTATTTGTTGGCTCTAATTCACCAGTCAGTAAATACTCCTCCTTAATGGGTTGAGCGGTTACTTTAGGATAAACACACGCACTTCCAAGAAAAAGTAACTTTTTAACACCAATCTTATAAGAAGAATCTATAATATTAGTCTCTATCAATAAATTCTCTCTGATAAATTGAGCTGGATATGTGTCATTTGCAAATATTCCACCCACTTTTGCAGCAGCCAAAAAAACATATTCAGGCAATTCTGTTTCAAAAAATCTTTGAACTTCTTCTTGTTGAGTAAGGTCTAACTCAGCATGAGTTTTTATTATGATATTTTTATATCCATTTTTTTCAAGCTCTCGCACAAAAGCCTGCCCCACTAATCCCGCATGCCCTGCAACATAAATTTTTGCATTTTTATCCATACTATTTTAAATAATCCTCACTTTTTAAACCTCGAATGTTAAATTCTTCTTTGGTCATCAAATCTACAAGCTCTTTAAATTTTACTTCAGCAGTCCAATTTAATTTTTGTTTCGCTTTTGTACTGTCACCTAATAATAGATCGACTTCGGATGGCCTATAGTAAGACTCGTCGATGCTTACAAGTACTTTTCTGGAGTTTCGGTCTATGCCCTCTTCCTTAAGCCCGTCTCCCTCCCAGACAATATCATAGCCTAAAATCAATGCCACATAATCCACAAATTCACGCACAGAATGAGTTTCTCCTGTAGCTATTACATAGTCATCAGGATTATCTTGTTGTAGCATCATCCACATCGCTTTTACATAATCCTTGGCATAACCCCAGTCTCTTTTTGCATCCAAGTTACCTAGGAAAATTCTATCTTTAAGACCAAGCTTTATATCCACTAAACCTTCTACGATCTTTTTAGTAACAAATGTTCTCCCTCTTCTCGGGGACTCATGGTTAAAGAGTATTCCATTACAAACAAACATGTTGTATGACTCACGATAATTTCTACAAATCATATGAGAAAAAACTTTAGAGCAACCATAAGGACTTTGCGGATTAAATGGTGTTGTTTCTTTTTGTGGAGTCTCTAAGACCTTTCCGAACATTTCACTACTTCCCGCCTGATAAAATTTTATAGGATAATTCTGCTCTTTTATAACATCTAAAAGTCGCAGGGTTCCTAGTGCGTCGATGTCAGCTGTGTATTCAGGTATATCAAAGCTTACTCTTACATGACTCTGTGCACCCAAATTATAAATTTCATCCGGCTTACTTTTATTAAGCATAGAATTTATACTATTAGAATCAGACAAATCTCCGTAGTGGAGAATTAAATGCCTGTTGTCGACATGTGGATCTTCATATATTTTATCTAATCTTGATGTATTAAAACTCGAAGATCGACGAATCATACCGTGAACTTCATAACCTTTTTCTAGCAAAAATTCAGCTAAATATGAGCCGTCCTGACCTGTTATTCCTATTATTAAAGCCCGTTTTTTATCTGCCATACATTTATAACAACAATTTTTACTGTAAATTACTTAAGTTCGTATCCTTTTATATTCTCTTTAGCTTGTAACATCACTTCATTAAAAAGTTTCTGATCACCTACAACTTGAGCGTATTTTAATAATAAATTATATGAGCTTGCAATGTTTGGTGCCACTTCTATGGCTTTTCGATATGCTTCTTCTGTTCCCTTTAGATCACCACCCCAGATCTTGACCTGAGCTATACTCCAATACACATTTGGGTTTGTTGGTGAAAGTGATTTTGCATGATCTAAAACTGCTAGTGTTTTCCTAGACATATCTTCATTGTATGGACTATCTGTTAGATAGGTTACAGTATTTTGTAAAAAGTTTCTACTTATATACAGACGGTAATCACTTTTATTTATTTCGGAAAGTTCTTCTAAATACAGAAGCAATGCAGTTATATCTTTTACGGCATAAGGTAATATTTTTGGATCATTTTTAACAACAGATGGGTTGCTTGCGTATTTTTTATAAACCTCAAAGGCCATACCGCTAGCATCCCAATCTCCACCCATTCTTGATCCTTCTAAGAGTTTAGAATATAAATCCGGTCTTTTATTTATAGCAGATGCAAATGTATTTGAATATGCCCTAGACTTACTAAGAGGCATATAAACTATAAAAATATATAAGATTATAAATACTACAATTAAAACTGCGGCGATAATCTTTTTAGTAGATTTATTAATTTGTACAGGTAAAGATTTTTGTTTTAAATCATTTTGATCTTCAAAAGAATACAAAATCCCAGATAAAATGAACAAGCACATCAAAGAAAGACTGGAGTCAAAAGTAAATAAATTATTTACAATATATGCAGTTAATAAACCTACAAGAACAGATGCTTGTAGCCTATTTATATTATTTTGATTATATAATCTACAAATAGCATAAAAAAGACTGAGTAAAAATATAGAGTACAGAATAATTGAAGGATATCCAGCGGTAGCACCTAATTCATAAAATATATTGTGAGCCCTATCATTCCACCCCTCAAAGTTGTTTTCTGAGACAAGAATCTGTGGATTAAAATACGTCTGATATGCAATTGAGTAATTTTCTGGACCGTAACCAAAAACAGGACGTTCATTCATAGCTTTCTGTGCAATATTCCAAAAGATAAATCTACTGTTTCTGGCCTCTTCGGTAAATTTATTATTCAAATATGTATTAGGAGTAACCAACTGAACCCACAAAAATACAAAAGTCACTAATGCCAAAACAATACTCGTAATACTAAGACCTTTAATAACTTTATTTTTTGAGAAAAACATATACCCCACCCCGAGAAAGAGGAAGCCGGCACCAACACCAAGAAGTGTACCTCTAGCAGTTCCCAGTAACCCATTTCCATTAAAGAAACTATACAGACTTAAGAAAACAGGGCTGAAAGCTATAAAGAAGGTAGCTATAATAATAAGTATATTTTTTTTAACACTCAAGCTTTTTGACAAAAGGAGAAAACCTGATAAAGCTAAAGTGAAAAGTAAATATCCAGCGGTAACTGTCGAGTTTCCAGCAAAACCGCCCCCTGCATCTTTTACTAAAACTGTCGCAGAAAATTTAAATCCATCAGTTCCAAGCCATACACTCATAGCTAATAAAAAGCCACCTAAAACAAACCATTGGAAAAGTGAAATAATATAAGGTATACCGTATTTCTTTACAAGAGATGTAATTACAAAAGAAAGAGCTAAAGAGTGGTATAAGGTCAAAAGTCCAGTCCCCCTACCAAATGATGACCAAAAGGACAGGTGTGGATTAACAGCAAATAACGCTGAGATAGACATCCATGAAACAAACAAAATAAGTGGTAAAAAATATAAAATAGTCCTTTTTGAAACTTGATAAGATTTATCAGTAACTACTAAATAAAGCCATATAAAAAACAAAATTTCTACAACTGCATAAATAAAGAAAGTTTTTGTTGAAATATGGGGGTATAGATTCCGACTTAAAAATACAAGCGGTGCAAACAGCACCAATATATAAGAACCATATTTTAATGCCTTTTCTTTAAAAGTATTCATATTATATATAGTATAACAAATATTGCGACTTTTTTAAAACCCAGCAATGCAATATAACAAGAAAACAAAAAACCCCGTCTTCTCGTGAGAAGCGGGGCTTTTTGTAATACTTTATAAGGTGTATCAACCAGAGTTCACAACAGATTCAAAACCTAAGCTAAATTAGCTTGTAAGGTATTTGAATGCTGTTCTGAATGAACTTGTAGGTAACAAGTCAATATTTGATGCAGTAGCTGATGATTCTAAGCCAGCACCAGTGAAGACACGAAGTTCATCAAGTCTTACACGGTAGTTTCCAGCTGAGACAGCACCAAGCAAACCAGGAACTGTTTGAGTAACTTCAAGAGTGAAGTGTTTTGCATCATCTTCATCAAGAATGTATCCATTGCTTGAAACAAGGGCGTCTGATGTAGATAGAGCAACCACAGCTGAAGAAGTTACATCCGCTGTTGTAGGTGTAGAAGAATTTTCAAACACCAAAGCGAATGAATTTGAAGCAGTCGCTGTTGCAGCAAACTGAGCCTGTTGACCCATGTACAATGTATTACCAAATGCTGTTACAGTAACAGGAATTGTATACTTCACTGTCAATGTATCACCACTTGTTGAATGAGTAACAGCCTCATAAGTAGGTGTTCCCATTACAACGTTAACACCTTCTGTACGGAATGTCATAGCATTACCAGTAGCAGAACCAGTCATTTCTGTACTGTCTGTTAACTGATCGCCTTGTTCATTCTCAGCAACGATGCTAGCACGATTTGTTGTCGTAAGAGATATTGTTAATTGATCTCCGGCATCAAAGTCAGTTGTAGCAGCACCAGAATCTTCTATATCATTCATGTCAGCAGATACTGTAAAGCTTATAGTATCGCCAGCATCAATAGTAAGATCTAGGTCGTTAAATGTGATAGTTGCAGTTGAAGCGTTTGAAGTAGAAACTGTCTCATTAAATGTTTGACCATCTATAACGAGAGTAACGTTTCCAGTCATAGCTACTGGACTGTCTCCTGTAGCAGTTAGAAGAACAGGAAGCTCATCCAACCAAATGTCAGAATCACCTTCAACTTCTATTTTACCTTTTAACAAAACAACATCATCAGTATCCTCTGTAGAGTCAACTGATACGATTGTAGATTCAGGTGTGCTATCAGCTGAAATTTTCAATTCAGTATCTGAAGCAGATGAGAATGAAACGAAGCTAATAGATACACCGTCACCAGCTGTATCATAATCCATAGCTGCAGGTACTGAAGATGTATCTGTAGTAGTTACTCCAGAACCATCGACAACACGAACGTTTTCAACAGCTATAGTCCATGAATCAGAATCTATGTCACCTGAGTCAAGATTACTTACTCCGTTAACTGAAACATAGAATGACTCCTTCTTGCCAGCCTTTACGACTGCGTCAGAAAGAACAAGTATCTTTGAGTAGACACCTGTAGATACTTTAGTAAAGTCTTCAGCATCTGCAGTTCCTACCTCTTCTGAACCTTGCCATACAGTAACAGAATCAATGTAATCAATTAAACGATCTGAATCACCAGAAACATTTCCACTTGAGTCAAATACGAGCTTTACAGCAGATAATTGAATATCACCGTCATCTGAAGCCTCTATTTCAAAGCCAAGAACTTTTGTATCTTCAGAACCAGCACCGACTTCCTCACCACTATATTGTGATAATTGAGTCATAGCTGAAATAGTTCCAAAGCCACCGTCTAAGTCACCTGCTGGTGTACTGGAGTCACACTTAACACCAGTTGTTGAACTATAACCTGAAGCTGAAGTACAACCTGCTGGGAAAGTGTTAGCGTTTGCGCTGTCACACTTAACACCAGTTGTTGAACTATAACCTGAAGCTGAAGTACAACCTGCT